>Ga0315273_10000541_pt1 | contig 40459 bp, 57 predicted proteins | sample YL17G02_0_MG_FD_205753 | JGI IMG/M metagenome (GOLD analysis project Ga0315273, IMG submission 205753) | Sediment microbial communities from Yellowstone Lake, YNP, Wyoming, USA - YL17G02_0 | ecosystem: Environmental > Aquatic > Freshwater > Lake > Sediment | place: USA: Wyoming | collected...
TGCATAACGACTAGGAGATATGACACTTTTAAAAGAAATATTTTGCCTCAGCTTGTACGTAATATTGGTGCTGATGTGTCGTATTATGCAGGCAAGCGCGAGATTAATCTATGGGGTAAGACCGTCCATATCGTATCGGCTGATAATGAGAGTGCTGAAAGCAAGATACGTGGATCTACCTTCAGCGGCGCGTACGTCGACGAAACGACGATCATCCCCGAATCCTTCTTTCGCCAACTATTAGCACGTTGCTTGATGGGCAACTCCAAGATCTTTTGCACAACTAACCCCGACTCACCATATCATTGGTTAAAGAGAGACTTTCTCACCAACAATCCCGATGTCAAGTCATGGCAATTTACCCTCGAAGACAACCCAGAGCTCGCAGAGGGTGAGATTGACTACCTAACGCGCCAATACAAGGGCTTGTGGCATCAACGCTTCATACAAGGCCTATGGGTGCAGGCTGAGGGCGCAATCTATGACTTCTTTGACCCTGCTATTCACTGCATCGACTTTGCCCCACCAAATGCAGAATATTTTATTGTGGGCGTGGACTACGGCACGACGAACCCATGTGCCTTTACCTTGATTGGAATCAACAAAAATATCTATCCAAACATGTGGGTTGAGTCTATATATTATTACGATTCAAAGGTTAAACAGCGTCAAAAAACGGACACAGAGTATGCAATGGACCTGAAAGCGTTTGTAAGCGGGAGAGTTGTAAAAGCTATCTACATTGACCCTAGCGCTGCTTCTTTCAAACTCGAGTGTTCGAGGCATGATATACCCAATCTTTATGATGCTGAAAATGAAGTGCTGGATGGTATACGCCAAGTCGCAAAATATCTCAACAACGGAACACTTAAGATATGCCGATCGTGTGATGAGCTCATCAAAGAGTTTCAATCTTACGTGTGGGATAGCAAGTGCGCTATTAGTGGGATAGACAAGCCACTCAAGCAGAGTGATCATTTGTTGGATTCTGCCCGCTACGCACTCTACAGCCACTTTTTTAATAAAGATAGTTCAAGAATGACTGCAAAAGAACTAGATGCAAACTACAACGAAGCCATGGGCTATGAGCCTAACAATCCTTTCTTTAACCCAACACAGCAGAGGTAGTGTGGAGATAGCGGCAGAAATCGTTTTGTGGATGCTGTCTTTATTTATTGGTCTTCCGTTTATGGGGTGTTTTCTTCTCTTGGTATGCGCTCTGTGGCAGTTTATTATCTTTGGGAAGTTTATGGAGTTCGAGGGTCTTTTCAGAAGGAGAGGAGAGCAGTGAGCAGATTCTATACTATCGAGGAGAAGCGGCCTAGGTGTGGCAAGTGGTTTCTCTTCTTAAAGAATTGCAAACTCTATTTTGGTAAGAGAGGGAAGTACACAGACTTCATTGGTGATTGGGACGATGATTTCGAAGATGATCTGAGTAATGCCTACTACTACAAACTTCTTGTTAACGGCAGATATCCTTGTCTTTTAAGCGAGAGAACCATCTTAACAGCAAGTCAAGTGGGAGCTCCTCTTATCGATGGTTGGTTCTACTATCCAAGTACAAAAGGTATTGTAACAATTCTTAGCGATAACATGGTTTGCGAAATCTCCACGGACCAATCGCCACCAGAAGAGGAGAGCGATGGACTTGCAGGCTTTAGGGACTATTGGAGACGCAAGGAGAGCGTGGAATTCGTTGAAGCGGCTGCTTCTTGCAGTCCACCTATAGATGCACATCTTTATAACAACAACTAGGAGACTTTATGGAAGATAAGATAGTAGAAGGAAACTTCACAGCCACTCCAGAACCTGTAAGTGAAGTAAAAGAAGAGATCGTCCCAAGCCAAGCACAGCTCTTCCTTGGGCGACTCTTTGAGTTTGTGCACGCGGCAATGCAAGAGTACAAAGATTTCCCACTCAATAACCTTCTCAACACACTAAATACTGTGGCCTTGGCCTACTTAGTTAGCACAGACAACGTGGAAGAGCAGCGTAAATTCTTAGAGTGGACATACAAGGCGAGCCTTGTTGAGATCGATAGGATTGAGAAGCTAAAGGCTGAGAAGAAAGCAAGTGAGCTGGCAAGTGAGCAACCAATCATCCTTCCCGTGGATTAATTATTTGCCGCGCTCTATCTATTCGACGCTATGGAGACCAAACCTCACATTGGTCATACTGCGTTAAGGATGCATTCCAGATATATGGTAAACGAAATATCTGGTTGGAAGATAGCGTGCGGCTTTTCAAGCCTATTGACCGCATTCTTTGATTCGTGTACACTTTTCCTTTTATTGGAGGAGTGTATGAGAATAATAGCGTATCTTAGGGTGAGTTCAGATCAACAAGTCAAAACAGGTTATGGTTTATCATCTCAACGTCAAGAGTGTGAGAACTATGCGCAAAAGAAAGGTATGCATATTCATGCATTCTTCATCGACGAAGGGCTCAGCGGAAAACTTGGTCTTGACAAACGTCCCGGCCTGCAACAGGCGTTAAATTCACTGAAGAGAAATGATATTCTCTTGGTTCTTGGTAGAGATAGGATTGCTAGAAAGCTTAAACTCATGCTTGATATTCAAGAACTTGTAGAAAGAAAACATGCGAAGATCGTGACCTGCTCGGGTATTGGAGAAGAAGAGCAGGACGCTTCTGGTTTCCTTAGCGTTGCAATGCGTGACGTTATAGATCATTTCGAACGTCTCAACATTGGTGAGCGTACTAAACGTGCTTTGCTTGACATGAAAGCTAAGGGTGAGGTTTATGGCCAAATTCCTTTTGGCTATAGAAGAACTGTGGATGGGTTACACTTTGAATCAGACGAAAAAGAACAGTCTGTTATACAAGAAATGATAGCACTTAGAAAATCTGGCGTTCCAATACGTGACATATGTCCAATATTGAATTCACGTGGAATGTTTACTAAATATGGTTTGCCATGGAAAAAGAGCAATTTGTGGCTTGTTCTATCGAGGGTGAGGACTGAGGCCGGACAAAAAGCATGACTAAAGGAAAATAAACCGTCTTTATTGGTACGTTTTTCAATTGAAGCCATATTTTTTCCTTAAGTTGTGGTTTTTGATTAAAAGTTCAGCGATCTCATAAGACAAAGGTTCTATATATTTTATATTTAAGTTTTCTAATATTTTCCGTTGCTTTTCTGTCATGTTGCCGTTATTTCTATATTTGTTTAGAAAATCTTCTTCTTTAATGATTATTTCTTCTCCTAGAGGGAGATATGTAAAACTTTCACTAAGTTCTGCTATTAATTTTCTAGTTTCTAGTGCCCACTCGATTTGTTTGGCCCACAGTATAGCATTTTCATGGTTCTTAAAAGAAGCATACTGCGGTTTACAGCCATTTTTTCTGACAGCAACCCTATAGGAAAATAAACCGTCTTTATTGGTACGTTTTTCAATTGAAGCCATATTTTTTCCTTAAGTTGTTTTATAAGGTTACTAAAAATTATAGTCTTACCAGAACCAGTAGGCAAAATAAGAAGTTGTGCACATTTTCCTATTTTATATCCTTTGATAATATTGGCAAGTGCTGTTTCTTGATATGGTCGTAGTTTCATGATAGGGATTGTAATCCCACGACCAAATTATGTCAATGTCTCAAATTTCCGTAAAAACGAACTCTCTGGAAATCCCGGATAGTTGCCCTCACTAAGGTTGACTGGGTGCGTTGGTTACGCTCAGCAACCTCTCAATAGCCTTCCTCGCCCTCGCTCTCTCTCTGTACATTTTCTGAGCTGCCCTAATTCTCGCGTGGTGTCGCCTGTAGTTGGCTTTAGCTAATTTCCTTGCCCTGCTATGGTTCTTTAGATAATATGCTTTAGTTTTGGCAATAATCTTCTCTCGATTCTTCAGGTAGTATTTTTTTTGCTTTCTTCTTACCATCGCCCTATGTTTCCGATAGTATGCCCTATCATATTTTTTCTTTTTTTTAGGGAGAGCAGGTTCTTGAATCTCTTCCTTTTTACTTCTTCTGAAAAGATTCAATAGTCCAAAAAAACTAAACATACTTTCTCCTCACCACTCACCACTTAGCTGATTGACTAACCTTTGGATTGGGCGATTGTCTTTGCATATGCTTTGTAAAGAGCCTTATAAGTACTTCTTTAACTATGGATTGACCATAGTAAAATGGCTTATTATTAATCACAGTTAATTCGTGGAACAACTCATCATCGGTCATTAGTTCAGGTTCTTGAATCTCTTCCTTTTTTCTTATAAATTCATTCAACAGTCGAAACAAACTAAACATAATCACTCCTTACCACTCACCACGCCCTATGAGTTCTGTCACTTCCTTTTACAAACCTCAAATACTGCACAACCGGATGATCGAACGCCCTATTCCGCTTCCTAGGGCGTTCCTTCTCCTCGACTGCTGTATTCACTTGCCTATACATGCGTTTGCACTGTGCAGAGCAGAACAGGTCCTTTCGCGACTCTGGTAGGAATTTGTTCCCACAATACTTACAGTCGAGGATGCCTTTCACTTTACTCGCACACCTCTCCAAACTCTTTCACGTAGTCTTTTTCAGGTAAGTTATTTTGAGCCCACAGTTTAAGATCAAAAAATTGATGATCTTGTATGAGATTCTCCATTACAGTTTTGCTGTAGAGAAAGTATTCTCCATTCTTTTTCTTATATAGTGTTGTGTTGTCCCCGTCCTCATCTATCGTACTGAAAATTACTTTTGCTGTTGTAGTATCGTAAATTTTCCCACCTATAATTTTTCTCACGCTCACTCCTCTAAACCTTTAGTTGCTAATAATGCGTAGGATGCAAACAAGAATGCCTGTGCATACTGTCCATTCGCTACACTCAAGACACAAAATGCTAGATCAGACGCTAGCCAGTACAGAAAGCCCGTTTGATCGCCCTCATAGCCTAACCATAAGCCATAGAGCGCGACGCCCGCCATTAACCAAGCAATTGCCTCGTCCATTCCTCATCTCCTGCTACTGTTCTAAGAATTTGCGCCACGTCATAGGTGAAGATGTCGTCTGAGCTTATGCGATAGATGTTGGTCTTGAGGTAATTTATAAAAATTGATTCTAGGTACAGGTTAAATTCGGTATCAACTTTTTCTTGGTACATAGTCATTGGGTCTGTAGACACGAATTCACCCTCTGATGGTGTTGCGTAGAGGATTACGTCGTAAGTGGCCATCCATTTTTCGGCGAATTGTGTGAGATCGCCAAAACTTTGCTTAAAATCACGAGTATTGAGGTACATTATTGGGTCAATCGTCGACCGATTACATATAACTACTTCATACCCAAATGCTTTGGCCCTCAATTCCCGTGAAATCTGTTCAGCGACTAACCAATAGGCGCCATCGATGGTTAGTTCGTCGTAGCCTGGAAATAAGCAATCCTTGAAGACATCCCCTAGTAGAGTGTATTTATGCCCCAACTTCTCGCATTGTGTCGCTAGCATATGTGAAAGGGCTGTTTTTCCTGTTCCGTGTGCTCCGATGATTGCTATTTTCACTTGACCCTCATGCTTTTTTCCTTTCTATATTTAAAGAGAAAAATAAACGCAAGAAAATTGTTGCATGAAAAAAAATATAGATAAGGTGTATTGTAAAGAAAATACTTCAAAGGACTAAATCATGACTCTCCCATACAACCTTTCAGATTCTTATTATGTCGACCTTGGTGACGCAAACATCAAGCAGTTCATGGAGTATAGTTACGAGAAAAATATCGTAGTCAATCAGTCCTTCTGGTCTGAGGCTGATATTGATTTAAGATTTAAGTGTGGTGATCAAACGATAATGAGCGAGGTGTTTGGAAATTTACCTCTCTTTCGTAAGAGACAGTTCTCCTTCAATCGTATACGTCGAATTATCAACATGGTGACAGGTCATCAACGCCAACATCGCAAGTCTACCGCCGTTACCCCTCTGCACTCACAGAATCAAGCTACAAGCGATCAATTCACTAAGCTGCTCTATCATGTCAATAACAATGGAAACGTCTTGGAGACGATTTCTGAGGCCTTTGAGGGCGCTATCAGTGTAGGGATGAATTTATTAGCTACTTATTTGGATTTTAGAACGGACCCCGTAAATGGGGACATTAAGGTGGATAACGTTGGCTATAATGGCTTTATGCTAGATAGCTACTTCAAAAAAAGTGATCTTAGCGACTGTAATTTTGTCAGAACAAGAAAATTCCTCTCACGTAGCCAGATAAAATCATTGCTCCCAGGGCGCGAGGAAGAAATCGACCGTATGAATGGGCTTGGTAACAAGGATGGGAAATTCCAGTTTATGCCCGAAAGCTATGGCTATGCCTCGCAAGACCTTGTGCTCTACGATGAGTTCTGGTATCTCTCCTCACGTAAGCAGAAGATGCTTGTCGACACTCAATCGGGCGAATGCACTGAATGGCGCGGTCATGACGACGATTTAAAAGATTTCTTACACTACTATCCTGAAATTATGGTGCTCAATCAGGACATCCCAACTGTAAAGCTCGCAATATCGGTTCAAGGAACGATTATGTACCATGGGCCAAATCCATTGGGCATTGATCGCTATCCATTTGTACCTGTCTGGTGTTACTACGAACCCAACATCCCCTATTTCCCATGGAGGATCAGCGGGTTGACTAGGGGCTTGAGAGATGCACAATATTTATATAATCGCCGACGTTGCATAGAACTTGACCTGCTCGAGAGCCAGGTGACGAGTGGTTTTATCTATAAAGAGAATGCTCTTGTAAATCCCAAAGACATCTTCATGAGTGGTCAAGGGAAGGGTATTGCACTTAAAGCAGAGGCCCTGATTACCGATATTCAGCCGATAACAGCTCCACAGATACCGCCGTCTATGATACAGCTCTCAGAGCTATTGGGGGCTGAAATTTCCCAAATTTCTGGGGTCAACGAAGAACTACTCGGGGCAGCCCAAGATGACAAAGCGGGCATTCTTTCCATGCTACGTCAAGGGGCTGGTCTAACTACACTTCAAATTCTATTCGATCAGCTGGATCAGGCTCAAAGGCTGCTTGGAAAGATCCATCTAGAGATCATCCAGTCCAATTGGACTCCGGGCAAGGTGCGCCTCATAACAGAGGAAGAGCCCTCACAAGAGTTCTACAACAGGGCTTTTGGTAAGTATGACGCTATTGTTGAAGAAGTACCACTGACCTCGACACAACGACAATTCTCACTCCAGCAAAAACTCTATCTACGTGAGATGGGAGTGCCTATCAGTATACGCAGCATCATCGAAGACACGAACTTCGAGGGTAAGGACAAGCTTATCCAAGAGATGGAGCAGCAAGAACAAGCACAGCAGAAACAACAAGAAATGATGGCTAACCTTCAGATGCAGCAAATGCAGGTTGAGAATGAGACCAAGATCTCTTATGCAGAGGGCCAGAAAGCCCTTGCAGCAGAGAGAATGAATAAGACGCGCCTAGATGCAGCCCTATCAGCGGAGAGGATGCAGCGGGCAGATGAAGACCGTACAGGGGCCATCCTCAATCTCATTAAGGCTGCTAAAGAGGTGCAGGGCATGGATCTAGACCACTTGGAGCGCTCCATCAACATTGCTAAGACTATTGGTGTAGAGGATGAGGAGGAAATGGGCGAGCCAGAGCCGTTGCCACAAATGCAGCAATATCAGCCACAACAACAAAATATGTAAAAGGTATTTGTAAAAAAATCCTTTCAAATATAAGATGAAGTTTGTAAAGCAAAAACATTCCTATAGGAGGAAATTTCAATGGGTACACATAAATTCTCAAAAACAGAAGGGCATGCTGGCCTACCTGACCAAGTAATCAGAAGCAACTATCCAAAGTGCGCAAACATGACCAGCGAGTATGATGACACGATGGAAGGAATTGACTCCAGCAAAGACAAGGCTGTCAATAAATTAAAGAAACATCAAGCTCCAAGCAAATAAGGTATTTTTTATGGTCATGATTAGGCCAAAGGGAAAAGCAAGGAATATTGCTGAAGAGATTCTAAAAGGCAAGGGCGTCAGTCTTCCTGATTCCATAAAAAAGGGAAAGGGATCTCGTGGCGCTCAGTCTTCAAAAAAGAAAGGAAAAAAATGAAGAAAATTGTAACAAAAAAGCTACCTATCAAAAAGGTAGCAAGCCACTTGAAAGAGGACATCAAAGAGTCTCACAAGAGCATTGCTGAGGATAAAAAGCTGATAAAAAGTGTGAAGAAAGGCAAGTCGTAAAAGACTCCCCTCCAACGAGGGGAGATTTTTTGTGAAATAGATAAATGAGGGTGCTGGTCTTGGGAAAAGAAGAAGATAAATACGCGTACGACAGGTTTGGGTCAAAGGGTGTCCGAGTGGGGCAGGCTGTATATGATATTATATCAAAAGAACAGGCCCCTCAGACAGTTGAAGAGACTATAGAAGCTTTCGGCCCTGATTTTGCTAAAGAGCTTGAAAAGACAATAAACGATAACAGACACAAATATACTTCTCCTTTCTACGTTTTCGTTCTCACCAAAAAAGAAATGTGGGCTTGTAACCTAGTCAGAAACTTCTTTATAGCTCGCCAGACCGCTCCTAATGCTCAGGATATGATCTGGCAATATCCTAACTACCTTAAAACACTTTACTGGGTTGACCAAGACAAGGGCCGCATTGAGCCCAAATGGTCCATCCCGGGTCATCAAGAGTGTATTTCTATTGCTAAAAACCCTCATATGGTCGACCCAACACTTGTTCAGTGGATTAAAGACGCATATGCAGGCAAGTTGTAGAAATATCTATACAATCAGATATTAAAACACCTCACACTTAAGCGTCAAGCTAATATTTGCTCCTTACTCATTCATTCAAACCTATTCTTTACAAATATATTGACAAGTAAATAATTCTTTTGATATGCAGAGGGCATGGATTCAAAAATTTCGTTGGCGCGCGTTAGTCGCCTGAGAATTCTTTCATAAACTCGTGTGCGTAAGGGATTTCGCAAATCCAAGGAGTGGGCCAGTGTCAGATGAGGAAACCTCGAATGTAGAGCAGCCGCAAACTGCTCAGGATGTCGTTCAATCCACCGAATCAGAAGAGGCGCATAACGTTCGCCAAGAAGAACCACAGACAACTGAACAACAGCGACGTACTGATGTTGAGTATAACTGGGGTGAAGCTAGACGAAAGATGCAAGAACTTGAACGTAGATCGCAAGAGCAACAAATGCTTATCGATCGACTATCTAGGAAGGATGCTCCTGTTGAGGACGACCTCGATAAACTCTCGGATGATGACATTATTACAGTCAAGCAGCACAAACAAATGGCTGCAAAAATAGCGAGGCAGGTTGCCGAGGAAGTCGTTAAACAGCGCGAGAATTCCACGATAGAAGAACGTTTATCGGTTAAGTTTCCCGATTACGATCAAGTTGTCACAGCAGACTCAATAGAACTTTTAAGAAAAACCGAACCAGAGTTAGCGATGTCCTTGCAATCCTTGGGGCATGATCCATACGCACAAGCAGTGGCGGCATATAAACTTATGAAGAAAACTGGAATTGGACAACCTAAAGTAATAACAGACGAAAAGAAAAGAGCTTTAGAGAACGTCAAAAAACCTCTTTCTGTACAGACAGTCGCAAAACAGAGCGCTATTGGCTCTGCACACGCTTTTGAGAATGGACTCACACCAGAGTTTAAGAAACAACTCTATGCTGAGATGCTCCAGGCGACCAAGAACGGATAGTTGCTGCTCTAGTTCACAACTAGAGGTAAGTTAAAGTAATGACTATTACTACAACGACTACCCTCCCAGCTCCTTTGCAGGCTAGTTTCAGTATGAAACTGCTGTCTGTTCCAACCCCATATTTGATTCACAAATTGGGCGCGGATCTGAAGACAATGCCTAGGAATGGCGGTACGACTTCGAGAATGAGACGGTATAATCCGTTGGCAACCGCAATGGTACCACTTGGGAATTCTGGAATTACTCCACCTCCCCAGAACCTGACTGCGTTAAACATAGATGCAGCAATTTCGTTCTATGGAACATACATTTTGATGAACGAGCAAGTCACGCTGACGGCGCAAGATCCTGTTCTCAATGAGGCTAGCATCAGATTAGGCGTTTCTCTTCGTCAAACAGAAGACCAGCTGATGAGAGACATGCTCGCATCAAGTATTGCTTTTGTAAACTGTACGAATGGAACCGATGGCGATTCACCCACAGAAATCACACGTGCGGACATCGACATTGTGACCCGTAGTTTGCGTAATGCAAATGCCAGACCGTTTATTTCTGGAATGGAAGGAGAGATGAAAATCGGCTCCGCTCCTATAAGAGACGCGTTTTTGGCATTAGGGCACACCAATTTAATCGGACAGATCGATAACTGTACTGGTTTTATACAGAAGTGGAACTATCCAAATCAGCAGTCAACTATCGAAGCCGAACATGGCTCCGTTGGGAACATGAGATTCATGCTCTCAAGCGTTGGATCTGTGATACCAAATGCATCTATGCTTGGCGCTGATGTCTATAACATCTTCTGCCATGGCAAAGAAGCGTTTGCAGCTATTGAAATGGACCAATATGCAGCTCAGTTCATCTATTTGCCACCGATCTATTCAGGGCCATTGGCATTGAATGCATCGCTGGGCTATAAGATGGCCGAGGTCCCCAGGTTGTTACAGGACAGCTGGATGGTACGTTTACGCTGTACACTGGCATAAGGAGGCAAAAACATGAGTCCAATTAATGCACAAGTTAGGGGATTGTTCTCCACTCCGGCGACACTCGTACCTGTAAATCTCTCCATTCCTTGCGGATATGATGAGATTGAAATTCTGAACCTTTCAGATTTTGCAGATGCTGGCGCGACTACTCAAGTAATGAGAGCCAAAGGCTATTCTGTTCTTCCTGTTGGTTCAGCTCTTCAAACACAGAAAACAAATTTTGCCGCTACAATGGGCACTGAGACAATGATTACAACTGGTGGTTTCACCTTCACTGCCGATTCCGGCCTTGAACCACTTGGAGCACCTGTAATCAACACCACGGCAATAACACAAGCCAATCCTGGCCTTGTCAACACAGCTACCCCATTGGTTGCTGGTGACATTGTAAGGATCTATAGTACAACCGCCATGCTCCAGATCGCTGGGATGGACTTCACCGTTGGTACTGTAGTAGGTGGTGTTTCCATGCAACTCGCCTACCTTAATACGGCTGGGTTTGCTGCTGCTGGAACCGCTGCGGTATTCCGTAAGGTGCCATTTGATGCTCGATTCTATCCAAGAAGCCGTTATATAACGGCTATTACCCAAGCTGCCCAAGCTGTAGTAACACTCTCTGTTACACATGGGTATCTTGTTGGCCAAAAAGTAAGGATGAAAGTCCCTACTGAATTTGGAATGCTCGAGATGAACGATCTCCTTGGAACGATCGTTGCTATCAATACGACCACAAACACAATAACGCTCGATATCAATTCGACAGCCATGACGGTTTTCGCATTCCCGACATCGGCTATTGCTGCGACCGGCGTGTCACCTGCACAAGTATTCCCAGTTGGGGAAGACGCGACCTATCAAAGCTCGTTTGGAGATGCTGTATACAATACATCATTCACAGGCGTCCAGATTGATACAGGCGTTCTTGTTGCTTCTAAGAATTATGCATGGTTTGCTAAGAAAAGCACGCTAATGGCGTAGTTTCAATGGGTGCCTTTCATCCTGAGGGGCACCCTCTTTTTTCTTGAATTAAAGATTTTCCTTGCCTATTAAACAAAATTGTTGAAAATAAGGTTTAACAAGGAGGGTTGCCAATGCCAAGAAAAAAAACTAAAGAACCAATTGAAAAAGTAGTAGAAGAACCTAAAGAAGAGATCACTTTTAGTGACGTTGCTGACAAGAAATTAGAGGAACTTAATCTTCCCAAATCTGTCAAGGAACGAGCAAAAGACCTTTTGAATAAGTTCATCAAGGAAGAGACAAGACTTGTCAAGGGGAAATTTAAGAACTATGCAATTCCAGGGGACTCACAGCATGTTTTTGTTGTGAAGTATCCAGGGATTCCACCCTTTAGCCAGGTCCTCCAAGATGGCGAGACATATGAGATTCCTTTGTATGTCGCGCGGCACATTAACGGCATCGATGTCACCGCCAAGCAACTAAATGGCAAGGTGAATTCATGCCAATATCCCACGCATGGTTTCAAGTGGGATAACGAAAGGAACGCTCCTGCGAGCAGGGAAGACGGCGGAATCATTGTTCCGTTGGTTGTTCCAGCTAAGTGGACTCGTCGGTACGCGTTTGATTCAGTTGAGTTTGATACTGTTTAGTAAAGGAGTTTTTTTGTGGTAGCCACATTGCAAGACATTCGTAATAAGGTTCGACGTATTACAGGACGCACCTCTGACTCACAGATAACTAATGGAGAGATAGATAATTACATCAACACTTTTTATGTTTACGACCTCCCAGAACATTTAAAGCTTGATTCGCTGAAAGTTAACTATCAATTCCTCACAACTGCTAATCAAGCGATCTATGATTTCGACCCAGAAGTTTACCTCGTTAACATGCCGCCCGTCTACATTGCTGGCTACCAGTCTTATATGACCCAGAGTAGGGAAAATTTTTACAGGGTCAACTCAACCTTCCAATACAAACAAGACTCCGTTGCTGTCGGTAACGGCACTCCTGGTCCTTACACAGGTATATTGACTACAACCTACATCATGCAAGGATACAAACGCAACCCACCAGGGGCTTATTCAGGTTCTACGACAGTTTTGCCAAGAGACATCATTTGGGGAATTCTTTTCTCAGGGAAAGGGGTTGCTGGTACTAACGGCATAGCTCCTTCTATAAATCTAATCGATGATGGCCAAGGCAACCTTTTTGATCCCGCAGACCTCAATTGTAATCCAGCCGCCGCTCGTGGGACAATCAACTACATCACTGGCGCTTTCACATTAACCAATTTCGCTAGCAATATAGACAACTTGCAGCCAATTAATGCTCAATACGTAGCCTATCGCCCGTCACGCCCTCAATCTGTAATCTACTTCAATAACCAATTCATGCTCTATCCCGTGCCAGATCAAGCCTATATGGTCAGTTTTGAGGCGTTTAAGTATCCGACATCTCTAGTGAATGTAGGCGACACCCCTCAATTGATGGAATGGTGGCAACTTCTCGCATATGGAGCCGCAGACAAAATCTTCGCTGACAACGCCGATTTCGAGAATATGGCGAAGTTTAGACCATTACTTGACGAACAGATGAGACTCGTCCAACGGCGCACCATAACGCAGTACTCAAGTGAGAGGACTGCAAGTATTTATACAGAACAAACTCAATTTGCACAGTTCCCATTTGGGAATATGTTTGGAGGTATTTGATGACTTATAATCCACTTATTCCGCAAGCAGGGGATAGACCAACAGATTCACAGCAAGACATTCTTGATAATTTTGGGTCTATTCACTCTGTTTTCGCGCTGAACCACTATACATTTAACGATGCAACGGTGGCTTATCGTGGTAAACATAAATACTGTTCTCTTGTATCGCAAGCTCTTGCTCCAGCCGCTGGACCAGCGACAGGTGCTACCGAGCTTGCTCTTTATACAAAAGACGTCCTAGCTCAAGCCATAACTGATCCACAAGTATTCTTAAGAAGAAAAAGTAGTGGTACAGAGATACAGATGTCTTGTTTGGGAGACCCTGCTTGGGTAAATCCTATGCCTTTGTTGCCCAATCAAAGAGCTGGCTCATCTTTTCTGCCGGGTGGATTTTTAATTCAATGGGGGTATGTTAATGCTGCTGATGTTGGCCATGACCCAAATGAAAGTAATGCCATTAAATTTCCAATAAAGTTTTCCGCAGCACCCTATTGTATCCTTGTAACTGCTCAACGCCAAGCAGGAGCTAGTGCTACTCCTATGTTCGTCAGCACAACTACTGTTCCGACCCAAACAAAATTTTATATTGTAAATACCCATAGTGTCTCCCATGACTGTACATGGATTGCAATTGGCCCTGCTTAATATAAGGTGAATTAATGGGTTATACTCCACATTACATTGCAAACTATGAAGAAGATAGCGGTTTAGAGACATACCACGAGCCATTCCTTATCCCTGAAAAAGCATTTTCAGTAATTGAAGATGCACTTGTCTGGAGAGGAAGGGTCATAAAGAGGCGTGGATTTACTCATTTGGGGAGATTACGTAGGGTTCTTGCTGCTGAAGATATGGGAAATATTGTTGAAGGCTGGGCAGGAGTATATCCTCACGCAGAAGTCTTTTCTATCTTCACTGGATTGACCCTACTTGCAACTGAGCCTAATGCGCAACTGCAACCAGGCACCATAGCTGATCCATTAGTGATCACGATCGCTGGTGGTTGGACAATTACAGATACCTTAGGCGATGGCACAACAACGGTAGTTGGTGGCGCTCCTATAACTTCTGCCACGATAAATTATGCATTAGGCAACCTGACAATAATTTTTTCAGCTCCTTTTGTTGCTGCTGCAGCCACTTTCACTGGTGCATATTACCCAACATTACCTGTAATGGGATTAAAACGTCGTGAAATTGATGACATCAACAACGAAGAACTTATAGCGTTTGACCAAAAATATGCCTATGAAATTTTCAATAATCAGTTTAGAGAATTACCAGCAACCACGCCTACTGTGTGGAACGGTAATGACGCACAGTTTTTTTGGACGACGAATTATTTTAATGACGCATTTGGCAAGATTATATGGGCAACAAACTTCAATATCAGCACACCTGATCCAATTAGGTACTGGAATAGCGTAGATTGGACAAATTTCGCTCCGATTGTGGCCGCAGACAATGTCGCTACTCCTACAAAGTTGCTCCAATGTAAGATAATGCTTGCCTATAAGAATCGACTCATCGCAATGAATACATACGAGGGTGATTTCGGTACTGGTGTTGTGCATTATCCAAATAGGGTGCGCTTCTGTCAGAATGGAACACCCTTGACAATTGGTGTCGTTGGTGCAGGACCGAAGTGGACAACAGTTGGAGCGTGGGCTAGTGATATTCCTGGATATGGGGGTTATGTCGATATACCAACGTCAGAACAGATTGTCACTGCTGAATTTGTGCGAGACGTTTTGCTGATTAAATGTGAGCGATCATCCTATAAACTGACCTATACAGGGATTAGAACGACTCCTTTTGCTCTAGAAAAAATAAATACAGAGTTAGGGGCTGAATCAACCTTTTCAGCGATTCCATTTGATAATGGCATTCTAACTGTTGGAAATTATGCAATAACGCTTGATGATTCTGTCAATGTAACTAGAATTGACGTACAAATCCCTTATCAAATTTTCGATATAAAAAACAGAAATAGTGGAGTAGACAGGGTTCATGGAATAAGGGATTTTTATCTCGAAACCGTCTACTGGACTTATACCGATTGGTCCACTGGAAAGGTATATCCCAACAAGTTGCTTGTTTACAATTATCGAAATCAAACTTTTTCTATATTCAACGATTCATTTACCTGTTTAGGATACTATCAGAGGGGATCTGACGTAACTTGGGCGACTCTCTCTTATGATAGATGGGATCAATGGGAAGCTACATGGGGTAGCGGGTCTTTACAGTCCCAGTTTCCTCTTGTAGTAGCAGGGAACCAAGTCGGGTATGTTTCTGTCTTGGATGAAAGTTCTATCAATGAGGTTTCATTACCAATTTCCGGGATAAATGGTACGTTGAATCCCACACAGTTCACGTGTCCAAATCACAATCTAATAAGTGGGACGTTTGTCAAGGTCACTGGTATAATCGCAGCGACTGGTCCTCCCGACTATTCTTCATTGAATGGAAAAATTTATTTGGTAAGAGTTCTTTCAAATAACGTGATAACACTTCAAGACTCAACTTTCGCGAATGTAAACCTTGGTCCTGGCGGAAATTATATAGGCGGCGGACAATTGTCTGTGGTGAACAACTTTAAACTAAAGACAAAGGCTTTTGCTCCCTTTTATGAACAAGGCGGCCAGGCTCGGTTGGGTTATGTTGACTTCCTTCTTGACAAGACAAACGATGGAGAGGTAACCGCTCAGATTTTCATAGATGAATGTGGCTATTTCCCTTCAATAAAGGACCCTGCAAATACATTTGGCAACCTAGGCTCAAATATCATATTGACTAGGCCGGAGAATCTAGCTTTAATACCTCTACAGCAATATCAAAGTAAGATTTGGCATAGGCAATATGTCCAAACAATTTGCCAGAATTTCTGCATTGAACTCTCTATGAGTAATGCCCAAATGTTTGATGAAGATATATGCTCAGAGGACTTCACCATGCATGCGATGGTTTTATACATTAGCAAGAACGCGAGATTAATACAGTGACATATCAGCCAGCTAATACAGAGTCGAGTTTTATTCCAGCAACAGAATACTTTCCCCCTGATGATGCTGCGTTGAGGTTAAAGCTAACGGACATTTACTCCAAAGCAGCGGCTGCGATAAATCTTAAGGAAATAGCCCTATATGAAGAGTTCGAGCAGTTAACAGGGAAACAGTTTTACAACCCCGCTGATCCACAGAAAAGACGAAATGGGTTTAGACGAGTTTTTTCGTTTGGAGCTATTGCAGCGGGAGCAACTCTCCCTATAACTCATGGAATAAAAGGGATAGTTCAAACTACTTTCATTGGTGGATGTTGTACAACTGCTATTGACTCTCGGTCAGTCCCATACGCTTCTGTAGCGAATGTGAATCAGCAGATAGAGATCCAATCAACACCCACTCAAATAATTATTACTAATGGTGCAGCGGCACCAGCGATTACTTCTGGCTATGTCAGCATCGAATATCTGAAAAATTAAAATATTTCCTTACAAAAAATTCTATAACTGCTAAGATAAAGAAAAACGAGAGGTTACTTATGGCTTGGATTCCCGCAGCAATAATGGCTGCTGATATGGTTTATGAGTCTATCAGCTCACATAGTGGACATAAGAGTGGAGGCTCATCTCCAAAATTAGAGAAATATAAAACGCTCACTCATGCTGAAAAGAAAATTCATAAGGATATATTGAAAAGAATAAATCCTAAAGCATTAGACATTCTCAATTCTCCTATGTTTAAACAGGCAAAGGACTATTACCAGGGAATTCTAAAAGGGGATACCGCGAAATTCGAAAAGCCTCTGATGACTCAATTTAACCAAGAAATAGCCCCTGAAGTGGCTGAGCGATTTACAGCACTTGGAGCGAGGAATTCTTCTGGATTTAATCAAGCAATGGGTGGTGCAGCTTCAAACCTTTCAGAACGACTTGCTATGCTGCGCGAGCAATTGCGGTCTGGTGCTGCTGGAAACCTAGCAAATATGGCTCAGATGCAAACTGGAAATATGATGGGAATAGTAAATCAAGCATTTGGTGTTCCTTCTTTTGGATATACGAATACTCCTGGCCAACCTAGACAGCCTGGATTTATGCAATACGCGGCTCCAGGGATAGGTCAGGCTATAGGAAATTATGCCCTTAGTGGTTGGGGAAGTGGAAGCGGAGCAGCACCTGCATCTAGTACTCCTTCTGATACGTCTATTATAGGTGTTCATTAAGGAAATTTTGGAACGGGGTAATTTATGCCATTAGGATCGATAATTAACATGCAACCAGCTCCTTCAACTCCTTCTTTTGGAGCGGAACTTGGAAGGGGATTTGGAGCAGGAATAGCTCAGACATCTGAAAAGATGGTTAATGCCAAACTTAATAACCTGCTCGCTGAGAAGCAATTGGCGCGCCAGCATGATGAGTGGCATAAACAAGGTGTCGCGATAGCCTCATTTGAGAAAGACCCTTCAAAAAGACAAAAAATCATTGAAGCTGTAACTATTATGGGTCAAGACTCCTACTTCAAACTACAAGACTATCTAGGCGAAGAAGGTCTCAACTCCATGCTAAGTGAAACTGCTCAATCTGGTCAGGCCTCTAAAGCGCCCCAGGCGCGACAATCTCAGTCAACGGCATACGACTACCCTGCTGAAGGGCCAATGGCGTCTGGCGCGCAAGCAACAGGTCAAAATCAGCCTCCAATAGCAACTGGTCAACAGAACAAAACTCCGACCATTCAACAACAAGAGATGTTGCAAGCAACCAAGGCTCAGGCTCAGAACACAGAGCTTATGGCCAACAATGTCGCGCCGAACATAATGGGCATTCCAGAAAGCCAAAAGCAAGTTGGACCTCAAACTGGACCAACTATTCGTAGGGGTACTGCTACTCCTGGACCGCAAGCTCCTCCTTTGCCTGGTGCAGAAGCAACTAATCAGCCTGGTAGAGAAGAAGGTAGATACACTGCTCCACAAATGTCAGATGCTGAGTTCGAGAAATCTTTAAATGCGTATAGGGCGACGAATAAGCAGAAGAAGGAAAGAAGGGCAGAGAGAAGGGCGGAGAAACATCTTGTAAATGAAGAAATTAATACTCAACTAAAAATAGAAAATAATGAGCGTGCTAGAGAGACCCATCAGCGAGAAATGAATGTAATACCTAATAAATATATTGACAGTACTACAGATAGATGGCAAAAAAACTTCAAAAATATGGCCGAATTAAAATCTCTAGAAGAACTATCTAAAAAAGGGGATATAAACACTTTTAAAAATAGACTCATAACATTAAGCGGATGGGATACTTCATTATTCACTAATCCAACTGAAGACATAGTTCAAAAAGTAACAAACGATCTATTGCCAAGCGGACTTTCTGCTTATAGTGGAATGGGGAAGGTAATGCAATCTGAAATTGGAGCTATGTTAAAAACCTTCCCTACGTTGGTACAGACGCCCGAAGGAAGATTGGCAATTATTAAATTAATGTATACTAATGGTGAAATGATAAATGCTGAATATGATGCCATGAACCAATTAAGATTACAATATCAGGGAAAAACAAAACCTGAAGATTTTAGAGGTCTTGTACTTGCAAAAGCTAAGCCTTTAATGGATGCTTACCAAGAAAAAATGCATCAAATTCTTTCTCCTGGATCACCTACATTGGAAAGCATGAAAGATAAAGTCAGCGTTAAACTCCCAGATGGACGCATTGTGCAAATAGACACAGTAAATTTAGGTACAGCGATACAAAAAGGAGCATCACTTCAATGACAGACCAATCTTCTTGGGCTGGTATTCCAATTTATACTCCACAGTCACAAGTACAACCACAAGTTCAAGCAGAAAAGCCTTTTGAAATGCCAAAAGAGAATCTAAGAGAAGCAAAAGAATGGGAAGGAATACCACTTTATGGACAAGATGAATACTATATAGGCAAAAAATTTGAAGCTTTCCCAAATCCTAGTGATTCAACTGGCGTATTAATGGAAGATGAAAAAGGACAGATTTACAAATCAACAGGAGAAACTTGGGAGCCACAAAAATTTAGTCCTAAAAACATAGAAGAGCAACCTGGACGAACTGGACTACGAGTCGTAGGGAGAGAAAATCCTAAAGAATCCTTGAAACGATTCCCTTCACCACATACTTCAGAACTTTTTGGAGTTAGTCTTGGCGTAAAAAATCCTGATGTTTGGGCTAAATCTGAGCAAGATCTTGAAAAGCCCGAAGATACTTTATGGTCTGGTGTGAGAACTGGAATGCAAGCTGTAAAATCTCTACCATGGGCAATACCTCAAGCTCGTATTCCTATGGCAATAGGTACTTTTGGAGCAGAGGCTTTATCTGAAGGATTAGAATACTTAGGGCCTAATGAGCAAGAAATTCAAGAATTTAAAAATAATCTTGAAACTCATGGAATAGAATATGACGATAAAACTTTAAGGGAAGATCTTGATAAAGGAGTAAAAAAAGCAGCCGAATTTCTTCCAACACTTGGTAAAATATATAATTGGTTAGAAGAACAAGGAGTTCCTATGGAAGCAAAAACTCCTCTTCAGAAAAGTATGAGTGTTGGGTCTGATGTAGCTGCAATGTCTAGTAAAGGGCTTAGGACTACATCTGCTGCTTTATCGATGACTCTATATAATTCATTGTTAGAACACAATGTACCTGAAAAATTATCTGGCTTTATATCAAGAATATTGGGGATGGTTATTGGAGAAAAAGCTCTAGAAGCACCTGAAAAAGCTCCTCAAGAGCCAACACCTCCTGGGCCAAGACCTGAAATAGGTGAAGAACCTAAAACTGAATTTGAGCGATCTGAGGATATAGCAAAATATTTTAAGGAAGGGCGTCCTCCTGAAGTTCCACAAGAACCAATTACTCCTACCGAAAAAGTTGGAGAAACAGTTTCTAAGTTAAAAACTCCTGGACCACGAGATACTGGCATATCAGCAAAAAACATTGTTAATAAAGATGAACGCGCTGTAATGGAAGAAGCTAATGAGAAATATACATTAGGCGATAAATTAGTAAGTAAAATAGAAAGACCAACCGAAGAAATGACCCCTGAACTTCAATCTCTGATTAATGATTGGAAAGATTCTAGTGATCCAGTAGAAAAAGACGTTGTGCAAGAAGCAGAAAAATTATTGAAGGAAACAAGAAAAGAGGTAAAAAAAGAACCTCCAAGAAAACTTAGCAAACAACAAGAAGAATATGAAAAATATATGTTTGGCGAAGTTATAAAGCCAATTGAAGAAACAACTCCAGAATTTGAACATATTCCCATTAAAACATCATTTCTCTCAAAAAGAATTAAGGAACTTCGAAGCGGGATGAAGCACCGTTTTGAGAATGATCCTGAAAATAAATATGGTCGCCTCACAGAAATTATAAACAAACAGATATTCAAATCATTAGAGGATAACCCAAAAGCACTAAAAGCTTTCGTTGAAGCTGATAAATTCTACAAAGAAGAATATGCGCCTATTTTTAAAAATAAAGAAGAAATAACGCCATTTCTAAATTTAAAAAATGTGAAATATAGCTCTCTTTACGAAAACATGAAGAAGCCAGACACTTATAAATTTCTGGAGCCTATCTTTTTAAAAACACCAGAAGGAAAAACTCTTTTACAAGCGGTCAGAAGAGATATTATTGAAGATAGTTTAAAAGGGATTGTTGAAAAAGAAGGTCAATTTAATAAAGGCGCAATTAGTAAAAAAATAGCAATAGAAAAAACTCTTGATGATCTTGGTATTGGAGTTACACGAGAAGAGAAAAACAATATTCTTCGTAAAGTGTCTGAGATTCATGCCGAAGAAGAAGCAGCACCTCATGTAGGAGAGCTTGAGATTAAATCGCAAAAATGGTTTAACGAAGCTCCTGCCAAAGATATAGTTAAAGAACTTGAAGACGTAAAAAGGATAAAGTTATACAGACAAAAAAGCAAGACTTCTCCAGAGCGTGAAAAGCAGTTTGACAAAATTGCTCGTGATGCTGGAATTGCTAAAATAATGAAAAACAAAACTCCAAATGAAATAACTCATAAAGATATCAAAGAAGCTATTAGAGATGTAAATACAAGAGAATATTTGAAAGAGACACTCGGAAAAGAAACTGTGGCGATCTTTGAAAAAAGAATTGCTGAAATTGAAAAATGGGAAGAAGAAGTAGCGAAATACGAAGAACAAATGAAAGCTTTAGAAAAACAAAAGACTAAAGCAGCTGAAGAAGCTAAAAAATCTTTATTGTCGAGAAAAATGGATTTATTGGCAAAAATCGCTAAGAAAGAACTCACGATGTATGCATTAAATCAAATCCCAGTATTACCTCATTTTTTAAAACAGGGAATCACTGACGCTACTTTTGATAGATAATAATATTAATCTGAACATCTAACTTTTATTTCAATAACTAACCAAAGAACGCCTAACCAAAATATCATCATCATACCCTACTCCTTCAACGTCCTCTTCTCATCAATCTCTCTAAACATCTTCTCTATCATCTTCCAGTCATCCCAAGATATCAGAACAGCCATCTCTTTGTTATTCTTGCAAAAGACGTACCTTTCACTGAGATATCCCACCTCATGCATGATCCTAGAATAAGAATCCCTACCCTTTCTTAGGTTAGTAATTTTCATGATCACCTCCAAGTGTGCTCCCATTATGCACTGTGTACCATATTTACACAAGGGCCTTATTATTTTTAAATATTTAACATTTTCTTTTGACATAAGCGCCACCATTTTGTAGGATGAGGTTAAAGGATAAACTTTACAAAAGGAAATGTTTATGGCAAAACTTAGACCACTCTCTCAATCAGTATATGGATTCCCTTCGGCGGTAGTCGATGTGTTTCCAAAACCAATCGCTGCATTTAGAAGCCCTACGGCAACTGATACTGGATATCTTGTAGGCCAAGTTTGGATCAATCAAACCTCCAATCAAGCCTGGATAATGACCAGTTGCGCAGCTGGAGTAGCCACATGGGCTATCTCATCTCCTGGAGCTTCTGACGTAGACACAATCAACTCTCTTTCTCCCGTAGTCGGAGATATCTTAATTGCTGGCGGGACCAACATCTCCGATGTGAATGCTGGCAACACAGTCACCCTAAATCTTGATCCGGCTATCGCGCTTGCTACAAGCGTAACCTCGCCACTTTATACCTCAACAGCTGGGACAGATCTTCAATTGAATGCTCCCGCAGGTTTCTCGACAGTCACACAACTTGGCGATGCTGCTGGTGTAACAAGATTTTCTGTAACCGATTCAACTGGCGCAGAAGTTTGGGGCGTTGACTCCAATGGTGGCGTCACGGGCAGCGCTGGGTTAGTCATAACCGGGATTTTGACCCAAACAGCTGGCGCAGTCAATATCGGCATGGACAACCTTGGCTCTGCTATCAATATTGGTGGCGGGAACGTTATCAAGGCTCTCGCAATTGGTGGAGGAGCCGCGGCTCATACCATCGCGATAGGTTCTGCTGCTGCTGGAGCAATCACTGTTGATTCAGCTGCTGGGATATCCCTTGATGGAGCAACTGCTTCTAATTTCACAGTCACTGGGGCAGGACTTGATTTATCACTACTAGCTGTAGGCGGATCAATCAACATTGGCGGGTCACAAGCGGCAGTTGATGCAGTAAATATCGACGCATCCAACGCGGCAGGCGGTATTGACATAGATGCTGGAACTGGTGGAATTACAATTGACTCGACTGGGGCATTTTCGATTGATGGAGCTGCTCTCTCTAATATAAGTGTTGGTGGAGCTGGGATTGACCTAAACCTAGAATCAGCTCTTGGAAGAGTTTTAATTAATGGTGAAGAAGCTGCTGCCGATGCTGTAAGAATACTTTCAGCCGCTGGTGGACTCGATACCAACGTAGCCCTCCAAATGAACCTAGATTCTTCCCAAGCTGCTGCAACCGCTGTGCGTGTCATAGCAAGCAATGCTGCAGGTGGGATCGATATCGACTCTGGAACTGGTGGGATCACCATTGACTCAACTGGTGTTCTGTCGCTTGACTCTGCTGGGGCAACAAACCTCACAGCAACAGGGGCCTTCGACGTAACCGTTTCTTCAACCACAGGCTCTGTCATCGTATCTGGTGGCGAGGCTGCTGCTGATGCTGTGCAAATTACAGCCTCAAACGCTGGTGCAGGTGGAGTTTTGGTAACCTCAGGCATTGGCGGGGTAGCTCTTAACGCAGTAGGGGCAGCGGCTCCTATCACGTTGGATGCTGTAGGAGTAGTCGAGCTTAATTCTTCAGGAGCAGCGATTTCAGTAGGTAATGACGCGGCGAACTTTGCGGTGAACGTTGGAACCGCTGGGACAAGAACCGTCACTGTAGGCTCTGGAACAGCTGGATCAAGCACAGTTATCAATAGTGGAACAGGGGCGGCAAATTTTGCAACAAATGCCACTGACCATACAACCACAGTTGGTTCGACCACGGGCGTTTCTGCAACAATAATCCAATCAGGGTCTGGAAAGATTGACTTTGCTGGTGTTGTACAGGAACTAACTGCGGACTTTATCGACGTAAGCGGAGATAAGATCACCTTTAGAGCTTCTCCTATTGCTCAATCAACGTTAGATAGCTGTGTTATCCCAACTGGGGTAGCAGCGACAACGGACCTGTTGGCGTTTGAGAATGGGATGATAATGGAGCAATTCATTATTGGAACACAGACGATCCTAGCTCCTAGAATGGGAGCCGCCGCTCTTGGTTTAACAGTGTCTTGCGATTTAACTAATGCAGAAGGGAAAGAGTACAATTTTGGAGCCGCTAGAACTAGCGCTAAGCATCACTTCACGATTGGTACTTCGCCCGCATTTTTTATGGAGTTGAGGTTTACTGCTAATGACGTATCGTCTCTAGAACCTGCCTATTTTGGCTTTAGACAAACAGGAGCTAATAATGCGGCTTATGCAGCTTATAACGAGTTCTGTTTCTATGGTTTAAATGACGGGATCTCTCCTGGCGATTGTGCTATCAGTACAAGGAAAGCGGCCGGAGCTGTAGTTAACACTGATACAAACGATGCTTGGGTCGACGCGAGTACCCACACATTGCGTATTCATGTATCCGCAGCTGGTGTTGTGACCTTCCTCTTTGATGGAGCACCACCAACCGTAACACAAGCATTTACCTTCACTAATGGTATAGTTGTTCATCCAGTCTGGACGCATCTATTTAATGCTACAGTTGGAGCAGGTGACGAAATTTATTGGATATCTATGGAGTGTGGAAACCTGTAAGCACTAGTAGAGTTAATAGAGAAAAAAAGAGCAGCCCTAAAAAGCTGCTCTTTTTTATTTCTATAAGAAATCTTTCAATCCTCGAGACAAAAATCTTGTCAAAATAAATCTTATATGCCATATTAAAGAAAAACCTTACCAAAGGATTGGATATGGCATATGGAAGAACAGCCCGATTTGAACCACTCAGAGAAGTGGCCTTTGGGGCTATTGGAGCTGGGTATGCAGCTGTCGGCTCTGTCACAACTGATTACACTAGAATTGTCTGGATTAAAAACGGTACTGACAAAGACGTCTTTTACTCAGATGACGGAGTCACCAATAAAAAAAGAATCTACGCTGGAAGCCTTGAAGTCATAGACATTTCTTCAAACAAAGTCCGTGATGACGGGCTCTTCCTTCCTAAGAATTCTCTCTTTTATATCAAACACACTGGAGCCGCTCCGACTGCGGGGCAACTCTCTATCGAGGTCCTTTATGCCTCCGGAGGGGTCTAATGTCACAAATCTCGATTCTACAAGGTGGCGGATCTCCTGTTCCTGATACAGAAACCCTCACAGGTGATATCGGAGGAGCAGTCGGATGCGATGCAGCATTCAATATTAATTTATTGACGGGGGATGGCCTTACCTCAACTGGCAATCCTTTAACTAGTACGATTACTTTCACGCTAGATGGTCTTACTCAAGCCACAGCGACGACCATTGGAGCTGTTACCGCGGACATTATCACGATTAACCTCGGCGCAGTTCCAACGACATATATCATCGAGGCAAAGATCGCTGGCTTCGAAGCAACAACTCCAGCAGGCATAGGATACAACCTTATTTGCGTAGCTCGCACAACTGGAGCGGCTGCATCTCTTGTAAACACACAGGACAAATACGTATCAGAATCAGTAGCGCTAGCTCCTTGTGATGCAAACTTTACTGCAGTTGGCAATACGATCGTAGTAAGACTTTTGGGAACGGCAGGCCTCACAGTTCGTTGGAAGGCGTCAACTATACAGATGGGGGTTTAAAATGCCTGGCTTTGACAATAATACTATGCATGCGGAAAACGTTGACTTTCGAAACGTAGTAGACGTACAACCGCAAGTTTTAGCAGATGGCCAGCTTCTGATAGGGTCGGCTGTTGCTCCAAAAATTAGGGTTGGTACCCTAGCCTCTGCTGGAGGGACGATTACCATAACCCCAGGCGCTGGCACTATCAACCTGGAGGCTGGTGGCTCTGTACCTCTGACCTTCACGGCTGAAAATGCTACCACATGCGCCCCTATACTTAACAACCTAAATATAGTCGGCACGGCAACCAACGGAATCAATACAACCGCCGCTGGAAGCACTCTGACGATTTCCATGGCGACTCCATTCACTGGAGACTTTTCTTTCGAAAACAACGCTGTTGCTACTCCTAGAGTTCTCATGGTAGAAAACAATGATACCGACCCTGGCTCATATGCAGCCGTTGCTATTTCAGCAGAACCGTTAGGAGGAGACCCATATTTATTCTTCGAGGTCGATGGAGCAACTCGTTATTACTCACTTGGCATTGATAACAGCATCGCTGGTGACCCACTCAAACTAACCAACAACGTGAATCCCTCTAGTGGCGACGCCTTGGTATCTGTGACCTCTACTGGTGTGATAACCCTATTCAACGATTTGGATGTAACAGAGGGTGGTACTGGCGTTTCTACGCTAACATCTCATGGGATACTCATGGGTAATGGAGCCGGAGACATTCAAGCCACAGCAGAACCAAGCGATGGACAGCTCTTGATTGGTGATACTGGTGGATTTCCGATTTTGGGAACATTGACAGCTGGAGCTGGAATAGGAATTGCAAATGCCGCAGGTTCCATAACCATCACGGCTGGGGCAACAGTTCCTACAACCTTCACCGCGGAGAATGCTTCAACTTGCACGCCCGCAGTAAATAATCTAAATATTGTTGGTACAGCTACCAATGGCATAAATACCACAGCAGCTGGAAGCACCATGACGATTGCTATGGCAAGTCCTTACTCTGATGGTGACTTCACGTTTTCTACTGCTACAGCGGCAGCGGATAGAGCCTTGACTGTTTCAAATAGCGATAACTCAGCTGCGGCTTCTGCGGCGCATCTTCAAGTGTCTGTAGGTGGAGCCGTCTCTACTGGAGACCCGTACATTAATTTATTGGTATCTGGAGCGGGAACATATTCTTTAGGTATAGACAACTCCGATAGTGATGAATTTAAGATCACTACAGGGGCATCTCCTTCAGCAGGCACAGAGCTCTTTACGATGACAAGTGCTGGGGTAATTACCCTAGCGAATGATCTCGACGTAACAGAAGGCGGGACAGGTGTGTCAACGCTCACCTCACACGGTATCCTGATGGGTAACGGCGCAGGCGATATTAATGCAACAGCTGAGCCTTCTAATGGACAATTGCTCATAGGCAAAACAGGCGACTTCCCCCAGTTAGCACAAATTCAACCAGGTCCCGGAATTGCAATAACATCAGGTGCCGGATCGATTACTGTTTCAGCATGGGGTGGTGGGGTGTCATGGACTGTGGAGACAGTTAACCTAAACTTCACGGTTAATAAGGGAATTGTCGCGAATAAAGCAGGTCTTCTCACAGTCACGCTACCAGCAACAGCAGCTATCGGCGATATCCTGGAGATAACAGGGATAAATACGGCCGTTGGCTGGAGAGTCGCTCAGAACGCAAATCAGAGGATACACCTAGGTGCTATCTCTTCGACTGCGGGTGTAGGCGGTTACATTGAAGCTACAGCGATAAGAGATTCCGTTAAGATGGTGTGCGTTGTGGCTGGTGCTTCTACCGAATACAACGTTCTATCATCAGTTGGTAATTTAACCATAGTCTAAAAGGTATAACTCATGGCAACAAATAACGCAGTAAATATCACTTCATCAGGAATTGTCAAATATAATGGTACCGGAGCTTTTTCCGCCGTTACGCTGACTCAGTATTCTCCGCTTGTTGGCGCAGCCTCAAACGGCATCACCAGTCTAGGCCCCATGACTAATGGACAGATCCTGATTGGTTCAACAGGAGCCAGTCCTGTTGTTGCATCCATATCGGCGGGGGCCAACATAACGATAACTCCAGGTGCGGGGACTATCTCTATTGCTTCAACCGCAGTCTCTGAAACTTGGACGGACGCCTCGAACGCAACTTACAACCTAGCCGTAGCGAACTCCTACATTACAAATCGTGGTGCTGGAGTAACCTATACTCTTCCGGCAACAGCTGCTTTAGGTGATCGTATAAAAATTGTTGGAAAATTAGGCTTGGCAATAATTGCCCAAAATGCTAATCAACAGGTATGTACGGGGACTACCGCGGCCACAGTCGGTGTGGGTGGAAGTTTAACAGCAACAGATGCGGGAGACTGTATCTCGATAGTCTGCATAACGGCTGGTGCAAGTACGATCTGGAGAGCGGATACAATGTGGGGAAACTGGACTGTTGTTTAAAATTAACTATATTTTATGGAGAAAAAAATGAAAGTAAAAGTAGATAACGAAGAAGTCTTAGAGTTAACCGAGACAATGAAGAATGTCATCAAGCATGATATCAACGAGGACATCTTCGATGAAGACATGAAGCGTCGAGTAAAATGGGTCCTCACCCACAAGTGCGAACAATGCTTCCAGCGTTTGAAGCAGGAGTGGGAGCCTAAGCTTGCTGCTAAGGGCGTGGCCATGCTGCCGACAGACCCAGATGCGTTTGCGCAACTAGTCTTCGCTCAACCGGAGTATAAGGGCAGGAAGGAGAGGGATATAGAAGCGAAAGCGAAAGAGATCCTGTAATGCCGACTATAAATACAGTTAACAACCAGTTTCTGAATAATGTCACGGTCACTACCGCGGTTGCTGCCGCCACATCTAGTGTCACAATTGAAAACCTCGATAATACCAATGCCGCCTCTCACGCAAAAGCAGCCATCACCACTGGAGGGGCATCTGGTGGTGATGCGTTCATCCACTTCACGAATAATGTTGTTGACTGGACCATCGGTGTGGACAATTCAGACTCAGATGCGTTTGTGATTTCACAATCTGCCACGCCAGGAACAACTAATGCGGCTAGGTGCGATACAGCTGGGGAATGGACGTATCCTCTTCAGCCCGGATTTTGCGCACAAAAAGATGCCGACGCTTTAAATGTTACGGGTGCTGGTGCCTTATACACAGTGGTGGGTAACGTCGAAACGGCTGATCGCACGGCCGACTACTCAACGGTTACAGGGAATTTTACAGCCGCAGTAACTGGCAAATATTTACTTTCAGCATCTGTCATGTTGAAAGGAAATACGATAGGTTATAACACGAGTAATTCTATAGTTACTTCAAATAGATTTTATTATCTGGAATCTAGACATCCTGCTTCTAATGAGAATTGTGCTGCTGGCGGTTCCGTAATAGCAGACATGGATGCGGCGGACACAGCTTATAGTGCTGTCAAAGGCGAGGGGGAGGCTGGTAATACAGCGGATTTCAACGGAACTACAGATAATAACCATTTTTCTGGAGCTTTACTTCAATGACGATAACGAGTTTAAATAATTTGTTTCCCTCTGGAACAATGACTGTAACTAAATCAACTGCTGGTGCAACAACCTCAGCAACAATTTCTCACTCCGACAACACGAATACAGCATCCACCTCCTCCATAAAGCTATCAACAGGTGGTGCGAACGCTGGTGATTCGTTCATATCGGTTACGAATGGGGTAGCAAATTATTCCTATGGTCTCGACAACACGGACACAGATGCCTTTGTAATTTCTGAAAGCACCTCTCCTGGCACTACAAATTCAGCCCGTTGTGATGCTGATGGTAGCTGGACATACCCATCAAATTCAGCGTTTTCAGTGAATACAAATGGTGCGGATGCAGCCGATGTGACGGGCAACGACACAATTTATACACCGCATTTGGACACTGCCATCTTTAATGCTGGAGCCGATTATGATTTAGGAACACACACCTATACGGTTCCTGTTTCTGGTGTTTATTTATTTGCAGGTGCGATAGCTTTAACCGGAGGAGCAAATCTTTACTGGTGTATTGTTCATTTTACGAGAAATGGAAGTTTTGTTGTTGAAGGACTTCAAGGATTCGATCCCACAGCCAATACCATATGTGCCAATATATCACATATTTATAAGTATGACGCGGGGGACACCGCGACAATGTCTCTCAGAGCTGGGATAGCGCTAAAAACAGCAGACTTCGCCGGAAATGTCAATAATTCCTATTTCATGGGGGCTTTGGTTGCATGACAATAAATTTAGTAAATAATAAGTTTTTGAATGATCTCTCAGTTCAAGCGAGCGCAGCTGGAGTAGCTAGAAGCCTTCTCATCCAAAACACTGACAACACAAATGCCGCTTCTCACGCAAAGCTCCAGATTACCACAGGCGGAGCCTCTGGTGGAGATCCATATCTTTCGATCTCAACAACCGCTAGTAGCGCGTCAGTTGGACTCGATAATTCTTTAGCAGATACTTTCAAAATCGCCTCCTCTGCTACAGTTGAAACGACAACGAATCTTGGTGTCCTAGGCGGAAATGTTGTCCGCCCTCTTCAGCCAGCTTTTAGAGCTTATAGAAATGCGGCGGCAGACAATGTAACAGGAAATGGTGCCTGGTATTCAATTATTTATGATGTCGAAAACTTTGACCAAAATTCCGACTATTCCACGGCCACAGGAATTTTTACGGCGCCGATAACTGGTAACTATTATTTATCGACAGGACTTGTTTTAAACGGGTGTGACGAAGCTGTTTTGGTAAACATTGGTATCGTGACAACTTCATTGGCATATTATCAACCATTTGGCGGATGTACAGGTGGGCATTATATCGGAAGCCATGTGAGTGTTGTCGCGCCGATGACAGCAGGAGATACCGCATATGTCCGATGCGCCGCTGTGGGAGAAGAGTCAAACAGAGATGATATGAGGGTGACTGAGGGGATAGAAAATTTCTTTTGTGGTTACTTGTTACAATAATAAGGAACAATTGTAATGCCTACAATTAACACCTGGAATTCTAACATACCTATTGAGATAGCGAAGGGGGGTACAAATGCTACCTCCTTTGCGACTAATACAGGGATCGTGAAGTATGACGGAACGAGATTAGTAACGTCGGCAACAGCCTTAATAGATGCAGGAGATATCTACATAAATACAAGCCAACCAGCTTTTGCTGCAAGGTGTAGTGCTCCTGTTCTTAACGTAACCGGAAATGGGGCGAATTATAGTTATGTCTGCAATACAGAATTATTTGATGTAGGAGGCAACTATAATGCTGGTACTGGTGTCTTCACCGCCCCTGTAACTGGGGTTTATTTCCTAACTGCTCGAGTCATACTCAATGGGTGTACGAAGGCAACGGATTGTTTTCTTTATCTTGCTACTACAGGAAGGACCTATCTTCGTTATTGGTATAGAATTGCTGGAAGTGGGGATATAAATGAGGAATTAAACTTTTTAGTTAGAATGACGGCAGCAGACACAGCTTATCCATATGTAAGTACCCACAGTGAAACAGCCAATACAGATGACATTTATGGCGGAGGAACTGCCTTTACAGCATTTTCGGGAGTTTTATTATAATAAATATTTTCAGTATAAGGAAAATATGACAGCTAATATGTGGAATACTGGAATTCCAGTAGGATTTTCAAACGGTGGAACCAATGCCACTACCCTTGCTACAAATACGGGAATTGTAAAGTACGACGGAACTCGTCTGGTAACATCGGCAACGGCACTTCTAGATGCTGGGAATATTTCCATAAAGTCAAGTCAGCCATTTTTTTCTGCATATAAAAGTGCGCAGACCGCCAATGTCACAGGAGAGGGAACGTATTATAGTTATATCTGCAACACGGAACTTTATGACGTGGGGGGAAATTATAATAACGCCACAGGCATCTTTACGGCTCCAGTAACGGGATGTTATCTCTTTCAAGCATCTGCTGGATTGGGCGGCATCACTATCCCCTATATTTTTGATATACTCATTGTTACAACCTCTAGTACATATCTAGAACGTTGGTCTAGGCCATATAATGCTCAGTGGTATGTTAGTCAAATTGTTACTCTCGCTAACATGACGGCTGGAGACACAGCTAAACCGCAAGTGCGTTCTTATGGTGAAGCTGCAAAAACCGACGATCTAGAAGGTAATGGCGATTTTCGAACCGGATTTCAGGGTTATTTATTAACGTAAATTGGATAAGTTTCCATGCCAACAAAAAACATTTGGAATAGTACAATTCCTGTAGCTTTATCCCTAGGTGGAACTAATGCTACAACATTTGCCACGAGTACTGGAATTATAAAATATGATGGCACGGGATTAGTAACGTCGGCCACAGCTCTCATAAATTCTTCTAATATATATACCAATACTAGTCAACCAAGATTCTTTGCCTATAATTCAGTAGCCGATCTAAATGTAACCGGAGCCGGAACAGCCTATAGTTATGTCTGCGATACAGAATTATACGATGTTGGAGGAAATTATAATGCAGGAACAGGTATTTTCACTGCCCCTGTAACTGGATGTTATTTTTTCCAAGCTAAGTGTGTTCTGGTTGGTTGCACAATAGCAAGTGGATGTACTCTTCTAATTAAAACGACATCTATAGATATAAAATGTATGGTTGCAAGAACAGCTGTAAACAATGATTTGGCGACTAGTCTTACATATAGTATTTATATGACTGCTGGAGACACGGCCTACCCAATAGTGACCGCTTCTGGCGAGGCAGGCGATATAGATGATGTTACAACAGATTCAAGAACTTCATTTCAAGGGTGTCTATTAACATAAAGAGGTAAAATTATGGTCTTTCGCGAAAGTATCACATTGATAGTAATCGGGGCTCTAGCCATCGTAGGCCTTATAGGCTATGCAAGCTCCATCTTCCTAGGCGATGATAACGCTGTGGAAGAAACATGCGAGGCCGCTATTCAAGCAGAAACAGGTCTTGACGTAGACTTAACACCTGGCAGCCAAGAACAAGTAGCGGCCATTCAGCCACCACTGGTTATCCCCGCTGCATTGCAGATGGATGCGACAGATCTCGCAGATAAAGCAGTGATGGATGTGGTCTAAAAAAAGCGCTGGCCCATCTAACAGTCAAGGCGGAGACTGGAGCTAAAGAACGACCAGCGCAAAATTACTCAACCATCCGTCTCGTGTCCGTAAGAACCATCGCTCACCACTTCATCATGGATATAGTACGCTTTTAAGTCAGGGATGATCTGCAACTCAACCTCGAATGGAATGAAAAACCCATGCTTTTTATAGTATTGAACTATTTTGTTTATCCCTCTTTTACTGAGTAGAAAGGATTCTGCTCCAGTCCTAAGACCAACCCTACGTATACATCCTGCGGTGCCTTCGCGCGCCTTATAGTTCTCCTCACTGTCAAACTCTATATCTGGCCTAATTGGATGAGCAATCTCCGCGAAACTTATAGAGCGGGGATCTCGGCTATCTTTGTCTGTGTAAAGGACATCCCATCCAGGATGCTTCATGTCAAGTTTGATGAGATATCCTGTGAGTATGTTTGGGTTCACCAAAATCGTCGCATCATCGGTCATTATCCATATGGACTTGTATTTGCTCTTGTAAGCGTCGAATATACAGCTAAAGTAGTTCAGGTTGTGGGCAATATCTCTTAGAGTCAATTGCTGGTGGAAATAGGTTGACCTTGGCATTGTCATGGGATATTGCTGTAAAATCACGTTTTTTCCAGACTTCATGGCTAGTGTTGCCAAAGTCCCATTTGTCCCCCTAGCAGTATTGTAGCCTATATTGAACAACGTCTTATAGCTCAACCTCGTTGGGTCCACAGCGTCAAACCTATAAGGCACTATGTCATACTTGCCAAACGCCTTCTTGAGTGTCTTAAACCTCTTCAAGTCTTTCTTGGCATTTATGCAGTAGATATAATCAATCCCAGAGATAGAATGTTGGCCCACAATCTTGTGTAGGGCCTTTTTGCAATAGAAGGTCATATCCCTTTCCTTGCAAAATCCTTGTGAAAAAAAGATCAGAAATAAGATCAAAAATCTTAGCATTGCGCAAACCTCTCTTGTTGTTGACATTCAAGGGCTTTGACTAGAAACTTTAGGAGCCATGGTTCACATAAAGACGTGATAGAGAAATCCTCTGTGAGGTCCTCTCCAGGGTATATTTGATAAGCAGAGTTGAGTCTATAAATAAAAAGGGCTAGATAACTAACAAGCTTCTCGTTGTCGTGGAGAGCGTACAAGGTGTATAGCGAGACAGGAAATCCAAGCTCAAAAAGCAACTGAGAAACATTTGGCCCAAACACAGAAAGCTGCTCCCAAATATACGCTGGATCACTCTTTTGGTGGACAAACGGCATGCTACCTCCACGTACTGCGTCAACGAACTCTTTGTGAAGTTATGCTGGATTTGGCAAATATATTCCAACAAAAATAATCTTTATTGTATGGTGAGAAAAAAGTTGCTCCAAGGAGGTTCTATGTGGGATCTGACAGATATCGCTTCTATTGCGTTTTACTCACTATTTTGTGGCTTCTGGCTCTGTTTTGGGGTACTGCTTGCCATTGGGCTGGTTGCAGTCGTTTTTAACCTGGGTGACGAGCCTTGGATAGGCTGATTTTGTGTGCAGATAGAGCATCAAGCAAGCATAGAGTACAAGATACAAACAGACAACGGATGCTGTCAAGGTGACAATCTTTCTTAGCTCACTGTAGGATATTAGCACTTTACCTCAATTTCTCCCGATGCAGGATTTGAACCTACGGCCAATTGATTAACAGTCAACTGCTCTACCACTGAGCTAATCGGGAATATCATATATCCACTCACTTGTTCCCAGCTGCTGACCTAGATGTTTCCTTGTGCAGAAAATCTTGATAAGCACACCATCCTATAGTCTTTTGGCCATTTTCTTCAGTCAATGGCCATGGTGGAGGAGTGTACCCATCAATGCCGAGCTGAACTGGCGCTGGAACATTGCCCTCTCTTCTGTCTTTTATCGTAACGACTTTATTTGCCACTTTAATCGCCATCAGTTCGATTTAAACTCTCAGACACCCAACCATACAGCCCCACCAGAGATCGTGCGTTGTGGGCCACGCTAGGCCCCTACGTTTTGATTTCTCGGAAGTCTTCAGCCCACATCTCGAGTTTTATCTTATAATCAGGTTTCGTGTAGTCAATATCGTCAAATCTTTGCTTGTTTATCAGATTTCTAACCAAAACACGACTAAAAGTCTTCTTTAGGTCCATATGCGGCGCTAGATCGGGGTTGTCCCTAATGAAAGCCTCTATGTTTTTTTCGTTAGCGAGGGTTCTTTGATCTATGCGATTATAGGCCGCGGCGTTCTCTGCTTCAACGACTTCTTTTTGCGTTGGTGTTCCCATCTTTTTAACTCCTTTTTTTGCCTTTTCTGCTGTGTCTTTGGTGTAAAATTCCATTATTATACGACTCAGGTCCATTTTTTGATACTTGCTACCAGTACATTTCTTCAAGTGTGCGAGAGCGTTTTTCTCTAGTCGGTCCGTTTCCGCTTTACCGATCTTGTCGTACAAACCACTTCGTTCTTGATCCGATAGTTCTTTGCTAACCTTTTTAGGTTTTAAAAGAGGAGGAGGAGGCTTGTCCTCCTTAGGTATATTTATCTTCTTAGAGGTATCTTTAAGAACATGTTTATTATTACCTATGTGGTAATCCTCGCCGTTGTCAGAATTGCCGTTGCGAAAACATTTATTGAATTCAGGCTCTTCTGAGACGTAATATGTGCACTTTTTTCTTAGGTTGCCTGTAAAGGAATCCTCTCGTTTTATATAACCAAATTCTTGTGCCTCTCTGAGCAATTTGTACGTTTTTTTCTGACCAACACCATATTCTTTCATCTGACGTTGAAGGTAACTTACGTGAATCTCGAAATCGTCCTTGTTTGCCAAAAGCAACATGAGCATCCTAAAGCAGTCGTTGCTTATCGTTTTATCTCTGATAAGCGTTTTGATGACTTGTAGGTAAGGGTGCTCTTTGTTTCGCGGAGCTCTTTTAATAACGGGGCCGAATTCGTTATCAAGACTTTCTTTTTCTGAATTCTTTTCGTTTTGTCTTGTGGACTTTGTGGCTTGTTTGGTATACACTTGGGGCATAACACCGCCTGTGTTAAAAGCCCCCGAAATCTTTGCGGAATGCGGGGGCTTAGTTTTTATAAGGTTTGCTAAAAACCTAAGCCTATACCAACCAAACTCAAACTTCCACTAAAATCACTCCCTACGCAGTTGCTCTCTGAGCTTCCGTTCCATCGGGCTTTTCATTAAGATTTTTGAAAGCACCCTGGGCCTTACTTCTCGTGTATTTAGCAATTGTGTCCACTGGGTTAGCTATGCGACGCCTTAGCTCATCGCAAAAAGACAGACCCTCGTCTATGCAATACCTTTCTCCTTTGACAAGATATTCCACGAACTCGGGCTCCGAACAATTGCACACATCAACCAGTTGGTTGAGCAAAAGCTTCTTAGTCGCTGCCGATTCAACGGGCATAACTTGCTTAGCAATTGGCTTCTTCACCTCTTCCACAGCCTTTTTTGGTGGAGCACAAGCTTTTTCGCCATCATCGTCCTCATCCTCTGGGGCTACCCCAAACGCCGATGAGAGGCTATATTTCCTCGCATATGTAAGCGCAGAGCCATATCCTTGCGCATCCTGTTTTTGTACAGGAACTGTGACAATGCCACACGTAAGCGACTCTCCAGAGCTGTGCATAATGATTGTCTCTACAGCTGCACAACCTAGGACTGTGTGTATCACTTGGTAGAACCATAACCCATGCTGTATGATAGCTGGCCTAATGGCCTCTATGAAGCTGTTTAGGCTAGCATACTCATATTTCAGGTGCTCGTTCTTCTTGTCCTTAACAGCACCCTTGATCTCTCCAAAAGCCTTCGCCATAGCTGCGCTGAGCTCTTTTATACTTTCGTTCATAACTATCTACTCCTTAACTGTGTTACAGTTTCTTTATAAATTTTCAGTCCCGGAATACTCCTAAGGCCACTTTTGATTGCCTGCTTGACGCAGAGATCATTGATCTCAAGGTACTCAATTGGTATCTCGCGCATATTAGCGATATCGTACTTCCAGATATCCTTGGTTGAAGCTATGCAGTTACGCGCCTCGATCTTGCGTGTATCTTGGATAGCCAAGTCAAGAGCGTCCCCACAACCCTCCATAGAGGCTGAAATGTCATGCGCTAATGCCTTGTTGTCCTCGGCACATTTCCACTCATGGAGTTTCCCCTCCACGGTTTTACTCACGCTATCCAAGCGTTCAGTGTATTTCTTAGCTGTTGTGTTTATTTCCGTTACAAAATCTCGATAGGGCTCTGTAATCTTGAGCCTTGTGCCCTCGATACGTTTTTTCATTTTCCTAGCCTCGCCGGCAAACTCAAGGGCGCGCTCTGCACCCATTGAATCCACTACCGTGATCTGTTCAGCCATGGCCACAACCTTGCCCACTTGCAAATCGTACATCGCTAGCTGGGCCTTGACACTATCGGCTAGTACGGGGAGGAAATCCTCCTCCATTGACGCTGATTCTTTTTCTGCTAAAGACATGATTCACCTCTTTTTTTCTTTGATTTACTAAAATTCCTTGATAATGTCGAACGTTTTCTTGTGGCCTTCCAAAAGCTCGTTTCGAGCCACAATTAGGTTCTGGATATGGAATGTGTAGTTACTTATCTCTTTATCAATGACTTTTAGTTTGTCATATGGTGAATCTTCTTCCTGAAAAAAGAAGTGGTCTGTTAAGTTTTGAAGTGCTGACATAAAATTTCCTTTGTGTGTTAGCTTTACGTTTTACCCCTGTGTTAGTAGCACGGGGGTTTTTTTATCTAATTTTCTGAATGCCTAAGTGTTCAAGTCCAGGGTGCTCATCCCCGAAATATTCGAGTTCTAAATATTCGTGTAATTCATTTATATCGTTCATGTTAAAGCACTTTTTCCCCTTGATATTTACGATAGCCTTCAAGAGGCTGTGTTCCTCGCTGGGGTAAATATGGACAAGGCTTCCGTGCTTGTCTGTCCTAAGGGTTTCTGTCATTGATTCGTCCTCCAATTTCGTTTGTTTAGTTGAACTTTTTCTTTAAAACGATGGGTCATCATAGTTGCTGTTACTAAGCCCTTGAGATAGTTTGTTATCTCATATTCCTTCAGCACGGCTTGCCCTCCATGCTTGTCCAGCTTGAGATACAGCACGCTATCGGCTATATCACAGAGCTCATTGACCTTAACAAGATAGCTGTAGAAACCTCCCTTGAGTGGCCATACGTCGTTATCAATGGATGATGACGTCTTCCAGTCGATAATCATGGGCTTGTCTACGATTGTGATGATTCCATCTATCGCCCCCGTGAGCTTCCATTTGTCGCAGTACATGCGCGTCTCCTCGTGCGAAACTTGTGGCATGCCCATGAATTCGTACCAAGCAAGCCATGAGTCAAAGTATGGCTGCTCTTCACTAGTCAACTCCACGGGCACGTCGCACAGAAAACCCCTAATAGCTGCATGCACGTGAGTACCAACCAAAGCTCTTGCTGCAAGGTAGCCTGGGGTAACTGAACCAAAATCCTCATAACGTGAGCAGAAGTCCGATACACGCGTGTAGCCTGGTTTGATGTCTTCACTCATCTTGTGTCTCCTTAGTTTTACCGTGCCACCATACTACACCACCGCGCCACTATAGCGCAAGCATCTTTCTGAAAAAAAGATTGTAAAATATTGCCTTACTAATTATCTGTAGGATTTTAGAGGGCAATAAAATGATAGTGTTGACAGTTGAAGGTGAGCCTACAGCATGGATGAGACCAGGATTTAATCATAAAACAGGTGCAATTTACGACCAACAGAAGAAAGAAAAGGAACATGTCAAGTGGCAATTACAAGCTCAAATGCCTGAAAACCTGCTCACAATACCTTTAGAGATTGATTTCGTATTCTATTTCCCCGTGCCTAAAAGTACATCCTCCGTTAAACGTAAGCAGATGTTGCGTGATGAGATCCATCATATGATCAAGCCCGATAATGACAATCTACAAAAGTACATCCTAGATTGTATGACAGGTACTATTTTCGAGGATGATTGCCAAGTTGTAGATATACACGCGCGTAAAGTTTATGGAGAGTCACCGCGTACACTTATCTGTGTACGCCCACTATTCCCCGCCGCTGAAAAGGGCGTGCCACCAAAAACCAAAAGCCCACTAGATGATGGAGATTTAAATGATAGTCTTTAAAGAAAATGTTGATGAAGAAAAGTTTATGGAAATTATTTTAATGGAGAGAGAAGTCAAGGATCTTGAGAGATATGGATCGGTATATTCCAAAGAGCAAATTGATGGGGAAATAATCAACCTCGCGATTCGTATTGACAATTTTGAGCAGAATTCATAGATTAAAGTTTAAAGTAGATAAAGAGGCGTTATGAAGAAGTTAGGAAAGAGCGATTCAAAGGTGAAAAAGGTCATGAAGGAATTCAGCGAGGGAAAGCTGCACAGTGGCTCGAAGAAAGGGCCAAAAGTTACTTCCAAGCGGCAAGGAATCGCAATCGCCTTGAGCGAAAGTGGAAAATCAAAAAAGAAAAAGGAGAGCAAGTAAATGCAACCAACACAATCAGTCGAACGTAAGCCACCACCCCCGGTTGAAGTGTCAATGAACTATTTGAGCTGGTCGGTCAAGGATCTCGTAAAAGTACAATCAGCTATGCAAGAGACACAATCGCGCCAAATCGCTCATATCAGCGAGACGCTTGATAAGATCTTGATAGCTCTAGCAAAGGCACCATTCTAAGCATGGCATACGCAAAAGGACATAAGTCGACTGGTGGACGTTCTAAGCTTGATCTAGATGTTAGGCAGATCAGAGAGCTTGCCTCTATTCAGTGCACAATGTCCGAGATTGCGGCCGTCATGGGGTGCCACAGAGATACTCTCACAGACAATTATTCGGCAATCATAAATGAGGCTCGTGAGGATGGAAAGGGCTCTCTACGCCGCGCACAGTACAATAAAGCGGTCAAAGATGGTAACCCCGCAATGCTCATTTGGCTAGGCAAACACTACCTAGAACAGCGTGAAGAGGTGAAATTAACCTCTACGAACGAGCCGGAAGTCATAAAGCTCATGAAGCAGATAGAGGCTATTGGCACTGGACGCAACGAGAAGCGGAATCAGAGGAAGCTGTATGATAACACCAATAAAACAAGTAAATAACCCGCTTCCACTTACTCCTGAGCAGTTTGTAGAGATGGACGTGTGTCCTATCTGCAAGCGCCTCGTGAAGATCAATCGCCATAGCAAGCAGCTCTGTGAGCGCATAGAGTTAAACAAAATAAAAATACAAAAGACGGCGGACAATGCTCTCAAAAAAGCAAATAGACTCAATAAATCAGAAGACGGCGGACAATGCTCTCAAAAAAGCAAATAGACTCAATAAACCAGAGCAATGCTAGGATAAACATCTGGGAGGGCGCTGTTAGGAGTGGCAAGACATATGCCTCCTTGCTACGCTTTTTGAAAGAGCTCACACTTGGTCCACAAGGCGAATACTGCATAACGACTAGGACATATGACACTTTTAAAAGAAATATTTTGCCTCAGCTTGTACGTAATATTGGTGCTGATGTGTCGTATTATGCAGGCAAGCGCGAGATTAATCTATGGGGTAAGACCGTCCATATCGTATCGGCTGA
>Ga0315273_10000542_pt1 | contig 40454 bp, 40 predicted proteins | sample YL17G02_0_MG_FD_205753 | JGI IMG/M metagenome (GOLD analysis project Ga0315273, IMG submission 205753) | Sediment microbial communities from Yellowstone Lake, YNP, Wyoming, USA - YL17G02_0 | ecosystem: Environmental > Aquatic > Freshwater > Lake > Sediment | place: USA: Wyoming | collected...
CGCGGCACCTTCGCGCGCGCGGCGTCTTGGCCGGGGTGATCTCGAGCCGCAATGCGGACGCTGAAGCGCTCGTCCGCACGGCCCGGGAGGCGCCCGGTTTGGAGTCCCTCGATCTCGTCAGGCGGGTGACCTGCCCCGCGACGTACGAATGGAACGAACCGCGCGAGCCGCTCTGGGCCGCACCCTTCGACGCCAAACCCGGTGGTCCGCGCGTCCGATGCGTCGCCTACGATTTCGGAGCCAAGAGGAACATCTTCAGGCTGCTTCACGAGTCCGGTTTCGACGTCACCGTCGTTCCGGCGACGCTTTCCGCGAAAGACGCGTTGGCTCTCCGCCCCGGCGCCGTCTTCCTCTCCAACGGCCCCGGCGATCCGGCGACCGCGACTTACGCCATCGAGGCGGTGCGCGGCCTCGTGGGAAAAGTGCCGATGTTCGGAATCTGCCTCGGGCACCAGATCGCAGCCCTCGCGATCGGCGCGAAAACGACCAAGCTCAAGTTCGGACATCGCGGCGCGAATCACCCGGTCCGCGACCTGCGGACCGGCCGCGTCGCGGTCACCTCGCAAAACCACGGCTACGCCGTCGAAACCGAGACGCTCCCGCTCGGAGTCGAGATGACGCACGTCAACCTCAACGACGGGACGTGCGAAGGGTTTTCAGACGACAGCAGGCAACTCCTCGCGGTGCAATACCACCCCGAGTCTTCGCCGGGCCCGCACGACGCGCTCGGCCTCTTCGGCGAATTCCGGAGGCTGGTGGATCGGGAGCGATCCAACCTGGCCGCCGGTAAGGGGACGCGATGACCGATTGGAAATCCTCGCTTCGGTACGATCCCACGGCGTGGCTGCTCGAAAACGCGTGCGCGTCGATCCGGTACCGCGTGCTCACCGAACTCCTGGATCGGCCCAAGGACGACCCAGACGTCCTGAAGGCTCGCGTCGAGCTGGGCACTTACGCGCCGGCGCTCAAGCTCCAGCGCACCCAGCGGAAGGACGGGACGTGGGGCGGGCAGGTGCATGCGGGAGACGCCCGCAAGTTCGAGCCGTCGCTCGAAAACGGCCTCTCGCTGCTCTACGAGATGGGATGGACCAGGGACAACAAGCCGGTCAAGCTCGGGGCCGCCGTGCTGCGGACCTTCTTGACGGCCAAGAGGGATCTCAAGTTTTTCGAATTCGGAAAGCCGGTCAAGGCCGACGAGAAGCGCGAGCGTTACTACCGCTGGTATCTCCGAACTCTCGCCCTGGGACTTCTGGTTCGCGGCGGCTACGTCGACGACCGCAGCCGTGTCGCCGTGCTCGAACTGCTCGACCTGTGCGCCGGGTTCGTCGACGATCCCGTCTCGCGCAACCCCGTCGAGGAGATCGGCGCGAGCCACGCGTTGATTCGCGCGGCGGTCTGGAGGCGCGACTACCTCTTCATGCCGGACCTCCACCTGATGCGGGTCTTCGCCTTTTCGCCCTGGCTGCTCGACGGCGAGCTCGCCAAGATGCGCCTCAAGAAGATCTCCGACTACGTGATGTCGGAGACCTACCAGCGTCTAGCGCCGGACCTCGGACTCGTGCGCACGGCGAAGGGGTCGTTCGTGAAGGGCGGGGGACTGCGCTTCCGGCCCCTGGATTTCTACCAAAAGCACGGGAACCTGGACGAGCTCCTCGTCAACATGGAGTTCTTCGCCCGCCTGGGGCTGTTGAACCGCTACCCGCAGTTCATGACCCACCTCGAGTGGTGGCAATCCCAGCAGGGGAAGGAAGGCCGGTGGAACCTCTCGAGCAAGCTCTTGAACGAGAGCTCTCGCTGGACGGCTCTCTTGCGGCTCGAGAAAGACTGGCGCAGCCCCGCTCGCAAGGAAGCCGACCTGACGTTCCGCGTCCTTTTGATTCTGAAGTACCAGTGGGAGCGTCAGATTCGCATGTTGGATCGACGGGACGACGGGTACACGATCTAGTCAACAGTTAAGAGTGATGAGGGGGACAGTCTCTCTCAAGTCCTCCTGTCACTCTCGCAATTCAAAGTACAATTGGGCAGTCCTTGGCTTTTGTGTAAGAGGCTGCGGTTAAGTAGCGAACTCTTGAGCCCTTTAGGGCGAAGATACCATTCCCGTTAAAATCAATTCCTGCTTGGGCTACATTCAGCAGGCCCTCATTCTTGAAAGCATCACGTACGGATTTTGTGAACATGCCAGGTCCCGTCAGTCTTAGAATTGCACTCTTGGGAGACGGGTAAATCCGGCCTCTGAAGTATGGATAGTGGAGGCAGATATTTTCAATCATCCGACCTAGAATCGGGTGCTGTGGGGCAAATCCCATCCCCCATTGCAACACCAATTTGTCGGGGTGTTCAAGTTGCTGGGCCACAGCTAGGTCAGGCGGGATAATGCTATCGTTCGACTCAAAGCTTATTAACGCTAACGACTGCGAAGCACACAGAGAGCGAATCGGTGCCCGACAGCCTTTACTGATGTCAAAATAGAAACCACCCCGCTCAAATAAAATACAATAGCGAAAGATGTCGGCCTTCATCGGCCCAAATTGGGTTCTTTGGTAGATAGCATAAATCTCGCGAGTGCCCCAGAAGTCTTTCATGTATTTGTCACGTAAATGTTTGTCGAAAAGGATGAAACTCAGGTCGGGATTACGATCTCTAAATTTCTCAATTTCTTTGAGGTGGGTTTTTCCAAAGAAGACACTTTCCCAAGTTTGGTAAACATAGGGCGGAATCGTTTGCCCTGCGAAAGCGGCTGACGCTGGCCGGTCATCTAATTGGCCCATGGGTAATTCTCTAAAGTAACGAATATGGTTTAGAACTCTCTTAAGCATGTTCATGTTTATCCCGAGTGTGGGCTATTCCTGGTTGGAAATTGAAACGGCTCCCAACCCTTTGATTTGATGGCGTTGCGAAAATAGAGCGAGGCCACAAAGAAAGGAGCCATCGATGGGAAGTGTCCTACGTTCGGTTCAGGCACGCAAGACGAAGAAGTGCTTCCGCCACCGGGGCTCCGGCGGGCCAGACGCCCACGGTTCACCTAACGTTCCGCGTCCTCTTGCTTCTCGAGTTCCAGGGGGAGCGTCAGATCCGCATCTTGGATCGACGGGACGATGGGTACACGATCTAGGCTGTGAACTGTTCCCCGCGAGCCCGGGGCGATCCCGGACGAGGTGATTGACGGCAGCACTCTGGAATCGGACTACGCCACGCAGATTCCCGGACTTCAAGCCGAGAACCTCGACGAGTTCACGCTGGGGTACGAGTGCCTCCTCGGCGCCAATTCGAAACTCACCGTTCGAGCGATTCGCCGCGACCTCCGGTCGAGCTTCCAGTTCGGGTTCGACGCTTCGCAAGATCCCGTCTTTGTCCTGGGCACTCCCGGCAAGGGGAACTTCGACTTCCTGCCTCCGCCCAAGCGCGAAGACACCGCGCTCGAGGTTGCCGCGGAGGGCATGTGGGGCCGGGGGCGCTATCGAGCATCCTACGTGCTGTCGCGGACCTGGGGGAACTACCCGGGGCTCTTCAACTCCGACTTTGGCGTAAGCAGCCCCGGGCAGGTCAGTACGTTCTTCATGGCGGGTCAAGACGAGAACAGCACCGGCTACTTGCCGAACGATCGCACCCATGTCGTCAAGCTGAGCGGGTCCTACGCGACCCGTTTCGGGCTTGGAGTGGGAACCGTCTTCACCTTCGAAACCGGCACGCCGATCAACGACTTCGCTGCAGGTTCCTTCGGGCCCTACTTTCCGACCTTTGTTGCCCCTCGCGGATCCGCGGGCAGAACCCCATCTCTCTGGGACCTGAACTTCCGACTGACCTACAACTTCCCGATCGCTCGACGATGGCAGATGCAGGCCTTGCTCGACCTGCTGCATGTCGGAAACCCGCAGCGTGCCGTGTGGGTCGACGAGTCGCACTACCTGACCCTCGACGAGAACGGCAATCCGGCATCGCCCAACCCGAATTACAAGCAGCCGATTGCGTATCAGCCGCCGATGGCGGCCCGCCTCGGGCTCGAGGTAAGCTTCTGACGCCGGGGGCATGGGTGAGGTCTATCGTGCGCGCGACCCGCGCATGGTCTTCGGCTGCGATGTTCGGAGGCGACGCGCCTCAACGATACGCGTCGGATCGGTGGCGGATGGCGCTGATATCGACAACATGACCTGAGTCATCGACCGAGTAGATGATGCGGTAGTCGCCAATCCGAATGCGCCAGAGATCCTCTGCCCCCTCGAGTTTGCGACAGCCCGTCGGCCTTGGATCGGATCCGAGGCGTTCGATCCGACGAAAGACCCGAGGCCCTATCGGCTCGCCCAGCCGTTCCAGTTCCTTACGCGCGCTTCGCGCGAACGTGATGGCGTAGATCGCCATTTACCGACGCTTGACGCGAAGGCGAAGCCGTCGCCGTACGTCTTCCAGAGATTCTCGCGGCTCTTTGGCTCGCGACCTTGCGACCGCAACGTCGTAGAAGTCCTCCCAGAGTTCGGCGTTCTTCTTGAGGTCGATGAGCACCGCTGTCTTCTCGCCGTCATCGTCGACCAGAAACTGAACGCCTCTCATGGTTGCTCCCTTCGATACCGAGCCTCGAAGTATACCCGCAGACCGAAAGTGCTCTGCGCGGCTCCCGGACTTGAACTGGGGACTCGCTGACGTAGGAGGGTCACATCTGCCCTGATTCTGTCCGCTGAGAGACCAGCACCCGGAGGACAGGACCGGTTATCGTTCGTGGCGGAAGTTGCCTGACATGAGCCTCTCGACTGGAGCCAGGCTCGGACCTTACGAGATCCTGTCGCCTCTCGGCGCCGGGGGCATGGGTGAGGTCTATCGTGCACGCGACCCGCGCCTGGGTCGCGAGGTGGCGATCAAGGTCCTGCCCCGGGATTTCGCCAAGGATGACGTCCGCGTCAAGCGCTTCGAGCACGAGGCGCGCTCGGTCGCGGCTCTCAACCATCCCAACATCCTGACGGTGTTCGACGTCGGCACCGACGACGGGACGCCGTACGTGGTGACGGAGCTACTGGAAGGGGAGACCTTTCGCGAACTTCTCAGGCGCCGCGCACCCACGCAGCAGCAGGTTCTCGCCCTCGCGGTTCAGGCGACGCAGGGCCTGGCCGCCGCGCACCACAAGGGGATCGTCCACCGCGATCTCAAGCCCGAGAATCTCTTTCTCACGGCCGACGGGCGGGTGAAGATCCTCGACTTCGGTTTGGCCAGGATGGCCGCCGCCTTGAACGAGGACTCTGCGGCGACGACCGAAGAGAACCTGACGCGCCCCGGGATGCTGGTCGGTACGGTCGCCTACATGTCGCCGGAGCAGGCCAAGGCTCTGCCGGTCGATCCGCGCGGCGACGTCTTTTCGTTCGGGATCGTGCTCTACGAGTTGCTCTCCCGCACGCATCCGTTCCGTCGAGACACGATGACGGCGACGCTCACGGCGATCCTCCAGGAGACGCCGCCGGCTCCGTCAACGTTGGACGGCGAGATTCCCCACGCGCTGGACTGGGTCGTGATGCGTTGTCTCGAGAAGGCCCCCGACGAACGCTTCCCGAGCGCGCACGAGTTGGGCCTGGCGCTCGACGCGGTGCTCAAGGCGCCGGCGGGTGCGGCGTGGCTGACGGGAGACTGGCCAGAGTCCAGATACGCTCGTTAGCCCGCCTGCCTCGAACGGGGCTTCTCGACAGCCGCAATTGTGGCGCGAAGGAGTGCATTCACCTGCTTGGCGTCTCGAAACACCTTCGCGACGTCAGGATCGAGCACGACAACCACCGCGCCGCGCCGCAGCTTGGCGGCGAAACGATTCGGGCGCGACTTTGAATAGTCGAAGTGATACTCGGGAGCCAATTCCGCCACGGCGCGCCGAGCGACCTTACGACCGTTTCCTCGTTTCGTAGTCTTTGCGTTCATGGCGTGTCGCCTGTCGAGCGCTGATGATCCGGACCGCTGCACCGCGCTCTGTGAAGGATACAACAAGAAGCCGACCCTGAGCCGAATGCCCCACGATTATCTCTCTTCGTTCACTTGACGAATGTGCGGGGTCGTCGTGGATCCTGGCGAGAGGATCGACGAACACGGTAACAGCCTCTTGGAAGGCTACCCGGTGTTTCCGTTCGTTCGTCTTCGCTTTCTTGAGGTCCCAGACGAACTTGATCACCATCGGTCCGGGAGCATATCACCCGCGCGTTCGAGCCATATCTCTCGTTCAATCACCGGGCAGGCTCCCTCGTCGAGCAACGAGGAGTGAAGCCGTGACTCTTCGTGGGGGCTCTTGTGCCCACTCTCGGCGGTCCGAACGTGTTCGTTTGGAGCCGGCGCCCAGACTCGAACTGGGGACCTGCTGATGACGAAGCGGCCAGGCACCGGGCCATAAAGCTCGGAACGCCTCCATGTCTCAACGGCGTTTGGCGTAATTTGAGCTGGATCAGGAGTCGCGTCGAACGAAAGGACGGGAGAGACGCGGCACCGGGCTTCCGCGTCGGCGCGGCCCCGAAGTCCGGATGCGGCGATGGCGCTCGCTGCCTCCTGGATGATCCCGAGCCTCCGGAGCGTCCTGGTCCGCTCTTTGTCCTGGGCACTCCCGGCAAGGGGAACTTCGACTTTCTGCCTCCACCCAAGCGCGAGTACACCGCGCTCGAGGTCGCCGCGGAGGGCATGTGGGGAGGGGGAAGCTATCGGGCATCCTACGTGCTGTCGCGGACCTGGGGGAACTACCCGGGGCTCTTCAACTCCGACGCTGGGTGGGCCAACCCCGGGGGGATCACTACGTTCTGGATGTCGCATCAAGCCGAGAACAGCACCGGCTACTTGCCGAACGATCGCACCCATGTCGTCCAGCTGAGAGGGTCCTACGCGACTCGTTTCGGGCTTGGAGTGGGAACCGTCTTCACCTTCGAAACCGGCACGCCGATCAACGACTTCGCCGCAGGTCCCAACATAGGGGCCTACTCTCCGACCTTCGTTGCCCCTCGCGGATCCGCGGGCAGAACCCCATCGCTCTGGGACCTGAACTTCCGACTAACCTACAACTTCCCGATCGCTCGACGGTGGCAGATGCAGGCCGTGCTCGATCTGTTGCATGTCGGAAACCCGCGGCGTGCCGTGTGGGTCGACGAGTCGCACTACCTGACCCTCGACGCCAACGGCAATCCGGGATCGCCCAACCCGAATTACAAGCAACCGATTGCGTATCAGCCGCCGATGGCGGCCCGCCTCGGCCTCGAGGTGAACTTCTGACACGGGGTCATAGGTTTCGAATTCGAGGGTCCGAACCGTTAGCGTTGTGTCGGGCGTGGGCATGGGTGAACGGTTTTCGCAGTCGGTGATCGCTTTTCGCGGTTAGAGCCTGCCGGAGCCAGCGGTGCCGACCGGGTACGCGGCCCTCATTGACCGGCCGAACCCCACCCTCACAGATGAACTCGTGTTTGCTCTGAAGTGGGAGGGGGCTAAGATTGCGGCGATGGAATGAGCTGTCCATTTCGGATAGTTGACTTTATATTGGTCGGGCGTTTATAAAGTACGCATCATGTTTGGTCGCTGGGTCGAACCGCTCTGGAAAAAGAAACTCGCCGCGCCGTACGTGCATCTCGTATTCGGCGCGCGGCAGACCGGCAAGTCCACGTTGCTGCGCCAACTGCTGCCGGAGGCGACGGTCTGGCTGGATTTCTCCCGGCCCGCCGAACGCGCCGAATACCTGCGCAACCCCGATCGGCTGATCCAGCGGTGCCGGGCGCTGCCGAAACTACGCCGCCCCGCGACGGTCGTGGTGGACGAGGCGCAAAACGTGCCGGCGATCTTCGACGCAGTCCAGCATCTCTACGATTCCGACAAGCGCCGGTGGCGGTTCGTATTGTGCGGCAGTTCCGCTCGCAAGCTGCGCGTCACGGGCGTGAACCTGCTCCCGGGGCGGAGTTTCCTGCACCATCTGTATCCGCTGCTGCTGGCGGAGCGCCCGCCGGCTGGCGTCGGGAGAATGCGGGTCAAGTCGCCGTTGCCGATGCCTGCACGCAAGGCGGTGGACGGGCGATCATTCGCCGCGGCAGACTTGTTGGAGCGGCTGACGTTCGGCGAGCTACCCGGCGTGGCGATCGCCACCCATGCTCATCGCGCCGATCTACTACGTTCGTACACGCTGGTTTACCTCGAGGAGGAGGTGCGGCGCGAGGCGCCGGTGAAAAACTGGGCGGCCTTCGCCCGGTTCCTGCAACTGGCTGCCGCTGAATCCGGTCGGATGATCAACTACGCCGGGATTTCCCGCGAGGCCGGGGTCAGTCTCCCGACGGTGAAGACCTACTATCAGTTGCTCGAAGACATGTTCCTCGGATTTCGGGTGACCGCAGTTTCGGGGAGTCCGCGCAAGAGCCTGCTCTCCACGGAGCGATTTTTCTTTTTCGATGTCGGCGTTCGCAATGCCGCTGCCGAGTTGCCGTTGGAAGCTGCCGCCGTCCGGGCGAATCCCGGCCCTTTGTTCGAGCAATGGGTGGGCATCGAGTTGTGGAAACGCCTGCAATACATGGGCGGCGGCAAACTGCATTACCTGCGCACGAAGGCCGGCGCGGAGGTGGATTTCATCATGGCCCGCGGCGGTCGGCTCATCCCCATCGAAGTGAAATGGACCGAGCACCCGACGCCCGGAGACGCGCGACATCTGCTGACGTTCCTGGACGAACACCCGAAACGCGCCCGGCACGGCTACGTCATTTGCCGCTGCTCTGCCCCGCTCGCGCTCACCGACAGGGTGACCGCCCTGCCGTGGTCGCATCTTTGATGAGCGGCAAGCCTAAGGGCGAGCCGGTGTTCTCCGGAGCGCTCACGCCGTAGCTTCGGCGCTTGACATTTCATAGTTACCCTTGTAATTAAAGGGTATGCGCGAAACGCCGATCCATGTCGAGGTTCTCAAGGCCGCCGTGCGCCTGTGCCGGCGCCGCGGAGCCTGGAACTTCCGCCTTCACGAAATCGTCCGGCTCCTCCCGCAATTGAACCCCTCGTCGGTGCGCACGCATATCGTCAGTCGCTGCTGCGTCAATGCGCCGCGGAACCACCCCCACACGTGGGACTACTTCCGGCGCATCGCGCGCGGCACCTACGAGATTATGCCGAAGCATCGCCGTGCTGCGAAAGAAGCCTCGGCGCTTGCGGTGGCTGAAGCGCGCGCGACGTACCACACCAAACCCCACGCGCCGCGTGGCACGGTGCACGCGGTCGTCGTGCGCGAGGGCGCGTGGTTCGTCGCCGAATGCCTCGAAATCGCCGTCGTAACGCAGGGACGAACGCTCGACGAAACGGCCGACGCGCTGCGCGAGGCCGTCGCGTTGCACCTCGACGGCGAAGACGCCGCGTCGCTGGGGCTCGTTCCCGCTCCGCGACTCGTCCTTCAATACGAAACGTCGGTGGGCGACGGTGACGCCCCGGCTTAAGGTGCTCTCCGCGCGCGACGTGCTGCAGGCGCTGGCTTCGTTCGGGTTCGAAGTCGCCTCGACGCGGGGAAGCCACGCCAAGCTCCGTCGCAAGAACGAAACGGGGGAGCTCGAGATCCTGACGATCCCGCTCCACCGCGAGATCGCCCCCGGCACGCTGCGGGCGATTTACCGGCAAGCGTGCCGGTTCGTGCCGGAGCCGGCGTTGCGAGCTTGGTTTTACCGATGAGCGCGCGGAACGGTTTGCGTTAGGAGTTGGCAGTCACTCCGCGGGCTTGGCGAAGAACATCTTTCCGGCCGCCGTCTGGATCGCGCTCGTCACCACGACGTCGATCGTGCGCCCGGCGAACCCGCGCGCCTGCTCGACGACGATCATGGTGCCGTCGGCGAGGTAGCCGACGCCCTGGCCGGGCTCCTTGCCATCCTTGACGATCGTGACGCGCAGAGTTTCCCCGGGAAGAACCACGGGGCGCAGGGCGTGCGCGAGGTCGTTGACGTTCAGCACGACGACGTCCCTGATGCCCGCGACTTTGTTCAAGGTGAAGTCGGTCGTGATCAACGCCGCGCCGCGGCGCCGGGCCACTGCGACGAGCTTGAGATCGACGGCGCGTTCTTCCGGCACGTCGTCGTCAACGACGCGCAGCGGCAGCCGCGACGAATCTCGCAACGCCTGCAGGACGTCGAGCCCTCGCCGGCCCCGCGCGCGCCGCATCGGCTCTTCGGAATCCGCGACGTGCTGCAACTCCCGGAGCACGAACTCCGGGACGATGAGGTCGAGGTCGAGAAACCCGCTTTCGGCAACGTCGGCAAGGCGGCCGTCGATCAGCGCGGACGTATCGATCAGCGCCTCGCGCGACTTTGCCTCTGGCGCTAGTGCGCTTGCCGCCGCCCGCTCCCTCATGGCGACCAAGATCTCACCCGCCAGAACCAACGTGGCGAACGCGGCGACCAAGGAGACCGGGCGGAACGGCACCCACCCCGCCGCCGCCGCGACGAGCAACAGCGTCACGCCAAGGACGATCGCGCGAACCGTCACGGCCCGGCTCACGGTCAGGCCACGTTCGCCGCAACGAGCGCTTCGGCGAGGTGGCGCACCGGAACGAGTCGAAGGCCGGACGAGAACGCCGACGCGGCGCCCGCGGGCACCAGGGCGGTATCGAATCCGAGTCGTGCGGCTTCGCGCAAACGTGCGTCCAGTCGGGAGACGCTTCGGATCTCGCCGGCCAGTCCGATCTCTCCCAAGATCGTCGTGCGCTCCGCGAGCGGCCGGCCGGTGAGACTCGAACTCGCCGCGAGCGCCACAGCGAGGTCGGCCGCGGGCTCGGTGGTTTCCAAGCCTCCCGCGACGTTGACGAACACGTCGCGCCCGCCGACGTCGACCCCCGCGCGGCGCGCAAGGACCGCCAAGATCATCGCCAAGCGACCCGCATCCACTCCCAGAGCGACGCGCCGCGGCGACCCGTAGGCGGTCTCGCCCACGAGCGCCTGCACTTCGACGAGGAGCGGGCGCGATCCTTCGATCACCGCCAGGACGGCGGATCCGGGAGCTCCCGGTGCGCGCTCCGCGAGGAAGACCTCGCTCGGGTTGGGGATTCCGCAAAGCCCCGCCTCGCCCATCGAGAAGACCCCGATCTCGTCGGCGGGGCCGAAACGATTCTTGAGCGCGCGCAAGATGCGATGGGCGTGGTGCCTGTCCCCCTCGAACTGAATCACGGTGTCGACGACGTGCTCGAGCGTGCGCGGCCCCGCGATCGAGCCGTCCTTCGTGACGTGGCCGACGAGGACGACGGGGACTCCGGTCGATTTCGCGAGGGCGACCAGGCGCGCCGCGGATTCCCGGACCTGGCCGACGGAGCCGGGAACGGACGTCAGTTCCCCGCAGCGCACCGCCTGGATCGAATCGACGAGCAAAACGTCGATCCGCGAACGCCTTGCGGCCTCGGCGATGGCGTCGACGTCGGTCTCGGCGAGCACGAGCAGGTTGGCGGAGCTGACCGCGAGGCGCGCTCCGCGAAGGCGCAGCTGCGCGGGAGACTCCTCGCCCGACGCGTAGAGGACTCGCCGTCCGGCGTTCGCTAGTGCTGAGGCCGATTGGAGCAGAAGCGTGCTCTTCCCGACGCCGGGTTCGCCTCCCAAGAGCACGACACCGCCGGGCACGAGGCCTCCTCCCAAGACGCGGTCGAACTCGGGAAGGCCGGTCGAGGTGCGGATGAGATCGGTGCTCGCGACGTCGGGGTAGGGGACGGGCTCCGGCGCACGGACCGGCGATCCTCGCTTCGCCTGCGGCGCGGCCTCTTCGACGAAGCTGTCCCACGCGTCGCAGGACGGGCAGCGACCGTGCCACTTGCCGCTTGCGAATCCGCACTGCTGGCAGACGAAGATCGGCTTTTGCACCCGCGGCCCCTTACGTGTCCCGCCACTCCGGATTCACGAAGCTCGTGAACTCGCGGATGAAGTGCAGGTCGACGGTTCCGGTCGGGCCGTTCCTCTGCTTGCCGATGATCAACTCGGCTTTGCCCTTGAGGTCGGGATCGTCTTTCTTGTAGACCTCCTCCCGGAAGAGGAAGAGAACGACGTCGGCGTCTTGTTCGATCGCGCCCGATTCCCGCAAGTCGGACAGTTGCGGGCGCTTCTCGCCGGTCGAGCGTTGCTCCGGCGCGCGCGACAACTGCGAGAGGGCCAGGATCGGGATCTTGAGCTCCTTGGCCATCTCCTTGAGCGAGCGCGAGATCTCGGAGATCTCCTGCTGCCGGCTCTCGTAGCGGCCTCGACCGGACATCAACTGGAGATAGTCGACGATGACCAGATCGAGACCGTGCTCGAGCTTGAGACGCCGCGCCTTGGCCCGCATCTCGGTGATGGTTGCCCCCGGCGTGTCGTCGATGAACATCGGCGTGCCGGACAATTCGGAGTACGCCTTGATGATCCGGTCCCAGTCTTCCTTGCCGATCCGACCGGTGCGCAAGCGGTGGGCGTCGACGCGGGCCTCCGCGCAGAGCAGGCGTTGGAACAACTGCTGGTGCGACATCTCGAGCGAGAAGACGCCGACCGTGCGCCCGTTGCGCATGGCGGCGTGCGCGGCGATGTTGAGCGCCAGGGCGGTCTTCCCCATCGACGGGCGCGCGGCGAGGATGATGAGATCGGAAGACTGAAGGCCGGCGGTCAGCTCGTCGAGCTGGAGGAACCCCGAGTGGATGCCGGTAACCGGCTCCCGCTTGTGGGTGAGATCCTCGATGTCCTTGATGCTGCTCTCGCCGACCTCCCGCAGGGAAAGGAAACCGGCGCGCAGGCGCTCTTCGGCGACGTGGAAGATCGCTTTTTCGGCCTCGTCCAACACCTGGTCGGCGGAGCCTTCGGCCCGCATCGCGGAGGAGAGAATCTGCTGCGCCGAGCGAATCAACTCGCGGAGGATCGCTTTTTCCTTGACGATCTTCGCGTAGTGCTCGACGTTCGCCGAGCGCGCGGTGCCGTCGATCAGCGTGACGAGGTAGGCGACCCCTCCGCACGCGTCGAGAGACCCCACGCGCTCCAAGGCGTCGCGCAGCGTGACGAGGTCGAGCGCGGTCCCCACCTCCGATAGGTCCTCGAGCGCCCGGAAGATCCGCCGATGACGCTCCGCGTAGAACGCCTCGTGGGTGAGGAGCTCCTGCGCCTTGTGGATCTGCCGGTTGTCCAGGAGGACCGCTCCCAAAACGGAACGTTCCGCCTCGTCGGAGTGAGGAAGGGTTTCCGGAAGAACGTCCTGCAGCATGACCGCCCGTGACCGCGGCTTAGGTCAGCGCGCGGCGCGGCGCAGAATACCACGCGGATGGTAAGCTCCCGCGGAGCCCGGGGGTCATCCGAGGCGCGAATCGAAAGGAAAGAAGCATGACGCGACGATCCTCCCGGATCTCATTCGTCTTGTCGGGCGCCATGACGCTGGCCACCTGTCTTGCGTACGGCGCCGACAAGCCCAAGGTCGTCATCCTCGGATTCGACGGCGCCGACGCGCGCCTGGTCACGCAGTGGATGGACGAGGGGAAGCTCCCCAACTTGGCCCAGCTCAGAAACGACGGATCGTTCTCCGCCTTGCAGCCGACGAACCCCCCTCAGACGCCGGTCTCGTGGTCGTCTTTTGCGACCGGGACGAATCCGGGGAAGACGCGGATCTTCGACTTCCTGATGCGCAACCCCGCGGACTACCTCCCCGATTTCGCCATGAGCTCGGAGTCCCGCCGACCGTTCCTCTTCGGCCCGAAAAACGGCCTCGTCGTCGGCCTCGTCGCCGGGGGCGCCGTCTTTCTTCTCGCCTTCTTGATCCTGTTGCTCTTCCGCCTCTCTTGGCTGACGCGCGTCGCGATCGCGACGCTGTGCGGACTCACCGCCGGGCTGCCGTCCGGTTTCGTCACGAGGCAGTTCCTCCCCGTCGAGGTTCCCGACGCGATCAATCACCGCCACGGGAGCACGATGTGGGAGTTGGCCGCCAAGGCGGGCCTCAAGGCTCAGGTCATTCGCGTTCCGGCGACCTTCCCCGCGGAAGACGTGGGGCCGGGGCACATGCTCTCGGGACTAGGCGTCCCGGACATGCGCGGCCGCGTGGGAACGCCCACCTACTACACCTCCGACCCCACCTTCCAGCCGGGCGGAGGCGGGGCGAACGAGTTCAGCCTCGAGCTCGTGCGGCTGGCCGATCACCAAGGCACGATCGAGACCCGGGTGATCGGGCCCAACAACAAACCTTTCTACGAGTACGTCGTCGACCGCAAGACCGCGGGGATCACCGACAGGCGCGAGCTCGCGGATGCCAAGCGGCGTGAGCGACAGGCGCTCGACGATGCCGACGTTCCGAGGCGCATCGATCTTCCGCTGAAGCTCGTCGCAGGCGAGAACGCCTGCACGATCACGGTCTCCGGGCAGACCCAGACGTTGAAGGTCGGCGCGTGGAGCGATTGGTTCATCCTGGATTTTCCCGTCAACTGGGTCGTCAACCACGCGGCCCCGCTGAAAGGCATGGCGCGGTTCAAGCTGCTCAGCTTGTCGCCCCAACTCGAGCTCTACCTGTCGCCCGTCAACTTCCATCCGGACTGCCACCCGATCGCGTTTTCTTGGCCTCCGGACTACGCGGAGGTGCTCCGCAAGCGGTTCGGCCTGTTCAAGACGATCGGTTGGCCCGAGGACACCTGGTCGCTGCCCTCCGGGGTGGGCGACGAGGAGCTGTTCCTCGAGGACATGAATTTCACGCGCGCGAAGGACGAGGAGATCCTGACGGGGCTGCTCGGGGATCGCAACGACGATCTGTACATTCAGATCTTCTACTTCACCGACCGCATCGGCCACCTCTTCTGGAGGTTCCTCGATACGTCTCATCCCGCCTACGATCCCGTGCTTGCGGCCAAGTACGCGCCCGAAGTGTTGAAGGCGTATCAAACGATGGACGCGATGGTCGGGAAAGCGCGCGCCCTGGCGGGTCCGGAGGCGCTGTTCATCGTCCTTTCCGATCACGGATTCTCGTCGTTCCGCCGCGGGGTGAACCTCAATACGTGGCTCGTGCGCAACGGCTTCATGACACTGAAGGGTCAGACCAACGACCCCGCCACGCTCGAGAAACTCTTCGACACGCGCGACCTCTTCCAGAACGTCGACTGGTCGCGCACCAAGGCGTACGCGCTCGGCCTCGGCAGCATCTACTTGAACGTCGTGGGCCGAGAGAGAGACGGCACCGTGATGCCCGGGCAGGAGTACGACGACGTCAGGCGAAAAATTCAAGAAGGCCTCGAGTCCCTCGTCGATCCCTTGACCGGCGAGCATCCGATCGCGAAGGTCTGGACGCGCCAGGAGCTGTATACGGGATTCGATCCGAACTTGATCGCGGACCTGCGGGCCGGGAACAGCCTGAACTACCGGGTCTCGTGGCAGACCACTCTCGGCGGCGTTCCGCCGGACGTCCTCGAAGACAACCGCAAGGCGTGGTCGGGCGACCACTGTTCCAGCGATCCGGACCTGGTCCGCGGCATCCTCTTTTCGAACCGCAAGCTGGACAGGGGCGACCCCTCGATGATCGACATCGCCCCGACGGTGCTGAAGGTGCTCGGCGTGCCGATCCCTCCCGAAATGGACGGGAAGCCGCTCCTCTGATGCGACGCCTCAGCCGGGGAACGCCGGGCGCGCTCGTGATCGCCCTGATCTTTTGGGCCGGAGGCCCTTGGCTTATTTCGCGAGCGGATACGGCGCGCGCTCGGCGTCTCGACGCGCTCCAAGACGAGATGAAGCGCCTGCAGGGCGAGATGGCGGGCCTGGCGCTGCGCGAGCGAGGCCTGCTCGGCGACGTCGCGCGCATGGACGCCGGAATTGCGCTTCGCCGCGCGGAGCTCGAAGAGGTCTCACTCCGGCTTCGCGACACGGAAGAGAAGCTGGCCGGCAGCGAGCGCGACATCGCGATCGTGGCCGCGGGCCAGGCCCGCCGCGCGCCCCAACTGGCCGCTCGCCTTCGAGAGATCTACAAGCGCGGACCCGCGGGGTTGCTCGCGCGCGCGATCGGGCCGCTTCAGAACACCGAGGGACTCGACGGCTTCCGGTACGCCACGTACCTCTCGCGCCGCGACGCCGGGCAGCTGGCGGCCTGGCGCGGCGCCGCGCGAGAGCTGGCTGAGGAGCGGGCGACACTCTCCGTCGAGCGGGCACGGCTGTCCTCCCTGCGCTCTTCCGCCTCGCGCAAGGAAGCGGAGCTCACGGCAGGGCGGGCCTCGCGCGCTTCCCTCCTGGCGCGCATCCGTGGAGACCGCGAGCAGCACGAGCAGGCCTTCGGCGAGCTCGAGGAGGCCGCGCGAAGCCTGGGGCGCCTCGTTTTGTCCTTCGAAGACGCATCGGCCCGCGTCGGCCTCAACGTGCGCAAGTTTCGCGGCCTGCTCGATTGGCCGGCGGAGGGCGTCGTCTCGGCGAAGTTCGGCACGGTCGTCCATCCGCGTTTCAAGACCGAGGTGCCGCATCCCGGGCTGGACATCGACGCCTCGGAAGGAAAGCCGTTCCGGACGATTTTCGATGGTCGCGTCGCGTACGCCGCGCCCCTCAACGGGTACGGGCTCACCGTCGTCGTGGATCACGGTCACGGCGTGGTCTCGATTTACGCGCACGCCGCGGTGCTCCTGGTTGCGGCCGGCGAGAACGTCGTCCGTGGTCAGGACATGGGGCGAGTCGGAGACTCGGGGTCGCTCCGGGGGCCCTACCTCTATTTCGAGCTGCGGGACGCCGGAAGGCCGGTCGATCCGTCCTCGTGGCTGCGCCGGCGCTGACAGGTATCCCGCGCAAAACGGGAAGTCGGGTTGCCGGAGTCTTGTCGTCCGTGTAGGTTCTCATCGTCGTCTTTCGATCCGAGGTGCCCATGAGCCGCAGCCGTCTCTTGCTCCTTTGCAGTTCTCTGGCGGTGGTGCTCTTCCTCCTCGGGAGCGGGGCCGCGTTGAAGGCGGGCGCCGGCGAAGGGACCTTCCGGCAGATGCTCCTGTTCAGCGAGGTGCTGTCCTACGTGGTCGATAACTACGTCGACCCGGTGGACACCGACAAGCTGATGCGCGGGGCGGATTACGGACTGATGGGGGGGCTCGACGCCCATGGGGCCTACCTGACGCAAGAGGACGTCGACGCCTGGAAGCGCGGCGCGGGATCGACCGACGTCGCGGATCCGGGAATCTCGGTGCTCAAGAGCGGACCGGTCATCCAGGTCGTCGCGGTGGCGGCGGGGTCGCCCGCGGAAGGGATCGCGATCGCCTCCGGGGATCAGATCCGGAAAATCGGCGGCCACTCGGTGCGGTCTCTCTCGCTCGACCAGTCGCAGCGGCTCTTGAAGGGGGCGCCGGGGTCCACGGTCGAAATCGATCTTTTTCGAGTCAAGGACTTGAAGCGAGAGGTCGTCACGGTCGGCCGCGCAGCGCGTCGCGACGCCCCGTACCTTCTCGAGGTGACGGCGGGAGTCGCGGTCCTCAAAATCCGAGACTTCGATCGCCTTCCGAGCGACGAGTTGGTTCAAGAGCTCGCGTCGGTCAAGGACCGTGGCGCAGACCGATTGCTCATCGATCTCCGCGATGCGGCGTCTTTGGACACCCGGCACGCGGCCGGCCTCGGCGAGCTGTTCGCCTCGGGTGATTTCCTCCGGTTGAGCGACAGTAACGGCCGCGTGATCGAGAAGCTCGCGGGGACGCGGCCACAACCGGCTTGGGCTGGTCGCCTGGCCGTCCTCGTCAACGGGGCGACGGCCGGGGCGGGCGAGGGACTCGCCATGATCCTCAGGGACAAAACGGGCGCCGCGATCTACGGGGAACCCACCTACGGATTGGGCACCGAGTCGAGGCTGATCGAGCTCCCCGAAGGAGGCGGCCTGCTGGTCCCCGGCTACATCTGGGAATCGCCCGCGGGCAAGCGCTGGAATGCCGACGGTCTCGCCCCCGACAAGGTCGTCAAGTCCGAGGGCCGCCGAGATGACGGCGACGACGAGCAACTCAAAAAGACGCTCGACGATTTCGGGAAGACCGACGCGGCCGAGGCTGCACCCAAAGCCGCTTGATGGTGAGCACTCGGAGCGTCTGTGCCACCGTTTTCACGGTGACGATTTCCGCAGCCGGCCTTGCCGCCGGAACCGACGGAACAAAACCGCCAGGCGCTCCGCAGATCCGTTCGGAAGATGCCACGGCCGAATCGCTTCGGCGGGGAGACGCCTACGCTCATCTCGTCGCAGCGGGGCTGGCGGTTTCCCGAGGCCGCGGGGCGGAAGCGGCGCGGGAACTCGATCAGGCCGTTGCGCTCGAGCCGGATTCTCCGGGTCTCCTCGCGCAGGGGGCATCGCTTCTCGCCATGCTCGGGCGCCGCGCCGAGGCCGACCGCTTGGCGCGGCGGGCGCTCGAACTGGACGGAGGCCAAATCGCGGCGGTCCGCGTGCTCGCGGATCTCGCGGCGTCGCGATCGTTCGGACCGAAGGCCGATCCCGCCGCGAGAACGGAAGCGATTCGGCTGTACGAGCGACTGTCGGTCGAGGACAAGGAGGCTCCGGACGAGATCTGGTCGGCGCTTGCGAGGCTCAAGCTCACATCGGGAGACAGCGAGGGGGCCGTCGCCGCCGCGCGCACGCTCCTTTTGCGGCGGCCCGGCGACGAGAACGCGCTGCGCCTCCTGGATCAGTCGTTCGTGGCGGCGGGACGGACGAAGGAAGCCTTGGAGACGACGCTCGCATGGATCAAGAGTCATCCGGAAAACAGCGATGATCTTCTCCCGCTCGTCGTCGAGATGGCGAGAGACACGAGGCAGTGGGCGCTGATCGAATCGACGTGCGATGGAATCCTGGCGGCGAACGCCGAAAACGTCCGCGCGCGTGCCCTTCGTGGGGAGGCGCGGCTACGACAGGGACGGCCGCGGGAGGCGTTGGACGACCTCGAGCTCGCGCGCGCGTCGAGCCAGAGCGACCCGATGGTGCGGCTTCACATCGCAGCCGCCTATCAGGCTCTCAATCGACTCGCGGACGCGACGCAGATTGCGAAGAGCCTGGCGTCCGAATACCCGGACAACACGTTCGTGAGGATCCTGCTGGCCGAAACGCTCGCGCGACGCGGCGAGAGCGCCGATGCGCGCGAGGAGTACGCGATCGCCCTTCGCACCGTCGCGGGCGACGATGCCGAAGGCGCAGCGCGGCGCGACGAGATACGGCTCCGCATCGCGGCCATCGATCTTTCGGCGAAGCGACTCGACGACGCGCGCGCCATGCTCGGCGCCCTGGAGAAACCCGAGGCCCAAGAAACGCTCGCGATGCGGGCGCGCGCGGCTCTCATCTGCGGCGACCCCAAGGAAGCCAAGCGGCTCGCGAAGCTCCTCGCCGCCGCCCAGCCCGTGGATGCAGCGTTGATCGACGGCGAGGCGGATCTCGCGATGGGGCGCGCCAGTCGCGCGGACGGTCGTCTCGAGGCTGCGGTCACCAAGGGAGGTGTGGCGGCGCGGGGGGACGTCGCGGCCATCCTGCGTCGCAACGGTCGCGACGCCGATGCGGAAAAGCAGCTTCGCACATGGGTCAGTGCCGCGCCGACCGACGCGGAAGGGCGGCTCGCGCTGGGGGCGCTGCTCGATCGCAAAGGCCGAACCGCCGAGGCGGAGATCCATCTGCGCGAGGCGATTCGCCTGGATCCCCGCTTGGCCGAGGCGCTGAACTACCTGGGCTACAGCCTCGCCGATCGCGGCGAACGCCTCGACGAGGCGCTCGCGTTGATCCAGAGCGCATTGCAGCTCGATCCGTGGAACGGCGCGTATCTCGACTCGCTCGGATGGGTCTACATGAAGCTGGGGCGCCTCAGCGACGCGCGCGATCCGCTCGAGCGCGCCGCGCGGGAATTTCCGAGAGACCCGACGGTTCTCGAGCATCTCGGCGACTACTACGACCGCACGGGAGACATCGGGCGGGCGAAGATCTACTGGCAGCGAGCGCTCGAGGATTTCCGCGAGACGCCCGAAGCGCCTCGAGGGAAAGAGAGCCTCCAGAAGAAGCTCGACAAGGCGCCGGTAAAGGGCGGACCACCCGAAAACCAGGCCGCCGTGGTGACCCCGGGATCGTGAAGCGACTGCTGCTCGGGCTTTGCGGCCTCGCGGCGATAGCCTGCGCGCAGACTCGTCGCGATGGTGGCGTGCCGGCGGGATCCGGACCGCTGGTCGTCGTCTACAGGGCCGCGATCGACGACGGCCACGGCGCGTTGCGAGGAGCCAAGCTCGCCCTCTGGGCGGAGAGGCCCGACCGCCTCCACGCCGAACTCATCGCTCCCGTCGGGGGCGTCACCTTCATCCTCGACGCGGGAGGAGGGAACGTTTGCATCGTCGATGTGACCGAAGCCACCGCCTACGTCGGCGAGGACGGCCCCGGCGCGATCGCGGCGCTCGCCGGCGTCCGCGTCTCGGTTGCGGATGCGGTCGCCGCGCTGCTTGACGGCGTTTCCCCCGCCGGACTGGCCGTGACCCGGGTCGGGGGGGCCGACGGCGCTCTTCCGGAAAAGCTCCGCATCGAGGATGGCGTGCGCTCCCTCGCGATCGATCGCGTCCGCGTAGAGCGCGGGCGGACCGACCCGCGCGTTCTTGGAAGGGGCGTTCCCCCGGACAAACTTCGCGTGCGTCCTCTCTCGAATCTCGCGGGGGAGGTGGCCCAAGAACCCGAGCGCGCCGGTGGCGAGCGATGAGCCCGCTGCGCGCGATCTGCCCCGCGAAGGTGAACCTAGGACTTCACGTCGTAGGCAAGCGTAGAGACGGCTACCACGAGATCGTGACGATCTTCCAGGCGATCGACCTTTACGATGTCCTCGATGGCGAGGACGCCGAGGCGCTCACTCTCGAGGTTTCAAACCCTTCGATTCCCGCGGGAGAGAGCAATCTCGTCGTCAAGGCCGCGCGACTGCTTCAGGCGCGCTGCGAGCCGGCGCGCGTGCGCGGGGCGCGTCTGAGGCTCGACAAGGCGATCCCGGCTGGGGCTGGGCTTGGCGGTGGGAGCTCGGACGCCGCCGGCGCGCTCATGCTTTTGAACGAGTTGTGGGATTTGCATTTGGACTCGGCCACAGTGGAAGGGTTTGCGGCCGAGCTCGGCTCGGACGTGCCGTTTTTTCTCTTCGGGGGAACGGCGCTGGGCACCGGCCGCGGCGCCACGATCGAACCCCTGCCGCCGATGGCCGACCGAGTGGTCCTTCTGGGGAGTCCGCCGTTCGGACTTTCTACACCTGAGGTCTATCGAGCGCTCGAAGCGCCGTTGACAGCCGATGGAGCCGATGTTACGGTACCGCGGCTTTTTGTTAAGTTCGCAAAAGGAAACGACTTCGCGCTCGCGAGGAATGATCTCGAGGCGGTGGCGTTCAGGTCGCGGGGTGAGCTCGCGGTCTTTCGGGATGCGGTGTCGCGTTCGGGCGCGGAAGTCGCGCTCGTTTCCGGCAGCGGATCCACGGTGTTTGGGTTATTCCGCACGGGAACCGATGTGATCTCGAGGGCCGAGGGCCTGCGCGGAGAGTTCCCGGGTTGGACGGTGCGGGTGTGTCAAACGGTCGCCTCGGGCGTGCGGATCGTGCCGGCGGTGGAATGAAGAACGAGATGAAGGTCTTTTCGGGGAACGGGAACCCGGCGCTCGCGCGTGCCATCTGCCACTACCTGCATATCCCCATGGGTGAATGGAAGCTCTCGCGGTTTTCCGACGGAGAGGTCTACTGCCAGATTCTCGAGAACGTCCGCGGCACCGACGTCTTCGTGATTCAACCGACCTGTCATCCCGTCAACGAGAATCTGATGGAACTTCTCATCGCGGTCGATGCGATGAAGCGTTCCTCCGCCGCGCGCATCACGGCGGTGATCCCTTACTACGGTTATGCGAGGCAAGATCGCAAGGACAAGCCTCGCGTTCCCATCTCGGCACGGCTGGTCGCGGACCTGCTCACCGCCGCGGGCGTCGACCGGTTGCTGGCGATGGAACTGCACGCGCCGGCCATCCAGGGGTTCTTCGATCTTCCGGTCGACCACCTGTTCGCCGCCCCCGTCCTGCTTGACTGGGTCGAGCGCCAGCAGTTCGAGAACCTCACCATCGTTTCTCCGGACGCAGGCGGCGTCGAGCGTGCTCGCGCCTTCGCAAAAAAGCTCGAGGCCGGGCTCGTCATCATCGACAAGCGCCGTGTCGACACGAACGTCGCGGAGACGATGAACGTCATCGGCGAAGTCGCCGGACGCACGTGCGTCATCGTGGACGACATCGTCGATACGGCCGGCACGCTCGTCGGAGCGGTCAAGGCGCTCCGCGACAAGGGGGCGTCCCGGGTCCTCGCCTGCTTCACGCATCCCGTCCTCTCCGGCCCCGCGCTGGAGCGCATAGCACACTCGGAACTCGAGCACGTCATCGTGACGGACACGATCCCGCTGTCGAACGTGAAGGCGCAGAATCCCAAGATCACGGTTCTTTCCGTGGCGAGCCTCCTGGGAGAGGCGATCGCCCGAATCCACAGCAACTCCTCCGTGAGCTCGCTGTTCGTTTAAGGAAGAAGATCATGACTAAGAACATCGTTGTCGAGGCGCTCGAGCGTTCCGAGCTGGGCAAGAACGCGAGCCGCCGTCTCCGAAAGGACGGAGGGGTTCCAGGGGTCGTTTACGGCCTGGACCGTCCGCCGTTCACCGTGGGCGTCGGCGCTCGAAAAATCGAGGAGGTCTTGGGGTTGGAGACCGGGCGCAACACGATCTTCACCTTGTCCCTGACCGGGCAGGACCGCTCGCGCGCGGTCATGATCAAGGCGCTGCAACGCGATCCCGTGACGGAGCGCCTCGTTCACGTGGACTTCGTTCGCGTCGATCTTGCGAAGGCGGTGCGCGTCAACGTCCCCGTCCGGCTGATCGGCATCGCCGAAGGCGTGAAGTCGGACGGCGGCCTGCTCGAGTTCGTGCTTCGCCAGGTCGAGGTCGAGTGTCTCCCGTCCGACATCCCGGACCACCTCGACCTCGAGGTCGCCGCGCTGCGCCTGAACCAGCATCTTTCGGTGAAGGATCTGCCGCTCAGGGAGCGGGTGACCATTCTCGACGACCCGGAGGCGATCGTTTGCGTCGTCGCCGTGCCGAAGGAAGAGGTCGTAGCCGTGGTCGACGAGGTCGCCGCCACGACGGCCGAGCCCGAGGTCCTCAAGAAGGGTAAGGAAACGGCGGGGGACGAAGCTGACGCCAAGAAGGGCGACGCCAAGAAGGGCGAGGCCAAGAAGCCCGACGCGAAGAAGCCCGACGCAAAGAAGCCCGAGGCCAAGAAGGCTTGAAGGTCGTCCTCGGACTGGGGAACGACGGCCCGGAGTACCGGTTCACCCGGCACAACGTGGGGTTCATGGTCGCCGACGAGATTGCCCTGCGTTGTGGAGCGGCATTCGCCGCGCGCGGCGATTTGGGCCGTCTGACGTGGATCGCGGAGACGGAATACGGCGGCCAGCGCGTCGTGCTCGCGAAGCCCCGCACCCTGATGAACCGAAGCGGCCAGGCCGCAGCCGCGCTCCGCAGAAAGTACGGGACGGAGCCGGGGGATTTCATCGTCGTCTTCGACGACGCCGATCTCGCGTTCGGGCGGGTGCGCGTCCGCCCGGAAGGTGGGGCCGGTGGGCACAACGGCGTTCGTTCGCTCATCGAAAGCTTGGCCGTCTCTGAGTTTCCCCGCGTCAAGCTCGGGGTCTTGGGCGAGGGTCGCCACAGGCGTGAGCTCGCCGACTACGTCCTGGGCCCGTTCCACCCGGACGAGCGTCCCGTCGTCGCCACGATGGTCGAAAGAGCGGCCGACGCGGTCGAGGCGGTTCTCAGAGACGGGGTTGACGTGGCTCAGAGGGCGTACAACGGCGCCTCCGGCTAAGGCGAAACAGCACCGGGACTGGCGCAACCCCTAAACGGATGGTAACGTCCGCGTTTCGTGCTGGAGACGTTCTCCGATACGAGGTCAGAAAAGCCCAGTTCGGACCGTCACAGACGGTCCGGCACCCCTCGCCTCCGGTGCGCCCGGAGGCGATACGCCGTGAGGAGGTGCACGTGATTCGTACCTACGAAACTGTCTTCATCACCCTACCCACACTGACGGACGACGAAGAGAAGGTCGTCGTTGATGCGCTGACCGCCGTCGTGAACGATGGCGGGGGCGTCTTCGCCGCGAACGACCGCATGGGCCGTCGCCGCCTCGCTTACCCCATCAAGAAATTCGAGGATGGCGTCTACACGCGCTTCCTCTACGACTCCGACGCCGGGGTCCCCAAAGAGCTCGACCGGCGACTGCGCATCTCCGACAAGGTCATCCGCCACATGACCGTTTCGATGGAACTCGATTGGGCGATCGCCTCGAAAGAACAAGCCGTGCGCGACGCGCAAGCGCGCGTCGAAGCCGAGGCGGCGCGGGCGGCGGGGCTTTTGACCGACGAAGCGGCGCGCGTCGCAAGTCTGCTGACCGACGTTTCCGATGCACCGCCCGCAGGGGCGCGCGACGAAGACGATATCGATTTCGACGACCAGAACTGAGGCCGCGTCCCGCAGCGTGGGAGGACAAACGATGGGCTACATGAGAGACAATCCCGGAGGCGGGTACGGTTCGAGGCCGACGGGCGGTGGGGGTACGGGCGGCGGAAGGCCGACCGGCCCGCGCGCCGGCGGCCGGAAGCGCTTCCTCTTCCGCCGTCGCAAGTACTGCAAGTTCTGCGAGGACAAGGCCCGTTGGGTCGACTACAAGGACCTTCGCACCTTGCAGAGTTACATTCCGGAGCGTGCCAAGATCCTGCCCCGGCGGATTTCGGGCACGTGCGCGACGCACCAAAGACAGCTCATGCAGGCGATCAAGCGCGCTCGGAACCTGGCGCTGATCCCGTTTACCTCGGACTAGACGGGGAGGCTCGCGTGAAGATCGTACTGAGAGAAGATGTCGACAAGCTCGGAGAACGAGGTCAGGTGGTGAACGTCGCCGCCGGATACGCTCGCAATTTCCTCTTTCCCAAGGCGCTGGCCTTCGAAGCGACCGCGGGGAACATGCGGCAGATCGATCTCCGGAAGAAAGTCTGGGTCGTGCGGGAGGCCCGGGAAACCGAGGACGCGAACAAGCTCGCGACGCGCATCGCCGAGATCAAGATCGTGATCGCGAAAAAGGTCGGCGAGAACGACGCTCTCTACGGCTCCGTGACGAGCCAGGAGATCGCGGATCTCTTGAAAGCCAAGGGAGTCGAGGTCGACCGCCGGAAAATCCAAATGCACGATCCGATCCGGTCGATCGGGACCTTCGACGTCCCGATCAAGATCCATCGGCAGGTCAGCGCCAAGGTCTCGGTCCAGGTCGTCCCGGAGCCGGCCGAGTAGACGATGACCGAAACTCGCCCCGTGGCGGGGCGCGCCGTCGTTGACGTGTCTCTGGGGCGTACCGCCCTCGCGCTCGTCGCGGGGTGGCTGGTTCCTGGGGCCGGGCACGCGATTCTCGGGCGCGTGCGGCGCGGAGCGTTGTTCTTCCTGCTGATCATGGGTTCGTTCGGGATCGGCCTCGCAGAGGAGGGGCGCCTCGCGTTGTACTCCCCGCGGGAGGGTTTTCTCACCGGCCTGCAGTTGGTCGCCAACCTCGGCGTGGGGCCGGCGGACCTGTTCGCAAGGATGAGCGTCTACGGTGAAGCGGCCTACGCGCTGCCCGACCCGTCCGACGCTTCTCACCGTCCGCGTATCGAGAAGTTCAGGGAGCGCCAGCGCTCCGCCGTCTCCGCCTACGGAACGGCCTACCTCTGGTCGGCCGGACTGATGAACCTCCTGCTCCTCATGGATGTCTGGGACATCGCCAAACGACGGAAGGACTGACGTGCGCGGCCATTTCGCCAACCTCGTCGTGTACTCCGGAATCATCGCGACGTTTTTCTCCGTCTTGACGCGGCGCGATCGGCGCGAGCAGCTCCGCTTCGGCGGGCTGGTTTGGCTCAGCATGGTCGGAGGCGTTTTGCTGCTCGCCTATCTGATGCTCCCCTTCCCGAGGTGAGACGCTCGCTCCTCACCCTGTGGGGCCCCTTTCTCGCGGCCCTCGCCGTGGTGTTCTGGCTCTCGTCCCTGTCGGTGGTCCCGGGGGCGCACTACTTCTGGGACAAACTGCTGCACGTGGTCGGCTACGCGGTGTTGGGCGTGCTCGCGTTGAGGGCCTTTCACGGCGGGTTCGAACGCCTCCGTTCGGAGCCGACGCTTTACGCGGCCTTGGCGGTGATCCTCTGGGGCATCTCCGACGAGTTTCACCAGTCGTTCGTGCCGGGTCGTGACGCCAGCCCGTTGGACGTTGTCGCGGATGCGGTCGGCTTCGTCATCGCCGCCTTGGTGTTCGCGATCTTGAAGTTGCTCGCCGTGCGCGCGGAGCGGCCGCGATAGAATCCGCGTTTCTTGCGGGCCCCTCCTGGCCCCCGAAAGGACTCCCGATGGATCGACGCTACGCGATGGTTCCGGGTGATGGGATAGGCATCGACGTGACGAAAGAAGCCGTCAAGGTGCTCGAGGCCGCATCGTGCGCCTTCGGCTTCGGGCTGACACTCGAGCACTTCGACTACGGCGCCGAGCGTTACCTCGAGACGGGGGAGACGCTTCCCGACGGCGCGCTCGCGGTCTGGTCGGGCTTCGACGCCATCTTCATGGGGGCGTTCGGCGACCCGCGCGTGCCGGACATGAAGCACGCCGCCGACATCCTCCTCGGAACGCGTTTCAAGATGGACCTCTACGCCAACGTGCGCCCGGTGCGCTGCCTCAACGAGCGGCTTTGCCCTTTGCGGAACTACGCCGCGAGCGACATCGACTTCGTCGTCTTTCGGGAAAACACCGAGGGCGCCTATGCGGGAATGGGAGGGATCTTCAAGAAGGGGACCCCCGACGAGATCGGAATCCAGGAGGACGTCAACACGCGCAAAGGGGTGGAGCGCATCATCCGTGCCGCCTTCGCGTTTGCCGTGGCCAGCGGGCGCAACAAAGTGACGATGTCCGACAAATCGAACGCCCTCCGCCACGCCCACGACATCTGGCAGCGCGTTTTTGCGGAGGTCGCGGCGGAGTACCCCGCAATCCAGTCGAACCACCTGTACGTCGATGCGTTGACGATGCAGTTGATCAAGGACCCGCGCCAATTCGAAGTGATCGTCACCTGCAACATGTTCGGCGACATCGTCACCGATTTGGGAGCGGCGCTTCAGGGAGGCTTGGGCATGGCCGCTTCGGGGAACCTCCACCCCGGCAAGACCTCGATGTTCGAGCCGGTTCACGGGAGCGCGCCCAAGTACGCCGGCACCGACACCGCGAACCCCTTCGGCGCGATCCTGACGGCGGGGATGATGCTCGAGCATACGGGGCTCGAGGAAGCGGCCCGGGCGATCGAAGCCGCCGTCGTCGCTTGCCTCGAGGCGAGGGAATGCACGGCCGACGTCTCAGGCTCCCTCGGGACGCGAGCGGCCACCGATGCCGTCGTCCGTCGCCTGCTTAAGGCCGCGTGAGCGAGAACCTGTGAGCCACGACAAGATTCGCTACGCGGCGCGCGGTGGGATCGGCTGGATCACGCTGTGCGATCCGCCCGCCAACACCTACAGCTACGCGATGATGCGCGAACTCGACGGGGCCATCCTCGAAGCGCGCATGGATGGAGCCGTCCACGTCATCGTGCTCCGCGGCGAGGGGGAGAAGTTCTTCTGCGCCGGTGCCGACATCAAGATGCTCACCGATGCCGATCCCGGCTTCAAGTACTACTTTTGCCTCCACGCCAACGAGACGTTGAACCGCCTCGAGCAGACGCCCAAGGTCGTGATCGCCGCGCTGAACGGGCACTGCGTCGGGGGTGGCCTCGAGATCGCGCTCGCCGCGGACTTGCGTATCGCAAAAAGGGGGGGCGGCAAGATCGGCCTTCCCGAGGTCAGCCTCGGGGTTCTCCCCGGCACCGGCGGGACGCAGCGCCTCGCCCGCGCCCTCGGACGCGCGCGTGCGTTCGAGCTGATGGCGACGGGCCGCACCTTTTCGTTCGAAGAAGCCAAGGATCTCGGCCTCGTCCACGAGGTCTTCGAGGCGGCAACGTTCGACGCCCACGTGGAAGAGTACGCGGCTCGCTTCCTGCCCCCGTCGCGTGCGTCGAAGGCCGTGGGGTTCATCAAGCGCGCCGTGGTTTCCGGACTCGAGACGAGTTTCGGCGAAGGACTGGCCTTGGAGCGCGAGCTGCAGCAGCGGCTGTTCGAGTCCGACGATGCCAAGGAGGGCCTGGCCGCTTACGTCGAGAGGCGTCCTCCCCAATTCAGGGGGCGGTAAGCACCGATGTCGAAACCCGTGCTCCCCGTCGATCTGTCGCGCGTGACGACCTACCCGCTGGCCTCGCGGTCGAACAAGGTTCGCGTCGACGAGTTCGCGCGTCCTGTTTCGGCCTCGTCGTCGCTGGGCGATTTCCTGGACGGCCTCCCCGACGTCCTCGCGGTGAAGGTCTTACGCGAGCTCGCCGCGGCGATCGTCCAGGCGTGCGCCGAGGACCATCCGATCGTCGTCGCGGCGGGAGCCCACGTGGTCAAGGTTGGCTTGGCGCCGGTTCTCATCGGCATGATGGAAGAGGGGACGATTTCAGCCCTCGCACTGACCGGAGCGGGCGCGATCCACGACTGGGAGATCGCCGCGATCGGGGCGACGTCTGAAGACGTGGGCCGCGGGCTGCACGAGGGGCGCTACGGGATGGCCGACGAGACGGGGCGCGCCTTGAACGATGCGGCGAAGGAGGCCGCCGCGTCGGGAGAGGGATTCGGGGAGGTTCTGGGGAGGCGGATCGTCGAGACCGCGCTACCGCACCGGGAGGCGAGCCTGCTCGCGCGCGCCTTCGAGCTCCACATTCCGATGACCGTGCACGTGGCGATCGGAAGCGACATCGTCCACCAGCACCCCTCGGCCGACGGCGCCGCGATCGGCGCGGCCACATTCACCGACTTCCGCAAGCTCGTCACGATCGTGTCGTTGCTCTCGGGGGGTGTCTGGATCAATCTCGGGTCGGCGGTGCAGCTCCCCGAGGTCTTTCTGAAGGCGGTGTCGATCGCGGAGAACCTCGGGCACGAACTCTCCGGGTTTGCGACCGCGAACCTGGACATGATCCGTCACTACCGCACGGACGAAAACGTCCTGCGCCGCCCGACGCTCGGCAAGGGGAGGAGCTTTTCCCTCACGGGCCACCACGAGCTCAACGTCCCCCTCCTCGCGGCCGCCGTCGGGTTGGAGCGCGCGCGCCGCGATTCCGGCCGCTAGTGTTCGGTCACCGAAATCTTGATGAGGGGGACACTCCCCTTTTTCGCACAACGCTCCCCGGATACCGCTTTGTGCCGAAAAAGGGGAGTGTCCCCCTCATCAAGATTTCGGTGACCGAATACTAAAGCGTGCGCCCCGGATAGACCGCAAGCGCCTTCGCGAAGATCGTCATGGCGCGACGGAGCCTGGTCTCATCGAGTACGTACGCGAGGCGAACCTCGTCGCGCCCAAGGCCGGGAGTCGCGTAGAAGCCGTCGGCCGGAGCGATCGTCACGGTCTCGCCGTCCAGGTCGAAATCACGCACGAGGAATTCCGCGAACGCATTGGCGTCGTCCACGGGAAGGCGCGCGCACATGTAGAACGCCCCCTCGGGATTCCGGACCAGCACGCCGGGGATCGCGTCGAGCGCCGCAAAAACGACGTCTCGCCGCTTCTCGTACTCGGCGATCACCCGGGGGATGTAGTCTCGGGGGATCTCGGTCAGCGCCGTGCAGGCGTATTGGCCCAAGGTCGGTGGGCAGAGCCGCGCCTGCCCGAAGCGCAAGAGCGCGTCCATCAATTCACGATTGCGAGAGACGACGTTGCCGATCCGGACGCCGCAGAGCGAGTAGCGCTTCGAGACGCTGTCCACGACGATCACCTGATTGTCGAGCCCCGGGAGCGTCAGGGCCGAGTGGTGCTTGGCCCCACCGTAGACGAACTCGCGGTAGACCTCGTCGGCGATGAGGTAAAGGCCTCGCTCGCGGCAGATCGAGGCGAGCAGCGCCATTTCGGCATCGGTGTACACGGTGCCGGTCGGGTTGTTCGGCGAGCAGATCAAGATGCCGCGCGTCCGGGGTCCGATCTTGGCTTCGATCGCGGAGCGATCGGGGAGGTGGTAGCCGTCCTCGGCGCGCGTCGTCACGGGGACGGGCACGACCCCGACCATCGTCGCGAACCCGTTGTAGTTGGTGTAGAACGGCTCGAAGACGAGGACCTCGTCGCCGGGATCGCAGATCGCGCCCAGCGTGAACAGGATCGCCTCGCTGCCCGCGGTGGTGACGAAAATATCTCGAGCGGCAACATCCAGGCCCACGCTCTTGTAATAGAAGCAGAGAGCGTCGATGAACTCCGGGAGCCCCTGGGAGGGCCCGTAGGGGATGAATCGCGCGTCGTATCCGCGCAGTCGATCCAGGATGGCGCGAGGGGTTTCGATGTCGGGCTGCCCGATGTTGAGCGCGTAAATGGTCTTTCCCTCGGCGCGCGCGGCGGCGGCCAGCGGCGCGAGGCGCCGGATCGGACTCGCCGGCATGATGCGCGCGCGGTGGGACAACACGGTGGTGGTCATGGGCGACTCCTCTGGAGCAAGGGCGCCAGTGTAGCAATCCGGGGCGGGCGACGGGGTGTTAGACTCTCGCGTCGTTTGGCGGAGGGAGCTTTGTTCCAACGGGTCCTGATCGCGAATCGCGGAGAGATCGCCGCGCGCGTGATACGCGCGTGCCGCGAACTCGGACTTGCGACCGTCGCGGTTCATTCCGAGGCGGACGCGAACGCCCCCTGGCTGGCGGGTGCGGGAAGGACGGTCTGCCTCGGTCCCGGAGCCGCCGCGCGTTCGTACCTGGACGCCGACGCGATCCTGCAGGCCGCAGAGCAAACCGAAGCGGGCGCGATCCACCCGGGCTATGGGTTCCTTTCGGAAAACGCTGTCTTCGCGGCCCGTTGCGCCCAACACGGGATCGCCTTTGTCGGGCCCGGCCCCCAAGCGATCGCCCGGATGGGGGACAAGATCGGCGCCAAGCGCACGATGGCCGGAGCGGGGGTGCCGACCATTCCGGGGTCGCTCGACCCATTGACCTCGGCCGCGCACGCCGCGGAGTTGGCAGGCCAGGTGGGATACCCCGTCCTGTTGAAGGCCACCGCCGGCGGTGGCGGCAAGGGGATGAGGCGTTGCGACGACGCGACGCAGTTGGCGCGGGCTTTTGACGAAGCCGCCATCGAGGCGGACAAGGCGTTCGGAAACGCCGAGCTCTACCTCGAGAAGTACCTGGAGGGAGGACGGCACATCGAGATCCAGATCTTGGCCGACGCGTACGGCAACGTCGTTCACCTCGGCGAGCGGGAGTGCTCGATCCAGAGGAACCACCAGAAGCTCGTCGAGGAGTCGCCCTCACCCGCGCTCACCCCAGAAGAACGTGCCGACCTCGGCGCGCGCGCCGCGAAGGCTTCGGCCTCGTTCGGATACGTCAACGCGGGGACGCTCGAGTTCCTGCGTTCCGGCGACGGCAAGATGTACTTCATGGAGATGAACACGCGCCTTCAGGTGGAGCACCCCGTCACCGAGATGGTGACGGGCATCGATCTCGTGAAGGCACAGTTGAGGATCGCCGCGGGGGAGCCGCTCGCCTTGCGTCAAAGCGAGGTCGCGTTCAACGGGCACGCGATCGAGTTTCGCATCAACGCCGAGGATCCCGATCGGGGCTTCCGTCCGGACCCGGGCCTGGTCACCGCCGTCGTAACGCCCACGGTTTCGCGCCCGGGAGCTTCGGTGCGCTGGGACGCCGGAGTCGCAACGGGATGGCGCGTGCCGTCGCACTACGATTCGTTGATCGGCAAGGTGATCGTCCACGCGGCGACGCGAGACGAAGCGATCGCGGCCTCGAAGGAGGCCCTGGGGTCTTTCCGGGTCGAGGGGATCAAGACGACGATTCCGTTGCACCTGCGCCTGCTCGACGATGGCGCTTTCGCGCGCGGCGAATACGACGTCGCGCACCTCGTTCGGAGCGGACTGGTCGCTCCGGCCGCGGCACGGGCCTGAGGCGGCGATGGCGAAGGTTCTCCTCGACCCGATCGGAAGCCCAAGGGATCGCGCGCTCGACATGGAAACGTTCGCGGCGCAGAGGGGGCACATTTCAGCCTTGAACGCCGAGATCCAGCGCAAACGCGACGAGGTGCGCGCCGGGTGGGGTCCCGAGTACGCAGCCCGCGTGCGTAAGAAGGGGAAGCTCCCGACGTGGGACCGCATCGATCGCTTGAAGGACGCCGACAGCCCGGTGCTTCCGATCGGAACGCTCGTCAACTACGGCCGGACGTTCGGCGAGGATAAGAAGACCTCGCCGGGCGCGGGTGTCGTGACGGCGTTTCTCCGCGTGGAAGGCCGTTGGACGGTCGTGATCGCCAACGACAACACGGTGGCCTCGGGCTCGTGGTGGCCGCAGACGCCGGAGAAGATTCAACGCGCGCAGGAGATCGCGCTGCGTTTGAGGCTCCCCGTCGTCTACCTCGTGGACTGCTCGGGGCTCTTCCTCCCGGAGCAAGCGCACACCTTCCCCGGGCGCACCGGCGCGGGGGCGATCTTCAAGATGAACGCGCTCCTTTCGGCCCAGGGCGTCCCGCAGATCGCCGGGGTCCACGGGGACTGCATCGCCGGCGGCGGCTACATGCCCATCATCTCGGACGTCGTCTACATGACCGAGCAGGCGTACATGGTCGTCGCCGGAGCGGCCCTCGTGAAGGGAGGGAAGTCCCAGCACATCACGTCGCTGTCGATCGGCGGACCCGATGTCCACGTCCACCTTTCGCGCTGCGCGGACCATCGCGTCCCCGACGATGAGACGCTGATCCACTGCGTGCGCCGTGAGGTGGCCAAGCTCCCGAGCCCCGCCTGCGACTACTACCGTTACGGGGCCGACGCCGGCGAGCCGCGCTTTGCCCCTCTCGACCTCGACGGGTTGTTTCCGTCCGATCACAGACTGGGCTACGACACCAGGGAGGTGCTCGCGCGCCTCACCGATCACTCGCTGTTCGGCGAGTTCCTTCCGGATGTGGGGCGCGAAATGATCTGCGGCGTGGCGCGCGTTGCCGGCCTCTACACCGGTTTCGTGGCGAACAACCTCTCGTTGACCGATCACCCGACCCACCGGAATCTCAAACGGCCCGGGGGGATCTTGTATCGCGAGGGCATCGCGAAGGTCGCCCAATTCTCGCGCTGTTGCAACGACGACGGCATCCCGCTCGTGTGGCTTCAGGACATCTCCGGATTCGATATCGGACCCGAGGCTGAAAAGCAGGGACTCCTCGGGTACGGTTCGAGCCTCATCTACACCAACACGACGAACACCGTCCCGATGTTCACGGTGCTGCTCCGGAAGGCGTCGGGCGCCGGGTACTACGCGATGGAAGGGCTCCCGTACGGTCCCGTCCTCCAGCTCGCGACCCCCTTGGCGCGGCTCGCCGTGATGGAGGGGCGCACGCTGGCGATCGGCGCGTACAACACGAAGCTCGATGACGCCTTTCGGATCGTGACAAAGACGGAAGAGGAGGCCGACGAGATCCGGCGGGGAATGCAGGCGGTGGAAGACCGCATCGCGCGCGACATGGACCCCGTGCTCGCCGCATCGCAGAGGGACATCGACGAAATCGTCCGCCCGAGCGAGCTGCGCCTCTGGATCGCCTCGATGGTTTCGATGTCCTATCAGGCGACCGGCTACCGCCGCATCAAGAACCCGCGCATCTGGTCGCTCCATGACTTGAACGTGATCCACGGATGAGCCCCACGGCGATTCCTCTGCTTTCTGCTGCGGATGCCCGGGCGGGGACCGTGCTGCGCGCACCAAAGCTGGGCCTCTGGTCCGACCATCCTCAAGACGGAGCGCTCGTCGAACCGGGATCGGCCGCCGGGACGCTCACCCAGCTGGGCCGGCGGTTCCTTCTCGTGGTTCCCGACGGGGTATCCGGCCGCGTCGCGATCGAGGGGAGGCCTCAAGATGCGCTTCCGGTCGAGTACGGCGAAGCGTTGTTTCGCGTCACGGCGATGGGGAGCCTTGCGCCCGGCCCCGGCTCAGGCGAGCCCAAGGCCTCCCGCGCGGCGAAGGGCGCCCTCGAAATCGTCTCGCCGACGGACGGTGTGTTCTATCGGTCGGCGGCTCTGGGTGCCAAGCCCTACGTCGTCGTCGGCGAGCGCGTCGCCACGGGACGGCCGGTCGGGCTGATCGAGGTCATGAAGACCTTCAATCCGATCGCCTACGGCGGCGCGGGGTTTCCCGACGAAGCGGAGGTCGTCGAGATCCTCGCCGCGGACGGACAGGAAGTTCGCGCGGGGCAGGCGCTCCTCGTCGTCAAGAGGCTCTGAGCGTCGGCACCGTCTCGGACTTTCCCACCTTGCGCCGCCGCAACCGTCCGGGCACGGCGAGCAACTCGAGGAGTGCGAGGCGCGCGAAGGCACCGGGCAGATACTTCATCATTCGGGGTCCGAGCTTGAAGCCCGGAAGGTAGACCTGTCTCCCGGCGTTCCGGCGCCCCCACGTCCCGGCCGCCATCCGGGCGCGCCCGATGGATGCGAGGCGGCGCGTCATGAAACGCATCAGGTGGAAGAAGGGGAGGGACAGGGGGTGAAAAAAGGGGACGTCGAGCCCCGCCTCGCCCCTTCGGTACGGCCCCGTCAAGATGCCCAGGTAGTAGAGCGAAACCTCGACTCGAAGCGCGACTTCCATGAGCTCGGCATCGCCGATCACGTAGTACTTGTCCAGGTAGAGCGCTTCGAACCACCGCGAAAATCCGACGGTGAATTCGCGATTGTGCCGCGCGAGCGCCTCCGCCGTCTCCTGACCCGCGGCCCCGTCTCGAAGCGCGCGGCCGATCAGGTCCACGGTCTTCGTGACGGTGAGCGCGGCCCAGTCGAGCCCCGGGCTGTAGAAGGGGTCGATGAATCCGGCCGCGTCGCCGACAGCCGCCCAACCGTCGTCCGCGACCTGCGCGACGCGGTAAGGAAGCGCCTTCAGTGCGTGCAGGTCGTCCTCGACGCGCGTGGCTCCGGCCACGAGCTCCCGTCCCGCGGGATAACTCGTCATGAACGCGTCGAACTGCTCGCCGAGGTTGCGTCCCAACGGGAGCGCGAACAGCCGCTCGTCCCAAACGACGCCGACACTCACGTCGCCACCGGGAAGGGGGATCACCCAAACCCACCACCCAGGCCCGGTGAAGTGGTTCGTCGAAAGGGACCGGGAGCAGGCGACTCCGCAGCGCCCGCTCCGGCCCGGTCCGCGCGAGGCGTCGCGCGCCGCGAGCCAATCGCCGTCGAAATCCCTCAGGTTGCGATAGCGCGCCCAGACCGAGCGGATGGGGTGTTCGGGCATCGGGTGGACGTGGCCGAGCTGTCTCGCCATCCAGGCGGCGCGTCCGGTGGCATCGACGATGAAGCGTGCGCCGAGGGACTCGCGCCCTGAGGCCCCCTCGATCATGAGGCGCGACGACGACCCCAGGTTGAGCTCGACGTCGACGACGCGCGCGGGGCGAAGGTCGTGCACTCCCTCCCCAACCGCCAGCGCGTGGACGTGTTCGTCGAGAACCGCGCGATCGACGTGGTAGCTCGGGAGAAGCGACTGATAGAAGTTACCGAGCTCCGAAGCATCGGCAAGCGTTTGCACGCGTTCGTTGTGGAACCAATAACGTTGACCGTATTTCGGCAGGTGCTTGGTCGCGAGGTGCCGATCGAGGCCGAGCTTGCGCGTGAGAAACCACGAGCCCAGCTCGATCACGGACTCTCCGACCTTCCGATCGAAGATCGGGTTCTTCTCGATGAGAACGACGCGGAGCTTCGGATCGTCTCGCTTCAGAAGGAGGGCGGTGGCCGACCCGGAGAACGCGCCACCCACGACGGCGACATCGTATTCGCGATCCACCGGCAGCATGCGGTGACGATAGCACGGCAAACCTGGTAGATTCGCGCCGTGAGCGGCAACGGATCCGACGGACGAAAGGGCGCACGCCCGCAGGACCCCGTCTGGCGTTTCGTCGCCGGTTGCGCGGTGGTCGCCGCGAGCCTCGCGGTACTCGTCGTCGGCGGCGCCTTGCTGATCGGATGGCGTCTGGCGCGCGACGAGGCGCCGGGGCGACCTCCCGAGACGTTCCTCGTCGGGGACGAGGCGCGCTATTGGTGCCTCGACCTGAAACAAGGCGACACCGGTCTCGTCGCGTTGTTCGCGCGGTTTGACGAGATCAACGACGCCACGCGCCGCAATCTCCTGCGCGGGACCATTCTCGAGGCCCTCCCGTTCCCGCACCGCCGGGCGAGGCTCGACGAGCTCGCCCCGTTCACCTTCGAGATCTCGGCGTCGTCGAGCGACAAGGCTTCGGGATTGCCGGTTCCAACCGGGTGGGCGGCGCGTGGAACCTTCTCGCACGGCCTATTTCGAGTACGCGCCGCGCTGAAAGTGATGCGCTTTTTGGCCAGCCGCGACGCTAAAAAGGGCGAGACGATCGACGTCGACGGCGTCGCGGTGACCGAAGTCCATGACAAGGGCGCCGCGTTCGCGATCGCCACCGTAGGGAACCGCGTGCTCGTCGCGAGCGATGCGCCGCGCATGCGGACGGTCTTGCGAGCGGCCACAGCGACCCCGGTCCCGGCGCTGTCCGAGGTGCTCGCCCTTCATGACGCGATCAAACTCGAGGGCGAGGACGCCTGGGCCTTCTATTCGAACCGGCGCGTCGGCGGCCTGTCGGAGCCTTTGGCCGACAACGGCGCTCTGGCGTCTTTCGACGTCAACGAGCGCGACGAGCTGGCCTTCCGGGTCGTCGTCCAGGGCGGCGGCGCGGTCGAGGAGGAAAGCGACTTCGCGGGGACGCCTGCGGACTGTTCCGCGGTCGTTTCTCGCTTTCTTCCCGGGGTTCCCGTCAGCGCGATCGCAATCGACGGGGACGGTGCGCGCCCAAGTGATCGGGGAGCGATGGAGTTTTCGGGGCGCATCGCCGGTTTGTCGAAGCGTCTGGCCGAGCTTCTCGGGCGAGTTACGGAGCTCCGGCTGCGTGAAGGGCCTTCTGCCACCCCGACCCCGCCATCTCTTCCATAGCCTGTCGATCCCCGAAGCGGAACTGCCGGGGTGCCGACGCATGCAGGAACCCCCACGCCTCGGCGTTGACGCAACACGGCATCAGGCGCGTCCCGTAGGAATGGAAGTGCGAGCGATCGTAGCCGAGGGCAACGTTGTAGCCGGTCTTTGTCACCGGGCCGGACCTCGTTCCGAGCCAGTACGGATGGACGTGTTTTCCGCAGAGCGCCAGCACGTTCTGTCTCGCGTGGGGGAAGGCGGGGCCAACGCTCCGGTGTTTCGGGACGAAGACGTCGCCGCTGCCCTCGTCGTGGAGGATCCAGCCGACGTGACCTTTCACGAAGTGTTCCAGATCGAAGTTCCGCTCGTGCGTGAGGCACCAGATCCGCTCGCAGGCGTTGTAGAGCTCTCCCGGGCCGCGCTTCCCGGTGCCCCCCTGCGCGTCGACGTCTTGGCGCGGCGCCGCGGGCTGCGCCTCGACCGAAGGCGTGCCACGCGGCTTCTCGCCGGAGCACGACGGGGCGAGCGCCAGGACGCTCAGGAGGATTCCGGTTTGGACGCGCGTCATCACATCTTCCAATATGGTTCCGTCACCCTGTTCGGGCCATCATCGGGGGGAAGGTCGCGATGAACGTCCTTGTGCTCAATTGCGGTTCGTCATCGATCAAGTTCCAGATCGTCGAGACCGACCTCGACCTCATCGAGAAGGATACCGATCGCCGGCTCGCGCGCGGCGTGATCGAACGTGTCGGAAGTCTCGCCCTCATCAGCTTTCAAGCGGAAGGTGGGCCCAAGGTGGTCGAGGATGCTCCGATTCGCGACCATCGATCCGCGATCGACCGGATCCTCCGCTTTATCGTCTCCGCCGAGGCCGCGATTCCCGGAATTCGCTCCCTGTCGGACCTCCACGCCGTGGGGCACCGCGTCGTGCACGGGGGCGAGCGGTTCAAGCGATCGGTGCGGATCGACCAGGCGGTGATCGAGGGAATCGAAGAGTGCATCGAGTTGGCGCCGCTCCACAATCCCGCCAACCTAAGGGGCGTGCGCGCTGCGGCGGACGTCCTGGGAGCCGGCATTCCGCAGGTCGCCGTGTTCGACACCGCGTTCCACTCCGAAATGCCCGAAACCTCGTTCCTCTACGGGATCCCTTACTCGCTCTACCGTCGACACAAGATCCGCCGCTACGGTTTCCACGGAACCTCGCATCGCTACGTCGCGTACCGGTACCGCACGATTCACGGGATTCCGCGCGAAGCGGTCAACCTGATCACTCTTCATCTGGGGATGGGCTGCTCGGCGTGCGCCATTCGAGCCGGCGCTTCCGTCGACACGTCGATGGGATTTACCCCCGTTGAGGGACTCCTGATGGGAACCCGCTCGGGAGACCTCGACCCGTCGATTCTCGAGTACCTCGCGCACAAGGAGGGGATGGGACTCCACGAGATCGAGGCCATGCTCAACAAGCAGTCGGGGCTCTTGGGAATCTCGGGACTGACGGGCGACATGCGCGATCTTCTCGCGGAGGAGGCCGAAAACGGGGATCGGCGGGCCCACCTGGCCATCGAGATGTTCTGCCTGCGCGTGAAGAAATACATCGGCGCCTACTACGCGACGTACCCGGGCACCGAGGCCCTCGTCTTCACGGGTGGGATCGGGGAGAACTCGGCGGCCATTCGCGAGCGGATCGGAGCGGATCTCGACCACCTCGGTCTCGTCATCGACCAGGAGCGAAACCGATCCGTTGCGCTCGGAGAGGCCACCCGCATCGCCGCCCCCGGATCGAAGCTCGACGCGTGGGTCATCCCGACGAACGAGGAACTCCTCATCGCGCGCGATACCGTTCGTGTCGTGCGCGATGCCCCGCGTAGGTGGTGAGGTCAGAAGGCCGCGAGTTCCTCGACCGCGTTGAGGATGTCCGCCGACTGCGGGAGGATGAAATCCTCGAGCTCCGGCGCGTACGCGACGAAGGTGTCCTTCGCGGCGAGCCGGCGCACGGGGCCGTCGAGATCGGCGTAGAGCTCCTCGCCGATTCGCGCCGCGATCTCCGCCCCGTACCCCCAGGCCCGGGAATCTTCGGTGAGCACGAGCACCTTGCTCGTTTTTCTCACCGAGGCCGCGATCGCATCCCAATCGATCGGATTCAACGAGCGCAAGTCGAGGATCTCCATCGAGATGCCGCGCTCCTCGGCGAGCCTCGCCGCCTGGAGTGCGCGATGAACCGTCGCCCCGTAGGTCACGACCGTCACGTCTCGCCCTTCGCGAGCACGGGAGGCCTTCCCGAACGGGATCATGTAGTCCGGGCCGGGGTTCACGCCCTTGTTGTAGGTCTGGCGATAGAGGTGCTTGTGTTCGAGGAAGAGCACGGGATCGTCGCAGCGAATCGCCGTCCGCAATAGCCCATTCGCGTCTTGTGCGTTCGACGGGCAGACGACCCGCAACCCGGGATTCGCGGTGAACAGCGCCGCCCCCGACTGGCTGTGGTAGATCGCGCCCCCGGTGATGTAGCCGCCGTAGGCCACGCGGATCACGAGGGGACAGGAAAATGCGTTCCCCGAGCGCCACCTCATCGTGACCAGCTCATCGCGAATCTGCATGTACGCGGGCCAGATGTAGTCGAAAAACTGGATTTCTACGACGGGCTTCAAACCCCTCAGCGCCATCCCGATCGCCCGGCCGAGAATGTTGGCTTCCGCGAGAGGAGAATTGAAAACGCGCGTTCCCCCGAACTCTTTTTGCAGGCCCCACGTCACCTTGAAGACGCCGCCCTTGCCCTTGACCTGCGAGAGCGCCTCGTCGCGGGAGGCGTCGGCGACGTCTTGTCCGAAAACGACGATCCGCGGATCGCGGCGCATCTCGTCTTTCATGCACGCGTTCAGGAGGTCGACCATCGTCGTCGGTTGGCCCACGGCGGAAGGCTCGGTGGCAAACGCGAAAGACGTCGGGTCGACGGTGGGCGAGTAAACGAAATCCAGAGCGGACGACGGCTCGGGGCGCGGTGCCGCGAGCGCAACATCCGCGGCCCGTGCGACCTCTTCGTCGAGCTGCGCGTCGATCGCCTCGAGCACCTCGAGCTTGACGATCCCCTCGCGCACGAGGGTGGAGCGAAACGTCTCGACGGGGTCGCGCTTGCCTTCCGCCTCGCGCTCTTCCTTCGTCTTGTAGTTGGTCTCGTCGTCGGACAGCGAATGACTGTACGGTCGGACGACGTGCGCGTGAACGAGCGCAGGTCCCTTGCGGGCCCGGGCGTGCGCCGCCGCGGCGCGATACGCCTCGACGGTGGCGAGCGGATCGCAGCCGTCCACCTCACGGATCAAGAGGTTCGGGAACGACCCCAGGAGCTTCGAGATGCTTCCGCCGGCGGTGTTGACCTCAACCGGGACCGAGATCGCGTAGCCGTTGTCCTCGACGACGTAGACGACCGGGAGCTTCCGGTTGCACGCCGTATTGACCGACTCCCAGAACTCGCCCTCGCTGGTCGTGCCGTCGCCCGTCGTGACGACGACGACCTCATCGGTCGCGAACGAAACGC
>Ga0315273_10000543_pt1 | contig 40441 bp, 36 predicted proteins | sample YL17G02_0_MG_FD_205753 | JGI IMG/M metagenome (GOLD analysis project Ga0315273, IMG submission 205753) | Sediment microbial communities from Yellowstone Lake, YNP, Wyoming, USA - YL17G02_0 | ecosystem: Environmental > Aquatic > Freshwater > Lake > Sediment | place: USA: Wyoming | collected...
GTTCAAGTATGGCGTAATTACTTCCTTGTCCGCATTTCAGCAAATGCAGATAAGGCGTTCGGCAGAGGAATGAACTCCACATTTAGGCGGCGGCATTGCAGCACGAATTCACCCTTCGATGTCGCCCCCACGTAGCCAATACCACGGGCACCAATTTCGATGTCGCCCCGCCTGACCAGCGTGCAAGCGACATCGCGGCATTCGTGATAATCCACGAAGCACACCACGCTTTGCGATTGAGCCATTTCGTAGAGAGCGGCGTAGTCACGGCTCACGCTGTATCCGTGATCGGCGCAAAGCCGAACAAGTCGCGGCAGATCAACCGCCGGGACGTTCGTAGTTTGGACGGTTTCCGCCGCCTCGGAGTTTGGTTTTGGGTTCATAGATTTTTCGTGCCGGAGTCCGGCGGTGTCTGCGCTGTGGCGATAATTGCCCAAGCAAGAATTATAGCAAAAGTCTGTTAGCCGACGGAAATGGCTTTCGGTCGAGCGGGTCGCCCATACCATTTCTCACGCGCTAAAACTGCCTTGTCGTATGCCGCGAGGCAGTCCGTGAGATATTCCGCCAAAATGAAATCGGGAGTGTCGCTCCCGCTTTCTGTGTTGGTAGCTTCGATTGCTGATTCAATGATTTTTCGTAGGTTATCCATGTATATGTTTGTTGTGGTTTCCGCGTCTCCCGAACGGCTAACAAGACGGTCGAGGCCTCGGCGATGGTGCGCGTGGATTTGTGGGTGATGGCCATGGTTCGCTGAAGAAATTCGTTTGATCGCCACGCGGAAGTATTCCGCATCCCGTTCAATGCCGATGAACTGCCGCCCCGTGTTCATGCACGCTACGCCAGTCGTCCCGCTTCCCATCGTGTTGTCCAAGACCGTTTGGCCTTCGTTGGAGTAGGTGCGGATGAGATATTCCATGAGCGCGACGGGTTTCTGGGTGGGGTGGTTGGCAATCTCACTTCTAGCTCGGTTCCCGTTGCTGAACTCTGCAATAGATACAGGGTATCTCTCTTTCGTTGGTTCCCCCATTTTCTCCAGTCCCGCCCAGAGTTTGCTTTTACCTCCACACCCTCTACGCTTTGCCACGGCAGCTTCCCACATGATCGGGTTGTAGATGGTTGTTCCGTAGCTGAACACTAGGACGTTTTCATGAATTTTCAGCGGTTGCCTTTTCGCCAGCATCGGGTTGCCCGATATTTTCTTGTTCCACACCCACTCATGCTTGAATGCGTGGAGATTGCTCATCACTAGGGCAGATGTGAACGGCTGGCTAGCAGTCAGAACGATCGCAGCGTTTGGCTTGCACACCCGCTTGTATTCCGCCCACAAAGGCTCAAATGGTATCACGCTGTCCCATTTGCATGATGTCGTGCCGTAGGGGAGATCGGCGCACACCATGTCCACTGAACCGCTTTCAATCTCTTTCATCACGTCGAGACAGCATCCGAAGAACAGCGAACAAGGCGTGCGAGGCAACGCCAGTAACGTCTGCGGTTGATTCGTGCTCATTTTCGGCGTGCCCCCACTTGATCGTTCATATTCCGAGTATCCTTGCTCCGTTTGGGTATGTGCCTCGATAAATTTCAGATTGGTTTTGTTTAACAATAAACATAGACGGTTTCCCGCTGTGATCCCAGTGCGATGTTAGTTTTGGTTTCTTGAACTGAACAAGTTCAATTCCCATTTTTTCTGCAACATCAAGAGCTATAGGGTCATTTGCATAAACATTCTGGTAGATAACTTTTTTTATCTTATACGCCGCAATAGCCTTTATGCAGTCTCCACATGGAAGTAGTGTGCAGTAAAGCGTATCACCCTCACCAGGCTTAATGAATCTTAGCGCGTTCTGCTCTGCATGGATAACATACTTCCTGCGCTGATCCCTATCAGACCAGTCTTCTTTTACTCCTTGTGGGAATCCATTGTATCCGACAGAAGCTATAGAGTGGTCTTCTCGCAATATCACAGCGCCAACCTGATGCCATGGGTCTTTACTTTTTTTGGCTACGGCTTCTGCAATTCCAATAGCATATTCGTCCCAGTTCATTTGTTTCCCTTATGGATTTCAATAATGTCTTTGAGCGAATTGTTCTCATCGTGTAATTCTTGAAGTCTATTTGCAGCTTCAAGAACAACAGAATTCGCAACTCCATCATCAGACAAAATCTCATCTGAAAGAATGCGTAGTGCGCTAATAAGTATATGTATGTCGCTCTTCATTATTATTAGATGTGCGTAGTATTTTATTATTAAATGTGTGGCCTTTTTGCACCAGAGTAAACGGCATTGTCCCCTCACCGCTACCACGAAACTGTTGGGGAGATGTTTATGTATCTGCTTTTTTAAGGTAGCTATGGGTTTGATAGGGTATATATACAATACTTCTATGGCGGTGAGATCGGAGCATAGCAGTTCCTACTTCTCCGGGTGTGCAGGCTACTTGTTCAGTTTTAACATCACCGAAATCATCCTCGATGCTTGGTTGATCGTTCTTGTCAGCCCGTGCAATTGCGGCTGCGTTAGTATAAGTTCCATTAGGGTATCGCTTGGATAACTTATCCATGTTTGCCTGGATGCATTGCTCAATCGTCATGTCCAACTCATTAAGGATTCCTGTAAGATAGAACAAAATGTCTCCAGCCTCTTCCATGACATTGTTAAAGTCGATTTGTTTCTGATACACGCAATGCTTCTTAATTGCGTCCAGAAGCTCTCCAGCTTCGCCGGACACGCCGACTGCCATATGGAGCAGGTGGGCTTGTTGCGGGGTTAATTGCCGGATGATTTCGTCTCCTGGTTTAACGATTGAATTTACGAATTGTTGATATGGTGTTGTGTTGCTCATGTTATGTGAATAGTTTTAACCAAGGCTCTATCCTATCAGACCAATTGAATTTTTCAATCGCGTATTCTTGTATTTTTGCACAAGTGGAGCGGTATAGCTGATTGTCTTGTTGGTATCGCTGAATCGCCTCTCTTGTTTCCTTGATAAAATCATTAGTCTCAATTGAGACCATTACACCTCCGCTTTCGATTGCGTCTTCTGCATAATACCCAACTGGAGTTCCTATCGTTAATCGTCCAGCTGCGGCTGCTTCCATCATTGGCAATCCTCCAGCCTCTTCTGTTGAAGACATCACAACACAATCAACGATCTCATAGTATGACGGCATACATAGGTGATTCATTTCCGGAAATGATCTCAAGTCAACATTCATTCCTGTTACTGCATCTTCAACCAACTTTCCTCGCTTGATCTCATCACCAAAGATGTTCTTGGTTTCCTTCATCCCGGCATATCCAACTACGAGCAGTCTATCAGATATGCTCCGCTTAAACACATCTGTATGGATTCCAAGTTTCACAATGTCTGGAATACAGGTAACTCCAAACTCAATTGATTTATTCTTTAGGAAATCTGATATAACGGCATAGCTTTTAAGTTGCGAGTAGAAATCAACTCCAGAGTTTCGTCTTGCCTGCAAGATGTCCCATTGACCATGTGCAATGCTTACAATCTTGTTTAGCGCAATCCCTCGTTGATGAAGCGGTATTACTGCTTCGGGCGTTGTCACAAATATATCGTATGTTCTATTTAAAAAATCAAACTCATGCTGCGAGTATGGAATAGTCCAATCAAGCAGGTTTGCGTATATCCCGTGTTTATACAATTCCTTGCATAGCCCATGGTGGATAGAACCGAATGCCCACCTATTCTGTGTGTAGAATAGAACCCTCTTCATAATCTTAAATGCCTGCGTGTGACATATCCATGCTGGGGTAGAATCGTGTCATTGCGTCAATGTCATTTCCATCTGCATACCAACCCTTGCCTGTATAAACATCCATGACATCGTTGAAATACTTCTCATACATCGGAGCTATTTTTTCTAATGTAAAGTTCTCACCAAATTTACGGCAATCATACGGGTTAATGCGGTCGATATTTTTGACAGCATCTACAAAATCACCCATCGTGCGGCAGCGGAATCCTGTAATTCCGTGCAGGTTGTTTTCAGCGAAGCTACCCCAGTCTGTAGTAATAGTAGGAGTGCCAGACAACAAGTTTTCAATCTGGACACCACCAAATGGTTCGACATACATACTTGGCAAGAACGATGCCTTGGCGTTAGCCATGAGTTTTTTTCTAGTTGGAACGTCAGCATACCCGACATACTCAACGTGAGCAGGCAGCTTATATCCTTCTTCCTTCTGTCCGGCGATGACCAGCTTGACCCCTGCTCGCTCCGTAGCTTGGATAGCAACATCTACTCCCTTCCCGTTGTATACTCGGCCAAGGTAGAGGAAGTAATCTTCTTTCTTGCTAACGAAGTCGAAATCTTCGACATCAAAATAGTTTGGAATAACAACGTCATACCAATCTTGGTTGCACTGACCAACATTCTTCAACCCACAATAAGCGTGGTAGATTGCATAGCTCTCCCAGACTTTCCAACGCGCCCAATGTCCACCAGCATATCCAATTCCTGGTTCAACACAAATCAAGTCTTGGTGGGCATCACAAATGGGGCGTACGCCAGAACCCCAGAATGGCAAGATAAACTCGTTACTCCGTTTCCGTTTGGAAATTTCACGGATAGCGTTGTCGTAAAACTTACGATACGCATGGTCGTTGACATCGAACTTAAAAAAGGTCTTGCGCCAATCATGTGATCCATAAGATATCTTGAAGTCGTCATTGGTAAGCACTGTGACGTGTTCGCTGCATTGTAGATCAGAGTCTTCATGTCCGTAGTGGATAACTGTATGACCTCGATCAGTCATCATTTTTGCAAATTTTACTACTTTTTGCGAGTACGCGCAAGCGTTGAATCCTTTTGATGAGACTGTGTGAGGAAGTCCCAAAACGTGGAATGTGTGTTTCATTGCGGTAATAATTGTATCATGGTTTCTATATCCGACAAGGTATATCTTAATCGGATATGGTGTTTATTGGGTTTGATAGGGTATATTAATATCTCCCAGTTGGCTTGAGGTAAAGGCTTCAGGATGCACTTCGCCTATTGCGTAGATGAAGGGCATCAATTGACATTAAACCTCCCATATAGGAATCGGCAAATGGCACTATCAGCAGTAATGCTACTATCTTTAACGGGCTGCACTAACACTCTATATCCACCCTTAGTAGCACCTTCGCCCACATCGCTGTGGCGTGTATCCAATTTCTTGGTGACTGGTTGGCATGGTTTCATCATTCCAGTCTGTGCATATACTTGGTGAGTGCGATTAAATTCTCGTCACCATTTTCTCGGTCATATGTCGCTTACCGATACAGCTTCTTACAGGCTCTTTTTAGGGAACTGCCGTTAGGCTTCATACTAAAAGAAAAACCCGCCCTGATAGTCGGATATCAAGACGGGTTATTGACCAAGGGAAAATTTACCACCTTAAACCTCCGACGATTCAAGTAAGATGTGGAAAATATTATACAGTTCTTTCAACAAGTCAAATTATTTTTGAAAGAAAAAGTAACTTGAATTTCTTTCAGTATCGTTTAACAATAGAAGCATGAACGCATTTCATTCCGGCTGCATCGGAGATATTATTTATTCAATTCCTACCATGCAGGCATTAGGAGTAACGAATCTCTACATTGATGATCGTCCGTGGACTAAACCAATCGTTAATCGAATTGGCGCATTTGCAAGGCTAATAGGGGCGCAGGGAATATCCGTGAAGAAGCATGATGGCGAGCGCATCGATGTTGATCTATCCACATACCGGAATGGGGGGATGATCTATGGACACAATATCGCTAACCGAGTAGCAAGGTGGGTTGGTGCTAAAATTGATTTGAGCAAACCGTGGATCAAGTCCGGTAAGAACAACTATACATCCGGCAAGATCATTGTAAGTCGAGGAGCGAGGTGGCATGGCGAGTTTTTCCCGTGGAAGGAAATCGTAGATACATTCTCAGAAGACATAATGTTTGTTGGGCATAAAGAAGAGTATGAAGATTTCTGCAAGAAATTCGGTGAGGTTGAGCATTTGCACACAATCGACCTGTATGATGTCGCGGAGGCTATAGCGGCATCATCACTATTCATTGGAAATCAAAGCTCGCCTAACGCCATTGCAAACGCACTACGCGCCCCAAGCATAGTGGAAACCTGCCTATATGCGTTTGATTGCATATATGAACGGGACAATACGACATACTGCCATGATGGTAGGCTGAAGTTTGTTTTCTCAGAAAAAAGTATACAAGTTTCTGACAAAAAGCCATCGTCTGGATATAGAATAAAAATAGAAGGAAAGACGCTTTGCGCTAAAGATGAGCATATTTGCATTGCGTTAGCCAGGGCAGATTGCTATTTACGGAAACTGAAGTATAGCGTAGATCAACTTACGCAACTGGTAGAAAGATATTAAATGGCTACGATTAAACTACAGAACGGCAAAGTTATTACAAAAGATGGAAAGGTAAGTTGTGAGTGTTGCGCTACACCATTTGGTCTTTTAGCTTCTGCTACATCTCAAGATTTAAATCAAGGATGCAATATGGGGCCAGCTATTCAAACATATTTTATAAATCCTCCATACGTTCTTGTTAAAAATAAACAATATAAATTAAGAATTAATTTTAGTTCTGGAGACGGCTTCTATCATGTAAATTCATATTACCAAGCTAATTATACATTAAATCCAGTTATAAATATCACATGGACAACAACATATGGAGGGACATCTGGCAATCCTTGGAGTATTACTAATGGAGGTAAGACAATAAGATATTCATTGGAGGACTCTCAAAATTGCGGAGGGTCAAATCCAAATACTCAAATAGGAACAGCTGAAGCAATAATTATAAACACAGAAAGTAAAATTACAATGGGCTTTAGTTTTACTGGAATAGCTGAACTTCAAGATTCTGGATTTGAAAATATTCAATTTTATTTAGAGGAGGTTGTATGAGAAATCAAATTTATTGTGACCACCAAATTAATACCGATTCAAAGAATCTTTTTGTATGTAAAATAGGAATGTATGGAGGCCATCCGTATATTGGGAATTGTATTTCTTGCATTAAAGAAAATCAAAATAATGATGAATATGCTAAAAAAATTATTGAAACATTAGCAAGATCACACCCGTCTTCAGTTAATAAAGTATCGGGATGTTGCGACTCAGCTAAAAATTACACTTGAATAACATAATTGTTAACAATATATTTCCAAAATTATGCAACCCATAAAAACAACCAACGCAATGAATCCAGCCCCAGCAAAGGGGATTCAATCGCTTCCGACTCCGGTAATTGACGATGTCATCATTACCGAAGTAGTAAATGCGTGGAAGGGAGACTACCAGAAGTTGGAGTATGGAACGATGTGGGATACTGTTCCGCACGGATCGCAGCAAGGCAGCTTTCCAGAGCATAAGCTGGTATTCCAACAGGTATCAAGCGAAGATGGTCAGTGGGTGAAGCGTATCTGGGCTAATGATCGAGTAAACCAAGATAGCTACAACTACGCAATCAAGTATAGTGCTGGATCGCAAGATCATCCAATTTATACAAGAACATATGTAGTTCCAAGGGAAACATACTTCCCATTGCCGGATTTGACACCGGACGAAATGTTTCCCAATGCATTGCTTGTTGATGAGATTGTAGAGAGAAGTGAAAATGAGCTTGATTCTAAATATGTAACTGTAACTAGGATTTACGAAACACTGCCTGGACCAACTGTTCCAACTAAAAGATACAATGATCGAGGTGACTTAGAAAGCATAGACACGCAAACTGTCCCTCCAAGAACTCCGCCAGACCCTGACGGGCTTCTGATTACTGGATCGCAGGTTGTCCAAGAAGATGTAAGTAAGGGTGTAAAAACAACATCGTCTGTTGAAAGTCATTCTACTCTTAGGACAAAAGAAAAAAAAGAAGGTTTGCTTGGTGAAACTGTAACTACAGATGATATTGTTGTTCCATCTACTGAACCTGATGCGTTATCTGAGTCAGTTGTTGCATCTGTAGTTCAACAAACTTCAGCTACAAAAGCTGTAAAAAGAACAACTACATCAACTGGTCCCAAGACACTTTCTGGAAAAGAAAATAAAGATGGGTTGATGGGAAGAATGACAAGAACTGAAACAATTGTTCCGATCGGAACTGCTGCTGATCCACTTACATTTAATGTAATATCTTCTGAAGTTACACCAATTGATTCATCAAAGTCTAAAAAAACAACAATAACTCATAATGGTCCAACGGCTCTAGAAGACTTTACACTTGTTGATTCTCCCGCTGGATTAATTAGGGCATCTGGAGGAACATATGTATACGATAAAACATGGCTCTCTGGTGAAGGTGTATCTGTAAATAATGGTAGCCTCCTTACTATTAAAGCTACTACAAAAGCAATTGATGAAACCAAAAGACAAGTAGAAACTTTGAGCGTTGAAGAGTGGCCGTTACTAAGTGGCGTTGAATATGATGAAGTTTTAGGTATTCCGATTGAATACACAGAAAAAGTTGTAAGCCCAAACGAATACAAAAATCCTCCAACAAGTCTTTCAAATTCAAATAATTCATATAAGCCGCTTGATCAATGGAAGACGCTTCGCAGATCATACGATAAAGAGGCGATAGCAACTGCTCTTTTACAACAATATTTTGTAACACAAACACAGGTTCAAATAAATCTTCCAAATAAATTGCTTGAAGTTACGGCATATCTTTCAAGAGATTTTTCTAAAGGTGAAAATAAATCATTACAAGAAAATGCTGGTGGAGATGCGTATGGATACACAATTGGTGGTGGATTTAAAAGTTCCGGAAGTATATCTGCTGATGTTTATTTTAAATTAGAAAATGGATTCAATGGATACATTGATGGAGAAGAACATACATTTTTTATGGAAATTTCAGCTAACGGAAGGGTTAATAAATCAATTATACAAGAATTAAACGATAAAAATAATGGGAAAACATATTTAAGGTGGCCTAATTTAAAAAGAATAACAGAAAATGTTTTATTGTTTACTGGTGGAAAAAGTAAAACTGAATCAGAATCTAAGTCTGAAGATGTAAGTATAAATGGTTTCGCAGAAGCAAAAAGAAAAGATTGGTCGTATGACATTGATACAAATGTTAATACAGTAACATTGCCTGATGCGTTGCATGGAGTATTAACAGTAAATGAGGTGTATAATGGACCGCAAATACCAGGTGACTTACAAATTACTGGAGGCGTTAAACCCAATGTACTTCCAGCAACAAATCCAGCAAAGTTTCCTATTGGTAATTATTTGGTATCATCATCAATGGATTTGTTCAAATATGGTCTTGTTAAAGTAAAGGCAGTTACAGTAACCGTTACAGCTGATTATGTATGAATGAAAATCCACAAACAATAGCAAAAGCTGGGAACCCGTCGATTAAGTATCCCCCAAATATTTTTCAGGCTGTTCCATTTTCAAGACCTAATGTTGGACATCAAGGAAGTCCATTAGTTGATTCTTGGGCTGAAGCCCCATCAAGTGGAATATTTGTATTGGGAAGTATTGGTGGTCAAATACAATGGATTCCAACAGAAAATTGTGATGCTTAAATTATTTTATTGATTAAATATTATTGAGCATATAAACCTACAAAAAATAAAATTATTATGGCACAAAAATTAAGAGGCGGACAAACCGCTGCATCATTTGCAGAAGCTCAAAAGCCTAAACCCCCAGGCATGACTCCATCACAATGGGAGACTGGCACAGGAAATAAAATAAGCGTAACAGGAAGTGTTCCTTCAGTCCAATTAACTCCATCACAATGGGGGACTGGCACAAGAAATAAACCTCTTATGGCACCAAAATTAAGAGGCGGACAAACCGCTGCATCATTTGCAGAAGCTCAAAAGCCTAAACCCCCAGGCATGACTCCATCACAATGGGAGACTAACACAGGAAATAAACTTCTTTCATATGGAACTGATTCTTCTGGAAATTTAATGACAGGTAATATGTCATACATGAGGAAAGATTTATGGGATTCTCAAGAAAAAGAGCGCCAAAATCAGATTGATGCTAGGCAATTTAAAGTTCCAACTGATATCTCTACTAACAACCAAACCCAAATAGGACAATCATTTGAAAAAATGGGGCTTGGAAAAATTGGTGGACTTGAAGGAAGAATGGGGCAACTTGAACAAGCGTCAATGCGACTTGCTCAAGCGGCTTCAAGCAGAAGGATGGATGAAACTGAACAAGAATACAAAATGCGAGGTGCGTTAGCATCTCAAGAGGCTGCATTAAAAGGAGGATTGCTTGGTCAAGAATATGGATTGCGTGATAATCTCGCGAAATCTCAATCTAATATTGAATCAGCGCAGGCAGCGCAAGTGGCAGGATATTCATCTCCTTTTGAAATGCAAACTGATACTGCTTCAAAAAGACGAGAGAATGAAAAAAGGCAGAAAGAGAGGGAAGCAAAGGAAAAAGCAAAGGAAAAAGAACAAGAAAGAATAGCTAAAGCAGCATCAAGAGGATATAGCGCATTTGGCAATTTGCTTCCACAATATTATCCCACTAGATGAGAATAACACTTGCGGAAGCGAGGCAACAGCTTTATGCCTCAATTGTTCCTTCGCTTGATAACCAAGCGAACATAGATCGATTTAATTCATATCTTAACCTCGCTCAAGAAAGATTAATTAATAGCGGTAAATGGAATGGAACTATCCTGCCTGTTAGGTTTTATTCTCCAAGCGGGATGATTACGCTTCCAAGAAGGTTTACATCCGCTCTTGCAGCTAAGTGGAGTAAAGATAACGGCAGTGGAAGGAGTGCTACTGGACCAATTAAAATTCGCAACGGATGGTTCACATATCTCACGCCAATTTCCGATCTCTGGACTGCATCGTATTGGCCGAGGTATGGTTATAACGAAACATTTTTTGATGATCTTGGGGACGGGTTTGTTACATTTGCAAATCCAACATATGAAACATTTACTCTAAGGGTTCAAATTGAAGACCCGTTGGATGCCGGACAACATCTTGTAATTAAAGGTAAGGACGCTAATAATAAAGATGTTACTATTAGTTTTGAGCTGGATAATATTAGCACATCTTCAACGCAAGTTTTTAGAAGTTTAACATTTTTTCAAAAGCCAATTACTAATAAGGGAATTAACCTATATGCCGTAAGTGGAACGAATGAAGAACAAATAGGTGCATATGAAGCAACGGAAACAACAGCAAGCTATCATCGATATGCAGTTCCAAATGAACCATCTATTGATTATTTAGATGTTCTTTGCAAGATTCGATTTGTTCCATGCGTATATGATACGGATGAAGTTATTGTGTCTAATCTTGGGGCATTAAAGAATATGCTTACTTCTCTTCGTTTTGAAGATGAGGCTGATCTTGATAGGTCTGAAATGTTTTTTATGAAAGCTTTGCAGCTATTAAATGGAGAAAGTCGAGAAATACGAGGAGGCTCGCAATGGAAATTAAACATTGACAAAGCTTCAATGCAATTTGAGAATCTTTGGCCGGGGAGATAAATTATGTCTACATTTTCACAAACACCAGGAGAACTTGATATTGAAGCCGTACTTGGAACGGACTTTGCATTATCATTGAATTTTTCAAATACAATTTCAGATTTTACATTTCAATCCGGCATCGTGTTAAACGAATATCCGTCTGAAACAATATTCCCAATTAACATAAGTATATCTGGATCAAATATTGTTAACCTAACATTAAGTGATGCAAACACTGAGTCGATTGGATTGATTTCAAATAAGAAATGGTTTCTTAAAAGAACAAAAAACAATGTTACTCAAATGGTTCTGTCTGGCAGATTTCAAATATCTGACATTCCTATAGGGCAAAATTCTGGAGTGCAACAATTTATTTTAATTAATGACTTAACTGTTTCTTCTCTTTATGCAGTCGGAGCGCAGGGTGCTACTGGAATTAATGGCAGCACTGGAGCTACTGGCGTATTGGGTTCTACTGGAGCAACGGGTTTGGGAGCAACTGGAGCTACTGGCATTGGGGCAACTGGAGCTACTGGCGTATTGGGTTCTACTGGAGCAACTGGTGTTGGAATACAAGGTCAAGTTGGGGCAACTGGAGTTCGTGGGGCTACGGGGGCAACTGGATTTGGAGAGCATGGAGCAACTGGAGCTACTGGACCACAAGGCCCTCCTGGGCCTGCATCAACTCAAGGCGCTACAGGATCAACCGGATTCGGCGCTACTGGTGCAACTGGAGTCGGAGCTACTGGCGCTACTGGTTCATTGGGAGCCACTGGAGCCACCGGAGCTACAGGACTAGGAGTAACCGGAGCTACAGGAATTCAAGGCCTTCATGGTCAGCAAACTTCATTTTATAGATATGATGCAGATACCAGTAAAACTTCAGGATTTCCTACAAATGGAACATTGTATTGGAGTAATGCAACTCAAATTAATTCAACTGTAGTAAATGTTTCTCATATTACAGCAACATCTGAAGACATTGATTTGTTCCTATCTTTAATTTCTATTGGCAATCAATTTGTAATTCAAGATAAAGCAAGTTCAAATAGCTTCCAGAGATGGCAAGTTTCTGGAACACCAGTAAATGTTTCAAATAGTTACATTGAGCTTCCCGTAACACTTGTTAATAGTGGGGGGAATGGAAGTTCTAATTTTTCAAACAATACTAATTTAATATTTGCAATTACACAGCAAGGATTGCAAGGCGCTACTGGATTAGGAGCTAATGGAGCTACAGGATTAATTGGAATTACGGGGGCTACCGGGGCTACTGGTTTAGTTGGCGCAACGGGATTAAGTGTTACTGGCTCGACAGGAGCTACTGGTGCTGGCTCGACAGGAGCTACAGGAGTTGGATCGACGGGTGCTACTGGCGTTGCAGGAAGTAATGGAGCTACAGGATTAATTGGAATTACGGGGGCTACTGGAGCTACTGGTTTAGGTGCGACTGGCGCAACAGGTGTTGCTGGCGAACAAGGTTCTACAGGAGCTACTGGATTGGGAGCTACAGGTGCATCTGGAATTAATACATTATATAGCACCAGTAATCCAGTTCCACCTCTCTCCCCAGTCGAGGGTCAAAGATGGGTTGATACAGATACATTGGTTGAGTATCAATGGTACAGTAATACTTGGGTTGAAGTGAATGCTCCGCAACTTGGATTAACAGGAGCTACTGGATTAACTGGATCAATTGGTAACACTGGGGCAACTGGAGCTATTTCCGCCAATCCATCATTTACAACAACGACTGTATCTGGTGAGGCTTTATTTGGCATTCCAGTCGAAACAAAAGCATCTCCAACGATTTCTGGAGTTTCGCTTTTATTGAATCTTAGTGCAGCTACATATTTCACTGTAACAATAAATCAAGCGTCTACTGTTACTTTTTCCAATCCACCAGCATCTCCAAAAGTATTTTCGTTTACATTGCAGACAACTGGAAATGGAACTGCATATACAACAAATTTCCCTGCAAGCGTTAAGTGGGCGGAAGGGATTGCTCCAACGATTACATCAACAAATGGTAAAATTGATATATTTACATTTGTAACACATGATGGTGGAACAACTTGGTTTGGATTTATTAGTGGTCAAAACTTTTAATTATAATGGGATTTATAAGCAGAAAATTAATGGCACTTGTTAATAGTGTTTTTTTTAAATGGAATGAATTAACAGTATCATCCAATAGAAGCTTACCAAGAAAAAGTTATGGTAATGGTATTTTTGTTTCTATTTCTTCTATTTTAAATTCTGGGCAAAACCCAGGGATTGTATATAGTAATGATGGATTTACTTGGACTGAAGCAACGCTTCCTGTCTCTTCTAGTTGGAAAATAATAACATATGGAGCAGGTAAATTTGTTGTAATTGCTCAAAATACAAATATTGCATTATATAGCACTGATGGAATAAATTGGACTCAAACAACTTTGCCATCATCTGGGAATTGGGCTTCAGTAACATATGGAAATGGTAAATTTGTTGCTGTTGCTGCTTCAAGTACAGCTGGCGCATACAGTAATGACGGGATAAGTTGGACTCAAATGTCTCTTCCATCTTCTAGCAATTGGTTTTCAGTAACATATGGGAATGGAATATTTGTTGCTATTACAGTGGGAACAGCGCAAGGATTCCCCCCAGTTGCTGTTCTTTCTAATGTTTTTGCATATAGCACTGATGGAGTAAATTGGACTCAATCAACATTGCCAGTTGCAGGAAGTTGGTATGATATTACATATGGGAATGGAATATTTGTTGCTGTTACATCTGGAAGTGTTAACGGTTTTTCAAATGTTGCAGCGTATAGTAATAACGGAGTAAATTGGACTCAATCAACATTGCCAGTTGCAGGAAGTTGGACTTCTGTAGAATATGGGGATGGCATATTTGTTGCTACTAATCAAGGCACTGATATTTTTGCATATAGTTACAATGGAGTTAATTGGATTCAAGGTAAAATGACATCAGTTCGTAATTGGTTTGATATTATATATGGGCAAGGTAGATTTTTTGTTGGGGCTTTCGCTCAAAATGTATTAGCATACACAAACTTGTTTCAATATTTTCCAAATTGGAATCAATCAACAATGCCATCTTCTCACGTTTGGCAGTCAGTAACATATGGGAATGGTAAATATGTTGCTATTAATTCTGATTCAGATGTAGTCGCATATAGCACTAATGGAGTAAATTGGAATCAATCAACATTGCCAGTTTCTCAACAATGGCGGTCAGTAACATACGGGGACGGAAGATTTGTTGCTGTAGGTATTGGTCCCAGCAATATTGCTGCATATAGTAATGATGGAATAAATTGGACTCAATCAACATTGCCAGTTTCTCAAAATTGGTTTTCAGTAACATATGGGAATGGAAGATTTGTTGCTGTGGGTGGTTATACAGCAAATTCCGATATTGCTGCATATAGTAATGATGGCGCAAGTTGGACTCAAGCAACATTGCCATCTTCACAACTATGGATTTCAGTAACATATGGAGGCGATAAATTTGTTGCTGTTGCTATTAATCCTAATTCAGATGTAGTCGCATATAGCACTAATGGAGTAAATTGGAATCAATCAACATTGCCAGTTTCTCAAAATTGGTTTTCAGTAACATATGGGAATGGAAGATTTGTTGCTGTGGGTGGTTCTACAGGATTTACTAGCAATATTGCTGTATATAGTAATGATGGCATTACTTGGACTCAAACAACATTGCCATCTTCACGTGCATGGGTTTCAGTAACATATGGAAATGGCAATTTTGTTACTGTAGCTAATAATTCAAATGTTTATGCATATAGTAATAACGGGATTGATTGGAATCAATCAACATTGCCATCTTCACGTTTTTGGCTTTCAGTAACATATGGGAATGGAAGATTTGTTGCTGTGGGTGGCGGTCCTACCAATGTTTCTGTATACACAACTTAAATAAATTACATTTTACAATAGCAATTTAAACAAATAGTGTTATACAGATAATCGTTAAACAATAAACATATGGCTACATCAATTGAAAAATTCGTTAAGTTCCAACCAATTCAAGATGAGTTTCAGCGTTATATGCGTGAGCGCAATCAAGAAGGTCGTCCTAAAGTAGATGAAACGCTTCGTGAGCGAGTTAATAAATATCGAGATCAAGAGTTCCTTGATAAAGAACTTGAAGACGAAGACAAATACAAACAAGAATACATTGAAGAGGGGGATCAGCTTCCAGAGACAGATGTTAAGCCAAAGGCAAGTGAGCCTGCTAAACCTCGTAGCGAAGGCGTTCAGCGTATGCAGCGCCGGATGCGTGAATCTCTCGGAGAGAAAGACGATACTTCCACGATTACCGTTTCCAAGAAAGCTAAAGAGCCGGAAGAAAAGAAAGGCAAAACTATTCCTGCATTTGAGAAGGCTGGCAAACCAGCTACGATGCGCGTTGGTGGAAGCAAGCCATCATCCAGCCCAGAGCAACTTGAAGCTCGTAAAAAAATGCTTCGTAGAAATGCTATCTTTGGAAGGAAGTAATTATGACTGAAAAGCAATTCACAGAAGCTGGTAAAACAGGTCAAAGAATAAGAGGTGCTCTTGCTAATGCATATCGCGGATTTAATTCTGGATTTACGAATTATGTTCAAGAACCGCTTTTGAATTTGTATCCTCAAGTTATTGCTAACCCAACATACGCTGCTGCAGAGGCTATTGCGGGTGCATTGGATGTCCCGCTTAATTTAGGAAGGCTCCCATATTACGAAATTGAAACAGAGGAGGAACGCAATAATAGATTGTCTCAAGAATCAAATATTAAAAATGAAGAAGAGATTACTACTATTACTGTAAGCAAGCCCAAGAAACAACTAGCCACAAAACTATATCGAGTTATGTATGCTGGGAAGGGCGCTGAAAGCTCCGAAGTATACGAAACAAAAGAAGAAGCTGATGCTGCGTTGAAAAAAGCTGGCGGGAAGGGTGCTGTTGCTGGAGTTAATCTTCAACAAAAAACCCGTGGTGGAGAAATGCTTTCTGCGGATGAAACGGAAGCAAGAAAACAAAAGTATGAAAAACAACTTAATCAATCCAAGATGGATAAAATTGTTTATGATAAGCAGTTGAAAAGGGCTGAATCTCCAGAATATAAGGCGGCACTACAAGAAAGAGGCAGTCTAGCTAACGAGGCTAAACTTACTAAAGACAAGGAAGCTGGCGCGGGATTTGAATCATGGCGTTCTGATGTTGAGGCGCGTAGATCATCTGAAGGTGCTATAAATAGATATAGCCAGCAACTTGGATTGCTTAAACAAGCATATAGTAAAGCAAGTAGCAGTGGTGATCCTATTGGCGCTCTTAGAATTTCTCAAGCTATACAAGCATTTCAATCTGATGTTCCTGAAGAAATGGGCGATCGTAAGAAATATTTTGAACAAAATGCAGTTCGTGAAAGAGATGCAATGCTTGCTGAGAAAGCTAGACTGGCACAAGAAGAGGATGAAAGAAATAGAAGGACAGCATTAGCAAATCCTGATTATACTTACAGTAATCCATTTAGTAGACGCTCTAATTTTACATATCAATAAAATGGCTACAAGAAGACGTGGAACCACAATTGATGATCTTGGTATTTTTGAGGGTGGATTAACTCCTGCTCAAATGATAATGCAGTCTGAACTTGCTCAAACTCCAAGTGCATTTAGTTATGCAGACCTTGATAAGAAGTATCCAACAAGGCAAGTTACTCCAATGGTTCCAACATACATTCAACAAAAACTTGATGAAGACCGGCTTGAACAAAAAGAACAATTGGCTACACAAAGATATAGGGAGGCGCAGGCAAACATTTATGAATCGCAGTTGAATGAAAAAATTCAAGCTGCTGAACAAATCCCATTGGCAAGACAAGCGTTCTCGCAACTCAATCCGCAAGACCCAAAGTATCCAAAAATGCGCGATGAGATCCTAATGAACTACCCATACGTTGAAGGTGATACTGCTTTTATGAAGAGTATCGTTGGAAGGAATGATCGAGTATACGAGAACTATTTCAAAAAGAATCTTGCTGTTCAGAATCTAACTCTTAAAGACTTGGATGATTCATATAAAACAATTCAAGCTATAGAGGCAAGTGCGGCTGACAGAGGGCTATCGCCAATGGAGAATGACTTGATAAATATGCATAGGACAAGAATCAAATCTGGACTGCAACAACAAGGGGTTAGTGGCGAGGATTCCGATATTGCTCAAGCAAGAAACCTTATTTCTAAGCGACCAGAACTAAAGGATGAGGTAAATAAAAGATTGATTTCCGCAGGAAAACAACCTATCCCTCAAGATCAGCCATGACTGCCCTCAATCAAACTCTCGAACTACCCCAAGACGCCGCAGGGCAGTCATTGGCTGCATCGCCTTGTTCGCTGATTCTTGGCGATTGCCTAGAGGCGATAAAAGACCTGCCGGATAAATCGGTGAACGCGATCATCACAGACCTGCCCTATGGAACGACCGCCTGCAAGTGGGATGCGGTGATACCATTCGTGCCGATGTGGGAGCAGGTGCGGCGAGTGCTGAAACAGAATGGAGTGTTTGTGACTACGGCAAGCCAGCCGTTCACGACCGCGCTGATAGCCTCCAACCTTGCGGCGTTCAAATACTGCTGGACGTGGAATAAGGGCAAGGCTGGAAACTTCGCCACCGCGAAAATCCAACCGCTCCGCGTGACGGAGGATGTGGTGGTGTTTGCCTTCGGGCGGTCAACCTACAATCCTCAAATGACTGCCGCGCTCGCTGAAAACAAACGCCCGCGTGACCGTGCCTACGCCGCCAAAGAGGACACGACGCACGGGATAGCAAGCGGCGTGTTCAAGGTGTCTGAATCTCACGACGAAGACATGAGGCATCCGACAAATCTGCTGAACTTCAAGTCCACCGAAGGAGAGTGCAATAACCTGAATCGCGTCCACCCTACGCAAAAACCCGTGGAACTCATGCGCTATCTTGTCAGGACATACACGAATCCCGGCGACGTAGTGCTGGACCCGTGCATGGGAAGCGGAACGACATGCCTTGCCGCCAAGCTGGAGGGGCGTGGATACATTGGCATCGAACGAGAACCGAAATACTTTGAAACGGCAAAGACGCGAATCGAGGGAGACGCGGATTTGTTTTCAGCGAACCCTTAATGTATGGGACTTTTCGACGATCTTCTTGAGGAAGATAACATTCAGACTGCTCCGAAGCGCAATGGCTTATTTGATGATCTTCTTGAAGAGGATGATCTTGCCTCCAATCAACAGCCTGTTGTAGATAACTACTTTACTCCTCGCCCACTAAAGACACAGCAAGAAGAACGCGAGATTGGAACATTTGAAGGCATTACAAATGCTGCAAAGAATGCCTTTGATTCATCCCGCCAAGCAATGGATGTTGTCGGTGGGGTTACTCCAGAAGAAGCGCAGAACATAGCCAAGATTGAGTTTGATAAGAAATCAAGGAAGCTCGCGCCTGGTTATGATGAATACCAGAAGGCTGAAGGAATGGATGCGGTATTGGCATTTGCTAAAAACCCAATTGAGGTTACATCAAACATTGTAGCTGAAGGTCTTGCCGGTAGTTTGCCTGCACTTGGAGCTGGATTGGTTACTGGTGGCGTTGCTGCCGCTGCCGCTGCTCCAACCGTAATTGGCGCACCAGTTGCTTTTACCGCTGGTCAAGTAGCCGGAACATTTGCTGGATCGCTTGCTACTGAATATGGCGGCAAGGTTCTTGAAGAGCTTCAAGGCGAAGGAATGGATATTTCTGACCCTGACAGCATCCAAAAATTCTTTAGCAATGAAGAGTTGATGGGCAAGGTAAAGGATAAGGCGCTTACGCGAGGAGTTCCTGTCGCCGCATTTGATGCAATATCTGCTGGCATTGGCGGAAAACTTGGCCGAGTATTTGGAACTAAAGTTCTTACTGAAGGCGAGAAGATTATTGGTAAGCAATTCGCAACTAAAACTGGCGAAGCTGCTACCGAACTTGGAGCGCAAGCTTTAGCTGGTGGTCTTGGTGAAGTTTCTGGCGCACTTGCCGCTGGAGAGCCAATTGAAGGTAAGGCAGTATTTGGTGAGGTTATTGGTGAGGTTGGCCCAGGTTCTGTTGAGGTTATTACAGGGCGAATTGCTGATCAGCGAGCAATGGCTAAAACCAGAGAAGAAGCCAAGATCAAGGCGACATCTGAACTATCCGCGAAACTTGAAGAGAATAGCGCACCATTGACCGCAAGCGTTGTAACATCAAAATCAGCTACAAATATTGAGCAAGACAAACTTGCCGCACAACTTGAAGAGGAACTTTTAATACAAGAAACCGCAGCCGCTGCTGCACAACTACCAACAACAGATGCCACTAAAAAAATCATCCAGCCAGAAGGCATTCGTCAAGAACCTCAAGACGGAACTCAAATCCAACAGGCCACAGGAGCAGGCGTTAGCGATAGCTTACTCAGTGCAACAAGAATCCAAGAAGAAGGGCAAGTAGCCAGAGACATCGTAAGCGAACTGCAAGCTGTATCGAGCAATACCGCCACAAGTGAGCAGATTGCCCGCCTATCAATGGAAGGACTCGTAGATGTCCGTAGAGGCCAAGCTATCATTAACGAGGACGGAGAGGGCATTCTAGCGCAAGCGCAAGCCCCATTGCCAAAGCTCACGCCGGAAGAAAGAGTGGCTGAAGTTGAGGGGCAAGTAGAAACGCCTCAACCTACATTGAGGGACTTGGTTGTTTCTTCTGGTATTCCAAAGGAGGCGGCAGATTCATATATTGAGAACTTAAGGAACGAGGGTCTCGATGATGCTCAAATTGGTGAGATGGCAGATAATTTAAAAACATTAAGGGAAGATGCTGATAGAAGGAATGAAGAGGATGCTGTAAGGAGCAGGGATATTGCAAGAAGAGCTAGGGCTGGAGATAAAACAGCTAGGGCTGAATTAGAAAGAGAGCGTGGAATTGTAACCGAAGAACCTACTATTGGAGAAATTCCGCAAACTTCTCCGATAGTAGGCGAGCAAGTTACAGAGACTACTCCAGTAGAACAAGTTGCTGAAACTCAAATTGCGGAAGAACCTATCATCTCGGAAAAACCACAAACTTCTGAGATAGTAGGCGCTGAAACTCCTGCTATTGTTGAACAAGAACAAGTTGCGCCAGTCAGTCAAGAGTTCAAAGACGAACTAATGATGTCTGGTGTAGCATATGATGGAAACACAAGATACTCGGTTCAACAATCATCTGATGGAACATTTAGGGCTGAACGAATTGCAAATGGTCAGCGTGAAGATATTGAGATTGGTTTGCCGGATATTGAAACAGCGCAAAATGTAATTATCAATTCCGTTGGAAAAGAAATTCCTGCAATAACAGTAGAAACTCCTGCGACAACAACGCCAAAAACTCCACAGCAAGCTCCGAGTGGTATGTCAGTTGAAGAAGCTAAGGCGTATCTTGAGGGAAGAAATAAATCTACAATCCTTGGATATTCACCAGAGGATATTATGGCTATGCAGCAAGGCAAGCGTGTTTCCAGAACTATTCCTGCCGCGCCAGTCACCGAGGCTCCCGCTATCACGCCCTCCCCCGTAGCTGCACCAGCAGAAGCACCCGCGCCAGAGGTTGCGACTATTCAGCGTGATGTGACGAAACCAGAGCAGATGACGGAAGAAGAATTTTCATCTTCCGGCATTGAACCTCAAGTGCATATCGTTAATCAAACTGCATCGAGACTTGGAGTTTCTAATATTAGAGATATTCCATTATCTGAAATTCATAAACAAATAATTAATGATAAGGTTGGATATATCAATCAAGCTATTGATCTTGCTAAAAATGGAATAATGAAGGGAGTTAGCAAAAAGAAAGCTAAAGAAGTAGGAAATCAAAGACTATCTTATGCTAAAGATTATAAATTTTCTGCATCTGCCGTTGATTCATACGGAATCAAACTTCCCGAAGGCTACGTCAAACAAGGAGACCTATATGTTTACCAGCCCACTCCAGCAGTATCTGAAGCTCCAACTCAGCCAGAAGGCGTCGCGGTAGGCAACCGCATCAAGCTAGGAAAGAGTCCACAAACCTACACCATCGAAGAAGTAATTCCGCAGACGGCAATAGAGATAGATTTAGGCGAGCAGTATTACTCTGTTAAGAACGAGCGGACAGGAGAAGTGCAAGTAGTAGAGGCAATGGACATGAAGAAGGTTGGCGGGAAGAAGGCGCGGAAGATTGCTGTTTCTACTCAACAGCAGATGCTTTGGTCAACTCCAAATGAGGAAATAGTCACGCCAATTCCAGAAGCGAATCGCTACAAATACGAAGAAGCTGTAAAGTTGGTTGACTCCTACTTTGACAAGGAAGGAATACCAGAAGGCATTGTTATCGTAAACAATACTACTGATCCAGACCTTGAGATGAAGGCTGGATACTTCGTAGATCGTGGACAGATCGTGATTAACCTAGCGTATATCGCTAAAGGAGAAAACCTATCGGATATTATTTCACACGAACTTGGTCACTTCATCTTTAGTGATCCACAGTTTCAAGCTGACTTCAAAGCATTTTGGGACTTGATGACACCAGAAGAGCAAGCTGATGCAGATAGAATCATCAACCAATTTTACAACAAAGAAACTGGAGCAATCCAGATGGAAGAGAAGCAAGTCCGTGCATTCATGCAGTTGATCCAAGAGAGCAAGGCAATGCCGAAGTGGAAGCAACTTCTGGACAGCATCAAGCTTTGGATCAACGAGAAACTTGGAACTAACTTCCTTGTTACGGATAGAGGCGCATTGTCAGTTCTTGCTGCCGCACACAAGCGATTCAAGAGTGGTGAGCGCATCATCCGTGAGATTGATTCTGGTGTGCTGAAGACAGCAGAGACAGCACAGGATGCGGAGTATCTTGCAGCAGTTGAACGTGGAGACATGGAGACTGCACAGAGGATGGTGGATGAGGCGGCAAAGAAGGCGGGGTATGATATTAAGGGATTCCACGGAACAAGATCACAGGAGCAATTTAATGTTTTTAAACCTAATCCAGCTCTTGGTGGAGCTATTTTTGTAGCAACAGATATAAATGAAGCGTCTGTTTTTGGTAGGGTTATGCCTGTATTTTTTAAAGCCGAAAATGTTAGAAAAGGTGTTGTTCGTTCATATAATGAAGTTCAAGCTATCGCAAAAGCAAAAGAAAGAGGTCAAAACGCTATTCGTGTAACTGATGGGATGGGCGCACCAATCAACTATGCTGTATTTAATCCAGAACAAATCAAATCTGCAGACCCAGTAACCTACGATGACGCAGGCAATGTGATCCCTCTCTCGCAGAGGTTCCGCACTACATCTCCAGACATCCGAAGGATGGTAGCAGAACCTCGCCGCGAGCAAGTAGCTGGCAGGGAGCGTGGAGACATTATCACAACTCCAGAAGGAATTATCAAGCAAACCAACGAGGTATTGCGTAATAAGTTCTTTGATGGATCAGAGGTATCTGATGAGGCTACTTTAAACGCATGGAACTACATAGAGCAAATGCTTGATATTAAATCCGGCGCGGCTAACGATCTTGCTGGGCAAATCAATGATGTTGTAGATCAAGAGACAAATTCTGATACAAGAATTGGAGCAAGTTTGTTTTCCGTATCGCTGGCTAATTACGCTGCAAAGTTAACCGCTCAAGGTGACACAACAATGATTTCATATATTATCCGTAGGATTAATCGTATGCCTATTGATAAACTTGCTGGAGGAATAAGCGAATCTGCTGCTGCATTAAGAGCGAAAAGAGAATACAATATTGATGGATTCAATACGCTTAAAACTGAAGGAAAGTCTAAAGTAGAAAGAACAGCTGCCGCATTGTTTGGAACAGATAGGCCGAGTGAAGAGCAGGTAAAATCTGTTGATGATGCTATTAAAGCATCGGAAGATACATCTATCGGAGAACCAGAAGAAGTTGCTGGAGAGATTGAAAAGGTAGAGAAGAGAACTGGTCGAAAAGTTGTTAAGAAGATTGAGGATAAGATTAAAGAATCTACTGAACCAAAGAAAGAAGAGCTTCTTATTTCATTCCAAAACCTTAATGCAGATAAGAAAATAAAAGGCATTAAACTTACCTATAGTCCCGAGAAGGTTAATCCTTCTAAAAACATTAAAGACTTCATTGTTGGCAAACTCGCCGACTATAGAAAGACGCTTGTCAATCAAGGGGCTGGTGGACTTGAATCCACATTCTGGCAGACGATGAGCGACCAAGAGCGCAAAGAGGGGCCACTTGCAGAACTTGATAAAGCTCAAAACAACGAGCTTGCGAAGATCGTCCAGAAAACGCTGATTGATCTTGGACTCAAAGGTGAGCCGCCTAACACCAAGATGACCGACATTGAGAAGGTTGCGTCTATATTGAACGAGAATAAATTGAGTGATGAGAAGAGGATTGAAGCTGACCAAAGAATCGTAGCAGAGATTGAGCGCAGGAGAGAAGGCGAGCTTGCCGCTGGTTATACGCCAGAAGCTGTAAACGCAAAATATGACATTATTCTTGATGCGTGGAACCAGTCAATGAGCAGACAGCTTAATATGCCTGTTAGTGACAATATGCTTCAGCGTCTCATTAGCTCCGAACTAAAGGAGCAAAAGAAAAAGATTAGTGAACTGATTGACGAGCCGGACGGCAAGGTTACAGTTAAAACAAAGCGGAACATCGTTGATTCTATTATTCGTAAAATCTACGGAGTATCAAAAGAGTTTGAGACTGGAATAGAGATAGATGAAAACTACGATGGTCTTAAAGGCTATCTGGAGAAATCCATTGATAATATGTATGCACGGCAAATTGAAAAAAAGAATGCCGCATATGCAAAACGCCAGGCTAAAATATCATTGCGTAATAATGTTGAAGGTCAAGCGCAGTCCATTATCGATCAACTTGCAAACCAGCTATCCGACACTCCAGTTTTCCCTCAAAAGGAAGAGAATCAAATCAAAGCTATTGTTCAACAAGACTTGAGGCAGAAGCCAAGAATGAACCGCAAGGAAGCGTGGACAAATCAACTTACCGCTAAACTCATTCAAGCTGGCGCAAGCGAAGCACAAGCTCTCACAATCTCAGATCTTGTCTGGAGGCAGCATGAGATCAAGGCGATGGATCGTGAGCTTAAAGAGCTTCAGACGGCAGCAGAGAAGGGTTCTCTCGCGGTCATCATCCAGCGCATCAAAGACACTCCACTTGAAGATCAGCAGAATCCGGAATGGATGCAAGGTGTGATCCGTGAATACTTGGTTGAGGCAGGACTATCAAATCAAGCTGCAGACACCGCAGCAAGGCTATATGAGAGCGTAATCGCTGAAAGGTTCGCAGAAGCCAAGCAAAAGGCATTTGAGGCAACGCTGGCTAAATCTGCGCCATGGAATAACTATCTATCCAGAAACGCTCAACTCGGAAAGAATGCGCTAAAGAAGATTCAAGACGCAATCAGAACTGGAGTCCTCGATCCAACGCAGACTGCCGAAGGCATCATTGCTAAAGAGAGCGGATGGTCTGGATTTAGTAAAGAACAACTTACTCGCATCGTTCAGTTAGATGGGGTTCTTTCTGATGAGAATGCAAATCAAGCAGACAAGGCTGAAGCGATGTCTGAACTTAACAAGATTATTGTTAAGGCAAAGATGCCGGTAAGGTTTAAGGATGCAATTGGCGCTTACTATGTAGCGCAGGCACTCATGGGTATTCCGACACTCTTGGTTAACATCGTTTCTCCAATTGGATTCTCTGTGCGTAATATGATTACCGACATTGGACGCTATGCGTTTACTGAACCATCGCGTATCCCAATGGCACTTGAAGCATTCTTGGATAGTATGAAGTCTTGGTATAACCAGACATTATATGCGTTCAAGAACCAGATTTACATGAACGATGTGGTTGAATATCTGCAAGGTCAGAATGTTCTTCGTGAATTGTTTGACAAGGGCAAGGATCAATGGGCTAAAGGCGACTATGCTAACGGCATGGCAAATATGCTTGTTGGTATGACGCAGATTACTGGACGGGTTCTTTCCTCTCTTGATCAAGGCGCTATCTCCGCACTGGAAAATCAGAACATTACTCGCTATGCAATGGAGGCAATGAAGCAAAACAACATTCCACAGAACAAGCGTAAGGAGTTTGCCAACATGATCCTGCATTTACGTAGGCAGACATATATGCAAAATGTGTCTAATGGCATGGCGAGTGATCGCGCTGGAGTCTTGGCTGATCTTGCTGTTCGTAATGAGATTGTAACCGGACTTTCTTCGCTTGGAATAAGAGACAGAGTATTGGATTCAGCAATCAATGATGCGCTTCAAACTGTTGGTAGAAATAAAACGCTCAACATAGATAGCCTTACTGAAACAACAAAGAAACTTTCTGACGATGGCATTCTTTCTTACCTGCCAATTTCATTCCTTGAAAATATTGCAGAGGCTGCTGGACGGCAAGGCCCAGCAATGCAGGTTTTTTCTAAGATGCTTTATGGTTTCGCTCTTGTTCCTGCCCGTGTATTTCATACGACTGCATGGTTTTCTCCATATGGATTTGTTCGTCTTGCTGTAGATAAATACAAGAAAAACAAAGGCGAAGACTCTCCATACGCAATGAGTCTTCAGACTGAACTTCAATACAAACAAAGACTTACTGAAACTATTGCTGGCTCTGTCGTTATGCTTGGACTTGCGGCTCTTGCCGGAAGCTCAACCGACGAAGATGACGAGAAGAAGTTTAAAATTGTTATTACTGGAAATGGGCCGAGCTATAGTGCAGACAGGCAATATTTTGATGCATGGCACAAAAAATATAAACCATACAGCATTAACATTGTTATGGGAGATACGGTTATCCCAATTAACATTGGAAGAGGTGGTGAAGCATTGTTCTTCCCAATTATGCTTGCTGGCGGGTTGGATGATTGGCGCATCAAAGAAAAACTTAACCTTGCTAAAAAAGAGCCAGAGAGCTTGAACCTTGCCGCAGAGGTGTTGGGGTCTGCATTCTTTGCCTTGGCTCAAAGAGGCCCGTATGCTGCTTTTACCAAGCCTTTGTTTGATGCCTCAAAAGATGGAAAGATCACAGAAGAACTTGTTGGTCAAGCCGGGTTCTTTGGTAAAACATTTATCCCAATTGTTGGATCATCCCTATCAAGGAACATTTCGGATTTCATTAGTGATCCAGTTGACAGGTCTTCAATGCAGGGAGCCATCTATGCTAATACCCCTATTGTTGGGCCGTGGTTAGGCACTAAGGCTCTTAATGCTCTCGGACAACCAATTCGTGCTGATGACTGGGGAGACAGGCTATTTAAGCTCGGTGTGCCTGCTGTGTTTTCATTCCCTAAAAACACTCCAGAAAATGAACTCAATGAACTGATCTTGAGCAAAGGCAGCGGCCCATCCATTCCTACAAGATCAAATGCACAAAAACGCTTTGGCGATGTTCTGACAGACAAAGAATTTGAGGTATATGTTCGTGAGTATGGACGTATTGTATCTGACAAAATGTTCAAAAATCGGAAGAGACTTGAAAGTTTACCTGTAAACAAATATGATGATGAACTTGAAAAGTATGTTCGCGGATATTCAATTGATGGAATCAAAGTCACAGGAGCTTCCGACATGGCAGTTCGTGCTGTGAAGAGATTAAGGAACGAATGATCAAATACGAGTATATTGATAAATCAACATCTCCTCCTGGCGGATGGAAGATTAAAGTTCCACAGACTGGCATTGAGTTCAAACATTACGACTATCGGGCTATATGTAATGCATACAAAAACCATTGTGCAGCTAATGGGATATTTCTTACTCCAACATGGGAGGAAGAGTTTATTTCAGAGATGTGCAAGCAAAACACGCATTGGGGAAGATTGTGTGTAAGTGCAGATATGAAGAAAATAACAAGACGGAGACTTTCACTAACGTCTGTGCTTTCATTTTTAAACATGATGAAAACATGGGCGCAATCAACTTTGTCCGGCAAGGCTGCATTTGTTAGCCAAGAAGAAGCTGAGAAACGGGCTACAATTTGCGCTGCTTGCCCAATGAATACTACACTCCAATTTTCATGTGGAGCGTGTATGGGTGCTGTTCTAACGCTATTAAGCTCTATCCTTGGAAATAGAAAGACAGAACGAGACAATGAACTGGGTGCTTGCTTGGTATGTAGTTGCTCGTTGAAAGCTGCCGTCCATGTCCCGCTTGATGTGCAGAGGGAAGGATTGAATGAAGAGATTAAACAAGACTTTGAGAAAATAAAACATTGCTGGAAACATATATGAACTTCTTACACGAAAGAGACTTTGGTGATATTATTCTAAGTTTGTCAGTTGTTAAGTCTGCAACAACAAGCAAGTCAAACTACTACATTCAAAATAACCCTAATGCCGTTAAGTTACTATCGCCACTTATTGAGTTTCAGACATATATAGATAAGTGCTGTAGCTATAAAAATCAAAGCATTGACGAGTCATTTGTTGACTTTAGACGTGGTGGTTTAGAGTGGGGAAAACCGCTTATAGTAAATCATGCAAGTTGGGTTAAGCGAGAAGTGGATTTGTCTAAACCTTGGATAACTGCTCCTGTAGATAAGAAATACAAAGGATCAATTATTGTTAACAAGACACAAAGATATGCAAATCCGCTATTCCCGTGGGTTCAACTTGTTAAAATACTTGGCGACAAGATGCTATTCGTTGGACATGATAATGAATATGATATTTTCTGCAATAAGTATGGCAAGGTAGAGCGATTGATAATCAATAATTACCTTGAACTTGCAACTGCTATAAATAGCTCTGATTGTTTTATTGGTAATCAGAGTTCTTCAAATTGTGTAGCTGAAGGACTAAAGCATAAAACAATTCAAGAGGTTTGTTTATGGCAACCAGATTGTATCTATAAACGAGACAATGCTGCATTTTGTTACGATGGAACGATAGACACAACAATATCAGGAATTGATATTGAGATAACAAGAGAGATACAGAGGCTTGATAGGCACGAATCACCTCCTGGCGGGTGGAAGCTAACGACAAATGTAAAGACGCTTAAAAGTTATGCAATTGATGTTTTAATAAACGAAGCAAGAAACAATGGTGTTGTTGGAAAGAATAAAGAGATTGAAGAGAAGATTATCTCTGAAACTTCCAACGATAAAAAGTATGACCCAATTGTCGAAAGATTCATGCATGATATAAAGCGTGTTGAGGAATTACTACAGGAAGCATGAAGATATTTACACCTCCATTAAAAAGTCAGGGTATTAAGACGAAGTTAGTGCCGTGGATAAGAAATGTAGTGGGTCATGAATTTGATAATTGGATCGAGCCCTTTATGGGCACAGGAGTTGTCGGTTTCAATATGCAGCCAACATCCGCGATTTTTGGCGACTCGAACCCGCATATTATTAAATTCTATAGCGCCATACAAGCGGGCACAATTAACCCCGCATCGGTAAAAGAATACCTCGTTAAGGAAGGGGATTTACTGAGAAACGCCGACGATGACGGCTACGATCATTATCGATGTGTGCGAGATCGTTTCAATGAATCGGGTTCCCCCCTAGACTTCTTGTTTTTATCACGCGCTGGCTTTAATGGTATGATGCGTTTCTCCAAAAAGGGCCGATGGAATATTCCATTTTGCAAAAAGCCAGATCGTTTCGCACAGGCGTATGTTACTAAGATCGTAAATCAAGTAGATGTTATCGCAAAGATTATTCGTCCAAACTGGAGATTCCTAAATCAGGACTTCCTAGTGTCCATTGAATCCGCAAAAGCGGGTGATGTTATTTATTGCGACCCACCCTATTTGGGGCGATATGCTGACTATTATAACAATTGGACAGAGGAGCATGAGGCAACTTTGGCACGCGCACTAAGTATCACGCCCGCCAAGTTTGTTATGTCATCATGGCACCATAATGATTATCGCGAGAATATAGCGATCCCAAAATATTGGTCGAGTTTTAATATCTTAACTCGGGATCACTTTTACCACTCAGGAGCAAAGGAAGAAAATCGCAAGCCGATTGTTGAGGCGCTTATATGTAATTTCGACTTAGCCGGATTCGATCTGCATAACCACGGCATTATATCCAAACCTGAACAGCTCATGCTACTAGAGCCGCAAACACCCTACGTGGCGTAACAGAAGGCAAAATAGAAAATACGCCCAACGACAAGTTCAGCGACGCCGATAGGCGTTCGCTGTAACGCTTTGTTAGCCATCTTCTTCTTTCTTTATGACCGACCGAAATAACACCGACCTCCCGACAAACGAAATCTTCACCGGCGACAATGTAGCAGTGCTGCAAACGTGGCCTGACGCCTGCATCGACCTAGTGGTAACGTCGCCCCCCTACGACAACCTGCGAGCCTACGGAGGCCATAACTGGGACTTCGAGGGCGTGGCGCGTGAACTGACGCGAGTGCTAAAGCACGGTGGCGTCATCGTGTGGGTGGTGGCAGACGCTACCGTAAGCGGAAGCGAGACGTTGACCAGCATGAGGCAGGCAATCCACTTCAAGGACGTTTGCGGACTGCGCGTGCATGACACCATGATCTACAAAACGAATAAACCGCCCCAAAACGGAACCAGATATGAACCATGCTGGGAATACATGTTCGTTTTCTCTAAAGACGCACCGAAAACATGGAACGCCCAGCGGGAAAAAAGCATCGCTCCCGGCGCGAGCAACAAAGGCGGGATGCGTGGCGAGGACGGACAAATGCGCGAACGCACCTACAACAATCGGACAGGGGAAACCAAGGTGCGGGAAAACATCTGGTATCTCCCCCGCTCGCCGCATAGCGACGGCAAAGAGCGGCACGGACACCCGGCAACCTACCCAATGGACTTGGCGCGGCTGCACATCCTCTCATGGAGCAACGAAGGCGACGTAGTGCTCGACCCGTTCGCTGGCAGCGGCACGACCTGCGTGGCGGCGAAGGAGCTAGGACGCCGCTTCGTCGGAATCGAAGTTAATCCGGCCTACGTCGAAATCTGCGAACGTCGGCTGGGTAACTCTGGATTTGCCTTGGCTAACAAGGCGATGCAGCCAGCATATCTTTCCAAGAGACAAACAGCAGGGATTGATCAATAGATAGATCGAAATTTGCTGAATGCTTGCTTCCATCCGCTGCTTGCAACCCTATTGTTCGTATTTAACGCTTTTATTGCTTTAGAGCTATCAAGGTTCAATCTCTCCCTCGCGAGAGCTAATAGACCCATCCCCGCGTCAGCAATGTCGGGCGATATGCCAAACCTTGATTTCATTTCCGACTTAGGCAGAACTTTAATGCGGAGAGCTAGGTTTTTCTCTCCATTAGGATCAAGCTTCCTCATGCACATTTCCCGCAATAGATCATCACTGATTCCTTTGATCTGACCAGTTCGCATATACTCTTTAGCTGAATACCAAATCTCAGATACAGAGTTAACATATCTTTCGTGTGATGGGGTCGGATCATAAGCTGACACTGGATTTTCAGATGCTCGTCCACCAAATTGAAGGCCATATACATCTTTTGACCATGCTACGGAGATAAAATCTCCTAGTGGACCACCGGCGCCAGACTTATCGTATCCAGCATTCTTTGGTTGAACGCCCCTAGCTAGGCATTCGTTTCGAAACCATTGCACAACTTGCTGTGATCTTGTCATTGATTTGTCAGTAACATCCTCGCTGAATACAAGAAACTCATCATACTGAAGTCCTCGATAACCATGTGGTTCAGCAAGCTTCCCAACGGTTCCGAAGTAAAGCACAGTTCTGTCTCCACCATTGGTAAATGAAGGATCAAGGAATGCAACCTTCGCCTTATCATTATCAAGCCATACAGCTTTATCTGTAGCCTTTGAATTTAGTATTTCAATCTCTGAATATATTTGATCCGTAATTCCAGCCGGACACCAGAATCCGCGATACATCCTCCAGAACGACGAGGTATTTTTTGCATCTTCTGGAATCTTCTCAAAATCTTGCGGTCCCTCCATCCATGAGTAAATCTTTTTTCTGGCAACCATGTTTGGATTCTTCAACCCATCAAAATGCAAACACACTCCACGATCTGTCTTCCACTCTTCATCGTCTACATCAATTGAATCCCATCCTTCTTTTGGTTTAGCAAACTTACCAAAAGCATCTACATATGAAGCTGGGTTTGATATTCCGATAAATTGGAATCGCTCGCAACCCTTAGACAAGTTAAAAAATGCAACTTCAGTAATAGCCTCAGAAAGCTCAGAAAGCTCGTCTGCAACGAAGATCACGTTTTTGTTGTGGATACCTTGCATCTTGCCAGTAGCATCACGCTCTTTCTTTTTCTCACCAGGAATAAGAACAATACCAGAAAGGTCTGATCGCTTTCCGCCAATACCAACAAAGCTGATTTTATTCTCTGAATCCACAAGGTGCCCCGGTAAACCAAGCTGCTCGCATACCCCCCAGTATCGCGTGATCTTTCCCCAAATACGCTGCTTGGATGCTTTGATAGTTGTTGATGTAGCAAGAACCGTTGTGTTCTCTGGATCGGCAAGATAGTTGATGATTGCCCATATTGCGTACGCTTCCGACTTACCGCAACCACCGGAACCTGCAATTGCAAGGTATTCATGGTCACAAGCGGCACGAATCATTCGCTCAGCCCATGGATGCCATATAAAATTAACGGTAGCCTTGCTGTCACGCTCAGGCCAAAATGCCTTAGCTATCCTTTGAAAGTGATGGAATGTATCTACAGCGCCAGTATCAGCGGGTATTCTTTTTGTTATCTTCTCACGGAACATAGCTAACTCAATAGCTATTTGGTGTGTTCCCTTACGCCAGTTAAATCCATATTGGTGAAGGTATCCTTCAATTGGATCGCCAAAAATAGGAGCAAAATTCATTTAAAAAATATTATAATAAAACAAAAAATATCGCAATTAGTTATTGCAATAAAATTATAGTCTGTTATTTTATTTTTGCAATGACACTCCTACAAGAACTGGGAATCCAGAAAACTAAGTCAGAGATTTTTATTGACAAGAAGCGTCCAGACATTGATTTTAAAATCATAGTTAAACCAGAAGATTATGTTAATGGAATTAAACATGACCCCACAAAGTCTCCACTTGCTATTGCGGTATCACGCGCAATCAATGGCAGTGGATTCGCGCTTGATAGGGCAGGCTTTAAAGTTATCATTATTTCTCGCGGCATTTACGAGTATGCTTTCTTTATGCCTCGGAGGGTGTGGAGGAAGGTGAATTGCCAAGAGTTCGTTGATGAACGATATCCATCGTCTCCGATAAAGTTCACGGCAACATTCACAATGTTATTTTAATATGAAGCTAGTAATACCAGTATCTCGGCATGATCGTTATTTGATCCCTGCCTTCTTAAAATCAATCGAAAAATTCAATCCAGGCTCAGAGCATGAACTTCTTGTATTTGGATCACGCGAGGTTGAACGTGATGTCATTGATATTGAAAGTAAGATTAAACATCTATTTGATTCATCTGAAACTCTGATTATTGATGACACAATACTTGGATGGCCAATGTCATGTAACTTCTACTTCCAGCAATTATGCAGATACATTTCTGGAAAGAGTGATATCGAGGCGTTTATGTGGTTTGAATTGGATACTACAATTATAAAAGACAATTGGCTTGATATAATTTCTGACGTATACTATTCAGATGCAACTAAAGCAGCTAAAGAAAAACGTGATCCTGCAATTTACCTTGGATCAAGAGAGAGGGTTTATGAGGGTAATAATGGCGAGCTTTTGCCCGAGTCATTAGCTGGTCAGCGTATGGCTCCTGTTGGAGTGTATTCCAGAGAGATATGCTTTTCACCTGTATTAAATTCCTTGTCACTTACAAACAGGCATTGGACGCATGTCATCCAATGGTATGTTGTTAATAGACTAAAAAACTCTTCATTGATTCAAAATAACTGGCGCACAAAAAACTATCGCCATGAAGATAAAAACATTGTGTGTGATTCTGATGCCAATTTAGCTTGGGATGTTCACTGGAATAAACCAGTTGATGAAGGTGCTGTCCTTGTGCATGGTTGCAAGGATAGTTCTCTTTTCAAGTTATTGTTGGACAATAATAATAACGATATGAAAATGGTAAAAAATTTATCAGTTGATGATGCTGAAGACATCTTGGATGACATCGAGGATGTTACGGATTCTGATGTAGAAAAACATTCTAAATTGCATAGACAACGCATATCAAACATTAAGTCCCTTAAAAAGAAACAAAAGGAAAAAGAAGAATGAGCGATGTATTAGCAACACTTTCTAAAGATGGAACGCCTCCCAGTTCAAGAATTAAGGATGCAAAATCAGCCTATGAGATTTGGGAGACACTACGACGAGCGGATGCCGTATCTGCTTTTGACCGCAGTAAGATTGATGCTGCGTATGACAATGAAAGACCATACGATGAAAGGGCGCTGATCAATGCGGGTCAGTCATATCGAGTAAATGTATCGTGGGGATTTGCAAAGCAAGTGCTTGATACTGCTCTTGCTGGATACACTGACATCATTAATGCTCCACAAACATTCTTTTCATGCCCAACGCTTTTTGGATCACAGACGGAGAACGATGAGCTTTCTCAAGTTGTAGCCCAAGAAGTAACTGCTGCAATCCGTTCTTGGAGGAACTTTTTCCCAACATACCTAAAGCTCTGCAATAGCTTTATCAAGCATGGTGTAGGCGTGGTTATGTTCAACGACGAGTGGGATTGGCGCTGGAAGTCTACGGATATGTCTGACTTCAAGATTCCGCGCAAGACTGAGATCGGGCAAGACAACATCGATGTTGCCGCTTGTTTGCGTTTCTATAGTCCCACGCAGCTCTATCAGTTGATTAAGGATGAAGAGATTGCCCAAGTCCACGGGTTCAATATTGAGGCTTGTCGCAGGGCAATTATTCAGTCTGTAAATAATAACAACAATTATTATAACTTCCGGCAATACGATTGGGAGAAACTTGAAATGGAGTTAAGGAACAATGATTTGTTCTTTACTACTCAAGCTGCAAACCAGCAGTCAATTCGTGTCGTTCACTTGTGGGTTACTGAGTTTGATGGGCGTGTATCTCATTACATGATTAATGATGATAACTCTGTTCAAGATTTCTTGTTTAAGAAAGTCGGAAGATTTGAGAACAGCTATCAAGCATACACAGTATTCACATATGGAGTCGGAACGAATGGATACTACCATGGCGTTCGTGGACAAGGATACGATGTGTTTGCGATTAATGGTGCTTTGAATCGGGCATACTGCTCATTGCTTGAGATCGCATCATTTGGTTCTGCTCCTACATTCCAACCAAAAGATGAGACCGCCTTGCAGGAAATGCAGTTCATCCCAAATGGAATCTATAATTTGCTTTCACCTGGAATTGATGTTATTAAGGATACTATAGTTCCCAATGTATCAAGCGGAACATTGCCTATTGTAAATGCATTCACACAACTTTTCCGTGAGAGGACATCGGCATACAATACGGAGTCCTTGGTAAACACATCAATTGAGAAGTCAGCAACACAAGTACGCGCTGAACTTAGCAATATTGCTAAAATGAGCGTGTCAAGTTTGAATCTTTTCTTTGATCCATGGGAATCATTGATGCGTGAAATGGTTCGTAGAATGAAACGAATAGACTATGATGCCCGTGAACCTGGTGGCAAACAGATCGTTGAACTCCACAAGCGTCTCCTCCGCAGGGGGCAAGAATCGTTTGGTGCAAAGGATAGGTATCTGCAAGCTTTTTTGAATCTTGATGTTGATAGATTGCGTGTTACTAAACCTGTTGGTGCTGGTTCAGAGGCTGCTCGTATGGTATCATTTGATCGACTAATGGGGATCTTCGGTAGCTTGCCAGACTTTGGTAAGCAGAACCTTATTTGGGACATTGCATCTGAAACTGCGGGATATGAGAATGCCGCTCGTTATGCAGTGCAGCCTGGTGAATCTGAGCGACCAACTATTGATGCATCAATTGCACAAATCGAAAACAATCAACTTGTCGCTGGAAGTAATATCCAAGTTCTGGATGGTCAGAATAATCTTGTTCATGCAAAGGTTCATGTTGAGGCGCTTAATCCGCTTGTTACTCAAGCGCAAGAGTTGCTTGAGCTTGATCCAATGCAGCTTGCGCCAATGCTTGGCGGTATCAATGCGCTTAATGCACACGTCGCACAACACGTTGAGCTTCTATCTCAAGACCCAGCAATGCGTAGTGAGTCGGCTATGTTCCGTCAAGTCCTTCAGAACGCAGATGAAATATTGCACAATGGAACGCTAAAGGTTCAAAAGTTGATGGGGCAGCAAGAACAACAAGCGATGATGCAGGGAGAAGAGCCGCAGCCGCAAATTGATCCAGCTGTATTGGCTAAAATTGATTCTGATCGAGCTATACGACAAGCAAAACTTGAAATGGATATGCAATCACATCAACAAAAAATGGTTATGCGTCAGCAAGAGGCATCTCAAAAACTTGCCTTGCGTGACGCAGAGGTTGCTAGTAAAATTCAAACACAAGGAATTAGAGCATGACACAAAGACAACTATTTCAACTATACTCTGACAAAGTATCTCAACTAACTGCCATCTTAGATTCTCCCGTTATTAAAGAGGCGTTTACTATTGTTAGACAAGAATGTAGTCCGAAAGCACCAACAGACATTGAAGCTGCAAAGTCTATTGGGGCTGAGGATTTCTTTAATAAGCTAACACTACTTACTAAGGTATCTCAAAAGAAGTTGAACGATTTGGACAAAGAGTATATTGTTCAAGCGAGGAGAAAGCTTTTGTCCACCGGACTATATACGGAGGATGAAATATTGGAAGCAGAACGCATTTCAATGGAATCAAACAATCAACAGGAGTAATATTATGAAAACAAAAGAAACAGCAGTAAAGCCAATGGCAACTAAATCACCCGCTTTGGGTAAAAAAACAAGCGTCACAACCAAGGGTAAATCCTGGGGAGATCGTCATCGCGCAGGCATTAAGAAATAAAGTATATGTCAGAACAAACACAAGAAGCACCACAATCCACAGATTCAGCAATCTCCAATCTTAGGAGTGCGCTTACATCAATTGCAAATAATGACCTATCAGTCACGCCTCCGAAAGAGAGCAAGCCTATTGAACCTTCTCAGCCTGCACCAGCAGCACCAGAAAAACAAGAGGCGCAAGTTCAACCTGAAGGAGGAAGCGAGGAACCTAAAGCTGAAGCTCCTACAAAAGATGTTCAGTCCGAAGTAGAGCCTTCTGAAGATAAGGCAAAGATTCGATGGAAGGAACTCAAGCAGGCTGAGTCTGATCTAAAGAATGCACAGCGAGAACTTGCTGAACTGAAGGCTATGGGTGAAGAGAGTCAGCAAGCCGCAAGGGAAGTTGCTGAACTTAAAGAACAGCTTGAAGCGATCCAGCAAGAGCGTGAAGAACTCGATGGTGAACTCTATATGTCTAGGGTTCAATCAACCCGTGAATGGAAGCAGTATATTACTGAGCCATTGAATCAAATCATTCAAGACGCTGAATTCTTTTCGCAAAGAAACAAGTCTGATACGGGAGAGCTTATTGATGCGCTCCAAGCTGATACGAATGGTGATCCAGCTAAACTTGAAAGCCTCATTGCCGATTGGTCTGAGCGTGACAAAACAAAAGTGTGGGCGCTGGCTGACAACCTTCTGCAAATTGAAAAGCGCAAGTCCGATCTTGAATCCAATTCAAAGGCTGCATACGAAGCTTCTGTGGAGCGTTATGGAAAGGAACAGCAAGAGCAATATCAGCAATATATCGCGCAGCGTGAAACCGCTGTGAGCGAAGTTCTGCCTAAGATCAGCGAAAAGGTATTCAACCTATTGCCGGAAGACAAGCGTCCAGACATTAATAAGCTTCATCAAGAAGTTATGGGTTACGATGAGTGGCCTGAGAACTTAAAGGTTTATGGAATCCTTGGAGCGACAGTTCTTCCAGACTTGGTTGATCAAATCTCTTCATTGCAAAAAGAACTGAGCGAAGCGAAAGATAGCAATGTTAAGCTCCGTGGAGGCGCTCCCGCCGCTGCTGGCGGGAATTCCCCTAAGAGTCCAGTAGAAACAGCAAGGTCAGTTGACTACACTAAAGTAGACACTGATGACTTTGTTAAGAGTCTTGTAAGTAGGATTTCTGCATAACATTTGCGTCTGGTGTAGATGCTCAATAGAGTGGGATTAAAAACCCCACTCTATTTTTTTTATTATTGTTAAAAATAATGCTTGCATATTTTAACAACTTAAATTATTTGTCGCAATGCAAGTTGTAAGGCTTGTTTAAAAATCTTACATGGATCGCTGATTCCTTAACATCAGTAAATAAACTGAGCTTATAAATCCGCAAGGTCTTTGATGTGGCTCACCAAAGAAAAAAATAACAGAACTGCATTTGGCAACTAAACACATTTGTAGTTCATAACTTAAAATTTAATTAGAAAGATAAAATAATATGCCACAATATAATCTCGCTGATGTAAACAATCAGCTTCAACAGGAAGCAGGACGTATCGGTGAAATGATCTCGTCCAAACTCATCGCAACTGACCCTTGGAATCGTCTTGTTAAACAAGATACATTCCCTGCTGGAATGGGCGAATCTATCCAGACCCTCATCCAAGAGCGTACAACTGTTCCTAACGCATCATCGACTGCGTGGGAAGATGTTGGCACTAACGATGGCGCTGGCAACACTTGTAACCCAACCCCTCAAGTTGTTGAGTTTGCTCGCACACTCAAGAGCTACAACCTCCAGCAGTCCGCTATCCGTTCACCTGGTTTCTGCGTGAATGATCTTCGCACTGCATGGAAAGCTGAAGAGCAGCTTGCTGGTGAAGTTAAGGTTCTTAAAGAGAACTCGCAGTGGTTCTGGAGCAATCGTTATCGTGATGAGTTTTCTCGTCTCGCTGGCAACAAGGTTGTGACTGACGTGAATGATACTTTGGCGATGTCCACAAGCACATCGAACCAAGCATTTCCTGCTGCTGCTCCTAAATATGCTCTTGATCAAGGTATCCTCGATCAGTTCTATCTCGACCTCTCCCGCGATGCGGCTGAAGGTAATTACGCGATTGTTGATGGTGAGCCTCAGTACGCTCTCATCTGCTCTCCTGAAACGAGTAACTACCTCAAGAAGCAGAATGCAGATATCCGTCAGGACTTGCGCTTTTCTTCTCAGGTTGATGAGCTTATCAAGCCATTCGGCGCTGCATTCAGCTACAGTGGATTTGTTCACTTGGTTGATCGCCAAGCTCCTCGTTATACGTTCACTAATGGAGCTTTTGTTCGTGTGCCATTCTTCACTACATCCCCAGCTGGTACTGGATTGAAGGCTGTTGTGAACCCGGCATATCGCACTGCTCCTTATGAAGTGTCGTTCATATACAATCCACATGTCTACACCTCGCGTGTTGCACAGGTCATCACAAGCCCAGGCTCCGGTCTGAAGTTTGATCCTGTTAACTATCGTGGTGAGTTTATGTGGATCAACAACAAGGACAATGCAAACAACATCCTTGGTGTGAATGGTTATTTCTACGCTCTGTTCATGCAGGGCTCTCAGCCTAAACGCACCGAGTGGGGTTATGCTATCATGCACCTTCGTTGCGGTCCAGCTACGCGGTATCAGTCCTGCTCGTAAGAGTCGGTAATCTAATGCGGGGAGGATAAAAACTCCCCGCATTTTTTTTAACTTTAAAGAAAGATTTAATATGGAAGGTGAAAAAAAAGGTGGTGTTGCGGTAATGGTTGGGATGGGAGGTATGTCTAATGAGGTTAGGTTTCCAGTTCCAGAAGGCATGGATGTTTCTGAAATGGAAGAGGGTGATGAAAAGGAAATCCTTGCAGTAGTGTGTTATTGTGGTGACGGTGAATTTAAATTGGTTTCTGTTGATGGTTATCCATTGAGTGAAGACGAAGAGGAGATGCCAGAAGGATACGATGAAGAGATGGAAATGGAGGAAGAATCCTATCCGCAACAGCTTCAGTCTCGCGCGGGTTTATCGTAATATGGCGCAACTTCCACGACACGATGATTCTGAGTACAATCTTATTGTTAAAATAGCTAAAAATTTTGGTGTTATTGTAAATAAAGGTGACTCAAAACAAGTTTTACTTTACAAAATTGCAAGTAAAACTTATGAGATAGCAAAAGGAATTTAATTATATGGCACTTGCTCCAGAACATGCTGATGGCAATTACAATCTATTATTTAAAATAGCTAGCAATACATATGATATTGCACAAGGCGGGGATGGTGGTAATGGAGGTAATGGAGCTACAGGAAGCACGGGCGCAACAGGCGTTGCTGGATCACAAGGTTCTACTGGGGCTACTGGTATCGGAGCGACTGGCGCAACTGGCGCGGGGGGGGTTGGCGCGACCGGGGCTACGGGGGCAGGTTCAGTCACCAGCATCACGGCAGGTGCAGGTTTAACTGGAGGAACAATTACTACTTCTGGAACCATTGCTGTTAATCCAGTTTATAGTTTGGAAATTCATGTCAGCAAAGATGGTAACGATGCAACTGGAGACGGAACGATTCTAAATCCAGTATTGACTATTACCAAAGCGCTCACATTGGTTGGTGCTGGAAAGAATACTGTCATTGTTCATCCAGGTGGATACACCGAAAGCCCAACCGTTACATCAACTAACACGACAATTGCAACGTCTGGGCTGACAGGTGCAAACACGCTTTTAACTGGAACGCTGACACTAAATGCTGCCGCTCGCGTTTCTGGCTTAAAGATGAGCAACCTGACAATTACTGGGTCAGGCAATACATACATCTCAAACTGCACTGTTGATACGCAAGTTATTAA
>Ga0315273_10000544_pt1 | contig 40400 bp, 32 predicted proteins | sample YL17G02_0_MG_FD_205753 | JGI IMG/M metagenome (GOLD analysis project Ga0315273, IMG submission 205753) | Sediment microbial communities from Yellowstone Lake, YNP, Wyoming, USA - YL17G02_0 | ecosystem: Environmental > Aquatic > Freshwater > Lake > Sediment | place: USA: Wyoming | collected...
TTCTTCCCGGTGGTCTTCCTCACCGGCGTGGCCCGCAACCTCTTCATCCCGCTGGCGCTCACCATCGCCTTCGCCCTGATGATGAGCTTCCTGGTCTCGCGAACCGTCACCCCCATCCTCTGCCTGCAGTACCTGGACCGGGGCGGCCACCGGATGGGAGAGGAGGGATTCGGGCGGCGGATCACCCGGCAGCTGAACCGGATGGACGAGGCCTATGCCGGGTCCTTGCGCTGGGTGCTCGGGAACCGCTGGAAGGTGATCGTCGCCATCCTGGCGTTCTTCGTGGCCACGCTCGGCCTGGCCGGCCGGGTCGGGACCGAGTTCTTTCCGGCCACCGACGAGAGCCAGTTCCAGGTCATCTTCAAGGCGCCGGTGGGCACCCGCGTCGAGCGCTCCGAGGAGATCACCCGGCGCATCGAGAACACGGTCCGGGAGTCGCTGGCTCCGGAGAAGTCGGCGGACGGCGGCCCGGTGGCCACCACCGTCATCTCGACCGTGGGGCTTCCGCAGGGACGTTCCGCGCTCTTCACCGACAACTCCGGCCCCCACGCTGGCACGGTGCGGACCTACCTCGTCCCGCACACCCAGCGCTCGCTCACCGACGAGGAGGTCGCCGACAAGGTCCGGGCCGGGCTGCGCGACGCCATCCCGGGGGTGCAGTCCTACTTCTTCGTGGGCGGGATCGTGAAGCGTATCCTCAACTTCGGTGCCGCCGCCCCCATCGACATCGAGGTGGTGGGGTACGACCTCGACGCCGGGAGCGATTATGCGAAGCGGCTCCTGCCGAGGCTGCGGGCGCTCTCCGGCCCCGACGGACGTCCCATGCTCACCGACCTCCAGATCTCGCGGGAGGAGAACTACCCGGAGCTCGACGTGGTTGTGGACCGGGAGAAGGCGGGCATGCTGGGGGTCTCCGAGCAGCAGGTGGCGCAGACCGTGCTGGCCAGCCTGGTGGGGAACACCCAGTTCGCGCCCGTGCCCTTCACGGACCCCAAGACCGGCAACCAGTACTTCATCAACGTCCGGCTCGCCGACTCGGGGCGCAACGAGGTCTCGGATCTGAACGAGGTGCTGGTTCGGGCCGCCGACGGCTCGGTGCTGCCGCTCGCCAACGTCGCCCAGGTGAAGCGATCGGCCGGCCCGGTCCAGGTGAACCGGAAATACCTGCAGCGAGTCGTCGACGTCACCGCCAACACGACGCCCGGGGTCGCCCTGGGCACGGCCAGCGCCGCGGTGGAGAAGGTGATCGAGGAGATCCCGCCGCCCGAGGGCTTCACGGTCCAGCTCTCCGGCCAGACCCAGGCCCAGCGCGAATCCTTTGCCAGCCTGCGCTTCGCGGCCCTCATGGCGCTGGCGCTCGTCTACATGATCCTGGCCTCGCAGTTCAAGTCGCTGCTCGACCCGCTGGTCATCATGTTCTCGGTTCCGCTGGGGGTGAGCGGCGTCTTCATCGCGCTCTGGCTCACCGGAACGACGCTCAACGTGAACAGCTTCATGGGCATCATCATGATGGTGGGCATCGTGGTCTCGAACGGGGTGCTGCTGGTGGACTTCGCCCGGGTGCTGCGCGAGCGGGGGCGCCCGTTGCTCGAGGCCACCGTCGAGGCCGGGAAGACCCGGCTCCGCCCCATTCTCATGACCACCATCGCCACCATCGCCGGCCTCATGCCCATGGCGCTCGGCATCGGGGAGGGCAGCGAGACCAACATGCCGCTGGCTCGGGCCGTGATCGGCGGCCTGGCCGTCTCCACCTTCTTCACCCTCTTCCTCATCCCGGCGCTCTACACGCTGCTGGCCCGCTTCGAGAAGCCGGCCATGAAGGACGACGCCGAGCCGGAGGAGGGGACCGTGGAGGCCGCCACGTGAGAGCCATCGCCCTCCTCGGTCTCGCGGCCCTGCTCTCGTCCGCTCCCGCCCTGGCACAGACCTCCGGTGGCGCGGCCGGAGGCGGGCTCCCCCCGATGCTGGCGGCGCCCCCCGACGTGGTCCTGCAGGCCCACCTCGCCGCGCCCGAACCGATCACCTTCGACGAGGCGGTGAAGCGGGCGCTGGCCTTCAACACGAGCACCGTCATCGCCGAGCAGGAGATCGTCCGGGCCGAGGGGCTCATGGGGCAGGCCCGGGCCGCGGCGCTCCCCTTCGTCGGGCTGGGCGGGACCTGGACGGTGCTCGACCACGACCGCATCCTGGGCGGACGGCTGGTGCAGTCAGGCCAGTCGATTCAGGGGACGGCCACGCTGGCCGTGCCGCTCGTCGCGCCGTCGCGCTGGTACGGCTGGGCGCACGGGGTCGAGGGGGTCGAGGTGGCCGCACTCTCCGACGCCGACGTTCGTCGGGCGGTGGCCATCACCGCGGCCCGGGTCTACCTCACCGTGGTGGCCGCGCACCGCGTGGTGGACGTGAGCGTCAGCGCGGTCAAGGTCGGCCGGGACCACCAGGAGTACGCGCAGGCCCGGCGCAAGGGCGGCGTGGGAAACGAGCTCGACGTGAAGCGGGCCGAGCAGGAGCGTTACGCGGCCGAGGTGCAGCTCCAGCTCGCCCACATCGTGCTCGCCCGCGGTCGCGAGGCACTCGGCGTGATCTGCGGTGCGAGCGGCGCGCTCGACGCCACCAGCGTACCCCAGGTGAAGTTCTACCCGGACCTCGACCAGGCCGAGGGCGGCGTGGATGGGCGCCAGGACGTGAAGGCGGCGGCCGGGCGATCGCGGCTCGCCGAGGCGGTCTGGAACGACAGCTGGAGCGACTGGATGCCGGTGCTGGCCGGCACCTTCCAGGGGTACGTGCAGACGAACGCCGTGGCGCCCACCCCGCCCAGCGGCTGGGTGGCCCAGCTCGTCCTCTCCTTCCCGCTCTTCGAGGGTGGCCTTCGTCCCGCCCAGTCGAAGGAGCGGGGGGCGCTGGCGCGCGAGGCCGAGGAGGCGCTCCAGGGCCTGCTCCGCCAGGCTCGCTCCGAGGTGCGGCTCTCCTTCGAGGTCATGCGCTTCGCCTACGCGGGCTACGACGCCGCGCGCCGCGGCGCGGAGAGCGCGACCGCGACGCTCCAGCTGGCGGGCATGGCCTACCGCGCCGGCGCCACGAGCAACCTCGACGTCATCGACGCCGAGCGCCGCGCCCGGGACGCCGCCACCACCGCGGTCATCGCCGAGGACGCGGTGCGGCAGGCGAACCTCGACCTGCTCTCGGCGGCCGGCCGCTTTCCGTGACGCCAGTCAGGGACGGCGCTGGACGGGATGGCGGATGGCGCGCCGTCCGGGCGATCTGGCCGTCCATCGCAGGCGCGTTCGCTTTCCGCTACGCCGCCTACGCCGCCATGACGGCCATGGCGCTCTGGGCCGAGATGCGGCCGGCGCCGACGTTGCCCGACCTGCTCCTCGAGCGGCTGCCGTACGTGCCCTGGATCGACCGGGCCAACTACTGGATCTGGCTGGCCGTCTACCTGCCGCTCACCGTGGCGCTGCTCTGGACCGAGCCGCGCCGCTGGGTTCGATACATGGTGACGGGAGGCCTCGTGTCGCTGGCCCGCGGCATCGCCATCGCGCTCACCGGCCTGGGCGTTCCCGATCCGGCCCACGCCGGCCCGGGGATCGGGGCCCGTGATTTCGGCACCGCCTTCGCCGAGCTCCTGTCGCCGGTCGGCGTCTTCGACCGCGGCGCCATCGCCGCCTACCTCACCAAGGACCTCTTCTTCTCCGGCCACGTGGCGACCACGCTCCTGCTCTGGCTTTATCTTCGCGGACGTTCGCGGCTGGCGCCCGTTGCCCTGGCAGCGAACCTGGCCGTCACCGCGTCGGTGCTCCTCTCCCACATCCACTACTCGATCGACGTGGTCGGAGCCTGGGCCATCACCTTCGCGATCTTCGCGCTCCGCGAGGGGTGGCCGGGGCCGGAGCGAAGCGTGCCTACCCCTTGAACAGCCGGACCACGCCCGTGGTGAGGGGCTCGAGGTAGGTGACGAGCAGCACTCCCACCGACATGATCACCAGGAACGGGAAGGCGTTCCTGTAGACGAAGGGAAGCGGCTTCCCGAAGCGCTGGGCGGAGAGGAAGAGGTTGAGTCCCATGGGCGGGAAGAGGAAGCCCAGCTCGAGGTTGGCCAGGAAGACCACGCCCAGGTGGATGGGGTCGATGCCGTAGGCCAGCCCGAGCGGCGCCACCAGCGGCGCCACCACCACGATGGCCGAGTAGATCTCGAGCACGCTCCCCAGCACCAGCAGCACCACGTTCAGCATGAGCAGGAAGAGCGCCGGGCTCTTCACGTGGGTGGTCATCCAGGCCACGAGCTGGGTGGGGATCTCGGCGTCGACGAACCAGCTGGTGAGGCCGAGCGCCACGCCGAGGAGGATGAGCACGCTCCCCACCAGGGTCCCGGCGTCGAGGAGCACCCTGGGGAGCTGGCTGAACGGCTTCAGATCCCGGAAGATCACCAGCTCGACGACGAGGGCGTAAGCGGCCGCGATGGCCGAGGCCTCCACGATGGTGGCAAATCCAGAGACGACCACCACGATCACCAGCGTGGGGAGGCCCAGGTCCCACTTGGCCTCCCACAGCGAGCGGAGCGCCTCCACCGGGTGGAACTTCTGGCGCGGGGCCTTGCAGCGCACCCCCATCCAGACGCCGTAGGCGGCCACCAGCACGATCATGAGGATGCCGGGCACGAGTCCGCCGATGAAGAGGTCCTCGATGGCGGTGCCGGCCACCACGCCGTAGAGAATCACGGGGAGTGAAGGTGGGAAGAGCAGTCCCAGCGATCCGGAGGCGGTGACGAGCCCCACCGAGAACCCCTCGGGGTAGCCGTCGTCGAGGAGCGCGGGCAGGAGCAGGCCGCCCAGCGCGAGGATGGTGACGCCCGAGGCCCCGGTGAAGGTCGTGAAGATCGCCGCCACCGCCACGGACATCACCGCCAGCCCGCCCGGCATCCAGCCGAACAGGCCGCGGTAGGCTCGCACCAGCCGCTGCGCCGCTCCGCCCTCGGCCAGGACGTAGCCGGCCACCGTGAGGAGCGGGATGGCCGCCAGCGTGGGCGACGACACCAGCGAGAAGGTCTGCGTCGGGACGGCGGCGACCGGGGTGCTGTCCTTCACGAAGAGCACCATGGCGATCCCCGCCATGCCCACGAAGACCGGCGCTCCGAGCAGGAAGGCGATCCCCACCGCCGCGCCGAAGGTCCAGACGATCGCCCCCGGGGACGCGAGCGGCCCGAGGAGGGCCCCGAAGCGGGCGGCGGCCGCGGCGAAGACGCGTCCCGGGGCGCCCAGCGAGTCGAGCGGCCACGCGCCCGGATCGGGAAGCGAGGCCTCGCTCCACAGGAAGGTGAGGAAGACCACCGAGAGGCCGCCCAGCCGCAGGAGCCAGCGCCTGCGCCCGGGATTCGCGCGCCAGGCGAAGACCAGCGACATGGCGGCCAGCGTGACCGGCATCACCGACATGCTCCACCAGAAGGGGATCCCGCCGATCACCATCCGGCTCTCGCTCTCCACGTGAACCAGCTTCGCGGCCGCGTAGGCCAGCACGGCGGTCACGGCGGCAGACACCCAGCCGGTGAAGATCTTCACCGCCTCGCGGGCCCGGCCGTCCGGGAAGAGGTCGAGCGTGGTGAGGTGGAGGTGCTTTCCGGCCCGGCTGGCGAGCAAGGCCCCGAGAAAGCCGATCCAGAGCGTGAGGTGCTGCACCAGCACCGTGGCGCTGGGGATCGACTGGCCGGTGAAGCGCCGCCAGAGCGCACCCGCCACCGGCAGGACCACCATGGAAAGCAGGACCAGCACGACGAACAGGTCGCCCACGCCCCCGAAAGCCTTGCGGATCATCCGGCCGAGCCCTCCGGGCGGGGCCGCGGGAGCAGGAGCCTCGCTCCCCGACGGGGGCGTGCCACCGGTTGAATCCGCTGGTTCGGTCATGTCGTCATCATGGAGGTCGCGATTGACGACCCGCGAATCGGCGCTTAGAGATAACACGCGAACTCCCGTGAATACCTGGAAAAATAGGCTCCTCGCCGCGGCGCTCGCTCCGCTCTTCCTGACGGGCTGCAGGACGGCCGGGGCCAGGATCGCCGCGGGCGCGTTCGCTGGAAGCGGCGACGTGATGGCTCGCGACGACGACCCGGAGCTGGTGCGGGCGGCGGTGCCGTTCGGCCTGAAGACGATGGAGGGGCTGCTCGCGGAGATCCCGGAGGACAGCGGCCTGCTTCTCAGCCTCGCCTCCAGCTACACCCAGTACTCCTGGGCCTTCGTCCTGCAGGACGCCGACATGGCCGAGATGGCCGGGCGGTCGGTCGAGGCCAGGGAAGGGCACGATCGGGCGAGGAAGCTCTTCCTGCGCGCTCGGGACTACGGGCTGCGAGCCCTCGAGCTGCGCTACCAGGGAATCACCGCGCGGCTCCTCTCGGCGCGCGACCTCGCCCCGGCGCTCGCCCTGCTCGAGGCCGGCGACGCGCCGCTCCTCTACTGGACGGCCGCGGCCTGGGCGCTCGCCATCTCCAACGGGAAGTCGGACATGCAGCTCGTCTCCGAGCTGCCCGCCCCGGTGGCCATGATGCGCCGGGGAATGGCCCTCGACTTCTCCTATGACCACGGCGCCTTCCCGGAGTTCTTCGTCACCTACGAGGGCGGCCGGAAGGTTTCGGACGGCGGCGGTGCGGGGGTCGCCAAGGCCTACCTCGACCGTGCGCTCCAGCTCTCCGGGGGAAAGAAGCTCGGGGCGCTGGTGGGCTACGCCGAGTCGGCGCTGGTCCAGCAGCAGGATCGCGCCGAGTTCGAGCGCGTCCTCCAGCAAGTGCTCGCCGCGGACGTGGACGCCGCGCCCCAGTACCGCCTCGCCAACATCCTGGCCCAGCGCCGCGCCCGCGCGCTGCTCGCCCACGCCGACGACCTCTTCGCCTGAACCAGGAGAGTCCCAAAGTGAAGAAGATCCTTCTCGCCGCGGTCTGGCTCGTCGTCGCCGCCCCGGCGATGGCCCAGCAGCAGGTGCAGGTGAAGCTCGGCACGCTCGCGCCCAACGGATCGACCTGGCACGAGCTCCTCAAGGAGATGGCCGAGAAGTGGAGCCAGGCCTCGAACGGAGCGGTGAAGCTCCGCGTCTACGCCGGCGGTACCCAGGGCAACGAAGGGGAGATGGTCCGCAAGATGGCGGTGGGACAGCTCCAGGGCGCCGCCGTCACCAGCGTGGGGCTCCACGACATCGTCGCCGAGCCGCAGGCGCTGGCGGCGCCGCTCATGTTCGACAGCGCGGCCGAGCTGCAGAGGGCGCTGCAGGTGCTCGAGCCCAAGCTCGATGCGTTGCTCGAGAAGAAGGGCTACGTGGCCCTCACCTGGGGTGCCATCGGTGCGATCAAGCTGTTCTGCACGAAGCCCATCCAGACGCCGGCCGAGGCGGCCGGGGCCAAGGTGTTCGCCTGGGAGGGCGACCCAGGGAGCGTGAAGGCCTGGAAGGCGGCCGGCTTCAATCCGGTGGTGCTCTCCTCGACCGACGTGATCACGTCCCTGCAGACCGGCATGATCGAGTGCATCCCCAACGTGCCGCTCTACGTCCTCACCGCGCGCCTGTTCGAGAAGGCCCCCTACATGGTCGACGTCTCCTGGGGCTGGCTGGTGGGGGCCACCATCGTTCGAAAGGACGCCTGGGACAAGATCCCCGCCGACCTCCGGCCCAAGCTGCTCGCCATCGCCAAGGAGCTCGGCAAGCGGGTCGACGCCGAGGTGGCCAAGCTCAACGCCGATGCCGTTGTCGCGATGGAGAAGCAGGGGCTCAAGGTGGTGAAGGTCGACCCCGCGGCCTGGCGAGTCGTCGCCGAGAAGTCCTGGCCGGTGGTGCGTGGCGAGGTGGTCCCGGCCGCCTTCTTCGACGAGGTGAAGGCGCTCCGCGACGCTCAGCGGGCCGGCACGAAGTAGGCGCCGCCCGCGGCGAAGGTCGCCACCTCGCGCTGCAGCGCCGGGCAGCCGAAGAGGAGTGTCATGTGGCCGCGGGGGAACTCGCGTAACGGGATGCCCCAGGCGTCGGAGATGGCCCGCGCCCCGCCCACGGCGATGGCGTCGTGGCGTCCCCCGGCGACGAGGACCCGACCGGCCGTCGGGCGCCGCCCGAGCGGCACGAGCCAGCCGAGCCGCCGCGCCAATTCCTCGCCGGCCGGCAGGGGCGCCCCGGCGCGCTCCGCCAGCCTCGCGTAGCGCCGGCCGATGGGGGTCTCCCGGAACACCGCGGCCAGGTCCGCCGGAGGGGCCACGAGCGCCGCCCGGTCGATCCGCTCCGGCCCGGTGGCCACCCAGGCCGCCACCAGCCCGCCAAAGGAGAGCCCGACGACCACCACCTCGCCGCCCGCGTCCGCCGCCCGCCCGGCGCAGGACCGGGCCTCGAGCACCGCCTGCTCGAGCACCTCGCGCATCCGCCCGAGGTCGGGCGAGACCACCCCCTCGCCGCTGCGCTGGCCGGGCGGGGTTCGCTCCAGGTGAAGCGGGGGCACCGGGAGCCAGACCTCGTACCCGGCGCTCGCCAGGGGCCGGACCCAGCCGGAGAGGACGGCGGGGCCGCGGAACTTCCATGGGGGGAGCAGGATCGCCGTGCCGCGTCGCCGCCCCGAGGCGGGCGTGACGCGCATCGGAGGCAGGGGGCCCGGCGCACCGAAGGGATCGAGGGGGCCGTCCCGTCCTGGCCGCCAGGGGACCGCCGGCCGCCGCACCCGATCCTCGACCGCCATGGCGAGGCGATCGACCAGGCGATGCAGGGTACCCCCGCCAGATGCGTCGCCTGGGTGGCTCACGCCGCGGATGGTACGCCGGGAAGGGTGCCCCCACCCAGTCAGGGCGGGGCGGCCCGTCGGGGGGTCCGCCCCACGCGGTGTTTGCCCGGAGCATCCGGAGCCGCTAGACCCAGGCGACATGGTCCGACCACCCGCCGGCGACGAGGGCGCCCCGGCCGCAATCCCCGGCCGCTGTCCTGTACCCAAGGTGAAGATGCCTGGGCGCGGGACCTTCGTGGGCGTGGCCTGGAGCGCCGTCGTGGGCGCCGGCAACCAGATCGTGGCCGCCGAGCTCGAATGCGCTCCCGACCGGGTCCGGCTGGAGAGGCTCTGGCGCCCGTTCCAGGACGCCCCGGCGCGCCACGACGTCATCGAGCGGATCGGCGGCTGGCTCGCCGGGGAGATGCAGCTGGCGGAGGGCCGCCTCACCGTCGGGTTCGACTTCCCCTTCAGCCTGGCCGAGACCCAGCTCCGGCAGCTGGGCATCCTGCGCCAGGCCATCTCCGGACCGGCCGCGCTCGGGCGGGCGCTCGCAGAGCGTTACATGGCCGCGGGCGCCGACGTCGGTGCCGCCGCCGACGCGGTGCGCGGCGAGGTGGGGCGCGACCGGCCTCGCGTCACCGACTGCTACCGCGCCGTCGTCCCGCCGTCCGGGCGGACCACCGCCATGCGCCGCGCCCTCTTCGGGATCGTGGCCCTGTCGGGCGTCAAGGCCGCCTTCCTTCCCTGGGACGCGCCGCATCCCGGCCGCCCGTCTGTCGTGGAGGTCCATCCGCCGCACCTGCCCCGGGCCCTGGCCGGGATCTGCGGGTACCGCGACGGGGACGGCGCCGGGCGCCCGGCGGTTCGCGCCTCCATCCTGCGCCTCCTCCGCGGCGCGTCCCGATTCCGCTTCGAGATGGAGCAGGCCGCGCAGATCATCGGCGACGGGCAGGGCATCCACCTCGACGCCGTCCTGGGCGCGGTGGCGGCCGCGGCTGCGCAGGCGGGCTCCTTCGAGCAGGTCCCCCACAACGTCCCGCGCAGCGAGGGCTGGATCTACTCGATTCCCGAGGAGCCGTGGCGAGGCTGACCCGGGCGTCGCGCACGGCGGCGCTCGAGGAGGTCCAGCGCGACATCCGCGCGCTGAGGTTGCCAGGCTTCGCCGGGCCGCCGGTTCACGGCCCCCCGGTGGTCTCGCGCCTCTTCCTGCTCGGCCAGGCGCCTGGACCGCACGAGGCGAAGTTCGGCCGCCCCTTCGCCTGGACCGCGGGCAAGACCCTCTTCGCCTGGATGGCGCGCTCCTTCGGCGCCACCGAGGCGCAGTTCCGGGAGCGGGTCTACATGGCGGCGGTGGTGCGCGCCTTTCCCGGCAAGACCCGCGGCGGCGGCGATCGGGTTCCGTCCCCGGCGGAGATCGAGGCCAGCCGGGGTTTCCTGGCCCGCGAGCTCGACATCCTGCGCCCCCGCCTGGTCATCCCGGTGGGCCGCCTTGCCATCGAGCAGGTCCTGGGACGCGGCGCCCGCCTCGACGAGGTGGTGGGCGGACGGGAAATTCACTGTGAGTATCACGGGGTGGCGGTGGAGGTGATCCCGCTTCCGCATCCCAGCGGCGCCTCCACCTGGTTCAAGGTCGAGCCGGGGCGGACGCTGCTCGGGCTCGCCCTCGACCGGCTCGGCGCACATTCCGAGATCCGGCGGGCCTTCCCGGCGCGCTGACGCAGGCTCTGGGCAAGGCGATCCAGGCTCAGCGCGGCCGCGGGCGTCACCGGACCACGAGCGACAGGGCTGGAAGGTTCGGGGCCAGGCTCGCGCCGCTGTTGGCGTCGGTGGCTGCGACCGTGCCATCCAGGGTGTAGGTTCGCGCCTGGGTGCCGGTGCAGGTCCAGGTGAACGTGAGCGATGCACCGCCACCGATCACCTGCGGCTGCGCAGGGGTCGCCGCGGTGCAGGTCCCCCGGTTCGACGGGGAGATGCTTGGGACCACACCCGCGACGCTCACGGAGGCGCCGCCTCCGTTGCGGAGCACCAGGGTGACGGTGGTGGAGGCCCCGAGCGCGATCGTGGCGGGATTCGCTGCGAACGTGGTCACGGTCAAGGTGGCGGGCACCTGCACGAGGACGGGGTTCCCGGCGAGCGAGGGGCTCACGTCTGCGCCGGAGACGGAGTCCCGGGCCACCACCCCACCGCCGAGCACGTAGCTGCCCGCGCCGGCCGCCGTGCAACTCCAGCTGAAGGTGAAGCCGGCTCCCCCGGCGAGGGTCTGCGGCGGCGCGGGTGCGGCCGCCGTGCAGATCACGCTCGTGGTGGGGGTCGACGCGGGAGAGACCGCCGTGACGGCAGCTGACGTCGCGGACGGGTTCGAGAGCCGGAGCGTCGCGGCGATGGCCTGCCCCACGTTGGCCGTCGACCGGCCCAGCGTGAACGAGTCCACCGCCAGGGACGTGGGGCTCGACACCGGGACCGTCAACGGGGGAACCGCCAGGCCCAGGTCCAGGCCGGTGCCGGTCGCCGTCGCGGACACGGTCGCGCCGAGGAGGTAGCTGCCGGCCGCGGTCGCCGTGCAGGTCCAGGTGAAGGTGGCGGTGCCCCCGGCCGCGAGAACCAAGGGGGTGGCGGGCGCGGGAGTGCCGCAGGAGGCGCTGGAGGCCGGGCTCGCCGAGGGCGTGACCGCGCCGACCGTGGCGGCGTCACTACCGGTGTTGGTGAGGTCCAGGGTGAGCGTGACGGGGAGGCCCACCGTCCCCGGGGACGCGCTCGGCGCGAACCGGGTCACCGCCAGCGCGGCTCCCGACACCGTCACGGCGTTTCGGAGGCTCGCCGTGGCGACGAGGGCAGCTCCTGACAGGGCATCGATTCCGGTGGCCGCCACCGCAAAGTCGAGCGAGCCGGAGCCCCGCGCCGTGTAACTCCAGGTGAAGCTGGCGCCGGCGCCGGGCGCCAGCGAGGAGATGCTGGCGGGGACGGGGCCGACCACGACCGGGTCCAGGACGCCGGTTCCGCCCACGGTGGGGACGCCGGGAATGATGCCGACCGCGGGAGCGCTGCCCGGATTGGTGACCTGCAGGCTGACCAGCAGCGTTCCGCCGAGCGCCACCGTTGCGGGAGTGACGGCGAGGGCGCCGAGGAGCGCGGCGCGGCCCACGGTGATCTCCTCGGTCGCGGCGGTGGGGGAGGCGACGGGCCACCCTCCGTTCCCGTCCATCCCCGCGGCGCCGCCTGAGAGGCGGAGGGCTCCCACTGCCTCCCCGGCCCGGTACCTCCATACGAACGTCCGCCCCGCCCCGCGGGGGATGGTCTCCGACGGGGGGATGGGACCCGACTCCAGGGTGGCCGGCACGCTTCCGGGCGCGAGATCGAGGGGCCCGGGCGCGACCCCCACGGCCCCGGCCTCGCCGGTGTTCGTCACCACCATGGACACCTCGAAGGGGATTCCCAGCGCGACAGAGCGCGGAGCGGACAGCGCCGCAGCGAGCGCGGCCGGCCGCTGGACCGCCACCTGGGCGGCCGTGGCGCTGGCCGCTCCCACCGCGCCTCCGGACAGGACGTCGCTGCCGGCGACCGACGCGCCGAAGGTGAGGGCGCCCGCGGCGGAGGCGAGGAAGCTCCAGGAGAAGCTCCCCTCGGCTCCGGGAGCGAGGGACGGGATGGATGCTGGGACCGGTCCGGCGGCGAGCGATACCTCGACGCCCGCGGGCGCCGTTGCGATCGGCTCGGCCGGCACGATGCCCGAGACCTCGCCGGAGCCGCTGTTCGTGACCCTGGCGGTGACGGTGATGGCCTGACCGACGCTGGCCACGGTGGGCAAAGCGTCCACGCTGACTTTCAGTGAACCAAGCGGTGCGGCCACGATGGTGAAAGCGGACTCGAGCCGGCCCTGCCGCCCGAAGGGCCCCTCCACCAGGAGCGAGTGCGGGCCGGCCGCGAGGCCGGCGGGAACGGTGGCGTGGAGGGTCTGCAGGTCGACCCACGCCACTTCCTCGAGCTCGGTGCTGCCCAGCCAGGCGCGGAACGCCAGATCCACTGCCGGCACACCTCCCGAGACCGTCTGGCAGGGCCGCACCAGGAAGTCCTCGCCGCGGATGACGACCCGGGTCGGCTGGGCCGCGAACCCCTGGGACGGCTCGACGGCATCGGGCCGGGGGGTGGTGTTCCCGGAGAGAGAGCAGGCCTGTAGCAGGACGGCAGCCGCAGCCATCCCGCTCGCCACCGAAAGCCGCGCCAAAGGGGACACTGGAACCAATTATCCACTCCCGGCGGCGGATCCATGGCCCCTGTTGGGTCATGGCCCGACGTACCCATCTGCGCGTCGCTTCCCCTAGCCGCGCCCGCGCTCCGCCGCGTCGCGGAGGTCGTGGATGGCGGCGCGGTAGTCCTTCGCGCCGAAGACCGCGGTACCGGCCACGAAGACGCTGGCGCCGGCCTGGGCCACCGCGCCCACGGCGGAGGCCCCGACGCCTCCGTCCACCTCGATCTCCAGCTCCTGGCCCCGCTCGTCGGCCATGCGACGGAGCCGCCGCACCTTCTCGGTGACCGCCGGGATGTAGCTCTGGCCGCCGAAGCCCGGATTGACGGTCATGAGCAGCACCATGTCGACATCGCCGATCACGTACTCCAGGCAGTCGAGGGGCGTGGAAGGGTTCAGGGCGACCGACGGCCGCGCGCCGGCGGCGCGGATGGCCTGGATCGTCCGGTGGAGGTGGGGCGAGGCCTCGGCGTGCACGGAGATCAGGTCCGCGCCGGCCCTCGCGAAGGCCTCCACGTACCGCTCCGGCTCGACGATCATGAGGTGGGCGTCGATGGGCAGCCGCGTCACCCTGCGCACCGCCTCCACCACCAGCGGGCCGATGGTGATGTTGGGAACGAACCGGCCGTCCATGACGTCGACGTGGATCCAGTCGGCGCCGGCGGCCTCGACGGCGCGGACCTCGTCAGCGAGCCGTCCGAAGTCGGCGGAGAGGATCGAAGGGGCGATGCGGATGGGCATGCGCATCGGATCAGTCTAGACCACCAGGCGCGCCGCGTAGAAACCGTCGCCCTCGTGCACGTCGGGGAGGGTGAGGAGATCGCCCTCGGGGGTGAGGAGGTCGGCGGGGACGGTCGCGGGGGGTGGGGCCCGGCGGGTGGTTCCGGAGAAGCGGGCGATCAGGTCCGGTCCCTCGGCCCGGGAGAGCGCGCAGACCGAGTAGGTCACCGCCGCGCCAGGCTTCGCGTAGCGGAGCGCGCTTCGCAGGATGGCCTCCTGAAGGTCGGCGAAGCGCGGGAGGTCGGCGGCGACTCGCCGCAGCTTCAGCTCGGGGTGGCGGCGCAGCGTTCCCAGCCCGGAGCAGGGCGCGTCGACGAGCACCGCGTCGAAGCTCGCCGGCTCGATCCCCGGGATGGGCTTCGAGCCGTCGGCGCAGATCACCCGGAGGCCGGCATGTCCCCGGCGCTCCGCCTCGCGCCGCAGCGCGTCGGCCTTGCGAGGGTGCATCTCGACCGCCACCACCTCCGAGCCGGCCGGGAGGATCTCGGCGAGGTGGAAGGCCTTTCCCCCGGGGGCCGCGCACAGGTCGAGAACGCGCACCGGGCGGTCGACGAGGTCGCCGGCGGCGAAGAGGGTGACGAGCTGGGCCGACTCATCCTGGACCTGGAAGGGGATTCCCGTCGCGGCCCTGGACACCTGCTCCACCGAGGCGCCGGCGATGGACACGCCGTGGGGCGAGCGCCGTGTGGCGCGGGCCTCGATCCCGGCGCTCCCGAGCCGGGCCAGGAGCTCGTCGCGCCGCGGGGAGCGGAGGACGAGCGGCGCCGGCCGGTTCATGGCGGCGGCGAGCGATCGGGCTCGCGCCTCGCCCAGCCAGGCGATCCACTCGGCGGCGAGCCAGCCCGGCAGGGACTCCGACACAGCCAGGTTCGCGACCGGGTCGAGGTCGGCCGGAGGCGGCGAGGGTGGAGAGGGGGCGCGCGACAGCGACCGGAGGACCGCGTTCACGTAGCCGGCCGCCCGGCCGTGATCGACCCCCTTCACGAGCGCCACGGTCTCGCCCACCGCCGCGTGGGCCGGCGTCCGGAGGAAAAGAAGCTGGTAGGCCCCGAGCCGGAGCGCGACGCGCGCCGCCGGGTCCACCTGGTCGACCGCCCGCCTCGAGTGCGGCGCCATCGCCGCGTCGAGCTGCAGGGCGCGGCGCAGCGTGCCGTACACGAGCTCGGTGGCGAGCGCCGTCTCGCGCGGGTCGATCGCGCCGGCCTGGTCGAGTGCCGCGTCGAGGGCGCGAGAGGCGTAGGCCCCGCCCTCCTCCACGCGCCGGAGCACGTCGAAGGCGATCTCCCGTGCGTTCATGCGCCCAGCACCGCGCCTTCCGGCAGCGGGTGGCCCTTCAGGAATTCGGACGCCGGCACCCGCCGCTTCCCCTCCACCTGCACCTCGCGGAGCAGGAGCGCCGTCCCGCCCCCGCACCCGACCAGCAGACCCTCCGCCGTGGCCCGCGCCACGCCAGGATCGAGCCCCGCGCCGGGCGTCGCCACGGCCGAATGCACCTTTAGCGCGCGCCCGGAGAGCGTGGTGAAGGCGCCGGGCCAGGGGCGGAAGCCGAGGACCCGGGCGGCGAGCCGCGAGGCGGGAAGCCGGAAGTCGAGCCGCCCGTCCTCCTTCGTCAGAACGGGTGCGAGCGTGGCCCGGGCGTGGTCCTGCCGCACCGGGATGATCTGCCCCGCCTCGAGGAGCTGCAAACCCAGGACGAGCGCCTCGCCGCCCAGCGCCGCGAGCCGGACCGAGAGCGCCCCGGAGTCGTCGCCCCCGATGAGGAGCGCGCGCTGCAGGAGGATGTCGCCGGTGTCGAGGCCGGCGTCCATCTGCATGAGGGTGACGCCGGTCTCCGGCTCGCCCTCGGCCACGGCCCACTGGATGGGCGCGGCGCCCCGGTAACGCGGGAGGAGAGAGGCGTGGACGTTCACTGCGCCCTGCGGCGCGAGCCCGAGCAAGTCCTCGCCGAGGATGCGGCCGTAGGCGACGACGACGAGCAGGTCGGGAGCCAGCGCGCCGAGAGCCGCCGCGAGCGAGCCGTCGCGGATCTTGAGGGGCTGCAGCACGGGGACCCCCCGCGCCCGGCCCCACGCCTTGGTGGCCGGCTCGCGAAGCTTCTGGCCCCGTCCTGCGGGGCGATCGGGCTGGGCCACCACCGCCACCACCTCGTGGCCGGCCCCGGCGAGCGCGTCGAGCGACGGGACGGCGAAGGCCGGCGTGCCGAGGAAGGCGATGCGCATGGCCCGAGGTATACCGTGGAAATCGCCGGGCCCACCGGGTGGCGAATTCAGTCCCTGCCGCGACCATGCCTGCGCTTCCGGGACTCCGCGTCCCGCTCCTTCTTCGCGGCCTCACGCTTCCTCGGATCGAAGGCGGAGGGGAGCACGTCGAAGGGAAGGAGCTTGGCGAGCAGCGGGAGGAGCACCAGCCCGCCGGGCGCGGCGAAGATGGCGAGCGCCGGCACCGCCTTGGCGAGGTCGATGAGCTGCTCCTTGACCTTCCGGCGCTCGGGGGCGTCGAGCGCCTGGCCGGCCGCGGCCTTGGCGAGCAGCGTCCCCAGCTCCCCGGTTTCCCTCAGTTCCAGGGCGATGGCGTCGAGGTTCTCGGTGACCACTGCGGCCACCTTGTCCACCATGCGCTCGCCAAACTCGTTCCACTCGTCGGCCAGTTCTCCCCACTCGGCCTCGGCCGGCAGCCCGAAGGCCCGGAACCACTCCTGGTGGTCGGCGTGGAATGCGGCGGCCTCGACCTGCATGGCGGCCAGCCGCTCGGGCGGGATCTCGGCGGCCTGGGCGAACCGCGCCAGGTATTCCGCGCGCGGCGTCGAGCCGGCCGGCATTCCCAGGGAGGCGAGCAGCAGTTGCTCCACCAGGAAGTTGCGCAGCCTGGGGGGCGTTTCGGCGACGATCTCCTCCGGGTCGCGCGGCGACGAGGCAGCGGCGCGGGCCGCCTGCACCCGCTCCCGGTCGAGGCCGACGCGCTCCACCTGCCGCGACACCACCCGCCGGTCGGGATGGGAGGCAAGAAGGTCGGCGGCGGTGAGCCCGGCCAGCGCCTCGACGAGGAGCAACTCCTCGTCCCTGGCCTGCTCCAGGTTGTCCATGGCGGTGTCGGGGTCGAGCTGACCGCCCTGGTAGTAGTGGAGCGCCATGCGCGCCAGCAGCCGGCGCTGGATGGTCACCGTTCCGGCGTAGAGCGGCAGCCCGTGCGCGGGGTCGCCGGGCGGGAAGTGGATGCGGAGCAGCCGCTCCCCGGCCTTCACGAGGGCGCGCCGGACGACGGCGGGGGAGGGAACCGCTCCCTCGCGCGGGGCGGCCTTCAAGGCCAGGGCCAGGTCGCCCGCGCCGGCGGCTAGGATGGCGGCCAGCTCGGCTCGCCGCAGGGCCGGGCCGTAGGGGGTCTCGAGGAGGGCGGCCAGGTCGAGGATCATGCCGACGTGGCCGTCCATGGTTCCCACCGCCGACTCGTCGTCCTGGGCTTGCCGGTCGAGAAGCCGGTGGCGGAGCGACCTGGCCACCAGCATGCGCGCCCGAGCTTCGACGTCCGGCCCCTCCGGATCGGCGTCGCGCAGCTCGCGCGGCATGCGGCCGCGAATCGCCACCGGGTCGTGGTCGGCCAGCCGGGCGTCGATCGCCGTGACCAGCCAGTCCTTCGTGTCGAGGGCCCCACCCATGAAGCGCCGAGTGTATCCTGCGCGGCGCCGCGGCGGGACGTCCCCCGGGGCCGCGACTTACCGGATGGCCTTCACCTTGGCCCGCTTGCCCTCCTCGGCGGTCTCCTCGGGGGGCGGGACGGCGACGGGTGCGCGGTGGATCCCGAACTTCTCGAGCACCAGCCCCTCGATCTTCTGGAGGACCTCGGGGTGCTCCCGGAGGAAGGTCTTCGCCTGCTCCCGTCCCTGACCGATGCGCTCGCCGTCGAAGCTGTACCAGGCGCCGCTCTTCTCGACGATGTTCTCGTTCGAGGCGAGGTCGAGGAGGTCGCCCTCCTTGGAGATGCCGACGCCGTACATGATGTCGAACTCGACCTCCTTGAACGGAGGCGCCACCTTGTTCTTCACCACCTTCACGCGGGTGCGGTTGCCGATGACCTCCTCGCCGTCCTTGATGGCGCCGATGCGCCGGATGTCGAGCCGCTGGGTGGCGTAGAACTTGAGGGCGTTGCCGCCGGTGGTGGTCTCGGGGTTGCCGAACATCACGCCGATCTTCATCCGGATCTGATTGATGAAGATGACGATGGTGGAGGACTTGGAGATGGTGCCGGTGAGCTTGCGCAGCGCCTGGCTCATGAGCCGCGCCTGCACGCCCATGTGGGCGTCGCCCATCTCGCCCTCGAGCTCGGCGCGGGGCACGAGCGCGGCAACCGAGTCGATGACCAGCACGTCGATGGCGCCGGAACGCACCAGCGTCTCGGTGATCTCCAGCGCCTGCTCGCCGGAGTCGGGCTGGGAGATGAGCAGGTCGTCGGTGCGGACGCCCAGCTTGCGGGCGTAGCCCACGTCGAGGGCGTGCTCGGCGTCGATGAAGGCGGCGATGCCGCCCTTCTTCTGCGCCTCGGCCACCGCGTGCAGCGCCAGCGTGGTCTTGCCCGACGACTCCGGGCCGTAGATCTCGATGATGCGCCCGCGGGGGAGCCCGCCGACGCCGAGCGCGATGTCGAGGGAGACCGACCCCGTCGAGATCGCCTGGATGTCCTTCACCATCGCCTCCTCGTTGCCGAGGCGCATGATGGAACCCTTGCCGAAGGCCTTCTCGATGGAGGAGACCGCCAGCTCGATCGCCTTTTCCTTCTCCGGTGCCACGGGCATCTTCAACGCTCCTTGTCGGGGCGCGCAGCGCCCCCTCGTCCATCCGTTCGCTTCGCTGCGACGACCCACCTTCTAGCAGGGGGGTCCGACATTGCACCTGAACGGAAGAATACTGAACATCCGTTCGAACGCAAGCGAATGGCCAAGGAATGGCCGGGCCAGCCACCTCCTATATTCCCGCCATGCGCCTCCACCTCATCGACGGGACCTTCGAGCTCTTCCGCGCCCACTTCTCGAAGCGGCCGGGACACCGGACGCCGGGAGGCCTGGAGGCCAAGGCCGTCGTTGGGCTTGCGTCGAGCCTTTCCGCCCTCCTCCACGACCCCGCGGAGGCGGTCACCCACGCCGCGATCGCCTTCGACAATCCCATCCGATCCTTCCGCAACGACCTCTTCCCCGGCTACAAGACCGAGGAGGGCGTGCCGCCCGAGCTGCTCGCCCAGTTCGACGCGGCCGAGGAGGCGGCGCGCGCGCTCGGCCTCGTCGTCTGGCCGATGCGAGAGTTCGAGGCCGACGACGCGCTGGCCTCCGCGGCGGCACGCTTCCGGGATCGGGTCGAGCAGGTGCGGATCCTCTCGCCGGACAAGGACCTCGGCCAGTGCCTGTCGGGGAGCCGGGTGGTCCAGGTCGATCGCATCCGCGATCGCGTGATCGACGAGGCAGCGCTGCGGGCGCGGCGCGGGATCGCGCCGGAGAGCGTTCCCGACTTCCTCGCCCTCGTCGGGGACGACGCGGACGGGATCCCGGGGCTGGCCGGGTTCGGGGAGAAGACGGCGGCCGCGCTGCTCGCCGGCCATCTCCACCTGGAGGGAATCCCACGGGAGGCGACGCGCTGGCCGGCGTCCGTTCGGGGCGCTTCCGCGCTGGCCGCCACGCTCTCCTCGGACTGGGACGACGCGCTGCTCTACCGGCGGCTCGCCACGCTGGTCTCCACGGTCCCGCTGGCCGGGTCGCTCGACGACCTCCGCTGGCCGGGAATCCCGCGCGATCAGTTCGATGACTGGTGCGGGAGGATGGGCGCGGACAGGCTACTTGCGGCGGTGCGGCGGCGGACGGCGGGGTAGGTGGGCTACAGCGACGCGATCTGCGCGAGGAAACCGATCTGCAGGGCGAGGGCGAAGGCGATGATGGCGAGGTTCTTCATGGCGATCCTCCTTGTCCCCGCTTCTACGGGAGATCGCGCCGCTTATTTCTCCTCCCCCTCGTCCCGGAGCGGTCCCAGGGGGAATCGGGCCAGCACCTCGTGACGAGACCCCTCCGAGGAGAGATGGGACCGGAAGAGTGAGATCTCCCCGGCCCGCCACGGGATGGCCTCGGCGGTCGCCGCCCCGGCGATGGCGCCGCCCAGCCCGGGCGCGCCGCGCCCATCGCGGGATCGACCGATCGTGACATGAGGGGTGAGCGGCCGCCCTTCCAGCGGGAATCCCAGCGGCGCGAGCCGGCGCCCCAGGTCCCCGGCAAGCGCAGCCAGGCCGCCCGGGTCGCCCGAGAGCCCCAGCCAGACCACCCTTGGCCGCCGCGAGGTGGGGAAGCCGCCGGCCCCGTGCACCTCGAGCCGCAGCGGCCGCGATCCGGCCGCCGCCCCGGCCATCGCCTCGCGCACTGCCTCCAGCCGTTCCTCCGGCACGGCGCCGAGGAACTGCAGCGTGACGTGGAGACGGTCGGCCGGGGTCCAGCGCACCTCGTCGGCGTGACGCCCGGCGCTGCGCCGGAGGTCGGCCTGCCACCCGGCCAGCTTGCGCCGCACCGGGTCGGGCGGGTCGAGGGCCGCGAAGAGTCGCAGGTTCAAGTCGCGCGACCTCCGCGCCACCTCACTCCACGGTGACGCTCTTGGCGAGATTCCGGGGCTGGTCGACGTCGGTGCCCTTGAGATCCGCCACGTGGTAGGCGAGGAACTGCAGCGGCAGGATGGTGAGCAGCGGCGCGAGCAGCGGCGGGCTCGCCGGCACCACCAGCGCGACGGAGGCCAGCCCGGCAGCGTGGGTGTCCCCCTCGGCGACCACCGCGATGACCTGTCCGCCGCGGGCGCGGACCTCCTCGATGTTGCCGAGCGTCTTCTCGTAGCTCGGCTCCTTCACCGCCAGCACCACCACCGGCAGGTTCTCGTCGATGAGGGCGATGGGGCCGTGCTTCATCTCGCCGGCGGCGTAGCCCTCGGCGTGGATGTAGGAGATCTCCTTCAGCTTGAGCGCGCCCTCGAGCGCGACCGGGAACTGGGAGCCGCGCCCCAGGAAGAGCACGTCGCGGGCCGACGCGCAGCGCCTCGCCACCGGGATCACCGAGGGTTCCTGCCGGAGCACGTGCTCCATCTGCTGCGGCAACTTGACGAGCGCCTCGAGATGCCCGCGGGCCGCCTCGGCCGACAGCGTCCCGCGCAGCCGGCCCAGCTTCACCGCGAGCAGGAAGAGCGCCGCCAGCTGGGTGGTGAAGGCCTTGGTGGACGCCACCCCGATCTCCGGGCCGGCGTGGGTGTAGAGCGTGCCCTGGCACTCGCGCGGGATGGCCGAGCCCAGCACGTTGCAGATGGCGAAGGCCCGGGCGCCCCGCTTCTTCGCCTCCTTCACCGCGGCCAGCGTGTCGGCGGTCTCGCCCGACTGGGAGATGGCGAGCACGAGCGTCCTCGGCCCGACCACCGGGTCGCGGTGCCGGAACTCGCTGGCCAGCTCCACTTCCACAGGCAGGCGCGCCAGCTGCTCGATCATGAGCCGGCCGGAGAGCCCGGCGTGCCAGCTCGTGCCGCAGGCCACCATCACCACCCGGTCGATCTCTCTCACCCAGGCCGGGTCGAGGTCCATGCCGTCGAGGGCCACGTCCCCGTCCTCGAGCGACACCCGGCCGCGGATGGTGTCGGTCACCGCCCGGGGCTGCTCGAAGATCTCCTTGTGCATGAAGTGCTTGTGGCCGTCCTTCTCGGCGGCCACGGCGCTCCACTCGATCTTGCGGGGCGGGCGGGTCACCGCGCGCCCCTCCGCGTCCTCGAGGGCGATGCCCTCCGGCGTGAGCACCGCCAGCTCGCCCTCCTCCAGGTAGTTCACCATCCGGGTGTGTTCGAGGATGGCCGGGACGTCGGAGGCGAGGAAGCTCTCGCCCTCGCCGTACCCCACCACGAGCGGGCTGGCGTTCTTGGCGGCCACGATGGTGCGCGGCGCCTTGTCGGACACCACCGCGATGGCGTAGGTCCCTCGGACCTGGCGGAGCGCCAGGCGCACCGCCTGGGCCAGGTCGCCCCTGGCCGGGCCTTCCAGGGCATCGGAGATCAGGTGGGCGAAGATCTCGGTGTCGGTCTCCGACGTGAACTTGTGTCCCTTCGCCTGGAGCGCGCCCCGCAGTTCCAGGTGGTTCTCGATGATGCCGTTGTGCACCACCGCCACGCTGCCGTGCCGGTGCGGGTGGGCGTTCTCGTCGGAGGGGCGACCGTGGGTGGCCCAGCGGGTGTGGCCGATGCCGGTCGTTCCGGCCACCGGCGCGTCGCGAAGCCGGTCGACCAGGTTCTGCAGCTTCCCCTTGCTGCGCTGGATCTCGAGCCCCTTCGGCCCGATGGCCGCCACGCCCGCCGAGTCGTATCCGCGGTACTCGAGTCGCCGCAGCCCACCCACGATCAGGTCCACGCAGGGGCGAGGACCGACGTACCCCACGATTCCGCACACGGTCTAGTGTCCCTTTCCCGGGCTCTTCCCCGCGGCCCGCTTCCGGGCCCAGCCGTTCTTGTTCACCTGTCGTGAACGCCCCAGCGCCAGCGCGCCGGCCGGCACGCTCTCGGTCAGCGTCGAGCCGGCGGCCACGTAGGCCCCCTTCCCGATCGAGATGGGCGCCACCAGGATGGCATCGGAGCCCACGAAGACGCCGTCGCCGATCCGGGTGGGGTGCTTCCTCTCGCCGTCGTAGTTGCAGGTGATGGTGCCGCAGCCGACGTTCACGTCCGCGCCGACGGTGGCGTCGCCCAGGTAGGTGAGGTGGTTCGCCTTGGAGCGCTTGCCCATCGAGGTCTTCTTCAGCTCCACGAAGTTCCCGATGCGGACCCCCTCGGCGAGCCGGGTCTCGGGGCGGAGGCGGGCGAAGGGGCCGACGATGCAATGGGAGCCGACCTGGGCCCGGTGCATGTGGCAGTAGGGCTGCAGGTGGACGCCGTCGCCGAGCACGGTGTCGACCAGGATGCACCCCTGTCCGATGACGCAACCCGAGCCGACGCGGGTCGTCCCCCGCAGGCGCACGCTGGGCTCGATGAGCGTGCCCGGGCCCACGGTCACGCCCTCGTCGGCGTCGAACCTCTCCGGATCCTCGAGGGTCACGCCCGCCTCCATGAGCGAGGAGGCGATGCGGCGGGTGAGCGCGCGAATGGCGAGCGACAGGTCCTCCTGGTTGTTCACCCCGGAGGCCTCCACCGGGGAGACCCGGACCGCCACCGCGCCGGGGCCGTCGGCGGCCAGCGCCACGAGGTCGGTCAGGTAGAACTCGCGCTGGGCGTTCTTGGCGTCGACGCGGGAGAGGGTGGACCAGAGGAAGTCGGCGTCGGCGACGTAGAGGCCGGCGTTGACCTCCTTGATCTGCCGCTCCTCCGCGGTGGCGTCCTTCTCCTCGACGATGAGGGCCGGCCCCTTGCCGGGCGAGTGGACGACGCGGCCGTAGCCCTGGGGGTTCTCCAGATTCATGGTGGCGAAGGCCAGCGACCCGGGCGCCGTGCGGGCCGACACCACCGCCTCGAGCGTGTGGGCGGTGAGCAGCGGCGTGTCGCCGGAGAGGATGATGATGGCGCCGTGGTGGCCGCGGAGCGACGCCTTGGCGGCGAGGACGGCGTGGGCGGTTCCGAGCTGCTCCGCCTGGCGAGCGAAGCGCAGCGGGGCGCCGGGCAGCGCCGAGCGAAGTGCGGCCTCGACCTCGTCGCCCTGGTGCCCGACCACCACCACCACCGGGTCGGCTCCGCTCTCGAGCGCCCGCTTCACCGGGAAGTAGACCATCGGCTTCCCACAAACTTGGTGAAGGACCTTGGCACGCTGGGTCTTCATGCGCGTGCCCTTCCCGGCGGCGAGGACGATTGCGGCGAGCGGGGCGCTTCCCTTGCGCTTCTTCGAGGGTCTCGGCATGACGCCGAGGCTAGGGCCGCGGAGGGCGGGAATCAAGGACCGCGCCATGCTACCCATGGGTGGATGTGCCCGGCACTGCTCCTCCCGCTCCTCCTCGCCCATGTCGCGGTCTCGCCGAAGGGGGCGGTCGCCGCCGCACATCCCGCCGCCAGCGAGGCCGGGGCGGCGGTGCTGCGGGCCGGCGGGAATGCCGCAGACGCGGCCGTGGCAGCGGCCTTCGCGCTCGGGGTGGTGGAGCCGCAGAGCTCGGGCATCGGGGGCGGAGGGCTGGCGCTCGTCTACGTGGCCCGGGAGGATCGGGTCTACGCCGTCGACTTCCGGGAGACCGCCCCCGCTGGGGCTACCGGCGACATGTTCCTCCGCGATGGAAAACCCGCTCCGCGGACCTCCCGATGTGGCGGGCTCTCCGTGGCCGTGCCGGGCGCCGTGAAGGGATACGCCGAGATCGCGCGCCGCTTCGGCCGACGGCCGCTCTCGGCGCTCGTGGAGCCCGCGGCGAAGCTGGCCCAGGATGGGGTTCCGGTGGGGCGCCACTACCGGGGGGCGGCGGTCGCGGCGGAGGGCTGCCTGAGCGAGGACCCCGCCGCGCAGCGCACCTTCCTCGCGGTCGCGAAGGGGATGTCCGCGCCCCCGGAGCCGGGGTGGCGCCTCGTCCAGAAGGATCTCGCGGTCACCCTTCGCAGGCTCGGGCGCGACCCCGAGGCCTTCTATCGAGGCCCCCTCGCCGATCGCATCGCCGCCGCGGTCCGGGCCAGGGGGGGGATCCTCACCGCTGCCGACCTCGCCGGCTACAGGACCCGGGAACGCGAGGTTCTCTGGGGGACGTACCGGGGCCACCGGATCGCCGCCTTTCCCCCTCCGTCGGCCGGCGGCGCCATCGTCCTCGGACTCCTCCAGGCGCTCGAGGCCGAGGCTCCCGGGGCCGCCGGGCGCGCGCAGGAGCGCTTCCTCCACGCCTTCGTCGAGAGCGAGAAGAGGCTCTTCGCTCGGCGAGCCGGCGCGCTCGGAGACCCCGACTTCGTGCCGGGCGCCTCGGCGGAGGCGCGCGAGATGGCCTCGCCAGCCTTCGCCGCCCAGGTCCGGGCCGGAATCGGGGAGCGGGCGGCGCCGTCGGACGCGGCGGGCCCAGCGGCTCCGGCCGGCCACACCTCCCACGTGTCGGCCGTGGACGCGGAGGGCAACGCGGTCGCGCTCACCACCACCGTGAATCTCCAGTTCGGATCCGGCGTGGTCGTTCCGGGGACCGGCATCCTGTTGAACGACCAGATGGACGACTTCGACGCAGCGCCCGGCGTGCCGAACGCCTTCGGGCTCGTGGGCGGGGAGGTGAACCTGCCCGTCCCCGGGAAGCGTCCGCTCTCCTCCATGTCTCCCACGCTCGTCTTCGGGCCGGAGGGCAAGCTGCTCCTCGCGGTCGGGTCGCCGGGGGGCTCCACCATTCCCTCCACGGTGGTCTGGGCCATCCTCCACGTGGTCGACGACGGCATGTCCCTCGACCGGGCGCTGGGCACGCCCAGAATTCACCATCAGTGGATGCCGGACGTGATCGCCGCCGAGCCGGGGGCCCTCCAGGACGCCACGCGCCAGGCGCTCGAGGCCCGGGGGCATCGGGTGGAGGAGCTGAAGGCCCCCTTCGGCAACCCCCAGGCCGTCCGGATCGACCCGGCCACCGGGTGGCGGGAGGGCGCCAGCGAGCCGCGCGGAGAGGGGCGGGCCGCGGTGCCGTGACGACGTTCTTCGACGCCCACCTCTGCACCGCGTCGCTCGGCCCGCGCGACGTGGCCGACCTGCGATTCTTCCGGGTCGAGGGGGCGCTCTGCCCGCTCGCCGGGACCGGTTCGCCGGCCACCGCGCCGCAGCTGCGCCGGGACTGGGAGGAGCTCACCGGACGTTCGGTGAAGTCGCTCCGCCGGGCCGGGCTGGGCGCCTTCGCGGCGGTCGCCGTGCCGCCCGCCCGGATCCCCGCGAGGGGCCTCGAGGCCTTGCTCGCCGAGCTGCCCGAGTGCCTGTCGCGGCGGGGCGTGGCCGCCATCGGGCCGGTGGGAACGGGGCGCGGCACGCCGCGGGAGGAGGAGCTCTTCTCGCGCCAGCTGGAGATGGCCCGCGAGCTGCGCCGCCCGGTCCTCGTCTCCACGGCGCCCCGGGAGGCGATCCGCCTGACCCGCCGGGCGCTCGCCATCCTCCGGGAGAGCGGGGTCGAGGCCGGCCGCGTGCTGGTGGACGGGGTCGACGCCGGCACCGTGCGGATCGTGCGGGCGGTGGGCTACGGGGCGGTGCTCTCGCTCTCGGCGGGTCCCGGCGCGGTGGAGGAGGCGGCCCGGATCGTCCGGGAGCTGGGCCCGGAGGGCATCGCGCTCGCCTCCCATGCCGGCGACGGTCTCGGAGATCTGCTCTCGATCCCTCGCGCCGCCGACCGCATGTCGCGGCTCGGCCTGTCCGACGCCGTCATCCGCCGCGTGTGCGGGAGGAACGCGCTCGCGGCGCTCGGGCTCGAGCCGTCCGAGGTGCGGAGCGCGGCCGCACCCATCGGCCGGTCCGGCCACCGGCCTTCTCGTTGAGACGATCAGTGAATGCCCTGATCACCGAGCCATCGCTCGGCGTCGATGGCGGCTGCGCAGCCCGACCCGGCCGCCGTGACCGCCTGCCGGTAGGTGGGGTCGGCCACGTCGCCCGAGGCGAAGACCCCTTCCCGGCTGGTCCGCGTGGTGGGCGCCTGGACGTTCAGGTAGCCCACCTCGTTCATGTCGAGCTGCCCCTTGAATATCCCGGTGTTGGGCTCGTGCCCGATGGCCAGGAATAGCCCCTGGGCCTTCATCTCCCAGGTGCGCCCGTCCTGGGTGCTCTTCAGCCGCAGCCCGGTCATGGCCTTGCCGTCGCCGAGCACCTCCCCGACCACGGCGTTCCACACGAACTCGATCTTGGGGTTCTTCCGGGCCCGCTCCCGCATCACCTTCGACGCCCGCAGCTCGCCGCGCCGGTGGATGAAGAAGACCTTGGTCGCATACTTGGTGAGGAAGGTGGCCTCCTCGACGGCCGTGTCGCCGCCGCCCACCACCGCGACCTCGACCCCGCGGAAGAAGAAGCCGTCGCAGGTGGCGCAGGCCGACACGCCCTTGCCCTGGTAGGCCTTCTCCGACGGGAGGCCCAGCCACTTCGCCGACGCACCGGTGGCCACGATGACCGCGTCGGCGGTGGTCTCGACGTCCTCGCTCCAGAGCCGGAACGGCCGGCCCGAGAGGTCGACGCGGGTGACCTCGCCGGGGATGAATCGGGTGCCGAACCGCTCGGCCTGTCCCTTCATCCGCTCCATCAGCTCGGGGCCCATCACGCCCTCCACGAAGCCCGGGTAGTTCTCCACCTCGGTGGTGATGGTGAGTTGCCCGCCTGGCTGCATCCCCTCGAACAGCAGGGGAGAGAGGTTGGCGCGCGCCGCGTAGAGCGCGGCGGTGTAGCCAGCAGGGCCGGAGCCGATGATGGCCAGCTTCTCGTGCTGGGGCATGTTTCCTCCGCGTGTGATCAAGTCGCCGGGCCTACCTGGGGCGCTGCGCCCAGAAGAGGATGCGCTGGTAGGTGTAGGGGTACGGGCGCTCGTCGGGAATGGCCTTCACGATGCGTTCCCGGTAGGTGTCGAGGTAGCGCTCCCAGAGGTCCGGCGGCAGCCGCTTCTCGTAGTCGGTGAGCAGGGTTCCGCGGCACCACTCCACGATGTCGGCCGGCTCGGAGAGTTCGTGGACGTAGACCTGGAGGCGAACCTCCTGCTCGGCGAACCCGAGCCTCCGCAGGAGAAGCGCGTATTCCACCGGGGTGAGCACCGAACGGTGGCGCACGTACCCCTGCAGCGCCGAGGCGAAAGGCTCCTCCCGCGCCAGCTCGTTCGCGAGCCGGTGCGAGGCGTGGGTCTGGTTGGCAGGGACCTGCACCGCCAGCTGTCCTCCCGGAGCCGCGCACGCTGCGAGCCGCTCGAGGAGCGCGGGGTGATCGGGAAGCCAGTGCAGGGCCGCGTTCGAGAGCACGAGGTCGTACCCTCCCGGCGGCGCCTCGAACCGTCCGATGTCCCCGAGGGTGAAGGAGAGCCCGTCCTCGGCCAGGGTCACCGCCTTCTCCAGCATCGCCGGCGACGAGTCGATGCCGAGCGTGGACCTGGCCTGCAGCCGCTTGTGCGCCTCGGCGGTCAGCTCGCCCGTGCCGCACCCCAGGTCGACCACCCGCATCCCGGGCCTGCGGCGGACCATCGCAAGCAGGTCGAAGAACGGGCGGGAGCGCTCGGCGCGGAATCGGGCGTAGAGTTCGGGCTTCCAGACGTCGTGGTGCATGGGCCCTCTCAGGGTCGGGAGGATATCACCCGCCCGACCGATCCAGGCGACCCCGTAGGGCCGCGCCGCCAGGGGGGGAATGACGTTGACCGGTGGGTGGTTGTCGAGAACAATCCCCGCCTTCCACCCCACCCACAGGGAGTCCCATGCCGTTCTCGCCCCGTTCGTACCTTGCGGTCGTCGTCGCCCTCGGCGCTCTGGCCTGCACCTCGCCGTCCACCACCCAGGCCAAGCCCGCCGCCCCGCCGGCCGCCGATCCGAACGCGCCCGTCGCCAAGATCGGCGCCGAGGTCATCTCCGGCAAGGAGCTGGAGGAGTTCGCGAAGGGCGAGCTCAAGAAGCTCGACCAGCAGTACCAGGAGCAACTCTACCAGATGAAGCGCCAGGCCCTCGACTCGATGATCATGAAGCGGATCGTCGAGGCCAAGGCCAAGGCCGCCGGCAAGAGCGCCGAGGACTACGTGAAGGGCGAGGTCCTCGACAAGCTTCCCCCTCCCACCGACGCCGAGATCCAGCAGGTCTACGACGCCGCCAAGGCCCAGGGGCGGGACCTGCCCCCCATGGCGCAGGTGAAGGAGACCATCGTCCGCTTCATCCAGCAGCAGAAGGCCCAGGCGGCGGCGCAGGCCTACTACGACAAGCTGAAGGCCGAAGCCAAGGTCGAGGTCCTCCTCGCCCCCTACCGCGCGCCCCGCCAGAACGTCGAGGCCAAGGGCCCGTCGCGAGGTCCGGCCAACGCCCCCATCACCATCGTCGAGTTCTCCGACTTCGAATGTCCGTACTGCGGCCGCGGGGAGGAGACCGTCGCCGAGGTCGTCCGCGTCTACGGCGACAAGGTCCGGGTGGTCTACCGCGACCTGCCCTTGCCCATGCACGCGAACGCGCCCAAGGCCGCCGAGGCCGCGCACTGCGCCGGGGAGCAGGGCAAGTACTGGGAGATGCACGCCAAGCTCTTCGCCAACCAGCGGGCCCTCGAGATCCCCTCGCTGAAGGGCTACGCAAAGGATCTGAAGCTCGACCAGGCCAGGTTCGACAAGTGCCTCGACTCCGGCGCCACCGCCGCGCTGGTCGAGGAGGGGCGCAAGGCCGGCACGGAGCTCGGCATCAACGGCACCCCGGCCTTCTTCGTGAACGGCGTCATGATCAGCGGCGCGCAGCCGTTCGACGCCTTCAAGGAGATCATCGACGTCGAGCTGGCCCAGAAGTAGACGACTCGGATGGGCGCATACGACCACGGCAACATCTCCGCCATCGCGGAGCGGCGGAAGACGCGACGCATCCACGTCGGGCCCGTTCCCATCGGCGACGGGGCTCCGGTGGTGGTGCAGTCGATGACCACCACACAGACCCCCGACGTCGAGGGCACGCTCGCCCAGATCCGGGCGCTCGCCGCCGAGGGCGCGGGCGTCGTGCGGCTGGCCGTGCCCGACGCCGAAGCCGCCGCGGCGCTGCCGGCCATCGTCCGCGGCTCGCCGGTGCCGCTGGTCGCCGACATCCACTTCGACTATCGCCTGGCGCTCCAGGCCATCGACGCCGGAATCCACTGCGTGCGGCTCAACCCCGGCAACATCGGGAGCCAGGACCGGGTGCGCGAGGTGGTCAAGGCGGCCCGCGAGCGCAACGTCCCCATCCGCATCGGCGTGAACGCCGGCTCGCTCGAGGAGGAGATCGTCGCGAAGCACGGCTGGCCCACCGCCGAGGGAATGGTGGAGAGCGCCGAGCGCCACATCCGGCTGCTCGAGGACCTGGGCTACCGGGAGATCAAGGTCTCGCTGAAGGCCCACGACATCGGCATGACGGTGGCCGCCAACCGGCTCTTCTCGCAGCGCTTCGACTACCCGCTCCACCTCGGCATCACCGAGGCCGGCACGCTCATGACCGGCACCATCAAGAGCGCCGCTGGCCTGGGCATCCTGCTCGCCGCGGGAATCGGCGACACGCTCCGGGTGTCGCTGGCCGCCGACCCGGTCGAGGAGGTCAAGGTCGCTCGCAGCCTGCTCAAGTCGCTCGGCCTCCAGTTCGGCGGGGCCACGCTGACCGCCTGCCCCACCTGCGGCCGCTGCTCGGTGGCGATGATCCCGGTCGCCGAGCGGGTCGAGCAGCGCCTCTCGAAGCTGAAGGGCGCGGTGAACGTCGCCGTCATGGGCTGCGAGGTGAACGGCCCGGGCGAGGCGGCCGCCGCCGACGTCGGCGTCGCCTACGGGCACGGCGGGGTCGGGCTGCTCTTCAAGAGCGGCAAGATCGTGAAGCGGATGAAGGCCGAGGAGCTCGAGGAGGCGCTGGTGGCCGAGGCCGAGCGCATCTCCGCCGAGCGCGAACTGAAGTAGCGGCGCCTCCCGCAGGCAGGAATGCTTCGCCGAGGATCAGGCGGAGACGTCGCCGCCCAGATAGGCCTCCCGGACGCGCGGGTCGGCCGCGAGCTCCCTGGACGGCCCCTCGAGCACGATGCGGCCGCGCTCCAGCACGTAGGCGTGGTCCGAGATCTGGAGCGCCAGCCGGGCGTTCTGCTCCACGAGCAGCACCGTCGCCCCGTCCCGGTGAATGGCCTTCACGAGCTCGAAGATGCGGGCCACCAGCAGCGGGGCGAGCCCCATCGACGGCTCGTCGAGGAGCAGGATCCGCGGGCGCATGAGCAGCGCCCGGGCGAAGGCCAGCATCTGCTGCTCGCCCCCGGAGAGCGACCCGGCCGGCAGCCGCCGCCGCTCCCCCAGCACCGGAAAGCGATCGTACTGCGCGTCGATGCGCCGGCGAATCTCCGCGCCGGCCGGGCGCGGGGCGCGGCTCTCGGCGGCCATCAGCAGATTCTCCTCGATGCTCATGCGGGCCAGGATGCAGCGCCCCTCCGGCACCAGCACGATGCCCTCGGCGACCGCGCGATGTGCCGGGAGCCCGGTCACGTCGCGCCCCTCGAGGAGCACCTGCCCCCGCTCCGGGCGGAGCAGGCCGGCCACCGCGGCCAGCGTGCTGGTCTTCCCCGCGCCGTTCGGGCCGATGAGCGTCACCACCTGTCCGGCGCTCACCCGCAAGGACAGGTCGTGCACGGCCTGGACGTGACCGTAGGAGACGCGCAGCCCCTTCACCTCGAGCAAGGGCGTCCCGGGGGCGCTCACGCCGCCGCCTCCCCGCCCAGGTAGGCGGCGATGACGGCGGGGTCGTTGGCCACCTCGGCGGGCGTCCCGTCGGCGATGACCTTGCCGAAGTCGAGCACGGTGATCCGGTCGCACACCTTCATGACCAGCTTCACGTTGTGCTCCACCAGCAGCACCGAGTGTCCGGCGCGGGCCACGCCGCGGATGAGCTCGGCGATGGCCGCCACCTCGCCGGGGTTCATCCCCGCGGTGGGCTCGTCGAGGAGCATCACCCGGGGGGACGAGGCGAGCGCCCGGGCGATCTCGACGCGCCGCTGCTCGCCGTAGGAGAGGTTGCTGGCCCTCTCCCGGGCCCGCTCCGCCAGTCCCACCCGCTCGAGCAGCGCCAGCGAGGCCGCGCGTGCGCCCCGCTCCTCGACGGCGGCGGAAGGCAGGAAGAGCATGCGACGCCAGAGCGGCGCGTGGCGCTTCAGGTGGGCGCCCACCAGCACGTTGTCGGCGGCGGTGAGCGCCGGGAAGAGCCGGATGTTCTGGTAGGTCCGCGTCACGCCCAGGGCCGCGATGCGGTGGGACGGGAGCCCGTCGAGCCGCACCCCGTCGAGCCGGATGGTGCCGGAGGTGGCCGGGATGAGCCCGGAGATGAGGTTCAAGAGCGTGGTCTTGCCGGCGCCGTTCGGCCCGATGAGGCCGTGCACCTCGCCGGCCTCGACCGCCAGGGAGGCGCCGTCCACCGCCGCCAGGCCGCCAAACGTCCTGCGCACGTCCTGCAGCTCAAGCAGCATGGGCCTCCCGCCGCGCCCGCCGCCGGGCGCGCAGGCGGCCAGGCAGGGAGGAGATGCCCTCGGGCAGGAAGAGGATGACGAGCAGCAGCACCAGGCCGTTCACGAAGAGGCGCAGCGGTCCGGGCTGGAGCCCGACCCGGGAGCTGACCTCGCGAAGCACCTCGGGCAGCAGGGTGAGGAAGGTCGCGCCGACCACCGGGCCGTAGAAGATCCCGGTGCCGCCCACCACGGCGTAGACCAGCATGTCCACCACGCGGCTGAAGGAGTAGGTGCCCGGGGCGATCATGAAGGTGTAGTGGGCCTCCAGCGCGCCGGCCAGGCCGGCGAACGCGGCGCCCAGCGCCAGCATGGCGAGCTTGTAGCGGGCCACGTGGATGCCCATGGTGCGGGCCGCCGGCTCGTCCTCCCGGATGGCCTCGAGCGCGTATCCGGCTCGCGAGCCCCTTGTGCGCCAGAGCACGAAGAGGGCGGCCGCCAGCGCCGCGTAGATCATCCAGATGGCGGTGCGCTGCGGGACGGCGGTCAGCCCCAGTGCACCGTTCGTGAAATCCAGGTTCACGAAGAAGATGCGGACCACCTCGCCGAAGCCGATGGTGGCGATGGCCAGGAAGACCCCCTTCAGGCGAAGGACCGGAAGCCCGAGCGGCACGGCCACCAGCGCCGGGAGCAGGGTGGCCACCGCCAGGTTGAGCGCGAACGGGGCCCGGGTGTGGAAGGTGAGGATGGCCGACGCGTAGGCCCCGATGGCCATGAAGGCGGCCTGCGCCAGCGAGAGCTGGCCGCAGGAGAGGGTGGTGTAGACGGAGAGTGCGAGCAGCCCGTTCAGGCCGACGAAGGCCACGGTGGACTGGTAGGTGAGCCAGAGATCCTGGAGCGCCTCGAGCGACACGCCGGGTCAGGCCTCGCGGAGCGCCGCGGACCCGAGGAGGCCCCGGGGGCGGAGCACCAGCACCAGGAAGAGGACGCCGAAGGCCACCGCGTCCCGGTACGACGAGCCGATCCAGGCCACCGTGAAGACCTCGAGCAGCCCCAGCGCCAGGCCGGCCAGCGCCGCCCCGGGCATGCTGCCCATGCCGCCCAGCACGATGACCGCCAGCCCCTTCAGCTCCACCGAGCGCCCCATGTCCGGCGCCACGTTGTTGAACGCCAGCCCGAAGAGCACGCCGGCCGCCGCGCCCAGCGCCGACGACACGAAGAACGACGCCGAGATGATGCGGTCCACGTCCACGCCCAGCACGCGCGCCGCCCGGGGGTTCTCCGCCACCGCCCGGATGCGCCGTCCCAGCTGGGTGCGCCGGAGCAGCCAGGTCAGGCCGGCCAGCATCAGGAGCGCGATGGCGATGATGATGATCTGCAGCTCGGAGACCACCGCGTCGCCGATCTTCAGGCTGCGGGTGGGCACCGTCCCGAAGGGGAAGCGCTCCACGTCGGGGCCGAAGAACTGGACCACGCCCGCCTCCAGGATGGTGGCCAGCGCGATGGAGCTGATGAGCCCGGCGATGTTGGAGTCGCTGCGCCCGCGAAGCGGCCGGAAGGCGATGCGGTCCACCAGCATGCCCAGCAGGCCGCCCAGGAGGACCGCCACCGGGAAGGCGGCCACCATCGGCATGTGCAGGTGGACCACGAGAACCAGCGCCGCGTAGGCGCAGACCATGAAGACGGCCTGATGCGCGAGGTTGAGGATGTCGAGCACGCCGAAGACCAGCGTGTACCCCAGCGCGAAGAGCGCGTAGATGCTCCCCAGGAACAGGCCGTTGACGATCTGCTGCCCCACGCGGCGCGGCCCCGGGGGCTACTGGAGGATCTCGAACTTCCCGCCCTTCACGATCTGGACGGCCGCGGCGTGGTTGCCGTCGCGGCTGGGCAGGAAGGAGAACTTGCCGAGCGGCGTGGGCAGGTCCTTCACCTTGGCGAAGCCGGCCTTGATGTCGTCGCGGCCGCCCTTCATGCCGGCCTGTGCGATGGCGTCGGCGATGACCAGCACGCCGGTGTAGGCCTGCGCGCAGAACTGGTCGGGGTCGTTGCCGCGGGCCTTCTGGGCGGCGATGAAGGCCAGGTTGACCGGGTCGGTGGAGGCCTTGTTCCAGGCCGTGCCAACCATGACGCCCTCGGCGGCCGGGCCGGCGTTGGCCATGAGCTTGGGCGAGTTGAAGCCGTTGCCGCCCATGATCGGGACGTTCCAGCCCAGCTGGCGGGCCTGGCTGACGATGGCGGCGGCCTGCTCGACCAGCGCCGAGACCATGAGGAAGTCGGGGTTCTTGGCCTTCAGCGCGGTGAGCTGGGCGTTGAAGTCCCGGTCCTTGGTGGCGAAGGTCTGGATGTCGACGATGGGGATGCCGGCGGCCTCGAGCGATGCCTTCATGACGTCGAATCCACCCTTGGTGAACACGTCGTCGTTGCCGTAGAGGATGGCGGCGTTCTTGAAGCCGAGCTTGCCCTGGGCCGCCTTGAGGGCGGACGGGATCACCTGGGCCTCGGTGAGCGAGACGCGCCAGACGTAGTCGCCGATGTCGGTGATGCCCTTGGCGGCGGTGTTGGAGACAGCGACCACCGGGGTCTTGCCCTGCTGCGCGAGGGGGTCCGCGGCGGTGGCGGTGGTCGAAAGGGTGGGGCCGATGATGGCGCTCACCTTGTCGCGGTTGATGAAGCGCTGGAAGACCGCGATGCCCTGCTCCTTGGAGGTGGCGTCGTCCTCGAGGATGAGCTCGAGCGTGACGCCCTTCAGCTTGCCGCTCTTGTTCACGTCCTCGATGGCCTGCTGGACGCCGGCCTTCTGCTGCGCGCCATAGGCGGCGGCGTTGCCGGTGAGCGAGAAGGCGGCGCCGATCTTGACGGTCTCGGCGGCGGAGGAGAGGGAAGGAATGGCGAGGAGAGCAGCCGCGGCGGCGGTGAGCCAGCGAACCGGGATCTTCATGCAACCTCCAGGTGTGTCGAGGTGGGGACCGAGGGGTCGTACCATCCGGCGAGACGGGTGGACAAGGGCGCCGGCCCGGAGGTCGGCCAAGGCGAATGCACCCATCCGGGCGCCTATCCGCGAGGTGAAGCCCATGCCTGCACGTTTCCGCGCGTCCTGAAAGAAAATTGAGCCCCATCAAGCGAGAAGCGACCCAACGGGGGCCATGACGCGCTGCAACTTGCGATGTCACCGAACGCATGCGAGAAGTTCGCACAACCGCCCAGGGGCCGCCGCCCCGGCGAATGGCGCCGTTCCCGCTCGGTTCAACCGGAGGATACACGTGAGAATCAAGGCTCTCTTCAGTCTGGCAGTTCTCGGATACGCCGGCCTGGCACTTGCCCAGGCGACACCTGCGCAGAATGTAGTCGTAGAGGAAAGGAAGAGCGAAACGGTCACCGTCGTGGTGAAGGAGACGCCCAAGCCCCCGGCGTTCGTCTTCGAGCTCCACGGCTTCACCTCGGTCTCCATGTATGTCCAGGACGCCAACTTCGCCGTCGGCACCACCCCGGCCACCGGCCAGCAGGGCCTGAACATCATCAGGAACTGGACCACGGACAAGCTTCTCCTCGGCGCCGACATCCGCCAGACCCGGCTCAACTTCTCCGTGCGCGGCCCAGAGATCCTCGGCGGCGCGACGCCCAAGGCCGTCGTCGAGTTCGACATGTTCGGACCGGCTGGCGGCGACGGCGGCTCGTTCGGCGACGTCTCCGTTCTGCCCCGCATCCGCATCGCCTACACGGAACTGAAGTGGGCGAACACCACCCTCATATTCGGCCAGCAGAACATGCTGACCATCCCCAGCATCCCGCAGTCGGTCGGCCACATCGCCTTCCCGACGGCCTACACGGCCGGCCTCGTCGGCTGGCGGCAGCCGGGCATCTGGGGCTACCACACCATGGGCAGCGACACGAAGTTCGAGTTCGCCTGGTCGATCCAGCGCGCGGGCTGGCAGAACACGCAAGTCAACGCCGCGGAGGGCCTCAACTTTGGCGTGGCCTCCGGCCTCCCGGCGTTCGAGGCTCGCGGCAGGCTGACGTTCGGCAAGGCCTTCGACATCTGGATCAGCGGCCACTGGCAGCAGGTCGACCGCAACGGCCCGGGCGTGGTCGAGAACAAGGCCCTTCACAGCACCCTCACCACCGCGCTCGGCACCGTGGGAATGAAGCTCGACACCGGCTTCCTGGTCCTCCAGGGCGGCGCCTGGTGGGGCAAGAACGCCGCCCCACTTCTCGGCAACGTGGTCCAGTTCATGCCCTTGACCGTGACCAACGTCCCCCAGATCTTCGGCGCCGGCGCCTGGGGCCAGATCGGCCTGAACTTCTCCAAGGAGTTCTCGATCTGGTACATGTACGGCATCGATCACCCGAACTACGCCGACGTCTTCGCGGCCGGATTGAACATCATGCGGAACCAGAACTCGGACGCGATGGTGCGCTACCAGACCGGCAATTTCGCGATCGGTGCCGAGTGGCTGTACTCCCGGACGACCTGGAACACCGCGAACGCCGCGTCGAACCCCGCTGTCTCGACGCCCGCGTTGGTCGGCCTGAACACCGACAACGTCCTCAAGGGCAGCCAGTACATGCTCTCCTTCAACTACTACTTCTAGCTGAAGCCGGATCTCGCATCGCACCGCCTCCGCGCCTCCTTGGCGCGGGGGCGGTTTCGTTCTATAGCTTCCCGTCCATGGCCGAAACCCTCGACTTCCGACGCGTCGACTACCCGGAACCGCACCGGGAGCGGACCCGCCGCCTGCTCGCCGCCCACCCGGAGGCGAAGCTCCTCCAGGGGCCGCAGCCCTGGTCGATGGTCATCCTCCTGGGCGTCGTCGGGCTGCAACTCGCCATCGCCTGGGTGCTGCGCGACCAGGGCTTCTGGCTGGTGCTGCTCGTGGCCTGGCTGGTGGGAGCGGTGGCCGACCACGCGCTCTGGGTGCTCATCCACGAGGCCACCCACAACCTGATCGTCCGTACACCATGGGTGAACTCGCTCTCGGCCATCGTCGCCAACCTGCCCATCGTCTTCCCGGGCGCCATCGCCTTCCGCCGCTACCACCTGCTTCACCACGCCTGGCAGGGCGATCCCGAGATCGACGCCGACCTGGCGGCTCCCGCCGAGGCGCGCCTGGTCGGGCGCTCCACCGTCAGGAAGACGCTGTGGCTCCTCTTCTACTTCCTCGCCCAGGCGCTGCGGGCCACCCAGCTCCGGCGCATCAAGCTCTGGGACGCCTGGTACGTGGCCAACGTGGTCGTGCAGGTGGCCTTCGCGGTGGCGGTGGTTCACTTCGCCGGCTGGACGGCGCTTGGATACCTGTTCCTGTCCTCCGCGTTCGCCATCGGGCTCCACCCGGTGGGCGCGCGCTGGATCCAGGAGCACTACCTCACCTTCCCGGGCAACCAGGAGACCTTCTCCTACTACGGGCCCATGAACGTGTTCGCGCTCAACGTCGGCTACCACAACGAGCACCACGACCTGATGCGCGTGCCCTGGAGCCGGCTGCCGGCCCTCAAGCGAATGGCCCCGGAGCTCTACGAGCCGCTCCAGTTCCACCGTTCCTGGGGCAAGCTCCTCTGGCGATTCCTCACCGACCCTCAGATCACGCTCTACAGCCGCGTGGTCCGGCAGGGGACGGCCGGCACCGGGCGTCTCGAGCCCGCGGCGTAGGCGCCACCATGCAACTCGCACGCTACAGCCGGACCTTCATCCCCACGCTGAAGGAGGCCCCGGCCGACGCCCAGGTCGCCTCGCACCGGCTGCTCGTCCGGGCCGGGTTCATCCGCCAGCTCGGCGCCGGGATCTACGACCACCTGCCCCTGGCTCGCCGGTCGCTCGCCAAGGTCGAGCGGATCGTCCGCGAGGAGATGGACGCCATCGGCGGCCAGGAGTTCCACCTTCCCGCGCTCCACCCGGCGGAGATCTGGAAGGAGAGCGGCCGCTGGGACGTGATGGGCGACAACATGTTCCGGCTCCAGGACCGCAAGGGCGCCGACTACTGCCTGGGCATGACCCACGAGGAGATCTTCACCGCCATCGCCCGCGACGAGCTGCGCAGCTACCGGCAGCTGCCCCAGGTCTGGTACCAGATCCAGACCAAGTTCCGCGACGAGCCGCGCCCCAAGTCGGGCCTGCTCCGCGTCCGCCAGTTCACCATGAAGGACGCCTACTCCTTCGACGTGGACGCGGCCGGCCTCGACAGGAGCTACGACGACCAGCGCCAGGCCTACGAGAAGATCTTCACCCGCTGCGGCCTCGACTTCGTGGCGGTGCAGGCCCACTCCGGCGCCATGGGTGGCTCGGGCTCGCAGGAGTTCATGGTCCGCACCGACGCAGGCGAGGACGACGTGGCCGCCTGCCCGAGGTGCCGCTACGCCGCCAACACCGAGACGGCCCGGAGCCGCGGACCGGTCCGGCCGGTGGATGCCGGAGAGCCGCTCGACGCGCCCCGCAAGTTCCCAACCCCCGGCGTGCGCACCATCGATGGGCTGGAGCGCCCCCCGCACGGCCGCCCGGCCGCGCGACAGCTGAAGACGCTCGTGTACATGGGCGACGAGAAGCCGGTCCTGGCCGTGGTGCGCGGCGACGACGACCTCGACGAGGCCAAGCTCCAGACCGCCACCGGGGCGGCCCAGGTCCGGCCCGCCCGTCCCGAGGAGATCCGGCCGCTGCTCGGCGCCGACGCCGGCTCGCTGGGCGCGGTCGGCGTCCGGAACATCCCGGTCCTCGTGGACGAGTCGCTGGCGGGCGTCGCCGGCATGGTCACGGGCGCGAACGAGAACGATGTCCACCTCGAGGGCGTGGAGGTGAAGCGGGACCTCTCCGCCGGCCGCCTCGTCGATCTCCGCAAGGTGAAGGTGGGCGAGGGATGCCCGCGCTGCGACGGGGCGCTCGATCTTTTCAAGGCGCTCGAGGTCGGCCACATCTTCAAGCTCGGCACCAGGTACTCGGTCTCCATGAAGTCGAGCGTGCTGCTCGCCGACGGCAAGGAGAGCCCCATCGTCATGGGCAGCTACGGAATCGGCGTCGAGCGGGTGATGGCCGCCGCGGTCGAGCTGCACCACGACGCCGACGGCATCATCTGGCCCTTCTCCATCGCCCCGTTCCACGTCACCGTCCTCACCCTGGGGAAGGAGCCGGAGCTGGCCCAGGCCGCCGAGGAGGTCGCCGCGGCGCTCGGGCGGGCCGGCATGGAGGTTCTCCTCGACGACCGGGACGAGCGGGCCGGCGTGAAGTTCAAGGACGCCGACCTGATCGGCATCCCGCTCCGCATCGCGGTGGGCAAGAAGGGGCTCGCCGACGGGAAGATCGAGTGGAAACTCCGGCGCGGCAAGCAGGTCGACCTCGTCCCGCTCGGCGACGTGGAGGCCCACGCAAGGGCGCTTCTCGCGGCCGAGGTGGGCTGAGGGGGCCCTTGCGCTTCCGTCTCGCCATCGGTCCCGACGGAACGGTCAGCCTCCCGCGGCACGAGGCCGATCTGCTCGGCGTCCTCGACGGCGATCCGCTGGAGATGCAGCCGGTACCGGGGGCCTTCGCCGTTCTGCGAGGGGCCGGGCGCGGCCTGCCGGCGCCCTACCTGGCCGGCTCGCTCCGCTCGCTTTCCGCGCCGGAGGTGTTTCACTTCCTGTCCACGGCGCTCAAGACCGGCACCCTGCTCCTCTCCTTCGGGGGTGGCGGCCACGACGCCCCGCTGCCGGACGTGCCGGCCGGGCTGCGCCGCAAGACGGTGAGCTTCCGCGACGGCCAGGTGACCTTCGCCTCCTCCAGCGAGCGGGCCGATCGCCTGGGCGCCGTGCTCTGGCGGAACGGTCTCGTTCCGGCCGCGGAGCTGGCGCGCTGCGGCCGCCTGGTGCAGTCGGCGCGCCCGCTCGGGCAGGTCCTGGTGGAGGAGGGGCTCCTCGACCCCGGTCAGCTCTACGGCGCCATGGGGCTTCAGGTGCGGGAGATCGTGCTCGGCGCCTTTCTCGACGAGGACGGGGAGTTCGTCTTCGTGGAGGGGCGCCCCGACGATCGGAACGCCGTTCGCCTTCCCGAGCGAACGCGCGAGCTGCTTCTCGAGGGGATGCGGCGGCGCGAGGAGGTGGATCGGCTCGCGTCGGGCCTGCCGGATCGAGAGGCCGTGGCCGTGCGGTCCGCGGGAGGGACCGGAGCCCCGGACGAGAAGGGGAGGCGGTTGCTCGACACCCTGGACGGCGTGCGCACCGTCCGTCGCGCCATCGACGACGCCTGGCTGGGCGCCTACGAGGGTACGCGCGTCCTCGATGAGCTGGTGCGCGGCGGCTGGGTGGTGCGAGCCGCGCCCCCGCCGCCGGGGCCCGAACCTGCGCCGCTGCGGGAGGTGCCGGCTGGCGGCCCATTCGAGAGCTACGCTCGCATCGTCCGCCACGTGTTCGAGGAGCTGTCCCGGATCCAGCCGGATGCCGGCAGACGCCTGGAGAGCTTCTTCGAGCGGCTCCCGCCGGGGCGCCGCGCCGTCTTCAAGGGCGTTCGCATCGGCGCCGACGGGAACATCGACGTGGACCAGCTGCTCCGGAACGCAGGCAAGGGAGCGGCGCGTCCCGGACCGGTGGCCCGCGCCCAGGCGCTCGACGCGCTGGAGTCGTTCGTCTCCTTCGCGCTCTTCGAGGTGAAGAACTGCCTGGCGCCCGCCGAGGCGGCGCGGGTGC
>Ga0315273_10000545_pt1 | contig 40344 bp, 37 predicted proteins | sample YL17G02_0_MG_FD_205753 | JGI IMG/M metagenome (GOLD analysis project Ga0315273, IMG submission 205753) | Sediment microbial communities from Yellowstone Lake, YNP, Wyoming, USA - YL17G02_0 | ecosystem: Environmental > Aquatic > Freshwater > Lake > Sediment | place: USA: Wyoming | collected...
GTGCTACGCTTCTTCATAGCCAGCCTCCTTTCCTGAGCCCTCGAGCTCGTCACTTGCAGACCACACGGTACTGCGTGGAGGCTGGCCTTCTCATCCCATCTCAGGCGCGACACCGCCTGATCTGCTTCTATAATCGCGACGTGCCCGAAATCGACTTCTCTCTCGTGGTACCGGTGTACAACGAGTGTGAGAACGTGCGCGACCTGATCGCGCGTTCGGTTCCGGCGATGGCGGCGCTCGGCGGCTCGTTCGAGGTGGTGCTGGTCGACGACGGCTCCACCGACGGCTCGTCCGAGATCCTCGATGAGCTGGCCACCGCCGAGCCGCACCTGACAGTGCTTCACTTCGAGCGCAACTGCGGCCAGTCGGCCGCGTTCGATGCCGGATTCACGCATGCGCGCGGCCGCATCGTCGTCACGATCGACGCCGACCTGCAGTCCGACCCGGCCGACATCGCCGAGCTTCTCCCCGGCCTCGAGCGCTATGACGCCGTCGTCGGCATTCGCGCCAACCGGCACGACACATCTTGGCGGAAGCTCTCGTCATGGTTCGCCAACGGCGTCCGCAACCGCCTCACCCGCGAGGACATCATCGACACCGGCTGCCCCCTGAAGGCGTTCCGCGCCGAGGCGATCAAGTCCGTGCGGATGTGGAAAGGGTCGCACCGTTTCCTGCCCACGCTGCTGCGCCTCGGCGGCTACACCGTCACCCAGGTCCCGGTGCCGCATTACGCCCGCAAGGCGGGCACCTCCAAGTACGGCACCCTCGATCGCGCGTTTCGCGGGCTGCGCGATGCGCTCGGCGTGCGCTGGCTGCAGGACCGCAACCTCAACTGGAGACTGCGCGACTCAAAGACGGGGACAGGGGACCGGGGACCGGGGACCGCAAACCGATAGCTCCGCATGGGCAGGAGGCAGCGCCGATGAATCTACCAACCACACCGCTGATGCTGTTCGGCTTCGCCGGGCAGGCGCTGTTCTCGGCGCGCTTCATCGTCCAGTGGCTCGCCTCCGAAGCCAGGAAGCAGAGCGTGATCCCGCTGGCGTTCTGGTACTTCTCGCTGGCCGGCGGTCTCTTCCTGCTGATCTACGCGATCCTGCGCCACGACCCGGTGTTCATACTCGGACAGGCCGCCGGCTTGGTGGTCTACGTCCGCAATCTCGTCCTGATCTTCCGCGAGCGCGCCGCCGCGCGGGTGACACCATCGGCCTGAGCCACTTTCACCTCGGCCGGCAAGAAGAAGGCGGGAACGAAGCCCCCGTTCAGCAGATGCGGGGCAGCTCGGAGCCGGAGAGCACGTCGAGCGGCCGCTCCGTGCCGTACGCCGTCCGCACCGCGACAGGCGCTGCGCCGACGGCTGGCGCGGACACCCTGCCGATTGCCGCCGCTCCTGCGCCCAGCGGGTGGCCGCGCAGCGCCGCGAGGCAGCGCTCGGCGTCGCCGTCGCCGACCCACAGCAGCACGCGCCCCTCGCAGGCGACGTAGAGCGGGTCGAGGCCGAGCACGTCGCACACGGCACGCACCTGCGGTCGCACGGGGATCGCGGTTTCTTCGAGGACGATGCGAACGCCGGCGCGCGCGGCGACCTCGTTGCACACCGTGGCCACGCCGCCGCGCGTCGGGTCGTGCATCGCATGGACGTCGACGCCGGCGCCGAGCAGCGTCTCGATCAGCGACGAAAGTGGGGCGCAGTCGGAGACCAGCCCCTCGCCGCCGAGCCCGTGGCGGCACCCCATGACCGTCGCGCCGTGGTCGCCGATCGGCCCGGACACCAGGATGGCGTCGCTAGCCGCAACACGGTGGTCGCCGAGCTCGCGACCCGGCGGCACCACGCCGAGGCCGGCGGTCACGGCGAAAGCGCGGTCGCCCTTGCCGCGCGGCACCACCTTGGTGTCGCCCGCGACGATAGCCACTCCCGCCTCGCGCGTCGCTCGCGCTGCACCGGCGACGAACGTCTCCAGCAGGCTCACCTCCAACCCCTCCTCGAGAATCAGCGCCCAGGTGATCCACAGCGGCCGCGCGCCGACCATCGCCAGGTCGTTGACGGTGCCGCACACCGAGAGATAGCCGAGATCGCCGCCCGGGAACACCGGCGGATCGACGACGAACGCGTCCGTGGTCAGCGCCGGCCGGCCCGGCGGCAGCTCAGGGAGCACAGCGGCATCGGTGAGCGTGGCGAGGAAAGGGTTAGCGAGCGCGGACGCGAACAGACCGGAGATCAGCTCCTGGGTGAGGTGGCCGCCGCCGCCGTGGGCGAGAAGGATCCGCCCGCCCGCGCCCCCCGGGGGCGCGGGGCTCGGGGCTCGGGGTTCGGAACGACGTGGGCTCGGCATGGTCAGGGTCTCCCGGCGGCGTAGCGCTCGTGGCGGTACCAGGCGGCGCAGGTGCCCTCGCTCGACACCATGCACGCGCCGATCGCCGACGATGGCGTGCACGACGTCGCGAACAGCGGGCAGTCGGGCGGGTCGATCGAGCCCTTGAGCACCTCGCCGCAGCGGCATCCGGCCGGCTCCACGGGGTCGCACACGTCGACCTCGATCATCGCGGCGTCGCGATGGCGAAATTCCTCCCGCAGGCCGAGGCCCGACCCGGGGATCGACCCCAGCCCGCGCCACATCGTGTCCTCGGGCTGGAAGAAGCGGTCGACGACGGCGCGCGCGCCGACGTTGCCCTCCGGCGTGACGACCCGCGAGTAGAGGTTCACCACGCGCGGCGTGCCACCCGCCTGCTGCTCGACCAGTTCGAGAACACCGCGCAGCACGTCGGTCGGCGTGAACCCGACCACCGCGGCGCCGAGCCGGTAGTCGTCCGGCAGGAACGAAAACGCCTTCCAGCCGGTGACGACCGACACGTGCCCCGGGCACAGGAACCCGTCGACCTCGACGCCGGGGTCGCCGGCGAGCGCCCGCAGCGGCGGCGGCATCACCTTGTGGCCGGAAAGCACCAGGAAGTTGGCGACGTCAGAGCCCTCCGCCTCCGCGAGCGCTGCCGCGATCGTCGGCACGGTGGTCTCGAAACCGACGCCGAGGAAGACGACCGTCCGCGCCGGGTTGTCGCGGGCGATCGCCACCGCGTCACGCGGCGAGTAGACGATGCGCACGTCGCCGCCCTCGGCGCGGGTGCGCTCCAGGGAGCCGCTGCTCGACGGCACCCGCAACAGGTCGCCGAAGGTGCACACGGTGGTCGCCGGGCGGCGCGCGAGCGCCTCGGCGCGGTCGACGTAGCCGACCGGCGTGACGCACACCGGGCACCCGGGGCCGGCGATCAGGCGGACGCTGGGCGGCAGCAGCCGGCGCAGCCCGGCGGCGGCGATCGCGTTGGTGTGGGTGCCGCACACCTCCATCAGCGTGATGCGGCGCTGCAGACGCTCGGCCGCCTTGCCGATGCGGCGCGCCAGGCCCGCCACCGCTGCCGGGTCGGCGAACGCGGCCGGCGTCACCATCGCGCCGCCTCGCCGGCCTCGCCGAGCTGGCGCAGCAGCTCGATCGTCTCCTTCGCCTCGGTCTCGTCGACGCGGCCGATGGCATAACCGGCGTGAATCAGCAGGAACTCGCCGACCTTGGCGTCGTCCAGGAGCATCAGCGAGATCTCACGCCGGACGTCGTCGATCTCGACCACGCCCAGACCCTCGTCCCGCTCCACAAGCCGCATCGGTACCGCGAGACACATCACCCACCCCCGTCGTTGCGGAGCTCGACGCTCCTCGCGACCGCGACCGCCCCGAGCGCGGCCTGGCCGTACGCGATCCCACCATCCCCAGGCGGCATGCTCGTCGGCAGCAGCGCGCGCAGCCCCACGCCGGCCAACCCGTCGGCCAGCCGGCGCCGCAGGATGCGGTTCACCAGACAACCGCCGCCGAGCGCTACCGTCCCGATGCCCAGCGGGACGACCCGCCGCGTCAGCTCGACCGCGAGCGCGCAGAACGTCGCGTGTACGCCCGCCGCCACGCGCTCCGCTGTCTCACCGGAAACCACGCGGCGCGCAGCAGCCGCGAGCACGGCGCTGCTCGGCAGCATCGCCGGACCGTCGCGGTCGCCCGAAAGCTCCACCTCCGGCCAGGGCTCCACCTCGCCGCCTGCGGCCGCCGCGCAGGCCTCCAACCGCGCCGCGCTCTCGCCCTCGTAGCCATTGGCGGCGACGAGGCCGAGCAGCGCTCCCGCGGCTTCGAAGAGCCGCCCGGCGCCGGTCGCCAGCGGCCACGACGAGCTTCCCGCCAGGCGGGCCACTTGCAGGAGGCGGTCGATCGCGACCAGCTTCGCAACCGGGAGCCTCTCGATCAGCCCTTCCGACCCGTGGCGGGCAAGCGCCGCGACGAGAACCCGCCATGGCTCACGCACCGCCGCCTCGCCGCCGACCAGCGGCAGCGCCTCGAGGTGCGCAAGCCGGTGCCAGGCCAGATCGCCCGAGAGCGACAGCCACTCTCCGCCCCAGGCGACGCCGTCCGGACCCCAACCGGTGCCGTCGAGAGCCAGCGCGAATGAGGTCTCACCTGCGCCGGGGAACGCCTTGTGCTCCGCAAGCACCGCCGCGGCATGGGCAACATGGTGCTGGGCTTGGAACAGTCGGGCGCCACGCTGGCGGGCGAGGCGTTCGCCGAGCCACGTGCTCGGGTAGTCGGGATGTGCATCGACCACGATGACCTCGGCCTCGACCTCGAGAAACTCCTCGAGGCCCGCTACCACCTCGGCAAGGAACGCGCGCGCCGCGTCGGAGTCGAGGTCGCCGACGTGCTGGGACGGGAACGCCTCGCGTCCGACCGCCAGGCACGCGGTCGTCTGCAGGTAGCCTCCGAGCGCCAGAACCGGCTCCTCCGCCTCGACCGGCAGCGGCAGCGGCTCCGGGACGTAGCCGCGCGCCCGCCGCACCATGATTGTGCCTTCGGCGGTCGCCCTCACCACCGAGTCGTCGACGCGGCGCACGACGTCCCGGTCGTGCAGGAGGAATGAGTCCGCGATACCCGTCAGGCGCGCCAGCGCCTCGCGGTTCGACCGGCAGATCGGCTCGTCGCTGGCGTTGCCCGACGTCATCACCAGGGCATCGAACTGCGCGCCGCGGAAAAGCTCCACGTGGACCGGGGCGGTTGGCAACATCACGCCGACATCCGAGAGGCCAGGCGCGATACCGTCGCAAAGCAGAGAGCTCTCGCGTCGCGGCGCCAGAACCACGGGCGCCTGCGTCGAGGCGAGCGCCGCAACGCCGGCCTCGTCCAACGTGGCGAGTCGGCGTGCGACGGCGAGATCTCGCGCCATCACGGCGAGCGGCTTCGCTGGTCTCCGCTTGCGCTCACGGAGGCGCGCGACTGCGGCCTGATCGTCTGCCCGGCACGCGAGCTGGAAGCCGCCGAGCGCCTTGACGGCGACGATCGCGCCGGCGGCCAGCTCGCGCCGCGCCAGCGACAGTGCCTCCTCGGGGCGATCGGCCACCATCCCGTGTGCGTCCTGCAGCCACAACCGTGGGCCGCACTTCGGGCAGCACACCGGCTCCGCGTGAAAGCGGCGATCGCGGGGATCCGTGTACTCGCGCTCGCACTCGGGACACAGCGGGAAACACGCCATGGCGGTGCGCTCGCGGTCGTACGGCAGGCCGCGCACGATCGAGAAGCGTGGGCCGCAGTTGGTGCAGGTCGTGAACGGGTAGGAGAAGCGGCGATTGCGCCGGTTCGCCATCTCGGCGCGACAGTCGGCGCACAGCGCCGCGTCGGGAGGGACAAGGGCGCGCTGGCGCCGGCCCTCCGCCGAGGCCAGCACGCGGAAGTCGGTTTCCTTGACCGACTGGATCTCGAGCACGTCGAGATCGTCGAGCCGCGCCAGCGGCGGCAGCGACCTGCGAAGGCCGACGATGAAGCGACCGGCCGCCGGCTCGTCGCCCTCGACTTCGATGACGACACCGTCGGGGGTGTTGCACACCCAGCCGCCCAATTGCAGCGCGCTCGCCAGGCGGAACACCGCCGGGCGGAAACCCACCCCCTGCACCACGCCGCGACACGTGATGCGGAATCGCACGCGCCCGGCGGCGGCGCTCAGGTCCGCGCCGCCCGCTTGGCCGCGAGGAGCTCCTCCAGCAGCCCGCACCACTCCGCCATCCCTTCACCGCTGCGGGCCGACGTGGCCAGCAGGCGCCCCGCCGGGTTGAGCACCGAAACCTGCTCCTTCACCGCGGCAATGTCGAATTCCACGTGGGGCAGCAGGTCGACCTTGGTGATAACCGTGACCCGGGCGCGGGAGAAGATCGCCGGGTACTTGAACGGCTTGTCGTCCCCCTCGGCGACGGAGAGCAGCGCGACCTTGAGGTCCTCGCCGAGATCGTACGAGGTCGGGCAGATGAGATTACCGACGTTCTCGATGAGAAGGACGTCGAGCGGCGGAAACGCGGCATCGGCGAGCGCGCCCTGGACCTGCCTGGCGTCGAGGTGACAGGCGCCGCCGGTGAGGATCTGGCGGGCAGGAATCCCGGCGGCGCGCAGGCGATCAGCATCGCGCTCAGTGGCAATATCTCCTTCGATCGCGGCCAGGCGAAGCCTGCCGCCCAGCCGCGCGACTGTCTTCTCGAGAAGCGTCGTCTTGCCAGAGCCCGGGGACGAGATGAGGTTGATCACCAGCGTGCCGTCGCCGCGGTAGCGCGCCCGCACCTCGGCGGCAGCAGCCTCGTTGGCGGCCAGGATGCGCTGCTTGACGTCGATCTCGGTCACGCCCCAGCCCCCCCTCCGGCATCATAGCTCACGAACGAGACGCGCAGAATGTCGAGCTCGTCGCCGCCTTCGATCTGCAACGGCTGCCCGCAGTCGGGGCACAGCCGGAGCCACGACCCGGGCGTCCGCGGCTTCTCCTCGGCGCACGCCGGACAACGCTGTCGGGCGGGCCGCCATTCGACCTCGAGACGGCAGGCCGCGTCGGGACCGCCGGCGATAGCTGCGTCCCAGGCGAACCGCAGCAGCTCGGGCTCGAGCGCCGACAGCTCACCGACAGCGACATGCACCTCCTCCAGACGGCCTCCGCCGTGCTGCGCCACGGCAGCGCGGCAGGAGTCGAGGATGCTCATCGCAATGCCCATCTCGTGCACCCGGCCACCTCCCGCCATCTTCCGATGCCGGCCGGCCGCCCTTGGGCGGACAGTCGGAAGTTGTGATTCTAGCAGCCTTTGACTGCACACCGTTGAAGCTACATCTCTCCGCTATGCGGACCGGCAGATCCCCAGGACCGCAGTGCGACGTGGCAGGAGTTCCTCGCCAGATCTTCAGTGGTTTTCGATGTCCGCGCCCGAGACGCATGGCCGGACGCGGAACACCGAACAAGGTAAAAGAACGGTAATATGGCGTATGATCGCGCTGCCGCGCATCGTTGTGACGGGCGCGTCCGGGTTCATCGGCCGTCACCTCCTCGACGCTCTCAAGGACAACTATCAGATCGTCGCCATGGCGCGACGCTCCCAGGCTCGCTGCGGCGCCCCGATACACCCGAACATCTCGTGGTTCCAGGTCGACATTGGTGACCGCGAGCCGCTGGCGGCCGTCTTCCGGCTGGTTGCCGAGGGCGGGGGCGTCGACCTTGTCATCCACCTCGCCGCCCACTACGACTTCACCGGCGATGAGCACCCCGAGTACTGGCGAACCAACGTCAACGGATTGCGCAACGTGCTCGACCTTTGCCGCAGCTCCCTGCGGCCCAAGCACTTCGTCTTCGCCTCCTCGGTCGCGGCATGCGCCTTTCCGCCGCCGGGTGGCGCCCTCACCGAGGCAAGCCCTCCCGATGGCGACCACCTGTACGCGATCACCAAGCGCATCGGCGAGGAGATGCTCGCCGAATACCGTGACGACTTCCAGACGACCATCGTCCGCTTCGCCGCGCTGTTCTCGGACTGGTGTGAGTACGCGCCGCTGTTCTTCTTCCTCGGCACGTGGCTGTCGCCCGCGTGGAATGCGCGGCTGCTCGGCGGCAAGGGGCTGTCTGCCGTTCCCTACATGCACATTCGCGAGGTGTCGAGCTTCTTCCGAATCCTCCTCGATCGCCTCGGCCAGCTCTCGCCCGGCGAGATCGTAGTCGCCAGCCCCGACGGCGCGGTCACCCACGTCGAGCTCTTCGAGGCGGCGACGCTCTCCTACTTTGGCTACCGCCGCCGCCCGTTCCTGATGCCGAAGGTGCTGTGTGGGCCGGGGATGTGGTTCCTCGACGTCGCCGGCCGTGCCTTGGGCGATCGCCCGTTCGAACGCTCCTGGATGGCGAGCTACATCGACCTCAGCCTCGCCGTCGACGCCAGCCGCACGCGGCAGCGGCTCGGCTGGAGCCCGGTGCCGCGGCTGCACATCGTGCGGCGCCTGACGTTCCTGATCGAGAACTTCAAGACCGACCCACTCGAGTGGAACAAGCGCAACCAGGCCGCGCTCAAGCAGGTACGGCTGCGCTCGTTCCTGCTCATCTACGCGCTCCTCGAGCATCACGAAGCGGTGATCCGCGAGCTATTCACCGAGCGCATGCTGGGGCCCGCGGGCCGCGAGCGGTTCCCGTCCTACCAGGAGTTCAGCCACGATGAGCATCAGTGGCATCACCGCCTCGTGCTGCAGCGCCTGATGGACGCCGTGCGCACCCGCGAGAAGGCGGTGTTCATGACCTACTGCCGCGACCTGGCGGAGCACCGGCTCCGGCAGGGCGTCTCGGAAACCGAGCTGTGCGGCGTTCTCGAGACCATGAACGACATCTGCCTCGAGGTGCTGGGCCGCGACCCGGAGTCGACAGGGCTGCAGCGGGCGATGCACGACTACATCACGACGACCGTCCAGTTCGGCATCGACCAGGTTCAGGAGGTCTACGAGCAGGGCGCGCTGGCCGCGGGGATGACTCGGCCTGGGTCCGAGGCCAAGAGCTGAGAGTCGGGAGCTCAGAGTCAAAGGTCGAGAGTCAGCGCTGTGGGCCCTACGTTTTCCCGTTTCGACTCTCGACTCTCGACTCTCAACTTCCTGTTTGCCGGACCGCCCCGTGAACAGCCAGAATCGTGAGCCCCATGAGCCCATCGGTCACGCCGGAGAACGGCACTACCCACGGCACCCCGTCGAGCAGCGCACAGCCGATCAGAAACACCACGGCCAGCCCCTTGGCAACGACCATTATGGCGACGGTGCGAAAACGGAAGTACTCCCAGAGATAGGCGAACGCGAGGACAAAGTGGAAGATCCCCGACTGGCGCGGGAAGAACAGCGGTCCCATGGTGGTCCAGCCGCCGAAAACGGTGCACGACCACGCCGGCACCAGGAGGAGCATCGACCCGACCCCCACCGTGTGCGCCGTAATGAGCACGACGAGAATACGTTCGATCGCGTTCCAGCGGAGCTTCATGGCTGCCCTTCCCACCACAGGTTGGGCTCGCCGGGGGAGGCCTTCGGCCGCGCCGGGAGCCCCAACCTCGCAAGCTCGGCGAGCACCGCCGACTCCACCGCCGGCAGGCCGGCGTACACCGGGGCGCTGAGCCCGATGGCGGTCTCGACGCGCCCGGTGATCAGACCAACCAGCAGAACCTCGGCCGGTGACTGCCCGATCAGCTCGAGGGCGAGCAGGCACTCCCTGAGCCCGGGGTCGTGCGGCGAAAGTCGCTGCGGCGGCGGCTTCTCAAGCAGCTCGGCGCGACGGTAGGCGCGCAGCTCACCAGGGCTGCCGGCCGCGCGCACCGCGTCAATGACGACAAGCGCGTCGACGCCGGCGATGTAAGGGATGAGGTCGAGGCCGGGGGTGCCGGCATCGAGCACCGACACCCCCTCCGGAAACTCGTACTTCGCGCTCAGCAGCTCGGCCATGTACGGGCCAAGCGCGTCGTCGCCCTGGAGCACGTTGCCGAGGCCGAGGACCGCGACGCGCTTGGCGGATTCGGCCCCGCCCTGCTGCGCGTCGGTCATCTACAGGACCCGAACCCGGGCCAGCTCCTTCCCCTCGCCGTCGTGGGTGTGGATGGCGCAGGCCAGGCACGGGTCGAACGAGTGGATCGTGCGCAGCACCTCGAGCGGCCGCTCGGGATCCGCAATCGGGTTGCCGATCAGGGATGCCTCGTACGGCCCCTTTTGGCCCTTCTCGTCGCGCGGTCCGGCGTTCCAGGTGGACGGCACCACCGCCTGGTAGTTGGCGATCTTGCCGTCGCGGATCACAACCCAGTGCGACAGCGCCCCGCGCGGCGCCTCGTGGAACCCAAACCCCCGCTGCTCGCCCTTCGGGTACTCCCATGGGGTGAAGATCGAGGTGTCGCCCTTGGCGATGTTCGCGATCAGCAGGCTCCAGTGCTTGAGGCCGAGCTCGGAGAACGTCGCGCAGCGGATCGCGCGGGCGGCGATGCGGCCGAGCGTCGAGTGCAGCACGTTGGGCCCCAGCTTGACCCCCGCCACGGCGCCGGCGGTCGTCAGCATCCAGTCAGCCCACTTCTTGACGAGCGGGTTGCCGGATACGTAGCCGACCAGCACCTGCGCCAGCGGTCCGACCTGCATCGGCCGGCCCTGGAAGCGCGGCGCCTTGACCCACGAGTACTTGCCGTCGTCCTGGAACTCGGTGTACTTCGGCACCGTGTCCTCTTCGAAGGGGTGCTTGTTCCAGTCGCCGTCGTACCAGGCGTGGGCAATCGCCTCGGTGACGTTGTCGCGGAAGTAGGGATCCTGGAAGCTGGTGATCGGCTTGAAGGTCGAGAGGTCGCCGTCGAAGATCGTGCCGCCGGGCATGTCGAACTGCGTTCCCTTGGTGTCCAGCGGCATCTCCGGGACGGCAAGGTAGCTGGTCACGCCGGCGCCGTACCCCAGCCAGTCCGCGTACATCGCCCCGACCGCGGCCACGTCCACCATCAAGACCTGCTGCACGAAGTCGGTGACGCCGTCGAGCAGGTCCTTCACCATGTAGAGCTTCTGCATGTTCAGGGTGGACGAGTTGTCGAGGTTGATGGCGTTGGCCACGCCGCCGACCGCGAGGTTCTGGATGTTCGGCGTCTTGCCGCCGAGGATCGCCACCACCTTGTTGGCCGTCTGCTGGTACTCGAGCGCCTGCAGGTAGTGGGAGACGGCGAGCAGGTTGACCTCGGGCGACAGCTTCATCGCGGGGTGGCCCCAGTACCCGTTGGTGAACGGGCCGAGCTGCCCCCGCTCCACGAAGGCGGCCAGCTTGGCCTTGACCGCCTCGAGCTCGCGCCTCGAGTTGCGCGGCCACGGCGACAGGCTCTCCGCGAGCTGCGAGGTCTTGGCCGGATCGGCTTTGAGCGCCGAGACGACGTCCACCCAGTCGAGGGCGGCGAGGTGGTAGAAGTGCACGATGTGATCGTGCATCGCGTGCGCCGCAATCATGATGTTGCGAATGTACTGAGCGTTGAGCGGCACCTCGATGTTGAGTGCGTTCTCGACGGCGCGCACCGACGCGATCGCGTGAACGGTCGTGCACACGCCGCAGAACCGCTGCGTGAACAGCCACGCATCGCGCGGGTCGCGCCCCTGCAGGATCCGCTCGATGCCCCGGAACATCTGGCCCGACGACCAGGAGTTGCGCACCTTGCCGCCATCCACCTCGACGTCGATGCGGAGGTGGCCCTCGATGCGAGTGATAGGGTCGATGGTGATTCGCTTGCTCATGCTTCTCCCCCTTATGCCGCGGTCTTCGCGGGCGACGGGCCCTGAAGGATGGGTAGCGTCTTGACGACGGCGATGTAGATCGCGACCTCGGCAGCGATGATCCCGAAGGTGATCAGGAGCTCAGGGACTGCCGGGAAGTACGAGAAGTGGGATCCGGGCCGGAAGGCGACGAGGTAGGTGTTGACGCGGTGCACGATCCCTCCCAGCAGCAGGAGGATCGCGGCGCGGACCTGCCAGACAGGCTGACTGCGGCGCTCCTCCGAGAGGAGCATCACGCCTGCGACCACGAGCAGGCCCACCTCGGCGAGAAACGCAACACCGAAGCCGCTCGCCAGGTAGCCGAGCTTCCCGCTCAGAGCGACGACGATCACGCGGAACGCAGCCCAGCCCAGCGCGACCCATGCCGCAACCTGAAGCAGCGCAGCCAGCATCCTCGTCTCGCGCGGGCGGCCGAACGCCACCGCCGAGAACGTTGCCTCGAGGGTCACCACGGCAAACCCCATGATGATGCAGTTGACCACGAACAGCAGGGGTAGCCACGGCGTGAACCACAGCGGGTGCACCTTCGGGCCGGGGAGCAGCATCATCGTTCCCAGCGAGGACTGGTGCATGGTCGGCAGCAGCAGGCCGAGTGCCAGGATCCAGAAGAAGTTCTTCTCCAGGAGTCGCAGCGCGCCCTCGGCGAACCGCCTGGTGCCGCTCGCGGCGCCCGAGCGCAGCTTCTCGAAGAGCGCCGGAGAGAGCTCGATCACGAGCACCATCGCGTAGGCCGCCACGCACAGCGCGACCTCGAGCTGCGGCGAGTGCGACCAGCGCCAGACGTAGATCGGGACCTTCCACAGGCCCCAGAAGCGGCCCAGGTCGATCACCACAGCGATTACGGCGAGCCCGTAGCCGAGAAGGCTGGTCAGCACGGCCGGGCGCACGAGCGGGTGGTACTTCCCCTTGTTGAGGATGTAGACGAGCAGTCCGACGGCGTAACCGCCACAGCCGATGGCGGTGCCGACGACGACATCGATGGCGATCCAGATCCCCCACGGGTAGCCGTTGGAGAGGTTCGACACGGAGCCGATGCCGTTGATGAAGCGATAGCCGGCGACGACCGCACCGACGGCGGCGATCGCCAGCAGGAGCATGAAGGGTCGCGTCATGAGGCGACCGCCCACCGGAGCGTGCACGGCTTCATGGTGGCTCATCGCTTCGCCTCCCCTTCTGCGCCTTGAACCCGCTCGGCGCGCTTGTTGCGGTAGATCACCGCGGCGAGGACGGCAAACATGCCGATGGGGGCCGCAAACGGGATCTTGTAGTAGATCCCCTCCTGGACCGCGTATGCCGTCCGGGGCACACCCTCGGTACCGAGCTTCGGCAACCCGAGATCCTCAAACGGCACACGCGAGAGGTAGAGCACCTGCGTGCCACCGCCGTCGTTCTCGCCGTAGACCCGCTCCTCGAAGTACTTCCCGGGCGCGGCCGCTATCCGGCGCTTCGCCTCGGCGAGCAGCTCGTCGCGGCGGCCCGAGATCACCGCCCCGCGCGGGCAGACCTCACAGCATGCCTGGCCCTGACCCTTGGGGTAGCGGGTGAACCCATCGGCGCCCCTGACCGCCGCATCCTTGACGCGGTGGCGGCACAGCTCGCACTTGACGATCAGCGGAATTGCCTTGGAGAACTCGAACTTCGTGACGTTGAACGGGCACGACATCTGGCAGTACCGGCATCCCACGCAGTACTGCGGGTCGTAGCCGACCACGCCCGTCACCGGGTCCTTCTGCAGCGAGTGCAGCATGCACGCCGCCGCGCAGGCAGGATCGACGCAGTGCATGCACTGCTGCTTCATGTAGGAGTAGGTATCGCCCTCGCGGTACAGCTTGATGATGTTCTTGGTGTTCCCGTCGAGGTCGAGAGGAGCGTCGTAGAGGCGCTCGTCGCCCCACGGTCCGGGGTCGGGCTTGAGGTCGTTCGCTTCCTTGCACGCGACCACGCACGTCTTGCAGCCGATGCACAGCGTGGCGTCGTAGAGCATCCCCATCGCGCCTTCGGGCGCCACTGGACGCTCACTGGCTGCGGCAGGGAGCGCCGTGCCGGCGGCAGCGACACCCCCCACTGCGACCGTCTTGATGAAGGAGCGGCGATCGAGCGCCATGTCACGCCCCCTTGTCCGGGGAAGACCCCTTGTCCTCCCCGCCATCGCCCGCCTTCTTGGCCGCCATCCAACCGGCGCCGATCAGGGCGCCGCCGACGGCACCCGCAAGGCCGGCGGCGACCGCGCTCGTATGACCCTGCGCCGCGTGAATCGGCGGGTAGGTGTCGGGCGGGGTCGGGCGAGAGACCTCAACGGTGTCATGCATTGGCATGCGCCAGAGCACGGCCTGCTCGGTGCAGCCGACGCAGGGGTGGCCGACGCCGATCGGCCACGCTCCGACCTCGCCGAAGTCGAGACGCGAGCAGTTGGCGTGGGTCGCCGGCCCCTTGCAGCCGAGCTTGTACAGGCAGTAGCCCTGCCGGTGCCCCTCGTCGCCGAACTGCTGCGCGAAGCGGCCCGCATCGAAGTGCGGCCGGCGCGGGCAGTCCTCGTGGATCACCCGCGAGTACGCGAACATCGGCCGGCCCTTCGCGTCGAGCGCGGGCAACGTCCCGAGCGCCACGAACTGCAGCGCCGTGCCGAGGAAGTTGTACGGGTTGGCCGGGCAGCCGGGGATAGTCACCACAGTCTTCCCCTGCAGCACCTGCGGCGCCCCCTGCGCTCCGGTCGGGTTGGGGTCTGCGGAGGGGATACCGCCCCAGGATGCGCACGACCCGATCGCGATGATCGCGCCGGCCTTGCCGGCCACGTCGTTGACGATGTCGATCGCGGTGCGGCCGCCGATCTTGCAGTAAATCCCGTTGTCCTTCGTCGGGATCGCACCCTCGACCACGCAGATGTACTTACCCGCGTTGGCCTCCATCGCGCTCTTCAGCGCGGCCTCGGCCTGGTACCCGGCCGCCGCGAAGAGGGTCTCGTGGTAGTCGAGCGAGATCAGGTCGAGGATCAGCTCGGCCAGTGCCGGGTGAGAGGTTCGCAGCAGCGACTCGGTACACCCGGTGCACTCCTGGAAGTGCAGCCAGATGACCGAGGGCTTGAGACCGGCTGCCGCCGCCTCCGCCATCTTCAGCCCCGCAGCAGCGGGGAGCCCGACCGAAGCAGCCGCCATGGCGCAGATCTTCACGAAATCGCGACGATCAACGCTGGGGCCCAGCCCGGTCTCGTCAACGTTAAAGGGCCGTTGCGACTCGAGCATAAGCACCTCCAAACCTGTCGTGATCCCCCCACAGGGAAAAACTGTGACCACTATCTGAGTGTGCGCCCCTTGTGTCAAGAGCTTGTAGCGGCGCCCAGAGCTGAGACACTTCCCCATTCTCTCCGCGAATTGGCGACCTCGTACAGGCCGCAACCGACTGGCCAATTTGCTGATGCGAAAAACTGAACGGCGTTCAGTTGAGACGCGTCTCGTTCGCGTATTTCCTGCCCGGCACCCTCCGGAAGACCCAACCAGTAGCGCTAAGTGCGGTTAGCCGGGCGTGCCAAGAAACGCGTCGGAGACGCCGGCGTAGATAGACTGTGCGAGAAAATGTCACGTGCTTGTTTAGGCATGATCAATCTTGTGACACCTTGTTGCTTTCGCGGCCGCTCGCGCCTTTCAACTACTTCTCCATGGAACTGTTGCTCCGATCAAACGGGCGGAGGTGCGGGAAGGTCCCGCGGGGCGGTGGCAAGCGCAGGGAGTGTGACCGTGAAGCACGTCCCCCGCCCCACTACGCTCCGCACCGAAACCCGGCCGCCGTGCTGCTCGGCCGCGGCTCTGACGATCGCAAGACCGAGACCGGTCCCTTCCCCACTGTGGCTGCGCGCGTTGTCGCAACGGTAAAACTCCTCGAAGACGCGCGCGAGATCGACCTCGGGGATGCCGATACCGCTATCCTCCACCTCGAGGACGATCGACTCCCCCTGCCGTGCCAGGCGAACCTCTACCGTGCCGCCGCCGGGTGTGTAGCGAACCGCGTTGGACACCAGGTTGCCCACCAGCTCACGCAGCGCCGCCGTGTCGCCCGCGATTTGGCCGACCTCGCCGGTCGCCCGTAGCGCCACAGATACGCCTGCGCGGTCGCCGGCCACCCGTGCCTCGGCCACCAGGTCGCGCACCAGCGGTGCGAGGTCGACGGGCGCCAGCTCGATGGCCAGCCTGCCCTCGCGGGCGCGCGACAGCGCCAGCAGGTCGGCCGTCACCTGGGCGAGGCCGCCGGCCCGCAGCGCCGCGCGTTGGGCCAGCTCCACGGCCGCAGCCGGCAGCTCCCCTGCGGCGCCGCTCGCGAGGACGCTCATCGTCGTCCGGATCGTTCCCAACGGTCCGCGCAGCTCGTGCGCCACCTTGCGCATGTACTGCGACTTGGCGCGTTCTGCCTGACTCACGCGGTCGAGCGCCGCCGCCAGGGTCTCCGCCTTGTGCGCCACGTCCATGGAAAGCACCACGACTTCGCCTTCGCGCCGCCGCAGGCGGTCAGCGATGCTGCTCCCCATGTATGCCGAAAGGTAGAGCGTCGTGGCGAACACCAGCAACTGGGCCGTGACCAGCGCCGGGTCACGGTACGCCCCGGCCGCCCAGGCCCCACCGAGGGCAAAGTGGCGCAGGATGCCGAGACCCTCGCCCGCCGCGACGACGGAGACCAGGGCGACGCCCCAGCTCGCGTGGACGTAGGTTGCTTGCCGCGAGAAGAGGATGCCGGCAATGATCACGTGGAAGATGAAGAAGTAGAGGAACGGATTCTCGATCCCACCCGAAAAGTGAAGCAGAGCGGCGAGCAGCAGCAGGTCGACCGCTACCTGGAGGTTGGCGAAGACAGCCGCCTGGCCGGCATCGCCGATGTCCCCGAGCCCCCCAGGCGGGGGAGGAAGGAGGAAGCGCGCAAGCAGTCGGGTCCACGGCGGCACGGCTCGCGCGCGGGTGCGCAGCAGTCTTCTCAATCTCCACCAGTAGAGTATGTTGCAGACCGCGAGCGCTGCAATGGTGAAGTACAGTTGCCGCAGCCCGAGGCGAACCGGAAACACCCGGCGGGCGACCTCGAGGAAACACACCACCCCGGCCACGGCGAGCCAGCGGAGCCTGATCAGCCACCCCAGCCGCTCGACGAGCTCAGCGGAAACCGGCAGCGAATTCGAGCTTCCCAGACTCACCCCCGGCTCTCGCACCCTGCCCGCGAAGGCCCCCCGGTCGGCAGCGGAACGACATCACGTCTTCCGGACAAGGCCGAGGGCCCTGCTCACCGCGCGCAAGAGATCGGCCGGATCGACCGGCTTGTCCAGGAAGTCCTGGACCGGCAAGTACTCGCCGGCCCCGTAGCTGCCATCGCCGCTGTCCGGGTAGAAGCGCAGCTCGGTCTTGTCGTGAATCGCCGAGACGATGATGATCGGCACCTCGGCAAAGAACGCCCCGGCGCGCTGGCGCAGCTTCCAGACGAAGTGGAACCCCTCCGTGGCGTCGGGCATCATCACGTCAAGAAGGACCAGGTCCGGCCTCTCGGCCTCCACCTTCACCATGGCCTCGCCCGGGCCGGCCGCGTCCACCACCCGGTACCCCTCGCGCTCGAGGACCAGGCGCATGACCGCAACGAGGTCACGGTCGTCATCGACGATCAGGATTTTCGCCATGTTGCTCATGCCCTCGCCTCTTTCGGCAGTATCCCACCTTCGGCCAGTTGGTCCAACGACTCCTGGCTGAGGTTTTCCTCCGCGACCTTCTTGGGCACCAGACCGAGCGCCAGCGCCACCCCGTAGAGGATCGCCTCCGGCCGGGGAGGACAGCCGGGGACGTAGAAGTCGACGGGGATCACCTTGTCGGCGCCGCCGAGGACGTTGTAGGTGTCGAACCACGCGCCGCCGCCGGTGGCACACGAGCCGATGGCGAACACCAGGCGCGGCTGCGGGACCGCGTCGAGCAGCCGTTTGAGCGCCGGCGCCACCTGGCGCGTGACCGGCCCGCACACCAGGATCACGTCGGCGTGCCGGGGCGAGCCGACGAGCTTGATGCCGAAGCGCTCCGCGTCGTAGTAGGGGGTGAGAACGTTGATCACCTCGATGTCGCAGCCGTTGCAGGCGCCGGCGTTGGCGTGGTAGACCCAGAGCGCCTTGGTGAACGCCTTCCTGCATGCCTTCTCGAGCATCGGCATCGTCACCTCCCCAAGGTAGCCAGCACCGTCGCGGCGCGGTCGAGCAGCGGGAACGGCAACCGCGGGAACACCCCGAGGACAACGCAGGCGACCGCCAGGACCACCATCGGCACCCACATCGTCGCTGGCACCTCGCGCACCGCGACCGCGGTCGCGGGGGCATGGCCCCAGAACACCGTCCGCGCCGCTCGCAGCATCACCACCATGGTCAGTAGGCCGGCGGCGATGGCGATCGCGACCGCCCACCACATCCCGGCCTTCGCCAGCGCCAGGTAGACGGTGAGCTTGCTGAGGAAACCGTTGAGCGGCGGCAGCCCGGCGATCGCCAGCGCCCCGAGAACGAAGCACGCGCTGGTGATCGGCATCTTCTCGCGCATCCCGGAGAGCTCGCTGATCCGCCGCGCCCCGGTCGCGTAGATCAGCGCGCCCACGCACATGAACAGCAGCGCCTTGATGAGCGCGTGGTTGAGCAGGTGGAACAGCCCGCCGTAGCACCCCAGGTAGGTCCCCAGCCCGACGCCGACCACGACGTAGCCGATCTGGCTGACCGAGGAGTAGGCGAGCAGCCGCTTGAGGTCGTCCTGGACCAGCGCCATGACGATCCCGAGCACCATCGTGAACACGCCCAGGGCAACCACGAACACCGCCAGCGTCGGCCACCGCGGGTAGAAGATGCTGACCGTTCGCGCCAGCGCGTACGCCGCCATCTTGATCATCACGCCCGACAGCAGCACGGAGATCGGCGTGGGGGCCTCGGCGTGCGCGTCGGGCAGCCAGGGGTGGAACGGCGCAATCCCCGCCTTCGTCCCGAACCCGACGACAAGGAACGCGACCGCCACCAGCGCCGTGCCAGGCGGGATCAGATGCGCTACGCCGCGAACCTCGCTGATCAGCAGCGCCTGCCCGCCCGTCAGCCCCTTGGTCGCCACCGCCGCCGCGTACGTCAGGACACACCCGAAGAGCGCGAACGTGATGCCGATCGTCAGGAGCATGAGGTACTTGTAGCCAGCCTCGAGAGCCCGCTTGTCCCAGTAGAAGGCGACCAGCAGCCCCGAGGTGAGCGTGGTCGCCTCGACCGCGACGTAAAGCATGACGATGTTGTTGGTGACGCATCCCCACACCATGGTGGCGATGAACCACAGGAACAGCCCGTAGAACGTGGGCAGCCGCTTTTCCGCCGCCGCCCCGACCCGCGTCAGCAGACCCGGCTGCTGCACGTAGCGCAGCGAGTACACCGCCGTCAGCGTCCCCACGATCCCGATGGCGAGCACGAGCAGCGCCGAAAGCCCGTCGACGCGCAGCTCGTTGCCCCAGCCCGTGAGCACGCGGCCGCTTATTACCACTCGCGCCATCTCGAGACCAAGCACCGTCACCGCCAGCGGCGCCGCGACGGCCAGTCCCTGCGACAGCTTCGGGCCAAGGCGCCGGCCGAGAAAAACGAACGCGCCGGCGGCGAAAGGCACCAGGAACGCCCAGGCCGGCAAGCTCGAAGCGATGGTCGCCACCTGCTCGCTCATGTCGTGCTCCCCACTCGCTCCAGCTCCGTCGTTCGCCGCGCTGGCGCTCGCGTCAACGCTGCAGCTCGCGCAAGGCGAACGTGTCCGTGGTGCCGAACTCCTTGCGCACCCCGGCGATCACGTACAGCAGCAAGAACACCGTCACGACAACCTCGGTGGCGACACCGAACAGTGCAGTCTCGGGCAGCTCGGGCGCCAGGCTCACCAGGCTCAGATGCACACCGTTCTCCAGCAGGCAAAGGCCAATCACGGTCTTGGTGGCGTCCCGTCGCGTCAGCACGCAGTAGAGGCCGAGGACGAATACCGTCGATGCCACCGCCAGGTTGGTGCGGAAGACCCCTTCCTGGGCCAGGGCGGTCGGCGCAAGCACCGCCACGTGGCCGTGGGTGAACCGGTAGAAGCCGATCATCAGCAGCGCCGCCACCACCACCGAGGGTCCGAAGCCGATGAGCGGCGGCAGCTCGCGGTCCTCGCCCCGCCCGATAAAGCGGAACAGGAACCACGGCGTCAGCACCGCCTTGGTGACCAGTGCCACCGCCGCCCACCAGTACAGCGACGGGTTGACCGCGGAGAAGCTCGCGAGCAGGCCGACGATCAGCAGCGCCTGCGCCGAGTACGCCATCGCCGCGAAGCGCAGGCGACGCACCTCGACCGCCACCACCGATGTGATCACCACCACCATCGAGAGCGTCTGGATCAGCTCGCCGTTGAGGCCAGCGGTGTTCACGATCTGCCTCCGTCGCCGGTCCGGAATCCGGTCCTGTCCATGCGGTCGAGCGGCGTCGGCGGCGTGTAGCAGCGGCCGCAGCGCTGGCACGGACCCATGAACACGTCGATCCGCATCACCATGTCGTCGCCGCTGTCGGTGGCGGTCTCGAACTGCTGGCTCAGAGTGATCGCCTTCTCCGGGCATACCTCTTCGCAGCGCCCGCAGTAGGTGCACCGCCGCCATTGGAACTCCAGCCGGCGGACGAGCTGACTGACGTCCTGCACCTGGATCACGCCGGCCGGGCAGACGTTGGCGCAGCCGCCGCAGCCGAAGCAGAGGTCGGGATCCAGCGTGATCTTGCCGCGGAACCCGGGAGTCGGATCATGGGGCGCGAACGGGTACGGCAGCGTCACCCGCCCGGCCTTGAAGCAGATCAGCGCCTCGCGCAGCTTGGCTATGAGCACTCTTGAGCCTCCTACATCCCGATCACCGCGAAGGCGAGGGCCGAGAGCGCGGAAAGCGCCACCCTCATGTAGTAGCCCATCGCCTGCTCGATCCGCAGTCGGGGGTTCACCACGTCGATGACCCCCACGAGAACCAGGACCACCAGCGCTTTGATCAGGGTGAGAACGACGTCGGCCGCGAGAATGCCGACGTGCGGCCACGGCACGAACACCTGCACGAGCAGCACCGCGAACACCAACTGCTTGGCCCACAGCGACCAGCGGAAGAGCGCGAGGCGCGGCCCGCTCTGCTCGATCAGCGGCCCGCCCATGAGCTCCTGTTCCGCCTCGGGGATGTCGAACGGGAGCTTCCCGGCCTGTGCCTGCAGCGCCAGGAACAGCGCGACTGCGGCGATCGCCATGCTGATCGTGGGGCCGTGCTCGGCGTTCCAGGCGAGGATGCCGCCGGTGGAGAGCGTCCCCGACTTGACCGCACCCACGACCAACGCGATTGCCAGCACCGGCTCCACCGTGAGCAGCATCATCATCTCGCGCGAGCCACCGACGGCCGCATAGGGGCTACCGCTGGCAAAAGCGGTGAGGATCAACGCCACGGCGCTGGTCGCAGCCACATAGATCAGGACGATGAGGTCGCCCGCGAACCCCATCGGGGGCGCCGTGCCGAGCGGCACCAGTGTCGCGAGCAGCAGCACCGAGCCCAGGGCGAGGGCGGGGGCCAGGGTGTACGGAAGGCCGCCGGTGGTGCGCAGGTCCTCCTTGCCCAGCAGCTTGAGCAGATCGAGATACGGCTGGGTGAGCGGCGGCCCGGTGCGCGAATGGACGATCGCCTTGAGCTTGCGCATGACTCCCTCGGCAAGCGGCGAGAGGAGCAGCGCAACCGCCACGTTGAGCATGGCGAGCGCGAGAGTCACGAGCGGCCCGTCTTTCATCGCCGTCCTCCCCCCTGCCCGCGCCGCCGGGACATAGCCATCAGCTCCTTGTGCGAGTAGACCCGCACCGCGCGCGTGTTGACGTCGATCGCCTCGACGCGCTCGGTGCACGAGAAGCACGGGTCGAGGCTGCCGAGCGTGATCGGCACGTCGGCGATGGCGGCGTGATCGATCATCGCCGGCATCGCCTGCAGATTGGGGTAGGTCGGCGCGCGTACCCGCCAGCGATACGGGCGGTTGTCGTCGCCGGTCATGACGAAGTGCACAGCCTCGCCGCGCGGTGCCTCGACCACCGAGATGCCGATGCGGTGCGGTGGGATCTCGTCCTTGACTTCGGTGAGAACCTCCCCGTCGGGGAGCCGCGCGAGAGCGTCGCGCACCTGGCGGATTGAGTCCAGCAGCTCGTCGACGCGCACCACCACCCGCGACCAGGTGTCGCCCGCTTCCTGGGTGCACAGGCGCGGGGGCAGCTCGTCGTACGCGGCGTACGGGTGGTCGAGGCGCGCGTCGATCGGCACTCCCGACCCGCGCGCCGGCGGCCCCACCACGCACACCTGCCGCGCCCACTCGTTGGTCAGGATGCCGACGCTCTTCGTGCGCGCGAGTAGCGTGGTGTCGCCAATGATCGCATTGCGCACCGCGATCGACTCGCGTTCGACCTCGTCGAGCACCTCGAGGATCTTCGGTATCACGGCCGCCGGCAGATCGCGGCGCAGACCTCCGATTGTGTTCATGCCGTAGGTTTTGCGGTTGCCGCTGATCTCCTCGGCGAGCCACATCACCGGCTCGCGCATGCGCCATGTCTGCATCAGCACGGTGTCGAAGCCGAGGATGTGGCCGGCGATCCCGAGCCACAGAAGGTGCGAGTGGATGCGCTCCAGCTCGAGCATGATCGTGCGGATGTACCGCGCCCGCCGCGGCACCTCGATTCCCGCCGCCTTCTCGACCGCCTGGCAGTAGCACGTCGAGTGGATGAACCCGCAGATCCCGCAGATGCGCTCGGCCAGGTAGGGGATCTCGTTGTACGTCAGCACGCTGTCGCCGAGCTTCTCGATGCCGCGGTGATTGTAGAAGCCGCGGTAGTCGCACCCGACCACCGTCTCGCCCTCGACGAACAGCCGCCAGTACGACGGCTCCTCGAGCACCGGGAAGAACGGCCCGATCGGCAGCACGCTGGCCCCCTCGGGCGGCTCCTTCAGTCGTGGCGCCACGCCCTCCACCGACGGCGGCTTGTAGTCGTAGGGGAAGTCGCGGCGCAGCGGGAACACTCCCTCGGGCCAGTCATCGGCGAGCAGCAGGCGGCGCGGGTCGGGGTGCCCGTCCGGGGTGACGCCGATCGCATCGCGGTACTCCCGCTCGGACCAGTTGGCGCCCGGAATCACCGAGGTGATCGAGTCGACATGCGGGTCGTTCGCGTCGGCCGCGCACTCGAGCACGACGAAGAGGTGCGCGCTGTCGAGCGAGAACAGGTGGAGGATGCGGAAGTCGGCAGACAGCGACCGGGTGTCGATCCCCACCGTGACGAGGAAGCGCGCCCGCTGCTGCACCAGCTCCTCGGTCGCACTGCGAAGCGCCTTGGGGGCGACATCGAGACGCAGGGTGTCGACCGGCCCCTGCGAGACGACTCGCAGGTCCCTGCCGATCCTCCGGGCCACCGCATCCGCCACCTGAGCCGCGACGCCCTGAACGCTCGCCATCATTCGCTCCTCACCGTACGAGTCCGAGCACGATCGCCACCACGGCGATCGCACCCACGACGATCCATAGCAGGTACACCTGCGGGACACCGACGTGGCTGCGGCTCACAGCACCCGCCGACCGCTCCAACAGCCGCCCAAGTGGGACGTAGGCCCAGGAGTCGGCGTCAAAGGCGTGGCGAACGGCCGCGGGAAGTGAAGGGACATGCCAGCGAATGCGCGGGTAGATCCCCGCGAAAGCGTGCTTGAACGGCAGGTAGTAGCTCGACGCCGGGTAGCGCACCGTTGCTGCCGCGTGCTCCTCGCCGCAGGTCCACACCGGCACCTGCCGGGTCTGCGCGCCGCCCGCGCGCTGGAGCCAGAAGGCGATGAGACCGAGCACGACCATTCCCGCCACCAGCACCAGCGGCGCCCACGCCGCCAGGGCTGCGCCGCCGATCGAGAGCGAGAGCCCCCACGGCCCGCCGAGCAGCTCGGCGGCGCTTGGCACCGGCACCGAGACGCTTGCCGCCACCGCGTCGCGGATGAAGCGCAACGGCCAGAACGGAAAAACGCCCAGCAGAACGCAGAGCGCAGCCAGCACCACCTGCGCCGTGACCATCGTCGCCGGCACCTCGCTCACCCGCCGGGTCGGGTCGGGCGCCCCGAGAAACACGGCGCCCAGGACCTTGAGGAACGAGGCCAGCGTGACGAGCGAAATGAACATCGCGACAAGGCCAAGGACGAGGAATAGCGGCTGCGTCATCCCGGCCAGCAGGCAGGTGGCAAGGATCAGCCACTTGCTGGCGAAGCCGTTGAGCGGCGGCACGCCGGCGATCGCCAGCGACGCCACCGTCGACGAGCCCGCCGTCACCGGCATCGCGCCAGCGAGGCCGCCCAGCTTGTTCATGTCCCGCTCGCCCGTGCGGTAGAGAACCGCACCGGCGCCGAGGAACAGGCATGCCTTGAAGCAGGCGTGGTTGGCGGCGTGGAAGAGCGCTCCGATGATCGCCAGCGCACCCAGCGCCGGCGCGACCTGCAGGCAGGCGATGCCGACGCCCAGCCCGAGGCAGATGTAGCCGATCTGGCCAATGGTGTGAAACGCCATCAGGCGCTTGCTGTCGGTCTGCCGCAGCGCAGTCAGGGTGCCGACGAACAGCGACACCGTGCCGGCGAGAGCGATCGCTACGCCCCAACCAACCGCGGCCGAAGACGTCGGCAGCAGCGAGCAGAAGAACCGCACCAGGCCATAGATGCCAAGCTTGACGAGCGCCCCTGAAAGCGCCGCGCTCATCCCCGAAGGCGCCACCGGGTGGGCGTCGGGCAGCCAGTCGCCCATCGGCAGCACGCCAGCCTTGGTGGCGAAGCCGATGAAGAACAGGAACAGCACGAGGTGAGCGAGAAGCGGTCGCGTGGTGAGCATCGCCGCGAGCGCCCCGCGGAGCTCGGTGAAGTGGAACGACCCGCACTGGCGCCACAGCAGCAGCGCGGCGACGACCATGCACAGCGTCGCCGCGTGCGTGATCACGAAGTACTTCATGCCGGCGCGCTGGCTGGCCGCGTTCTCCCGCTCGAAGGTGACGAGGAAGAACGACGTCAGGGTCATCAGCTCCCAGCACACCAGGAAGAAGAGGAAGTCCGACACCACCAGCACGCCGACGATGGCGGCGAAGAAAACGAGCAGGATGGGGTAGAACTTCGCCAGGCTGTCGTGGGCGAAGTGCGTCATGTAGTCAACCGAGTACAGGGTGGCGAGCACCGCGATGGTCGCGACGATCGCCAGGAAGAACGCCGACAGCGGGTCGACGACGACCGTCAGGCGGGCGCCGAGGACCGGCAGCGCGAAGACCGTTGCCTCCAATTCGGCCAGCGGCGAGAACGCACGTGCCACGACGGCCCAGATCACCGCGCCGGCGCAGGCGACGCATGCGGTGCACACCCATCCGGCGAGCCGCTTCCACCGTGCCAGCGCCAGACCTGCCAGCGCGCCGGCGAGCAGCACGGCGAGGGCAACCGCGAGCAGGAACGTGGTGCTCATGGCCTCACCTTCCGATCCACTGGACGAGCGGGATGCCGATTGCCGGGGCCACCAGGCAGCCCAGCATCAGGACGACGAGCGCGACACTCATCGCCGGCGGCGGATCGCTGTTGACGCATGCCACCGGCGTGGTCTCGCCGAAAAAAACCTTCTGGGCCACGTGCAGCAGCCAGGCGAAGGAGATCAGGCTCTCGACCAGCACGAGCGTCACCACGACCGGCCCGACGGCGCCGGGAAGCTGCATCGCGCCGGCGACGATCATGAACTTGCTCCAGAAGCAGGCGAACGGTGGCACCCCCGTCACCGCCATGACGCCGACGAAGAACGCCGTCGCGGTGAGCGGCATCGTGCGCGCCACACCGCCGAGGGCGGAGATGCTGCGCGACCCGGTGACGTACGCCACGGCGCCGGCGCACATGAACAGCGTCGCCTTGCCGAAGCCGTGGCAGATGATGTGCAGCACGCCGCCGCGCAGCGCCATCGTCGACCCGAGCGCGCCGACCGCCACGCCGAGCATGACGTAGCCGAGGTGCGCGATCGTCGAGTAGGCGAGCAGGCGCTTGAGGTCGTCCTGAATGAAGTAGTACGACAGGGCGATGAACATGGTGAGCAGCGCCATCGCCCCCAGCAGCATCGCCACCCTCGGCGGCACCTCCGACGCCGAAGCCACGCTGCGCGCCATCAGGTACACCCCCGCTTTGACCATCGCGGCCGCGTGCAGGTACGCCGAGATCGGGGTCGGCGCCTCCATCGCGTCGGGGAGCCAAGTGTGGAACGGCACCTGGGCCGCCTTGGCCCATGCCGCCACCATCAGCATCACGAACACCGCGCTGCGCCAGCGACCGGGGAGCTGTCCCAGGGCCGCGAACTCGAACGAGCCGGTTTTGGCGAACAGCACGCACAGGGCGCCGAGGAAGAAAAGCCCACCGGCGCCCGTCATCACCAGCGCCTTGAACCCCGCGGCGAGGCTCTTCTGGCTCCCGTAGTACGAGATCAGAGCCCACGAGCAGACCGTCGTCATCTCCCAGAAGATGAAGAGCTGCAGGAAGTTCGGGGAGATTGCCACGCCCACCATGCTGGCCAGGAAGAGCAGCAGCCAGAAGTAGTAGCGGCCCTGCGACTCGGGTCCCTCGGGATGGTCGCGATTGGCGGCCGAGAGGTAGCGGGTCGAATAGAGCACCGTGAGGAAGCCGATTACCGTCACCACCAGCAGGAGGATGCAGCCGAGCGGATCCAGCAGCACGCCGAACACGGGTCCGGACACCGTGCCGGCGAGCCACGGCAGGTCGCCCAAGGCCTCCCGGTAGCTTGCGCCGTAGGTGGCCAGACAGCTCCACACCGCCAGCGCCGCCACGACCGCGGCCGCCAGCACGGCCACCCCGCGGGTCAGCTTCCCCTTCACGGCCGCAGCGACCAACGCGCCCAGCGCGGGCACCACGACCATCAGCACGAGCACCGTGGTCACCATGACGCTGCCCTTTCCGCCAGGATTCTCATGCGGGCGCTTGCGGCGCCCGCATGAGAATCCTCGGTCAACAGCGGGAGCACATCCATGAGCAACCCCTCCAGGCACGACAACGCCGCCGACGAGGTCGGGCTCATCGGCCGGGCGAACTCGATGTGGGACGGCTGCATGGCGAGCAGCGCGACACTCGCCCCGGTCTCCCGGCGCAACACCTCCACCATCATCGCCAGCGGCACGTGATGCGTCGACACGCAGCGGCACGCGATCTGCTCCGGGTCAAGCAACGCCGCCGCGCCCGGCGCCGCACCCAGGTCGACAGCGTCGAGGAAGAGTATGGTGTCGGGCTGGGCAGCGATCGCCGTCCACAGGTAGCTTTCCGGTACGTCCTCGGCGTCAATGACATGCGCAGCAATGCGACCCGCGAGGCGTTGCGCCAGCGACGAACCAAAGGCGTCATCGCCACGCATCGGGTTGCCGACACCGATGATCACCACTGCGCCTCGTAGACGCTGCGCGAGCTCGTCCCTGAGCGAGCCGGCGAGGGCGCGCGAGGAGTGAGGCGCTCCAGGGGCCTCTGGGACGGAAACACCCCGGCAGTGGTCGTTCACGAGACAGCTTCCTTTCCGTGAAATGGCCCTGCGGGCGCGAAGCGCACGTATGGCCATTTCACTCCACCATCTCCTGGATCTGCCGGTAGGTGAACACCGGACCGTCACGGCAGACGTAGCGGTGGCCGATGCAGCAGTGGTTGCACTTGCCGACGCCGCACTGCATCATCCGCTCGAGCGTCGAGATCACCGAGTCGGGGCTGAAGCCGCGCATCAGCAGGTCCTGGACGACGAACTTGATCATGATCGGCGGCCCGCAGACATAGGCCAGCGAGGTCGCGGGGTTGAGCTCGGTCTTGTCGAAGAGAATCGGCACCATGCCGACGTTGCCGGTCCAGCCCGCTTCGGAGCGGTCGACGGTAACGTGGAGCTCGACGTCGCCACGCTTCGCCCACTCGTCGAGCTCGCCCTTGTACACCAGGTCCGTCGGCGTGCGCGCGCCGTACAGGATCGTCACGCGGCCGAACCTCGTGCGCTCGTCGAGGACGTTCCAGATCAGGCCGCGCAGCGGCGGCAGGCCGATGCCGCCGCCGATGAACAGCAGGTCCTTCCCGTGCGCCGCGGCGACGTCGAAACCGTTGCCGCAAGGACCGCGCAGGCCGACCTCGTCGCCCGGTTCGAGGCGGTGCATGGCATCGGTGAGCACCCCGGTGCGGCGCACGGTGGTCTGAATCGTGTCCGGCCGCGTCGGGCTCGACGCGAAGCAGAACGGCGCTTCGCCGATCCCGAACATCGACAGCTCCATGAACTGCCCCGGCAGGAACGCGAAGCTGTGGCGCTCGGCGGTATCGCGGAGGACGAGGTCGAAGGTCTTGGTGTCCGGCGTCTCGTCGCGGACGCCGGCGATACGGGCCACACGCGGCAGGAACAGGTTATCCATGCCACGCTCCTTCGCGGATGGCGGCCACCACGGCCGGCATGTCGGTCGTTCCCAGGCACACCTTGACGCAGCGGCCGCAGCCGACGCAGCCGATGGCGCCGTCGCGCCGGAAGTACTGGGCGCTCACCTTGTGGAAGAAGCGCCGTTTGACCCGTTCCCTGTGGTCCTGGCGCGGGTTGTGACCGGAAGCCTCGAGGGTGAACGCCCGGAACTGGCAGGAGTCCCAGGTGCGGCAGCGCACCCAGTGACCGTCCCGCCGCTGGTCCTTGACCGAGAAGCAATAGCAGGTCGGGCACACGAAGTTGCAGGCGCCGCACTCGAGGCAGGAGCCCGCGATCTCGTCCCAGAGCTCGGCGCTCACGCGGCCCGTTGACACCCGCCGCATCGCGGACGCGAAGTGGCAGGTCTCGGGACCGAAGGCGCGCTTCGCCTGCTCCTCCAGCTCGCGTCGCCGTTCCACCTCGTTGACGGCGGCCGGCCGGAACAGGTCCGCCGACGGCTCGAGGAGGCGACTCCCCTTCTCGCTGCCGACCTCCGCGAGGAAGCGGTCCCCGAGGTCGGTGAGCTGAACGTCGAACGAATCGGCCAGGAAAGGCCCGGCGTCGCAGCAGATGCAAAAACCCAGCGGGCATGGCTTCGTGCACGCGACGCTGACGACGGTCACCGCGGCGACGCGGCGTAGGTAGGCGGTGTCGGGGAGGTCGGCGCCGTGCATACTGGTGAGGAAGGCGATGCCTTTGGCGTCACAACTGCGCACGGCGAGCAGCACCCGTGACCGCTCGTCGTAGACCGGCTCCACAGTGAACCCGTCGCTGCCTCTGCGGATCGCGGCGAGCGGGTCCGTCTGCGGCAGCACGACCTGCTTGGGCGGGGACAGTGGGTTGTCAGTGTCCCATTGCACCTCGGCGGGAGAGGAGATGCGGCGGAACAGCACGTCGCCGGCATGGGCCAGCGCGGGTGCGATGACCTCCGTCGTCGTGAGGAGGCGACCAAGCCACTCTCCCACTCTCTCCTTGCCGATCGTTCGTGCCGAGCTCGCCTGCATCTCCGCCCCCGAGAGCCCCTCAGGCCCGTTCGACAGCCACCTGTGCGATGCCACCGCCCATGACTGCGGCGAGCGCCTCACGGCAGGCATACGGCACGACCACGACGCCCGGCGCCAGACCCGGTCGGACCACCGCGGGAGCAACCGCCTCGCCGCTTTGAGACCTGACCCTCACCGACCAGCCCTGGCGCACGCCGAGCCGCTCCATCTCCTCCTTGGACATCTCCACCACGCCGCGGGGGAACAGCTTGCGTTGCGCCACTGCGTCGCGGCACAACGTCGGGGAGTAGCGGACCAGCGGGTCGCTGCCCCAGTCGAAAACCCCGTCCCAAACTGCGACGGCCTGGGTGCCCTCGGGTCCCGCCGGGGGAGGGAGCGCCCCGAGTGACAGGAGCCCAGCCAGGCCCCGGTCGGGCGCGATAACTCCCCACCCATCGTCAAGATCCTGCCAACGCGCCCCTGCTTGCGACGGCACGACCAGTGCGATCTCCTGCCTCACCTCGTCGGCGCCGTGGTACTCGGCCGCGCTGCCCAGGCGCCGGAGCATGTCGGCGAGCACCGCCCACCCCGGCCGCGCCTCTCCCGGAAGAGGCGCGGCCGCGCGAACGCGCTGCACCCGCCCATCGAGGCCGGTGACCGTGCCGTGGTTCTCGGCGAAGCTGGCGATCGGCAACACCACGGTTGCGGCGTCGAGCGCCGCCGTCGCGAATGCATCGAGCACCACCACGCAGTCCTTCGCCTTCAGCGCGGCGCGCGCGGCCGCGGGAGAGGGCATCACCGATACGGGGTCGTCGGCGACGATCACGAGACCGCGGCATTCTGCGATCAGGTCGGCGGCGCCGAGGCCGCGCTCGCGAACCGGCGCCACGCCCCAAAGCGCGTGCAGCCGGCGGTACGTCTCATCGTCGTCGAGCGGCGCGAAACCCGGCAGGAGGTCCGGCGACACGCCGACCTCGCATGCGCCGCGGAGGTTTCCGCGCACCGGCAGAATCAGCAGAGCAGAGCCTTCGCGATCGAGGTGGCCGGTCACTCCGGCGAGCGTGGCGAGATCACCGGCAAGCTGCCGCAGCTCCCCTTCCCCGCCGACCAGCGGCGCAACCACGATGGCCGCGCACGTCGATCGTGCGTACCAGAGCGCCGCGCGCGACACCGTCTCGCCCGACTTGATGCCGGCGACACTCCGGCGCAGCGTCTCGAACCCGGACCCGGAGCTGACGACCGCTGCCGTATCGAGCTGCCCCGCGGCGATGACCTCTGCCACGAGCCCGCAGGCGATGCCACGCTCACGACCCGGCGGGACTGTGAGGCGCAGCGCGGCCAGCCTCGCCATTTGCGTCGCAACCGAACCGACGACCACCAGTCGGCTGCCGGCTTTCACCGCCCGGACGATCGCACCGGCAACCTGAGGGTGCGTCGCGGCCACGTCGCCCTCGAATAGGAGGATTACCTCACTGCCCTCGAGATCGGCGATCGTTCCGCGGCCCGCGTGACGTCCGGTGACTCCCGCGAGACCGTCGAGCAGCGGCCGGTACGTTGCCGCCAGACAGGAGTCCACGTGAGGAGTCTGCAGGGCGCCGCGCGCAAGCCTGGCGGCGAGGTAGTTCTCCTCGTTGGTGGCGCGCGCCGAGCCGAGGACGCCGATAGCCCGGCCGCCTCGCCAGGTGCTGACCATCCCTTCGACTGCCGCTTCCAGGGCGACCTCCCAGGACACCGGGCGCAACCGGCCGTCGTGGCGCACGAGCGGCGCGGTGAGGCGCTCGCCCCAGGCCGAGGCTTCGTGACTGCTCCAGCCACGCGCGCAGAGCCTCCCGCGTGACGCCGGATGCCGTTCGCTGGCCATCACGCCGGCCGGCCTTCCGTCGCAGGCGTACAGGTAGAAACCGCAACCGCTAGGGCAGAACGGGCAGGTCGTGAGGACAGTGTCCACTGCCTTCCACTCCCGACCGGTCACCTCGCCGGCGCCGGCAGCCCGAACGAGCCTCGGCGGGCGGCCGTTCCGCGCGATGTCGTGACCTCTTGTCCCGAAACCTCGCCCCGAGGCTACAACCGGCGACGAGAGCAGGTCCGCCGACACCCCCAGCCCGGGGGAGTCTTCACTTCCGGACGACGCGCCGTCTGCCTCTCATGTGAAAATCCTAACATTAACGTAGTCCCACGAAATTGCCCTGTCAAGACCACCTGCAGGTCTCACCGCGAGACGATGCCGCTGTCCGACGGAGCCTCCTGCATGGTTCGGGGCGCTCCACCAAAGGTGTTATTGGGCGGAGTCCCAGCAGCGACGGGACGACGCAGCAATCGCTACCCCTTGGCGGAACGCTGTCGTGAATGCTATCACGTGCTAGGTTGCGCCGTCGCGGCCGGGAGGCAGCCGATCACTCGTGCTGCGACACGCCGGCGCCGCGATCGCCGACGGCTTCAAGAAGCTCGCCGACGAGCGCCTCCGTGGCCAAGGTGACGACCGGCGAAAGCCCTTGCTCGAGAGCCAGCCGCTCTGCCTCGATGCCCCAGAAGCGGTAGCGCACCGCCGCCAGCTCCGGGTCGCTCAGCGCCAGCCAGCGGAGGCTCTCCGGCAGGCTCAACTGGTGAACGGTGGCGTGGCGCTGCGGTGCGGCCAGGACCTGCTCGTGCGCCATGCGGTGAACGGTGCCGGCGGGGGCGCCCGTCCGCATGGCGTCGACGAGCCAGATCTCCTTCTCCCCCTGCCAGAAAGAGCGGAGGCGGAGCGAGTCGCTGCCGCCGTCCTCGGCGCGGACGCCGGGCGGCAGTCGGCGTGCGCGGAGGAGCTCGACGACGCGCGGCCCCGCACCGTCGTCGCCAACCAAGGGGTTGCCGAATCCCACGATCAAGATTCCGTTCATCTCACTCGGCTGCCAGCCGAGTGAGATGAACGGAGCAGGAGATGCAGGGGTCGTAGGCGCGTGCCACCATCTCGAGCTTGAGCTTGAGCTTGGCGTCGCTGCCGCCCTTGTCGCTGACCAGCAGGTGCTCCACTGCGGCACGCAGGTCCCGCTCGGTGTTGGCGAGGTTCTGCGCGGTCGGCGTGATGACGTTCGCCGAGACGACCTTGCCCTCGTCGTCGATCTCGTACTCGTGGAACAGCGTGCCGCGCGGCACCTCGATGGCGCCGACTCCACGGCCGGCCCGCACGTGGTAGTCCACCATCTCCCGCTCGCCCTCGGGCATCCCCAGCAGCGTGTCGCACACTTCGACGGCATGCTCGACGCTGTGAATCAGCTCGACGAACTGCGCCCAGTTGTTCATCAGGATGTTGTCGGTAACCCCGTTCGGGAAGAGGCGCTCGAATGCCTCCTTGGCCCGACCAGTGAGGAGGTGACCCCAGAGCTTGAGGCGCGCCAGCGACCCGACCATGTAGGTCTCGCCCGACGCGAGCGCCGAGTACTTCGCATGCGAGTGCTCGACGGTGAACTCGCGCACGACGTCCTTGTACGACTCGATGGGGAACTCCTCGCCGCGCGACGTGCAGATCGCGACGCCGCGGAAGCGGAACGCGTCCTCGTACGGCCGCAGCGCCACGTACACGGTCGGCTGCGCCGCCCACGTCGGCACCGGGATCTGCGCCGCCAGGTCGACGAGCCCGCACAGCGGAGCGAGCACGGCGGCGAGCTCGTCGCGCAGCGCCTTGAGCTCCTTGTGCCGCGGCAGCCTGCCGAAGCCGCCGACCAGGGTGTTGATCGGGTGCACCGCACGGCCGCCGACCAGCTCCTGGACGCGGTTGCCGAGCTGCTTGAGCTTGAGCGCGAACGCGACCTCGCCGGGGTACTTCGAGGCCATCGAGATCACCGAGTCGAACCCCAGGAAGTCGGGGAGCGCGAGCGCGAATACGTGCAGCGCGTGCGACTCGATGGTGGCGCCGAGCAGCAGCAGGCCGCGCAGCTCGTGCACCCGCGGCGACTGCTTGATTCCGAGCGCGTGCTCGAGCGCGGTCAACGCCGCGACGGTGTGGCTCGCGGAGCAGATCGCGCACACGCGGGTGATGATCCCCTGGACGTCGAGGTAGTTCTTGCCGACGAGGAGCGCCTCGTAGTAACGGCTGCCCTCGAAGATGTCCATGTTCACCTCGTGGACGGTGTCGCCCACGATCTTGACGAAGATCCCGCCGTGGCCTTCGACCCGGCCCAGGTGGGGGATGACGATGCTCCTACCGCGTGTCGCCACGGCGCACCTCCTGCTCGAGACCCTGCGTCATCCACACCGGCGCAGAGAAGTGGTTCATCTTGCGGGCGATCTCCATCCACGAGATGCCGCGGTCGGCGAACATCGTGATGTTCGCGTCGTAGTTCGGCTCCTCCACCGGGCCGCGGCAGCCGGCACAGGCGACGCCGTGCGAGGGGCAGCGGGCGCCGCAACCGCCGCGCGTCATGCTGCCGCAGCACACCTCGTTGTCGTAGATGACGCGGCAGAGGTTCTCCTTGGTCTTGCACTCGAAGCACACGGGTGCGAGCGGCAGCTCGGCCCTGGTGCCCGTGAGCGCCGCGTTGACCACCTTGAGGAACTCGTGCCGCTCGATCGGGCACCCCGGCAGCAGGTACTCGAACGGCACGAAATGGGTCGCCGGAAGCGCTTCGACCGAGTCGAGGAAGTCGGCGCCGCCGTGGTACACCTCGCGTTGCAGCGTCTCGCGTGAGACCTCGTTCTGCATCGCCGGCAGGCCGCCCCAGACGGCGCAGGTGCCGAGGGCGACGAGGGTACCTGCCCGCGCGCGGATTTCCTTGAGGCTCTCGAGGTCGCGCTCGGTGGCGACGACGCCCTCGACAAACGCGATGTCGAGGCGACAGGTGTGGTCGTTGTGCGACCTGGCCATCACCCAGTCCGCGATGTCCAGCCGCTCGGCGAGGCTGAGCAGATGGTCTTCGCAGTTGAGGATCTGCAACTGGTCGCCGGCGCACCCGGTCAACCCGAAAATTCCGACCTTTGGTTTGGCCATGCTCATCTCCATTGAATTCTCACGCGGGCGCGACCTGCGCCCGCGTGAGAATTCATCATGTGTAGATCAGCTCCGGGAGGTTGATCGCATCCCAGTAGGAGAACACCGGCCCATGCAGGCACGTGAACGTGTAGCCCACGGCGCAGTGCCCGCACTTGCCGACGCCGCACTCCATGCGGCGCTCGAGCGACAGGAACATGTGGTCCTTGGCGAAGCCGAGCCGCACCAGCTTGTCCAGCATGAACTTGTAGAACACCGGCGGACCGCAGGCGATGGCGTAGGTGCCGGCTACGTCGAGCTTGACGTCGTCGATGAGCTGCGTCACCACGCCCACCTTGCCGCCCCACGGCTTGCCCTGGGTGGTGTCGACCGAGAGCATGATCTCGGCGTCGCCGCGGCGGGCGAGCGACTCCAGCTCCTCGCGGAACAGCACCTGCTCCGGGCTGCGGGTACCGTAAAGCAGGATCACCCGGCCGAAGTGGTCGCGCAGGTCGATGAGGTAGTGCAGCATCCCGCGCAACGGCACCATGCCGAGTCCGCCCGCCACCAGCAGGACGTCGTGGCCCTTGAGCAGCTCGATGGGGAAGCCGTTCCCGAGCGGGCCGCGGATGCCGACCGAGTCCCCCTCGACCGTGCGGTCGAAGAGGAAATCGGTGAGCACGCCGGCACGGCGGATGCCGAGCTGGAAGAAGCCGCGCCGGGTCGGCGACGAGGGCAGCGAGAAGGGACCCTCGCCGACACCGAGCACCGACAGCTCGACGAACTGCCCGGGCCGGAACGTGAAGCCCTCAGCGAGCCGAGGGTCGTTGAAGCGGAGGTCGAACATCCGCACATCCGAGGTCAGCTCCTGAATGCGCATGACGCGAGCCTGCGCCGGCATGTAGCAGTTGTCGCCGGTGGGCAGGCTGCGCACCGCCGTGCGCGGCGGGACGATCTTCGACATCTCGACGCTCATAGCTCACCTCGCACGTACTGGAACACCTCCACCACGTTGATCTTGGTGGGGCAGTTCTCGATACAGCGCCCGCACCCGACGCAGGACGGCTTGCCGAACTCGCGGACGAACGCCTCCTGCTTGTGGTAGTAGCGGTTCTTCACCCGGTCGGCACGCGAGTCGCGGAAGTTGTGCCCGCCGGCCACGAGGGCGTAGTTCCGGTAGAGGCACGCGTCCCAGTAGCGGACGCGCTGCGAGCGCCCCTCTTCCGGCGTCTCGTCGATGACGTTGAAGCACGAGCAGGTCGGGCACACCATCGAGCAGGAGCCGCAGCACAGACACTTCTTACCCAGCTCCTCCCACACCGGATCGTCCTTCTTCAGCTCGAGGACGTAGGGCAGATCGGTGACGTCGAGCGAGAGCGTGAACGCCTTCTCCCGGTCCCCGAGACGCTTGAGGTACTCCTTGCCGTCCTGCCGGGTCGCAGGCTCGAACAGCTCTGGGTGCGCGCAGACAATCTCGTCGCCTCGCGCCGTGCGTACCGTCACCAGGAAGCGCCCATCGAGCGGCGTCAGGAAGATGTCGAACCCGTCCTCGGTCGTCTCGGTCCCCAGCGAGCTGCAGAAACACTTGTCATCCGGGAAGCAGCCGTAGCCGACGACGGTCAACTGATCGCGGTTGCGCTTGTAGTACGGATCCTGGAACTCGCTCAGGTAGAGCAAGTCGAGGATCTTCAGCGCGTGGATGTCGCACGAATGGGCGCCGAAGTACACCACCGGGCCCATGTCGTTGTCGGTCCCCTCTCTCACCTGCTCGCCACCGACCCGCTCGAGCATGGTGAAACGCGGCTTGAGCAACAGCTTCTTGAACGGCACCACGGTACGCAGCGCCTCCGGCCGCACCTTCGTGATGTCGTCGATCTCCTGCAGGCTGAAAACACCGGGCGCCCGCTCCACCGGAGCGACCAGCGTTCCCCAGTGCTTGAGAGCCTCGAGGAGGCTCGGCAACAGGTTGGTGTTCATCCGGAAGGTCTGCATCACCACCCCCGAGCACGTGAAAGACTTCACATGCTTATGTCAGTCTAAGGCACTTGCAGAACGTTGGCAAGAGGCCGCAGGACACGGAGGGAGGGGCTGTCATGCCCCGCCCCGCAGCCCGCCTGACGGCGAGAGGGTCACGCTTCGGCCTTCAGCGTCTTGACCTCGGCGGTGAGCGCCGGCAACACCTGGAAGAGGTCACCGATGATGCCGTAGTCCGCGACCTTGAAGATCGGCGCCTCGGGGTCCTTGTTGATGGCGACGATGATCTTGGAGGAGGACATCCCCGCGAGATGCTGAATCGCGCCGGAGATGCCGCACGCCACGTACAGCGACGGCGACACGACCTTGCCGGTCTGGCCGACCTGATGAGAGTGCTCGATCCAACCGGCATCGACCGCTGCCCGGGACGCTCCTACTGCTCCGCCGAGCGAGTGCGCCAGGTCACGGATCAGGGCGAAGTTTTCCGGCCCCTTCATGCCGCGGCCGCCCGCCACGATCACGTTGGCCTCGGCGACGTCCAGCTCCCCGCCGGCGGCATCCACCACCTCGCGCACCACTGCGCGGATCGGCGTGGTGATCGCCGCGAGCATCTCGACAGCGGCGTCGCCGGCGCCTGCCGCGGCCGGGAATACGTTGGGACGGAGCGTGATGACGACAGGCTTGGCGGCGCCGCCGTCGACGGTCGCCATCGCCTTGCCCGAGTACACGGGCCGAGCTGCAACGAACTCGCCACCCTCGACGCCGAGGTGGGTGACATCGGCGATGCAGCCAACGCCAAGCCGCGCAGCGATCCTGCCCGACAGGTCGCGCCCCATCGCCGTGGCAGCGAGAAAGACAGCGCTCGGCTGGCACTTCTCGACCGCAAGCTTGAGCGCCGCGGCGTAGCCCTCCGAGGAGTACCGCGCGAGCTTCTCCTCGTCGGCGACAAACACCGCCCCGGCGCCGTACCTGCCGAGCTCGGCCGCCTTGCCGGCGATTCCGTGGCCGACCAGGACGGCGCAGACGTGCAGCCCGTTCGCCGTTGCCAGCCGGTGCGCCTCGGAGAGCGCTTCGAGGGACGCCTTGCGGATGCCGCCGTCCCGTTGCTCGATGAACGTGAGTATGCACGCCATGGCCGCCTCCTAGATCGCCTTCGCCTGCTCGCGCAAGAGACGAGCGAGCTGTGCCGCCGCGCCGGACGGGTCTTCCTCGCCCTTGATTACGCTGCCGCCGCTCTTGGCTTGCGGCAGTGCCAACGACCGCCAGCGGGAGCGCGCCTCGTCACCCACGAGCTTGGCCTCATCGAGACCGAGGTCGGCCACGGCGAACGCCTGGATGGGGACGCGCTTCGACGCCATGATGCCCTTCAGCGACGGGTAGCGCGGCTCGTTGAGCCCCTTCTGGGCCGTGATCAGGCACGGCAGCGGCGCATCGACGACCTCCGCGCCGCCTTCGATCTCGCGGTGGGCCGTGAGCTTGGTGTCACCGATCTCGAGCTTGGTGACGTCGGCCACGTGCGGGAGGTCGAGCAGCTCGGCCACCATCGCCCCGACGAGGCCGTTGTCCGTGCCCACGCCCTTGACGCCGGCGAGCACCAGGTCGAAAGGACCGACCTTCCTGACCGCCTCGGCGAGCACGCGCGCGATCGTCAACGAATCCCCGAGGGTCCGCTCGCCGCCCTTGACGTGGACCGCGGCGTCGGCGCCCCTGGCCAGGCACTCGCGAAGCCCCTGGGGCGTCCGGTCCGCCCCTTCGGGACCGTAGGAAATCACCGTGACGGAGCCGCCCTTGGCTTCCTTCAGGCGAATCGCCTCCTCGAGGGCGTACTCATCGGTCGGTGAGACTATCCACTTGATTCCCGCCTCATCGATGCGGTTGCCGGCAGCGCCGACCTTGATCACCGACGCCGTGTCGGGAACCTGGGCCATCAGCACGCAACAGTTCATAGGCACCCCCTCTTCGTCCGCCCGGCCGGGCGGATCGTATTGGTGAATGTACGCTCATTCAGTGTCAGGACGCAAAGAGTCCGGCCGAGGAAAGCGGACCGCGATCTCACCTTAGCTTGCCCACGACGATGCAGGCGTTGGTGCCGCCGAAGCCGAACGAGTTGGAGATCGCCACGTTCACCTGCCGCCGGGCGGCCCGGTGCGCCGTGTAGTCCAGATCGCACCCCTCGTCGGAATTGTCGAGGTTGAGCGTCGGTGGGATCAGGTCGCGGGCCACCGCGAGGGCGGCAATGCCGGTTTCGAGACCGCCGGCGGCGCCCAGCAAGTGACCGGTGGCGGACTTGGTCGAGGAGACCGCGAGCTTGTAGGCATGCTCGCCGAACACCCGCTTGATTGCCAGCGTCTCGACACGGTCGCCGTGGGGCGTCGAGGTGCCGTGGGCGTTGATGTAGTCGACCGCCTCCGGATGGAGCGCGGCGTCGTCGAGAGCCGCCTTCATCACGCGCGCCGGCCCGTCGCCGTCCGCCGAGGGCGCCGTGATGTGGTAGGCATCGCCCGACATTCCAAAGCCGAGGATCTCGCAAACGATCGGAGCGCCGCGACGGCGGGCCGATTCGAGCTCTTCGATGACGAGGATCCCCGCGCCCTCCCCCATCACGAACCCGTCCCGGTCGCGGTCCCATGGGCGCGACGCCCTCTCGGGCTCGTCGTTGCGGGTGGACAGCGCCCGCATCGAAGCGAAGCCGGCCACGGCGAGGGGCGTCACGACGGCCTCGGCACCGCCGCAGATGGCGGCGTCGCAGTAGCCGTGCTTGATGTACAGGAAGGCGTCGCCGATGGCGTGGGCGCCGGTGGAGCAGGCAGTGCAGGTGGCCACGTTCGGCCCCTTTGCGCCGAGACGGATCGACACTTGCCCGGCAACCATGTTGACGATGGTCCCAGGGATGAAGAACGGACTCACCCGCCGCGGGCCGCGCTCCACGAGCGCCGTGTGGTTCTCCGCGATCCCCGGCAGACCGCCGATTCCCGACCCGATGACGACACCGACCCGAGGAGCGTTTTCGGCGGTGATATGGAGCTCGGCGGCGCGTACGGCAAGCTCCGCCGCCGCGATGCCGAAATGGACGAAAAGGTCGTACTTCCGGGCCTCCTTCGCCTCAAGCCAGTCCTCGGAGTTGAAGCCCTTGACCTCGCCGGCGATCCGGGCGGAAAAAGCGGACGCGTCGAAGCGGGTTATCGGCCCGATGCCGGAGCGACCGGCGATCAAGCCCTCCCACGTCGCCTCGGTCCCGACGCCCAGAGGCGTCACGAGACCCATGCCGGTGATGACGACCCGGCGCGACATCACGCCTCCTTGACGTGCTCCTTCAGGTAGGTGGTCGCGTCGCCGACGGTGCGGATCTTCTCCGCTTCCTCATCGGGGATCTCGACGCCGAACTCTTCCTCGAAGGCCATGACCAGCTCGACAGTGTCGAGCGAGTCGGCGCCCAGGTCCTCGACGAACGAGGCCTCGAACTTCACCTTCTCGGGGTCGACGCCCAACTGCTGCACGATGATGTCTTTCACCTTCTGTTCGATATTCATCCGCGGATCCCCCTCGCTTCCAGCAAGCTCAACGGCGCCGGGCTTTTTACCACAGGCGGAGGCCCGGCGCAAGCCGAGGTGCGGCGTGATCTTCGCCGACTTTCGCAGACCGCCGGATCCGAGGCCGTCGACACCCCCTCGGCGGACGAGGATCGACTAAGAGCCGCCGACGCGCGCCAGCCGTCGCCCGCTCGGATGCTCGTCCGCCGAATGCGGCTCTGCGTCGGCGCGGGTGACAATCTGTCCTTTGACGAGGACGTCGCCGGAGATGCGACGGGAGTCTCAGCTCGCCGCCGCCGCTTGGTCGTTCCCTCACCGCCAGAAATCGCCGGTGGTGGGATGCCATCGAGGCACTCGTAGCCGGCCAGGTCGGCCTCTGTGGCGCTGCGAGTCAGCCGCACGCCACGGCCTTTCGACATTCGCACCCGCGATCCCCGCCGGTCCATTCCAGGTCAGTTATCTAATCCAATCACAGGAAATGACTTCCAGACCGGGGCCGAGCCCGGGGCGGGACATCGAACCGCGAGCCGACGACATTGGCACGCCGCTTGCTAAAAAGCAGAGTGCGATCGGGAGCAACGGCCACGTCCTGAACGCACGCATCCAACCTCCTCCTTCTTCCTGGCGGGCCCCACGGCCCGCCACATTTTTTTCGGGGGGTCCGGCGGCCCCCCACCCATCCTCCGCCGCCTCGCCCCCCCGAGCCCCCCGCGCTCCGCGGGAGCAAGTCCCGCTCCGCTTCCCTTTTCCCCCCACCCGTCCGGCGGCCCCCCACCCATCCTCCGGACGGGTGGGGGGAAAAG
>Ga0315273_10000546_pt1 | contig 40322 bp, 24 predicted proteins | sample YL17G02_0_MG_FD_205753 | JGI IMG/M metagenome (GOLD analysis project Ga0315273, IMG submission 205753) | Sediment microbial communities from Yellowstone Lake, YNP, Wyoming, USA - YL17G02_0 | ecosystem: Environmental > Aquatic > Freshwater > Lake > Sediment | place: USA: Wyoming | collected...
CCCCCTGGCCTCCGACCCGCCCTCCCGCCCCGCGTCGGCTGTCGGGGACGAGGTGCGGGCGCTGCGGTTCCGGGTGGGGGAGCTGGAGAGGCAGCGGGACGAAGCGCTCGCGGCGGCGGGAGCGGCGGCGGTGGCCCACGCCCGGCCGGCCGCCGGCTCTGACGAGCTCCGCACCTTGCGCTTCAAGCTGTCCGAACTGGAGCGGCAGCGGGACGAGGCCTTGGCGCACGGCGAGGCGATGAGCAACGCGGCGGCCGAAGCGCGGGCCGCGGCGGCGGCCGACCGGGCCGCCGCCGACGGCGCGGCCGACGCGCTCGCGCGGGCCTCTGCCGACGCGGACGCGCTGCGCGCGCGCCTGGAGGCGGCCGACGCGCGCGCCGCGCGCTTCGAGGCCGACGCGGGCGACGCGCGCGCCGACGCGGCCGACGCGCGCGCGGCCGCGGCGGCGGCCGAGGGCGCCCGCCGGGGGGGGGCGGACGACGACGTTTCCAAGCTGCGGCTCGAGGTGGAAGTCCTGGCGGCCGTGGCGGAGGCAGGAGGAGGGGGAGGGGCGGGCGCCTCGCCCGCGCCTCCCCTCGCGCCTCCGCCCGCCGCCGACCCCGACGCGTCCTTCTTGCTGCGCCAAGAGGTCGACGCCCTGGCCGCCGCCCTGGACGAGCGCGGGGCGGCGCTCGCCGCCGCGCGCGCGGACGCGGGCCTCGCCGAGGAGCGCGCCGACGCGGCGGCGGCGGCCGCGGCCGCCGCCACCGCGCGCGCGGACGCGGCGGACGCCCGGGCCGCGGCCGCGGACGGCGCCGAGGCCGCGGCCGGCCGCGCGGCCGGCCGCGCGAGCAGCGCGGCCGCCGCCGCCGCCGCGCTCGAGGCGCGCCTGGACGCAGCGGATGCCGAGGTGGCCGGCCTGCGGGCCGAGCTGGCGGTCGCAAGGGCGCGCGCGGCGGAGCTCGAGGCAGAGGTTGGCGCGCCGCGCCGCGCCGGCGCTCACCCTCCCCTCGAAGGCTCGCCCCCGCTGCCGCCGTCGCCGGTGGCGGCCCAGCTGCCGTCGTCGCTGCTGGTGCACTCGCACGGGTCGTCCGAAATTCTGCCCGCAGCGGCCGCTGGACGCGGCGGGGGTCTGGAGCCCGCCTCTGCCGCGCCTCTGCCTCCGCCCGCCCCCGACCCCACCACCTCCCCCGACACCTTGGACATGCTGCGCGCCCGCGTCGCGGCCCTGGAAGCCGACCTGGCCGACGGCGAGGCGACGCACGCGCTGCGCGACAAGGCGGCGCTCACCCACAAGGCGGAAATCGCCGACCTGCAGCGCCGCCTCGGCCGGGGCAACGTGTCGGCCGACTATTTGAAGGGCGTGCTCGTCGGCGGCTTTGAATCCGGGGAGTTGCCCCCCGCGTCGGCGCTGCGGCCGGTGCTCTCGCGGTTGCTGGAGTTTGGGCCGGACGACGACGCGCGCATCGACGCCGCTGCGGTGAGGCGCAAGAGTGGGGGGGGCGTGCTCGGGTTGCTGACCGGCGGCGCCAAGTGAGGGGCGGCGGGGTGTGACGACGCGGCGGCCAGCGCGGGGGGCGCGGCCGCGCTCTCCGCCACACCGCCCTCGCGCGCCGCCCGCCGACCCCTCAATGACCGCCCACCCGTAAACCACCCCCGGCTGCATCGCGCCCGACCTCGGGAGGCGCGCCCCGCCGGCGCGATGGCTGCCAATGCGGCCGACACGGGCGTCGCGGTCCTCTTCCGCGTCTCCTACCCCACCGCCTGGGGCCAACGCGTCGTCGTCATCGGTGCCGGCCCCGCCCTGGGCGACTGGGACCCGGCGGCCGGCGTAGCGCTGGGCTGCCGGCCGCTCAGCGCCGCGCTCGTGTGGGAGGGCGCGGCGACCGTCCCAGCCTCATCCACCCCCTTGCGCTACAAGTACGCGGTGCTGGACGAGGGCGGCGCGGTGGTGGACGTGGAGGCGGCCGCGCGCCGGCTCCCGCTCGACGGCGCGCGCGCGGGCGACACCGCGCTCGCGGCCGACACGTGGACGCTGGCCGGCCACCCGACGGCGCTGCTGGCCAAAGCAGCGTTTAGAGATGCCATGCTGCCGCCGCGGCCGCCTGTCGTGGGCGGCGCACCGCCCGCGGTGCCGCGCGCGCCGCGCGGTTCCGACGGCACGCCGACCGCGGTCGTGCTCAGGTTCGCCGTGCGCGCCCTGGGCCTGCGGGCCGGCGACCACATCGTGGTGCTCGGGTCGGCGCCGACCCTGGGCTCCTGGCGCGCGGGGAAGGGTTTGGCGCTGGCAGAGACCGACACGCCGCTCTGGGAAGGCGCGACCGCCGTCCCGCCCTCCCACTTTCCGGTCACCTACCGATTTGCCATCGCGCGCGGAGACGATCCCGATGGAGACGATCCCGAGCTGGAGGCGGGCGAAAACCGGATCGCGGCTTTCGAGGCCGGCGGCATCTCGGCCGACGGCGGCGCGCCGCCCACCCCGCCCGCGCTCGTCGCCGCCGACGCCGGCTGGCTGCGCCCTGGCGCGCCCTGGCGCGGGGCCGGGCTGGCGGTGCCCCTGTTTTCGGTGCGGTCGGAGGCCGGGTTGGGCGTCGGCGGCTTCCCCGACCTGGCCCCGCTCGCGCGCTGGTGCGCGGCGGCCGGCCTGCGCGCCATCCAGATCCTGCCCGTCAACGACACCCGCGTGTCGGGCGACTGGACAGACTCGTACCCCTACTCGGCCGTGTCTGTGTTTGCGCTCCACCCGATCTACCTGGGGGTGGAGGAATTGATGGACCACGCGCCGTGCGCCGCCCCCCTCCCGCCCGCCGCGGCCGCCGCGTTGACCCGCCTGCGGACCGAGCTCAACCCGTTGCCCGCCCTGGACTATGAAGCCGTGCTGGCGGCCAAGCTGGAGGCGGCGCGGGCGATCTATGAGGACGGCGGGGGGCGCGAAGCCGCCGAGAACGACCCCGCCTATTCGTCTTTCCTCGCCGACAACGCCGCCTGGCTGCGCCCGTACGCCGCGCACCGGGCGTTGACCGCCGTGTTTGGGCACGCGCGGCACGGCGAGTGGGGGAGCCTGGCGCGCGCGACCGACGACGACGTCGACCGCGTCCTCGACCCCGCCGCCCCCGGCCACGCCGCCGGCCCCGGCTTTGAATGCTGGTTGCAATGGCACGCCCACAAGCAACTGTTGGCGGCTTCACAGGCCGCGGCGTCCCTCGGCGTCGCCCTCAAAGGCGACCTGCCGATCGGCGTCGACCCGCACTCGGCCGACGCGTGGCGCCACCCCCACCTCTTCCGCGCGGGCACCTCCACCGGCGCCCCCCCGGACGCGTTCGACGCGCGCGGCCAGGCGTGGGGCTTCCCGACGTACGATTGGGGCGCCGCCGCGCGCGATTCTTATCGCTGGTGGGCCTCCCGCCTGCGCCACATGGCGCGCTACTTCTCCGCCCTAAGACTGGACCACGTGCTCGCCTTCTTCCGGGTGTGGGAGCTGGACGCCGGGGCGGTGACAGGGTTGTGCGGCCGGTTTAGGCCCGCGCGGCCCTACTCCAAACCGGACCTCGACGCCGCCGGCATGTGGGACGTCAACCGCCTCGCCGACCCCCACGTGACGCGAGACTATGCCGCGGCGGCACTGGCCGGGGCGGGGGCGGACGCCCTGGAGCGGTACACGCGCCCCGGCGACGGCGGGCGGTTGCGGCTCGCCGACGCGGTGGCCACCGAGGCCGGCGTCGACGCCCTGGCCGCGCCAGACGGCGCCCCGCCCTGGGTCGTGGCCGAGATCGAAGCGGCCAAGGAGGGGTTGCTGGCGCTCGTCCAAAACGTGTGCCTCGTCCGCGACGTCGACGCGCCCGACGCGGCGTTCCACCCCCGGTTCCGCCTCGCCGACTCGGAATCGTTTGCGTCCCTCCCCGACGACACCTGGAAACGCACGCTGGCCGCCTGGCACGACGAATACTTCCACGGCGGCCGGCACGACGCCGCGTGGACGACCGCCGCGGCGGCGCGCCTCCCCCCCCTCCTCGCCGCCACCGACATGCTCGTCTGCGGCGAGGACTTGGGCATGGTGCCGACCTGCCTCCCCGCCGCCCTGGAGCGGCTGGGCGTGCTCGGGCTGCGCGTGGAGCGCATGCCGGCGCCCGACGCGGGGGCTGGGGCCGAGTTTGGCGACCCGGGCGCGTATCCGTACCTCACGGTCGCGTCGCCGTCGACGCACGACGTCGTGCCGCTGCGCGCGTGGTGGGAGGCGGATCCATCGAGGGCGGCGCGGTACTGGGAAAAGGTGCGAGGGGGAGAGGGGTGGAGGGGTGGGTGGCTCTGCCGCCCGCGCGCGCTGCTGCGCCCGCTTTGTCGCGTCCACGGCGTCGCCCACCGCCCTCTCCCCACCCCCCAGGTCCTGCACTGCAAGCCGCCGTGCCCCGCGGCGTGCACCCCCGCCGCGGCGGCCGCCGTCCTGGCGTCCCACGCCCGCTCTCCATCCATGCTGGCCATGTTCCCGCTCCAGGACATCCTCGCCCTGTCGCCCACCGCGGCCGCGAGGCCCGCGGGCGAGGAGGCGGTCAACGACCCGACGGTGCGGCGCCACTATTGGCGCTACCGCTCCCACATCCCCATCGAGGCCCTGCACGCTGACGTGGAGCTGACGGCGTCGGTGCGGGGGATGCTGGCTGACGCGGGGCGCGACGTGGGCGGCGGCGAGTGAGCGAGGAGGGAGGGGGGGAGGCCAGGGAGAGAGACTGCAACCCCGCGCGCGCCGCTACCCCGACCTCACTCCCCTCCGGGAACCGCCTCCCCCCTCCCCCACATGGACCCCAACGCCCAGCCCTTCAACGGCGCCGCCGGCGGCTACGTGCCGCCCCACATGCGGGGCGGCGGCCCGCCGCGGACCGCGCCGCCGCCGTTCGGCGGCGCGCCCGGCGGCTACGGCGGCGGCTACGGCGGCTCCCGCGGCGGCTACGGCGGCGGCGGCGGCTTTGGCGGGGGCGGCGGCGGCTTTGGCGGGGGTGGCGGCCGCCGCGGGGGCGGGTGGAATACGGACCGGTGAGCGGGGAGGGGGTGGGTGGCGATCGGGGGCGGGCCGCCCCGGCGCGCGCGCTGCGCGGCTGCCAGGGACCGCTGGGTGGCGAGCCGAGGCGCGGCGGGGCGCGTAGCGGGGCGCGGCGCGCGGCGCGGCGCCCTCGCGACTGGCTGGCGCGCGGCGGGCGGCGGACGGGGGGGGCGCCGGCCCGCGCCCGGTGGCCCGTCGGTCGCAAGAGGGTCTGCCCTCCCGCGGACGGCGGGTCGCGGCGCCGCAGGCTGGCGGCGGGCGGGCGGCGCGCCGCCGCGCTGCCGCCGATTCCGACGGCGGGCGCCCGCGGGCGCGTGCGGCCGCCGCTCGCGCCACCGCTCCGGCCCACGTCACGCGCCAATGAGCACTCGCCTCTGGGAGAGGGGCTGGAGCCGGCAAGCGGGTGCCGACCCCCCGCCCCCCCCCCCCCGCCCCCCCTCCAGCGACGACAACCCGTTCGAGTCGGACGCGCGCATCAAGGCCGAGGCGGACGAGCTGTTCCAAACGGAGAACACGGGCATCAACTTCGACGCGTACGAAGGTGGGCGGCAGAGGGGGAGAGGGGGTTGTTTTGCGAGTGTCTAGTTTTTAGGGTTGGAGCCCCAACCCTCATTCGACCGCCACCCTCCACCCCCCCTCCTCCAGACATCCCGGTCGAGGCGACGGGCGAGAACGTGCCGGAGCCGATCACGTCGTTCGAAGACATCGAGCTCGGCCCCGCGCTCATGGCCAACGTCAAACGGTGAGAGAGCATGAGGGTTGCGGTTAGGGTTGGGGCTGGGGTTGGGGTTGGGGTTAGGGTTGGGGTTAGGGTTAGGGTTGGGGCTGACCATCCTGCCTCGTCCTTTCTCAGCTGCAAGTACTCGAAGCCGACCCCGGTCCAGCGCTACTCGATCCCCATCGGCCTCGCCGGGCGCGACCTGATGGCGTGCGCGCAGACGGGGTCGGGCAAGACGGCCGCGTTCTGCTTCCCGATCGTCGCCAACATCCTGCGCTCGGGCGTGCAGCCCACCGGGCGGTCGCGCAAGGCGTTCCCCCTCGCCCTCATCCTGTCGCCCACGCGGGAGCTGAGCTCCCAGATCTACGAGGAAGCGCGCAAGTTCACGTACCAGGTGGGGAGAGGCGAGAGGGGTCGGGTTTTTCCAGGGGTCGTGGGGGTTCGGGTGAGGGGTGAGGGTCGAGCGTTGACCCGCCCCCCCTCCCGCCCCGCCCCCGCAGGTCGGCATCCGCCCCGTCGTCGTCTACGGCGGCGCCCCCGTCGTCAACCAGCTGCGCGACATGGAGCGCGGCGCCGACATGCTGGTCGCTACGCCCGGCCGCCTCTCCGACCTCATCGAGCGCGCGCGCGTCTCCCTCTCGCGCGTCGGCTACCTCGCGCTGGACGAAGCCGACCGCATGCTCGACATGGGGTTTGAGCCCCAAATCCGGCGCATCGTCGAGGGGGAGGACATGCCGCGCACGGGGGAGCGGCAGACGCTGCTCTTTTCGGCCACGTTCCCCAAGGGTAGGGGAGGGGGGGAGAGGAGGAGAGGGCGAGAGAGAACAAAGCAGAGTGTTTTTTCCGCCACCCTGACGGCCCACCCCCTCCCCCACCCTCGCCCTCGCCCTCCCCAGAGATCCAGCGCCTGGCCGCCGACTTCATGCACGACTACATCTTCCTCGCCGTCGGCCGGGTCGGGTCGTCCACCGAGCTCATCGTGCAGCACGTGGAGTACGTGTCGGGGGGCGACAAGCGCCAGGTGCGGCGGCGCGCGCGGGGGGCGGGGCGGGCGGGGGCACGGCGGGCGGTCGGGTTGGGTGCCGCGTGCGCCGCTCTCACGCCCCGTGCCTCCGCCCCTCCCTCCCCCAGGTCCTGCTCGACCTCATCAACACGGTGGAAGGCCTGACCCTCGTGTTCGTGGAGACCAAGCGCGGCGCCGACGCGCTCGAAGACTTCCTGGCCGGCAACGGCTTCCCCGCCACCTCCATCCACGGCGACCGGTCCCAGCAGGAGCGCGAGGCCGCGCTGCGCTCGTTCCGGTCGGGGCGGACGCCGATCCTGGTGGCGACCGACGTCGCCGCGCGCGGCCTCGACATTCCGCACGTCACCCACGTCATCAATTTCGACCTGCCCGCCGACATCGACGACTACGTGCACCGGTGAGGGAGAGGGGGGAGGGAGGGAGGAGGGTGCGGGGGCTGGGTGGCGCCCGTTTTTCGCGCGCTCGGGCCCACGCGCACCCACCCACCCACCCACCCCAGCATCGGCCGCACCGGGCGCGCCGGCAAAAAGGGCCTGGCCACCGCCTTCTTCTCGGACAAGGACGCCGGCCTCGCGCGCGGCCTGGCGGAGCTGCTGACCGAGACATCGCAAGAGGTCCCCGGCTGGCTCGCCAACATGGGCGCCCGCGCCCCCTCGTTTGGCGGCGGCGGCCGCCGCGGCGGCGGCGGCCGCGGCGGGTCGCGGTTTGGCGGGCGCGACTTCCGCCAAGACCGCGGCGGCGGCGGCGGCGGCTACGGCGGCGGCGGCGGCGGCGGCGGCGGCGGCGGCTACGGCGGCGGCGGCGCGGGCGGCTACGGCGGCGGCGGGTACGGCGGCGCGCCGGGCGGCGGCGGGGGGTACGGCGGCGGCGGCTACGGCGGCGGCGGTGGCGGCCACGGCGGCGGCGGCGGCTACGGCGGCGGCCAGTCGGCCTGGGACTGATCCCCCACCCCCCCTGTCCATCGCCCTCTTCCCTCTGCCCCGACGCCCGGGGCAGCACGTGACGCGGCGCCCCGGCCCGAGAGCGCGAGCGAGGCAGCGACGAGAGACCGCCCGCCGGAGAAAATCCGCCCGGGCGCGCCCTTTGCGCGCCCGGGCCATGCACACAACAACACGCCTAAAAGACACACGGCTGCCGTCGCGGGTGAGCGCGGGGCGGGGCCGGGTTTGCGCGGGGGGCGGGCCCCCCCCCCCGCGCGCGCGCCGGTGCCCACTTGCCGGCGGCCCGGCCCGCGCCCCGGCACGCCGCAGCGTGTGCAAAGAGAGAGAGAGAGCAGGCGAGAAAGGGGGGGGGCTCTGACAGTCGGCGGCGGCGGCGCGAGGAAAAAAACGCCGCCACCCGCGTCTCTCTCACGCCGCGGGCTCCCCTCCGCCACGCCCCGGGGACGCCGCTCCCGCGCCAGCCGCCATCGCGGGCGCCAGCAACGCCCCCACGTCGAGCTCCGCCGCGAGCACGCCCGCCGCGCCGGCCGCTGTCGCGCGCGGCAGCCCGTCGACCGGCGCGTGGTCGCCCGCCGACGCCGCGGCGTAGATGACGCGGCCCAGGATCGACGAGGTCGGGATGAAGCCGAGCGTGCGCGAGTCGCGGGCGGCGGGCGGGGGGAGCGCCTCGTTGTCGGCGAGCACCCACACGTGCCCGGGCGGGACGCTCGTTTCCTCGGCCTCCCCGCCGCCGCCCTCGTCCGCGTCCGCCGTCAGGACGTCTCCCGCGATGGCCGCGACGCGGCGCACGAGCACGGCGCCGGTAGCTTCCAGGGCGGCGCCGGGGGCGAGCGGCGGGTCGGCCGGCGCGAGAAACGCGACGACGTCCCCCACGCGCGCCGCGCACCCGCCCGGCGCCCGCCACAGGAGCAGGCCCTCGATGGAGGATCGGTCCGACAGCGCCCCCCGGTTGAGCGCAGGCGCCATGGCCGCGCCGGCGAGGAAGAGCGTCGACGTGACGCGCCGCGGCACGGCGTCCAGCGCGGCGGGCAGCGCGGCCGCGCCGGACGCGACGGCGACGCGGGCCTCGGCGGCGATGTAGGCGAGGCGGGCCTGAAAGGGGGGGAGGGGCGGATGGCGGTCGGGGCGCGCGTGGCGCGCGTGGCGGCGCGGGACGGCGAGCGACGCGGCGGTGGCCAGCGGCGCCCCTCGCAGGGCGTGTGCGGGATATGTGGCACCCGTCCGGGGGGGAGGCGGGCCCGGCGAGGGCCGCACGGCGTGGCAGCGCGCCCCCGCGCAGATGCATCGCCCGCCGCAGCCCCGGCCCACCCCTCACGCACCCCCAAATAGCGCAGCGACCACGCGCCCGCCATGGCGCGAGTGGCCGTGGGCCGAGGCGGCGCCGTGCGGTTGCGGCGTTTTGAGATGCGCGCTCTCTGCGCACCTGCCCCCACTCCTCTGCCGCCGCGGCCTCGCGGCACGCATCGGCCGCGTTGTCGTCGCCCACGTCGGCGGCGCCGGCCGCCCCCGGGGCGCGCGCGGCCGCAATGGCGCCCGAAACCGGCGCCGCGCGCCCTCACCCGCGCGCGCCGCTCGCCGGCGCGTCCCTCGTCGTGTCCGGCTTTCACGCGGCGGCCAAAGACGCCGTCCTGGCCGCCGTGGCGCGCCTCGGGGGCACGGTGGTGGAGCGCGTCGGCCGCGACGCGCCGCCCGACGCCGCGATTGCGCGGTCTGTGCTCTCGGCCAAGTACCGGGTGGGTGGTGGTCGGGCCGGAGGGGCGGGCGGGGGCGCCGAGGCGGGCGGCGGCCGCCGCGACGCGCGCGCTTCGCGCGCGCCGACCCCGTCTCCCTCGCCCTCGCCCCCCAGGCCGTAAAAGCCCTTCCCCTGCGCAACGGGCACACCGTGCCCGTCGTGAGGGAAACGTGGCTGGACGCGTGCGAGCGCGCGGGGGAGCGGGTGAGAGGGGGAGGGAGGGAGGGAGGGCGGGCGCCGAGGGCGCGCACCGACCGCCTCTCCTTCCCCCCTCCAGGCCCCCTTCACCGACCACATCCTCGCCCCTCTGGCCGGCGTGCGCCTGTCGGTCACGGGCGGCGGGTCGGCGACCAAGGCCGCGCTCGCCGACCGCGCGGCCGCGGCCGGCGCGGCACACACGCCCGAGCTCACCCGGCACTGCTCCCACCTGCTCGTCGTGCGCGAGCCCGGCGCGGGCGTGCGCCGCGCGGTGTCGGCCAAGGAGCGGGCGGCGCGCGCGTGGCGCGACGCGGCGGCCTCGCGCGGCGCGCCCGCGCCGGTGCGGGTCGTCTGGGCGGCGGAATGGCTGGACGCCGTGCTGGCTCGCGGGGGGTATGATAGGGCGCTGGACGCGGACTATGCCGTGCCCCAGGCGGCGGCCGGAGGAGGAGGTGGGAGAGGGGGCGTCGGCGACGTCGCGCTCCGCCTCGCGCGCGCGGCGAGCCGCACGCCCGCGCCGGGCGACGCGGGAGGCGCGGTCGTGGCGGCGCCCGCGGCGCCGCCGCCCGCCCCGGCGCCCGCCCCCGCGCGCGAGCCGACGCCGCCGCCGCGCGCGCTGTCCCCCCCCCTCGTCGCGCCCGGCGACCCCGACGCCATGTTCCTAGACGGCGCCCGCGTCTTCCTGACCGGCACCCGGGACGCGGGCGAGCGCCGGGGCCTGCTGGCCGTCGCGCGCGCGGGCGGCGCGACGCTCGAGCGGACGCTCCACCCGGCCGTCACGCACGCCGTCGTCGGCGGCGGCGCGACGCCGGACGAGGCGGACGCGCTGCGCGCGCACGTGGCGGCGCACCCGGGGGCGACGGCGGTGGTGGGCGGGGCGTGGCTGGCGGCGTGCGGGCGCGGGCGGTCACTCGCGCCGGCCGCGCCCCACGCGCTCGACCCCGCCGCCCTCGCCCGCCCCGAGCCCCTCTCCGGCCTCCACTTTACCCTGGCCGCCCTTGCCGGCACGCCCGATGCCGCCGACGCGGCGGCGGCGGCCGTGGTGCGGGCCGGGGGGCGCACGTTCGACGGCGCGACGGCGCGCGCGGTCGACGCGGCGGCGGCCTACGCGCTGTGCCCACCCGGCCTGCCGCCAGGAGTGGCGGACGCTCTAACAGCTTCCTGCCCCGATTTTGCGCTCGTGCCGGCGGCGCGCCGCGTCACGCTTGCCTGGGTCGCCGCGTCGGCCGCCGCGCGCGCGCCGCTCCCCGCGCGCGCGCTGCGCGCCGCGCCCGGCGCGCCGCCCGCGCCCCCGCTGACTCCGTTGCCACACTCTCTTCCGCTCCCCGACTTTGCCGGCCTCAAGCTGTGCGCGTCCGGCCTCCCCTCGACCGCGCGCGACGCCGCCGCGGCGCTCGCACGCGCGCTCGGCGCGGGCTACAGCGACGCCATGCGGCGCTCCACCACCCACCTCCTCGTGCCGACACGCGCAGGCGAAAAGTTTGAGCGGGCGGCCGAGTTTGGGGTGGCGCCCGTCACGCCGGCGTGGCTGGCGGCGTGCGGGGCCGCCGGCCGCCGCGTGCCCGAGGCGCCCTTCTTCCCGCCGCCCGCGCCGGGGTCGGTCGTGGCCATCGCGGTCGCGCGCACGCCGGGCGGCGGCGAGGCCGGGCCGGGCGGCGAGGCCGCGCAGGCGCGCCCGCGCGCGCGGCGCGTGTCGGGGCTCGCCGTCGACACTGTGGCCCGCGCCGTCGTCGGCTCGCCCGCGCCCGGCGCGGCGGCGACGCCGAGGGCGCGCCGGGCGACGCCGGGCGAGGCGACGCCTGGGGTGGCGGCGGCGGCGCCCGCGCCGCGCCCCCCTCCAGCCTCGTCCACCGGCGGCTCGGCCTCGGCCGCCGCCACGCCCGCCCCCCCCGGCGCCCCGCGCGCGTCTTCCCACCACCTGTCGGCCGCGTTTGACGTGCTGGAGTCGGCGGTCGCGGCCGCGGGCGGCCCGCGCGGCGGTGCCGCGCCGCGCGCCGCGTCGCGCCTCGCGGGCACGCCGCCCTCGGCGGTCGCCGCCCGGGCGGGGCGCCGGCGGCCGGCGGGCCCGGACTCGCAAAACAGCGACCCGCGCAAGCGGGCGCGCCGCGGGGCGTCGCCGGCGGCAGAGGCCGAGGCGGCGCGTGCTGCTTCCGACGCCGACCCGCCGCCGCCTCCGGACTGCTCCCAACTCGTCGCCTACGACGCTGCGCACCACCACCCCGCCGACCCCGCGGCCCCGGCGCCCGGCGGCCGCCCGCGCGGCGCGCGCGCCGACGCCGACGTGCGCCGCGCACTCGCGCGCGCGGTCGCGGGCGCGGCCGCGGGCGCGGCGCCGTCGCAGGGGGGGGCGGACGTGCTGGCCGACATGGGGCTCGCAGGGTGGTGAGGGAAGAGAGAGCGAGGGAGAAGGGGGACGGAAAGAACGTGTGTGTGACCCTGTTTCGGCCCGTCTGCCATCACAAACGCCGCCCAGAGCGCCACACGCCGCAGCCACGGGGGCGGGCGGCCCCAAAAAAGTTTCGCGCGCGCGGCACGTCGACGCCACACTCGCACACTCTTCCCCTCCCCTCTTCGCCTCACAGATTCGCATCGATGAGCGCCTCCAGGTCGTCCGGCTTCGCCCCCGTCATGACCGCGACGCGCTCCCCCTTTTTGTACAGGTGGAACGTGGGCACCGACCGCACGCCCAGCTCTTTGCCGAGGTCCTTGTTGGCCGCGTTGCACTCAAACTTGACGGCGACCTAAAGATGAAAGACGGAGTGGGAGGGCGTGGGCAGCGGCTCCCCGACCAAAAAGAGAGGCCTCTCTGAAGAAGAAGAAAAAAAACTCTCCTTCATCCTACCATCTTGCCGTCGCGCGCGTCCGACATGGCGGCCAGTTTGGGCATCATCAGCTTGCACGGGCCGCACCAGGTCGTGAAAAAGTCGACGACGACGAGGCGGTCGCCGGCCTCTTCGCGGACAAAGGTCCAAAAAGAGGCCGAATCCAGCTCCCGCAGCTCCGTGCCGCCCGTCGCGGGCGCGGCGTCGGCGGCTGCCGCCGCCTTGAGGGACGCCCCGCGCTTGAGGTCGGCCTCGGCGCGCACGAGCGCCGCGCCCGCGCCCGCGCGCACGTCCTGCAGCGCGCGCACAGCCGCGTCCTTGTCCGCGCGTGGGCGGGTGGAGGTGATGCGGCGCGTGGGGCTGAGGAACGGGGTGGGAGGAGGGTGGGCGGGGGCGGCGCGGGGCCGCGACGCCGCGCTTGGCCGACGATTGCGGGCGCCGTGCCACCCGCCACCGCCTCACCGCGCGGGCGCCGGCCGCAGGCAGGACCGTCTGGTGACCAGGGGCGCCATCGGGTGGCGGGGCGGGGGTGGTTGGGGGGGGGGGGGCGGGGAGAGAGTGCGCAAGACCCGCAGTGCGGGCCGCCCAGCCTTTCCGGCGAGCGCCGACCCCCGCCTCCCTGTCACCGTGACGCGCCCCCGCCGCCGCCGCCGTTGCGCGCAAGGCGGCGCCGCCGCGCCGGCCCGCCCCTCGCGCCGCGCGGCAGGTTCGTTGCAATTTTTTTATCCTCGCGCTACCCCCGCCCCCCCACTACGACCCCGCGCGGCACCGTCTCCACGACGACGTCGAGCCAGGTGTCGACCCCGTCGGCCGCGACGGCCGCGGTCGCCGCCTCGGACGCGCGCCACGCGTAGGGCGTCATCGCCAAAAGGGACGCCGCCAGCTCGCCCGGCAGCTCCAACCTTTTTCGCACCCGGGCCGCCGCCGGCGGCGGCGGCAGCGCTCTGGGCGTGGCGGCAGCGCCGTAAATGGCGGCCTTGAAGCCGTCGAGGTGGTCCGGGCCGGGTCGGACGACGACGACGGACGCCCCCCCCCCGTCCAGCACCCGCGCCAGCTCAGCCCAGGGCACGGGCGCGAATGCGACGAGGGCGGCGGCGAGGGAGGCGTCGGCGAGCGGGGCGGCGAACGACGACGCGACCGCGAACGAGGCGCGCGCGCCGTGGGCGCGGGCCGCGAGGCGGACGGCATCCCGGGAGATGTCGATGCCAAGCACAGTGGCTGCGGGCGGCAAGGCGGCCGCGACGGCGGCGGTGTAGGCGCCCTCGCCGCAGCCCGCGTCGAGAACGGTGGGAACGGCGCCCCCTCCTCTCTCCTCACCCCACCGCCGCGCCGCCGCTGCCACCGCGGCCGCGGCCGCGGCCTGCACCTCGTCGTACAGGCCGGCTGCAAAGACGGCCCGCCGGGCGGCGTAGGCAGCGGCGCCGTCGCCGGGCGTCGCGGCGCTGGCCAGGCGCCCGCCGCGGGTCAGGTTGACATAGCCTTCCCTCGCCACGTCGTACGAATGGCCCACGACGCACGCCCACGAGCGGCCGGAGAGCGCCAGGCGGTCGCCGCACACGGGGCACGCCCACGGCGCGCCGGCGCGCGGTGGTTGCGTCGCCCGCGGTGGCGGCGCCCGCACTCGCGGTCGTGGTGGACACACGCGGCCCGGCGGCGGCCGGCACGCCGCGGGCGCGCCGGCCCGCATTGGCCGTGGTGTGGCGCCAGCCAGCCGACGGCTTGCCGCACACCATGCCGCCGCCCCTCGCGGCCTCCCGGCCGCGGCCGGTGCCGCTGATGCGCGCCAGGCGGCGGCGACTACCGGCCGCCCGACGGAGGCCGCTACAGGCTGTAGCGGCCGCCGCGCGGCGCCCGCACTGGCCGCCCGACGACGACGACGTGGCGCGCGTCGACCGCCTCCCCGCGCCGCCCGCGACGGCGATAGGCGATCTACCAGCGCCTTTGCCTGCGGCTCCTGACCGCGCATCGGTCGGAGCCGCCCTCATCTTCCTGTGGCGCCTTGCGGCCGGCGCGCGCGGCGTCGCGTGGCGCCTGCCCGCCGCCGCCGCGCTCGTGGTCGCCAGCAAGGCGGCCGGCATTTTAGCCCCTCTGGAGCTCAAACTGGCGGTGGACGCAGTGGCGCTGCCCGGCGGCGCGGGCCGCAGCGCGGCGCTCGCCGCGGTCGCGCGCTTTGCCGCGCTGCGCGCCGCGTCGGCGTTGGCGCGCGAAGCCAAGGGGCCCTTGTTTGCGCCGGTGGCCCAGGCGGCGTCGCGGAGGGCGGCGCACGGGGCCCTGGCCCACGTTTTGAGTCTCGACGCGGCCTACCACGCGCGCCGCCGCACCGGCGCCCTCGCCCGCGTCCTCGAGCGCGGCGCCCGCTCCGTCGCTGTCGTCTGCCGCGCGGTCGTGTGGACGTTTGTGCCGACCGCGGTCGAGCTCGCGTGCGTGGCCGCGCTGCTCTGGAAGCGGTTCTCCCCCGCCGCCGCGGGCGGCCTCGTCGCCACCATGGCCCTCTACGCCGTGTTCACGGCTGTCATGACCCGCGCCGCCGCCGCCGCCCGGGCCCGGGTCAACGCGGTCGACGCCGCCGCGCGCGGCGCGGCGGTCGACGCGCTCGCGCACGCCGACACGGTCGCCGCGTTTGGCGCCGCGCCGCGCGTCGCGGCCGAGTACGACGGGCTGCTGTCCGAGTACCGGTCCGCGGCGTTGCACACGGAGAACCTGGCTGCCGCGCTCAACGCGGGCCAGGCCGTCATCCTGGCCGCCGGCGTCGGCGCGGTGCTCGCGTCGGTAGCAGCGACGCCCGGCGCCACGCCGGGCGACCTGGTCATGGCCCAAGGGTTGCTCTTGCAAGTGGCGGCGCCGCTCTCGTTTCTGGGCTGGTTTTTCAGGGAGTTGCGGCAAGCGTTGGTCGACCTGGACGAATTTTTTGCGATCCTCCGCACGAAGTCGGCCGTGCCCGACGGCCGCACCCCGCTGCCGGCTTCTCCCGGCAAGGGCTTGGGCGTGGTGCTGGACGACGTCTGGTTTGCGTACGGCGCCGAGAGTGGCGGGCACGGTCGAGGGAGCGGCAGCGAGCAATCGGCCGACGCCGCCGCCCCCCCGCCCACCAAACTCGGCCGCCCCGTCCTGCGCGGCGTCTCCCTGTCCGTCCCCCCGGGTGGCTCCCTGGCCATCGTGGGCCCGTCCGGGTCGGGCAAGTCCACGCTGTGCGCGCTGCTCCTGCGCGCCGCGCTCCCGACCGCGGGCCGCATCCTCCTGGACGGCGTCGACGCGGCGGAAGCGACCTCTGAATCTCTGCGGGCCTCCATCGCGGTCGTGCAGCAGGACGCGCCCCTGTTTTGCGACACACTGGGGCGCAACATAGGGTTTGGCGCGCCGTCCGCCCCCGTGTCCTCCCTCGCCGCCGCCGCCTCGGCCGCCGGCCTCGCCCCCGCCCTCGCCCATATGCCCGCCGGCCTAGACACGGTCGTGGGCGAGCGCGGTGTGCGCCTGAGTGGGGGCGAGCGGCAGCGCGTCGCGGTCGCGCGCGCACTCGCCGCGCGGCCGCGCCTGCTGCTCGCGGATGAAGCGACGTCGAGCCTGGATTCCGCGTCCGAGGCTGCTGTTCTCGCCGGCATCGCGACCGCGGCCGAGGGCGGCGCTACGACGACGGTTGCCGTCGCGCACCGGCTCTCGACGATCGCCGGTTTTGACTCGATCGCCGTCCTCGTCGACGGCGCCGTCGTGGAGACCGGCCGGCATGTCGACCTCGTGGCGCGGCCGGGGGGGGTGTACGCGGGCATGTGGGCCGCGCAGGCGGGCGCGGGGGGTGGGGGAGGAGGAGGAGCGGCGTGAAGAGGAAGGTGTGACAGGGGTGGCGCGGCGTCTCAACAGAGCACAGGGTCCGGCCGCGGCGCCGACGCGCCCGCCGCGTCACTCGCCCTCCCCGCCCTCCCCCTCCCCCCCCTCCCCGCCGTCCGGCTCGTACTCCAGGTCGTCCAGCGCAAACTCGATGTACTGCCCCGACAGCAGCACATAGCCCACGAGCAGGGTGGCGGCGGCGGCGAGCCACAGCGCGTTGCCGCGGCGGACGGCGGCCTTCGCGTCGCCCCCTTTCTTGGCCGCCCTCCGCCCGCCCGCCCGCGCGGCCGCGGCTGCCTCTTCCGCGCGCGCCGCCCACTCGGGCGAGTCGTACGCCGGCGGCACGGGCGGCGGCGCGAGCGCGAGCCGCGCGGCGAGGCCGTCGACGTAGCGGGCCAAGCCCGGCAAACGCGCCACCGACTCCCTCAACTCGGGCGCCGCCACCGGCGCCGACGCGTGAAACGAGAGGTGGGCGAAGAGCAACGCATCCAGGGATGACGGCTTCTCCCCGAAGAAAAAGGCCCCTCGGTCGCCGCCGCGCGCCGCGAGCCGCGCGGCCAGGGCGACGTGCGCGGCGGCGGCTGCGTCGTAGACGGCGTCCCGGGTGGTGTGGGCGAAGCGGGCGAGGGCGGCGGCGCGGGCGGCGCGCGGGACGAGCCGCGAGAGCGGGAACGGGAGGCCGCCCCCGTGCGCGGGCCGCGTGTGGGCCGCGTAGGCCGCGGGCTCGCACCAGGCGGTGTAGGTGGAGGCGGGCTCCAGGGCGCCGACCGCGAGCGCGGTCCACGCGGCGACGTCGGCGCGCGCGGCCGGCGGCAGCGCGGCGTCCAGGTCGGCGCCCGCCGCCACCGCGGCCGCCACGACCGCCGCCGCCGCGGCGGCGGGCGTGGCGCCCGGGGGGGCGGCGGCGAGGTCCCCGTCGTGGTCGAGCGCGGGGGTCACGCCTTGGGGGGGAGAGGGGGGCGGTTGGCGCCCCAGTCGCTGCCGCCGCCGCGGTCCACCATCGCCGCGATCGCTGGACGCCTCCTCCCGGGCGCCGGGCCGCCCGCCGCCCGCTGCCCCATCGCGCGGCGCTCACCCGTCGGCGCCGACCGCGCGCCGGTGCACTCTTGCACCACCAGCGGCACGTCCGCCAGGCGCAGGTAGACCTGGGGTGAAGAGAGAGGGGAGTGAGGCCGAGGGATGGTCGCGTCCCCGGCGCGCGCGCGCCGATTCAGCGCGGTGCCCGCCCCACGCCCCCGTACCTCGGCCTGGGTCGACGCGGGGTCGATGGACGGCAGGCCGTACCCCGCCCGCCACTTGTAAAGCACGAACGAGGCAGGAGGGGCGGGCGGCATGGCGCCGAAGCGCGAGGGAAAAGAAGAGCAGGCGCGGGAGAGCAGAGGGGTGCGGTGTGGGTCAAGTGTTGAACAGTGGGGGGTGCGGGAACGGGTGCACGGCGCGGGCCGCCGCGCGGAGTGTGCAAACAGCCTCTCTCTCTTCCCTACCCTCCAGCCCCCGCCGCGACCGCGCACGCGGCCAGGAGCGCCCCCGTCGCGACCGCGGCCGCCGCCCGGCCGGCGACGGTGTCGGAATACGCGGCTGGCAACGCGCCCCCGTCGGCGAGCGTCGGCACGCGCGCGAGCCAGGCGCCCCACTCGTCGCCCAGGCCCGCGGCCGCGGCGCCGGCCGCCAGCTTGGCCAGGTAGGCGGCGCGCGGTGGGAGAGGGGTGGCGGTCGTCAGGCCGGCGCGGGAGACGAACGCGAGGGCGGTGAGGGACGGGGACAGCGGGGCGGCGGTTGCCGCCTCGGCTCCACCACCCCCCTCACCCAGCAGCACGATGTCCACAGTATCGAGCCTGTAGCCGCCCTCGCGAGCGGCCAGGGCGTCCAGGTCGGACCGCGACGCGAGCGAGAGGAGGACGCCGCGCGCCGGCGCCCGCACGCAGGGCGAGTCCGCCCAGCCTCGCCGCTTCGCGATCGCCTCCACCGGCACCAGGGTCGCATACCCGCCCCGGTGGCAAAAGGCGAGCGCGTGCGCGGGCGCGGCCGCCGCGCGCGGTGGCGCCGCCGGGGCCATGCCGCGCCGGGCGAGGGCCGATGGGTCCGTGAGGGCGCCGTAGGCGAAAAGGAGCGTGGGCGGCATGTACGAGCCCCGCGAGGGAGGTGTGGGGGGCAAATGCGGGGCGCGGCGGCGTCCAAAAAAACACGAGGGCCCCTCCTCTCGCCCGCTCGCCCACTTCACCCCTCCCAGACCAAGGAAACAAAAAAAAAAACATCGTTGGAGGTGCAGGGCATCGATCCCTGTACCTGTCGCACATCAGTCTCGGAGCTGAGACGGACCGGCTCGCAGGTCGGAAATCGACCCGCCAACCGGCCCGCCACGACCCCGACGCAATGCTAAGCGACCGCTCTACCATTTGAGCTACACCCCCGCTGCGTGCCAACTACCAATTTTTCTCCGGTTTTGTCAGAGAGAGCGAGCGGCGTGTGCGGCGGAGCGCGCGGCGCGCGCGCGCGGGCGCGGGCGCCGCGGCCCGCGCGGGCGGGCCTCGCCCTCGCCGCGGCGGCGGGCGCGGCCACCGACCGCCCCCGGCGCGGTCAGGAAGGGCGGGAGCGTCGGCGGCCGTTTTTGTGGGGTTGCCCGCCCGCGGCTAGCGAGCGCGCCGCCGCCGCCGCCCCATTCGCCACACCCCTCTCACGCCGCCTTTATGGCGCCACCCGGCATGGCGCCCGGCCATCGCAAGCGCCCCCCTCCTCAACCCGCCACCCCGGACGCGCCCCCCGCCGCCGACGCGCCGCAGCTGCCCGCCTCGGACGCCGCCTTCCCGCGCGGCGGCGCCCCCCTGCGCCAGCTGGGCGCCAAGCGCGCACGCGCGGCGCCCAATGCGGGCGACGGAGGCGAGACTCTGGCCTTCGCGGCCTCCAACAAGCGGCCGCCGCCGACTTTCGTCCCCGCGCTGCGCGCCGCCGACCTCGCGCCCGGCGCCAAGCTTCTCGGCATCGTCACCGCGGTGACGGGGGCCAAGGTGGAGGTGAGCCTGGGCGTCGGCCTGCGCGGCGCCGCGGCAGGCGATGCCGCCGCGGCGCTGCCGGCGCCGCGCGGGGGCTCGTCGCCCGCTCTCTCGGACATCTACACCGTCGGCCAGTACGTGCGCTGCGCGGTGGACGCGACCCGTGACGGCGGGCGCGCGGTGGCGCTCACGATGGCGCCGGCAGCCGCGGCGGCCGGCGCCGACGAAAGCGGCCTTGCGCCGGGGACGCCGCTAACCGCCTGGGTGGCCTCTGAAGAGGACCACGGCTTCTTCATGGACGTCGGCGTGCCCGGCGTGACCGCGTTCATGGCCAAAGGGGACGCGCCGAGTGGTGGGCTCGCCCTCGCGCGCGGCGCCCAAGTCGCGGCCGTCGTCGCCGCGGCGCCCTCCCCCTCGGGCGTCGTGGCGCTCCGGGCCGCGCCCACCACCGGCCCCGGCCCCGTGGCGCCCGAGCCGGCCGGCGGGTCGCTGGCCGGGCTGGCGCCGGGCACGCTCGTCAACGCGGCGGTCGCGCGCGTCGACGGCGACGGCCTCGCCCTGTCCTTCTGGTCGACCTACACCGCCCTCGTGGACGCGTTTTCGTTGCCGCCGCACGTGGGGAGGGCGGGTTTGGCGGCCGCCTACGCCGTCGGCGCGCGCGTCCGCGCGCGCATCACGTTTGTCGACCCCGCCGCCAAGGCCGTGCGCGCCACCCTGCTCCCCCACGTCCTCAAGCGCGCGCCACCGCCGCCACTGCCGGCGCGCGGGGCGCTGGTGGAGGCGGCGACGGTGGCGCGCGTGGACGAGGGCGTCGGCATTCTGCTGGACCTCGGCCCTTCGGACGCCGCCGACGACGACGCCCCCCACGCATACGGCTACGCCCACGTGTCCAACGTGGCCGACGGTCGCGTCGCCAAGCTCGGCAAACTCTTTCCCGTGGGCAAAACGGTGCCCGCGCGCGTCCTCGGCGCGCGCGCGCTCGACGGCCTCGCCGCCCTCTCCCTGCGCCCGGCCGACGTGTCCGGCGGCGCTCTCACGGCCCTCGTCCCCGGCGCCACCGTGTCCGGCACGGTCGAGGCCTCGGACGTGGCGCGCGGCCTCCTCGTGGCGCTCTCCCCGGGCGTCGTCGCGCGCGTCCCCCTCGAGCACATCACCGCCGGCGCCGGCGCGGCCGCCGTGCGCCGGCATCCGGTGGGGGCCAAAGCGAGCGGCGTCGTGTGGGCGGTCGACGCGGCGTCGGGGCGCGCGACGCTGTCCCTCCGCAAAGGCGTCCAGCGCGCGGCGCTCCCCCCCCTCGTCGGCCCCGCCGCGCTCGCCCGCGGCGCGCGCACGCACGGCGTGGTGACTGGCCGCGCGGCCGGCGGCGGCGTGTTCGTGAGCCTGTTTGGCGGCGCGGTCGGCGTCGTCGCGCGCGCCGACGCGGGGCTCGCCGCCGACGCCGACGCCGGGGCCGAGCTGCCGCGCGGCACCCTGGTCAAGGCGCGCGTGCTGAGCGCGGACGGGGGGCGCGTGCGGCTGAGCCTGACGTCCCGGGACGGGGACGGGGGTGGGGCGGCCGCGGCGGCCGGTCCGCGCCTCGCCGCGGGCGCCGTCGTCGCGGCCGCCACCATTGCGTCCGTCGCGTACGAGACCGTTGACGGCGACGGCGATGGCGACGGGCCCCGGGTGGCGTCGTTCGGCGTGGACATCGCTGTCGAGGGCGGCGACGCGCTCCGCGCGACCCTCCCCCGCCCCCACCTCGCCGACTCGCGCGCCGCGGCCGACGCCCTGGCCGACACGCTCGCGGTTGGCGCCACTGTCGGCCCCCTGCTCGTCCTGGACGGCGGCGGTGGCAGCCGTCCTGCCACCGTGACGCGCAAGCGGTCGCTCGTGCGCGCGGCGGCGTCGCTCCCCGGCGGCGCGCGCGCCCCGCCTCTTGCCGTCGGCGCCGTCCTGCCCGGCTACGTCGCGTCCGTGACGCCGACCGCCGTCTTCGTGCGCTGGATCGGCCGCGCGACCGGGCGCGCGCCCGCGGCCGCGGTCGCGGGCGGGGTTGCCGCGCTCGCGGTCGGCGACTCGGCCGCCGCTGCGGTAGTCGCCGTCGACGCCGCCACCGGGCGCGCCACGCTGTCCCTGATGCCCGCCGCCGTGGGCAGCGCGGCCGCGGTGGCGGCGGTGGGCGACATGTTTGCGGACGCGGCCGACGCCGACGCGGCGCGGCGGGGGGTCGAGGGCGGCGGCGCCGCCGCCGACCCCTCCCCTTCGTCTTCCTGGCCCGCCCCCGGCGACATCGTCCAAGTGACCCCCGCCGAGGTCAAAGACTACGGACTGCTCCTGGACCTGCCAAGCCACCCGGACGCGGTCGCGCTCGCGCCCGCGCCGCGGCACGACGGCGGCGCGGCCGCCGCGGGCGCGCCGCCCGCGTCGCGCCAGCTCGCCGCGCGCGTGCTGGACGTCGCGCCCATCGACGGCGTTGTGGACGTTTCGTTGAGGCCCGACCTGGCGGCGCGCGGCCCCGCCCCCGGCGGCGCCAAGGCGTGGGCGGTCGGCGACGCTGCGACCGCCACCGTCGAACTGATCCGCGCCACGCACACCGTGCTGTCCCTCCCCCCCCGCGGCAAGCGCGGCGGCCGCGCCATCGCGTTTGCGCCGCCCGCGCCCGCCGGGGCGCTGGCGCCGGGCGACGAGGTGGACGTGACGGTCGCCGCGCGCGCGGCAGCCGACACCGGCGGCCGCGTGCTCGCGTCCCTGCCCGCCCACCTGGCGCCTGGCGCGGGTGACGAGGACGGGGCCCCTCCCACCCGGGACACGGCCGCGCGCGCCGCCCTGCGCGCGGCACGCGCGGCCAAGGCCGCCGCCGCGCGGCCCGCGGTCGGCGCCGCGGTCGACGCGACCGTCGTCGCCGTCCACCCCGCATTTGCAGACGTGCGCCTGGCCACCGGCGGGCGCGGCACCCTGCACGCGACAGAAGCGGAAGGTTTTGAAGAGGCGGCCGCAGGCACCCGCCCGCTCGCGGGCCTCGCGCCCGGCGACGCTCTCCGCGTCGTCATCCTGGGTCATGGCGCTGCCCCTGGCGCGCGCGCGCATGGCGTCGCATCCGTGTCTGCCCGCCCCGCGACACTCGCCGCGGCCGACTCCGCGGGCGGCGTCGCGCCGCCCGCCGCGCTCGCGCGCCCCGACGCGGGCGCCCTGAAAGTCGGCGACGCCGTTCGCGGCGTCGTCGCCGACGCCGCGCCCGACGGCGCGTGGGTCGCGCTCTCGGCCACCGCCCGCGCGCGCTTGCACGCCCTCGACGCTGCCACCGACGCGGCGTCCCTCGCTGGCTTTAAAAAGGCGCACCCGGTCGGCAGCGTCGTGGCGGCGACCGTGGCGCGCGTCGGCGAGCGCCACGGGGCGGCGACGCTCGACCTGGCGACGGCGGCCTCCCCTCCCGGCCCGCCCGCCGCGGGCGACCTCGTGCTCGGCATCGTGCGCTCCGTGGGCGGCGCCGGCGTGCGCGTGGCCCTCGGCCCCGGGCGCGGCTGCGCGCGTGCGGCGCTGACAGACCTCGCCGACCGCTTCCTCCCCAACGCCCTCGCCGGCATCGCCCCCGGCGCGTCCGTGCGCGGGCGCGTGCTGGCGCCCGCGGGGGGCGGGCGGGATGCGGCGCTGAGCTTGAGGCCGGGGGATGGAGGGGAGGTCGCGGGCGCGGCGGCCGCGCGCTTGCGCACGGCGAAAGCGCCGGGCGCGGCGGCGACCGTCGAAGCCGCCGCGGCCGCGACGCCGCTCCCGGCCGACGCCTCCGTGACCACCCTGGAGCCCGGCACGACCGTCGCGGGCTACGTGGCGTCCGTGTCCCGCGCCGGCGCGTTCGTCTCGCTCGCGCGCCGCCTCGACGCGCGTGTGCGCCTCTCCGACCTGGCCCCCGGCTTCGTCGCCGACCCCGCCTCCGCCTTCCCTGCCGGCACGCTCGTCGTGGGCACCGTGCTCCCCCCGTCGGGCGGCCGCGCCGCGCTCTCCCTGCGCGCCGCGGGCGCCCCCGTCGCCGCGCCCGCACCCGGGGCCTTGATCACCGGCCGCGTGCGCCGCGCGGAAGCGTTTGGCGTGTTTGTCGACATCGACGGCGCGCCGGGGGCGAGGGCCGGGCTGGCGCACGTGTCCGAGCTCGCCGACGAGTTCGTTGCCGACCCCCCCTCCCGCTTTCCCCCCGGCACCCTCGTCCGCGCCCGCGTGCTGCGCGTCGACCCCGACTCGGGGCGGGTGTCGCTCTCGCTGCGCGCGTCGGCGGTGGCGGGCGCGGCGCGGCCCGCGCCGGCGCGCCGCGCGGGCGCGGCGGCCGCCGCCGACGGCGCCGGCGACGGGTCGGACATCGACATCGACGACGAAGCCGCCGAGGCCGACGACGGCGCCTCGTCCGGCAGCGACGGCGGCGCCGCGGGGTGGGCCGCGCCCGCGTCGGACGACGGCGTCGGCTCCCACGACGGCTGGCGCGCGGGCGACAGCGGCTCGGAGGACGACGATGATGGCGAAGCTTCCGACTCATCCATGGACGTGGACGACGTGGTCGGCGGCGGCGGCGACAGCGGCGACGACGGCGCGCCCCCGTCCCCGTCCCCCTCGTCCGCCGACCTGGACGACGAGCCGCCCTCGCCGCGCGGCGCGGCGTCGCCCGCGCCGGCGGCGGGCGGGTTTGGGGGGCTGGCCACGGGGCTGGCGGCGGGGTGGGGCGGGGAGGAGGAGGAGGAGGGCGGCGGCGCGGCCCCCGCCCCCGCGTCGCCGCCGCCCGCCGCCCGCCCCGCCTCGTCCCGCCGCGCCTCGCGCGCCGCGGCCACCGCGGCCGCGGCCGCGACCGACGCGGCAGAGGCCGCCCTGGCCGCCGGCGGCGCGCCCACCGACGAGCGTGGGTTTGAACGCGCGGTCGCCGCGCACCCGCACTCGTCGTTGCTCTGGATCCGCTACATCGCCCACCTCCTCTCGTTGGGCGAGCCCGCGCGCGCGCGCGCCGCGGCCGACCGGGCGCTTGAGGCTCTGCCGCTGGAAGCCGCGGGGGAGCGGTTCAACGTGTGGGTCGCCAAACTCAACCTGGAGGCCCTGCACGGCGCGCCCGACCCCGCGGCCGCGGCGGTGGCCGCCGCCGAGGCGGGCTGCCGCGCGACGGACGGCAAAGCGCTCGCCCTGGCCCTGGTGAGCGTGCTCGAGGCCGCGGGCCACGCGCGCGCGGCGGCGCGCGCCGCCGCGGCGCTCACCAAAAAGCACGGCCACTCGTGCAAGGCCTGGCTGTGCCGCCACGGCCTGGCGCTGCGCCAGGGTGACGCGGCCGGCGCGGTCGCGTCCCTCAAGGCCGCCGCTGTCGCGACGCCCGCGCGCAAGCACGCCAAACTGCTTTCCCGCGCCGCCGTCGCGGAGTTTCGCGGCGGCAACCAGGAAGCCGGGCGCGCCCTCTTTGAACGCCTCCTCGCCGCCGCTCCCAAGCGGCTGGACCTGTGGTCGGTCTACATCGACCAGGAGGTCAAGGCGGGCGACGCGGCGCGCGTGCGCGCGCTGCTCGCGCGTGGCGCGGCGGCCGACCTGCCCCCCAAAAAGGCCAAGTTTCTGTTTCGCCGCGCGCTCGACTTTGAAAAGGCGGTGGGAGATGAGGCGCGGGTGGAGGCGGTGCGCGCGGCGGCGCGCGCGTACGTGGCGCGGGTGGGCGGGGGGGGGCAGTGAGGTGAGTTTTGGGGGGGGAGGGGCAGCGCGTTGCAATTCCATGCTCTCTGCTTTCACTGTGCCGCCGCCGCGACGACCGCGGCAGCGGCCGCCCACCCGTCGCCGCCGCCGTGGTGGCGCAGGGCGGTGGAGGCCGCGGCGGCGGCGGCGGCGAGGCCTGGGGTGTTCGCCGCGGCGACGACCAGCCGCGCGCGCGCCGCCGCGGCCGCCGGCCCCCACGTCCCGCCGCTGACCCCATCATCCGCCAGCAGCGCCAAGCACGCAGGCATGGCGGCGAGCGCGGTGGCGGGCGCGCCGTCGAGCAGGAGGGCGGCGTCGGCGGCGGACGCCGCGGTCGGGGCGCGCGTCGCGGCCGCGCACGCGACCGCTGCGGCGGAGGCGGCCACGCCATCCTTTCCAGCGCCTCCATCGGCCAGCGCAGCGTCCAAACATAGCAAGAGTTCCTGGGCGGCGGCCGCGGGCGGCAGGCGGGCGACGGCGAGCGCGGCTGCGGCGGTGGGGGCCGACGCGCCGGTCGCCGCGCAGCGTGCGAGCGCTTGCCGCACCAGCACGCTGCCGGCGCCGATGACACCGCGCGCAGCCAGCACGGCCGCGATCCAGGCGGCGGCGTCAGGGGAGGAGGCAAAGGCGGAGGAGAGGATGGCGTCGGCAGCGGCAGGCGCGAGCGAGAGCGCGGCGACCGCGGCGGCGGCCTCGCCACCGGACGACGTCAAAGCATCTATCTCTCCATCCGTCCAGCAATCGCCCGCCGCGGTGTGCGGCGGCGGCGGCATCGCGGCGGCGAGCGCGGCCGCGGCGCGGCGTGCGGCCGCAGCGAGCACGCCGTCGCCCGCCAAACAGGGCGCCACGCCCGCCCACGCCGCCGCGCGCAACGCCGGCGATATCGCGCGCGTCGGCGCCGCGTCCAGCAGGGCCACCGCGCGGCCGGGTTCCATGGCGCGCGCCGCGACGGCGACGCCCTCGAGCAGCGCGCGCGCCGCCGCACCCGTTGGCGGCGACGCCGACCACGCCTCGACCAGGTCGCCCGCGCCCGCTACGCCCGCCGCGGCAGCGGCCAGGGCGCAGCGCGCGGCGGCCGCCGCGACGCCGCCGGCGTCGGCGTGGGTGGCGGCCGCGCGGCGGAGCGCGCGCGCGAGTGGGGGGCCCGGCGGCAGCCGGGGGGCGCCCGCGAGCGCAGTCAAAGCGGCGGCCAGGGAAGAAGAAGAAGAGGACGGGTCTTCCGAATGCAGTGCAGCCGCCAAGGCGAGGGCGGGGCCGTCGGCGGCAAAGCCGGCGGCCGCCGCGCTTCCCCCCGCGTCACCCCCCGCGTCGCCCTCCCGCGCCGACACACAAGCCGCCGCCAGCGCTCCAGCCGCCGCCCGCCTCGCCCGTCGGTCAGGATCCGCCAGGGCGACGCGCTCGGCGGCCGCGAGCGCAGCGCTGTCGGGGTCGGGCGCCGACGCGCCGCCGCCCAGCAGCGCCGCGAGCCCGGTGGCCAGCCCCGCGCGCGCAGCGGCCGCGTTGGGGAGTGTGCGGCAGGAGTCGGTGGCGAGGGCGTTGGTGAGGGTCGCGACCGCGGCGGCGCGCGCGGCGCGCGGCGCGGCGCCCGCAGAGTCGGCCGCCGCCGCCAGCTCGCCCAGCGCGGCGCCCGCCGCGCCCAGAGAAAGGCCATCGGTCGCGGTGCCGATGGCGGCCGTCAGGGCATCGGCTGCGGCCGACGCGCCGCCGGCCGCGAGCGCGAGCGCAGGCAGCGCGGCGGCCGCCCCCCCCTCGGCCCGCTCCAGCGCGGCCGGCAGCAAGGCAGCCGCCAAACGACCGTCGCCGGTCGCGGCCAGGGCGGCCGCGACTTGCGCCGCGCCCGCCCACGCGCCGTCGGCCGCTGCGAGCGCGGCCGCGGTGTCTGCCGCGTCGGCGAGCGGCGGCGGCGCTGGCGGCACGCCCCACCCCGGCGGCAGAGCGTCGAGGACGTCGACGCCCGGCAGCGCGGCGAGCGCCAGTCCGGCCAGCGCGCCCGGGTCGCCGCGGCCGGCGGCGACGAGCGCGGCGGCCGCGGCGCCCACCGCCTCAGCCGCCGCGCCGCGCACCGACCCTGCGTCCGCTCCCTCAATGGCGGCTTTCAGAGCGGTGAAAGCGGTGTCGCGCGCCTCGGCCGCCGCGTCGGGCAGGGCGGGCACAACGGAGGCGAGGCCGGCCGCAGCGCCGCGCGCGGCGGCGGTCGCGCACCCTGCCAGCAGCGGGACCAGCGCCGCCGCCGCGCGCTCGGCGTCGGCGCCGGCGCCCACGCCCCGGCTGGCGGCGGCGACGGCGGCCAGGGCGAAAGGGGGGCCCTCGGCGCCGGCGCCGTCTGCAACGAGCGCGAGCGCGGCGTCGGCGGGGCGCGGAAGAGGACGCGCCGCCGAGTCGCCGCCTCCTTCCGCAACCGCCGCCGCGTGCGTGTCCAGCCAGACCGCCGCGTGCGCAGCCCACGCCGCGCGCAGCGCGGGCGCGCGCGAGGGCAGGGGCCACGGCGCGGCGGCGACCGCGGCGGCCGCCGTCGACGCCGCGTCCCGGACGGCGGCGCGGGCGCCGCCGGCGGTCGGCGCGGCCCACAGCAGCAGCTCGGCGCCAGGGGAGGAGCGAGCGCCGCCGTCGGCGCTCTGCAGCGCCTTTGGTAGCGACACGCGCAGCCGGTGCCGCGCGGCCGACGCGCGGTCGCCCGAGGCGGCCGCCGCCCGCGGCGCGGCCACCGCTGTGCGGCGGCGGGTGGCGTGCTCGTGGGCGAGGGCGAGAGAGGTGAGGCGCGCAGCCGCGGCGCAGCGTGGGGAGGCCAGCAGGAACGCCGCTGCGTCGCCGGAGGGCGGCGACACGCCCAGAGCATCCAGGTCAGCCGGCGCGTAGGTGGCCAGTGCGTCGCACGCGGCGGCGCGGGCGGCGGGCGAGGCGCGCGGCGCGGCCGCGAGCGCGCGCAGGCCTTCCACCGCGGCGGCGACCGCCTCGCCGTCTGCGGCGAGCGCAGGGTCGGGATCGGCGCCGTCCTCGTCGGCGCCGGCGTCCAGAGCAGCCGCGGCGGCGGCGGCCGCGGCGCCCGCGCCGGCACCGAGCAGGCGCGCCCACGCGGCCGCAAGGCGGCCGCTGTCGCTTCCCAGATCCGCCCCGTGGTGCACACTCAAGGCGTCCCGCACGGCGGCGACCGCTGGCCGCCAGTCGAGCGCCCCAGCGTCGACCAGGGCGGCGACCGCGCCGACGGCGAGCGCCGCGACGCGCGGGTCCGGGTCCCTCAGCGCCGCGTCCGCCGCCTGCAGCAGCTCGAGGGCGCGGTCGGCGTCAGCGGAAGCGACGGCGTGCACCGCTGCCGCGGCCGCGGCGCGCAGGGGGAGCGGGGGAGGAGGGGAGCCGCGCGCGGCCGCCGCGGCCGCCGCCGCCGCCGCCTCGAGCACCAGCGCCCTCGCCCGCCCCCACTCAGACGGGCGCGCCCTCCATGCGCGCAGGGAGAGCGCGATGGCGGCCGCCCGGACGCGGGGCGGGGCGTCGGGCGACGCGAGCGGCGCGAGCGCGCGCGCTGCGGGGCCGGCCGCCGCGGGGTGCGCCGCACACGCCGCCACGCCGCGCAGAGTCTCGAGAGTGGCTCGCCCGGACGCAGGGCGGCGCGAGGCGCGGCGCGAGGCGCGGGCGGCAGCGGCGGCGAGAGGAGGGAGGAAATCCAGCGCGGCCGCGCGCTCGGCGCGCGGCGCGGCGCCCGCCGAGGCCGCCGCGGCGCGGCGCACTGCGGGCGACGGGTGACGCAGAAGAGCGGCGATGACGGACAGGCCGGCCGGCGGGGGGCGCGGGGCGGCCGAGTCGCGGGATAGGGGCGTGAGCGCGGTGGGCGGCGGGCCGGCCGCCGCGCGTGCGGCGGCCGCGGCGTTCAGCCGCCGCCTCACGCGCTGGGCGAATGCAACAGCGTGCTCTGGTTCCCCCCACAGGCGCTGCGCCGCCGCCGCGGCGATCGAGGGCAGGTCGGACAAGGAAAGAGACGCGTCTGCGTCCGCCCCCCCTCCTTGTTGCTTCTTGCTTCCCGCCACCGCGGCCAGCAGCGCGGCCGCTGCGTCGCGCGCGGGCGCGCTCGGGTTGTGCGCCAGCGCCTGCAGCGCGGGCAGCTCGGCCAGGGCGGCGGCGGGGCGGGCGAGCGAGACGCCGCGCGCGAGCGCGCGCGCGGCGGCCGCCGCGAGCGCCGCGCCGTCGCCCGCGGGCGCGGCCGCCGCGAGCGCGGTCAGGCGAGATATGGCGGTGCGGACGGCGTCGTGGGACGCGGCCGACGCGGCGGCCAGCAGGGCGGCGGCCAAAGGGGCGGCGGGGGCGCGCCGCGCGCGAAGGTCGGCGGTGAGCGCAACGATAGCCGCCAGCGCCGCGTCACGCACCTCCGATCCCCCATCAGCCTCGCACGCATCCAAAACATCAACCGCCGCACTGACGGCCGCCGCGCGCTGGGCGGGGGTGGCGAGCGGGGCGGCCGCAAGCGCGGCGGCGAGCGTGGCCGCAACGCCAGGCCCGCCCCGGCGCGCGGCCGCCGCGCGCACGGCCGCGGCCAGGGGCAAACTTCTCTCGTCCGGGTCGAGCAGGACGGCGGCCAGGCAGGCCGCGTGGCGCGCCGCGGCGGCGGCCGGCACGCCGCCCGCGCGCGCTGCCGCGCCCGCGGCCGCCACCGCGGCCGCCACGCCCGCGTGCGCCGCGCCGCCGCCGGCGGCCAACACACGCTGCAAAGAGTGCGGGCCGGGGTCCAAAGAGATCACGCAGGCGACGAGGGCGGTGGCTGCAGCGTCGCTCGCCGCCGCCGGCAGCGCGGCCAGCAGGGCGTCGGCCGCGGCCGGCGTCGGCGCCGCTGCCACGCGGGCGACGATGGCCTCCACGACGTCCTGAATATGAGAAAGGGAGGAGGGTAAGCGGAGGGAGGGAGGGAGGCAAACCCCCTCGACGCGCCCCCTCGCCTCTCCCATCTTCTTGCCTCGCTCGCGTGCCCCGCGCATTCAGCCACCGCGCCCTCCCCGTGGCCGTCGAACGCGGCATCGGCCGCGGCCCGGCGCAGGGCGGCGTGGTCGGCGGCCAGGCGCGCCGCGGCCGGCGGCGGCAGCGGCATCGGGGGGGAGGGTGGGGGGGAGGCGGCCGCGCGTCAGGCGGCAGGTGGTGCAGCGCGCATCCCGACAGGTCGCGGGGGTCGGCGAGGGTGTGGAGGGGGCGGGAGAGAGCAACGCCGAGCCCCTCTTCGCCCAGCGCACACCCCGGCCGCGGCTCGCGCCCCCTCCCGCCACCCCCAACCCAATGCCGGACGACGCCGAATCTCTTGATGGGACAGGAGGGATTCTGGGAGAGGGGAGGGAGGGGGTGGGAGGCCGTGCCGAGAGCACCCCGCGCGCCGACCCTCTCCCCCGCACGCACCGAACCCCCGCGGGCTTTCACCCAACAGATCAGAAGTCTGTCGCCTTCGACCGCTCGGCCACTGTCCCCTGGGAAGCGGGAGGGAGGAGGGAGGAGGGAGGAGGGAAGGGAGGAAGAGGCAGGGGCGCGCTCGCCGCCCTCTCCCTTTTTTGGAGCCACCGCCGCCCTCGCCGGGACAGGAGGGATTCTGAGGTGGGGGAGAGGGTGAGAGGCGGCGCGCTGAGAGCGCTCCCGCCCGCCACGCCAACCCCCACCCACCCCTCCTCTTTCTCGCACCGAACCCCCGCGGGCTCTCGCCCATCAGATCAGAAGTCTGGCGCCTTCGACCGCTCGGCCACTGTCCCCGAAGGCGCGCACGGCGGCGGAGGTGAGGGCCGTGAGCCAAGGATAGGGAAACAAGAAAGGAAGTAGCACAAGGACCAAGAGCCAAGGCACAAACAATATGCCCGTTGACCCGGGGCCGCTGCCCTGCCCTGCCCGCGTGCCCGCCCGCCGGGCGCCTGGCGGGTGCGCGGGGAGGGCAGGGCGGCGGGCGGGGAGGGAAGGAGGGCCGGCGGGCGGCCGCCGCGCAGGGAGGCGGGGGGGGGCGGACCCCGCGCCCCCTCGCCCGCGCGCCCGCCCGCGCGGCGGCGCGCCCGTCGCGGTGCCCGCCGCGGCGGCGCGGCGGGCGGGCGGGGGGGCGGCGGGGCGGGACCGTTTTTTCTCGGCCGGCGGGGAGAGTGGAGAGCGAGGAGGGTCGGCGCGCGCGCGGTCTCACGCCTCGCCCCCCCTCACGCCGCCCCCGCAACCACCCCAAAAACCACCCCACCCCACCCCGCCACGCCCCCTCCGCTTCACTTGAGCAGCGACCGCACGACGGAGCGCGCGTTGAGCCGCTTCAAATCGGTGTAGCCCTGCCCGCACCCGACAAAGACGATCGGCGCGCCCGACGCGTAGACCATGGAGACGGCCGCCCCGACCCGGTCGTCGATGGTGTCGAATTTGGTGAGGAGGACGCCGTCGACCGCGCAGCCGCGGCCGTCGCGGGTGGCGGGGGTGGAGGACGGGGCGTCGCGCCCGCCCGCGGGCCTCGGCGGCGCCAAATCCAGCAGGCGCGCGTTGAACTGGGTCAGTTGGTCGACGCCGTCGTTGCCGACGAGGGCTTCGCCGACAAAGAGGACGAGGTCCGGGTCGTTCGACGACACGAGCGACGCGAGCGCGCGCATGAGGGGTTCATTGTCCTGCATCCGCCCCGCGGTGTCGACGAGCACGGCGCCCACGTTGTCGCGCGTCGCGGCGCGAATGGCCTCGGCCGCCACTTTGGCCGGATCCTTTTCGTAGCCGCGTTGGTAGAGCGGGACGCCGAGGCGCGCCGCGTGTGTGGCCAGTTGCTCTACCGCGCCCGACCGGAACGTGTCGCACGCGGCGAGCATGACGGAGACGTTATTCTGCAGGAGCCAGTAGGCGACCTGGAAGGGCAGAGGGGGGGGGGGGGAGGGGGGAGGTGGAGGGGTCGCCGCGCGCGCAAACCCCACAACCACTCCTCTTCCCCTCCCCGACCTTGGACAGCGACGTCGACTTGCCGACGCCGTTGACGCCGACAAACACGATCACGTAGGGGCGCCCCGCGGCGGCCGCCGCGCGCGCCTCCCGCAGCACGTCGACACTCCGCCGCGGCGTCAGCACCCGCACCAACGCCGCCTCCACGGCCGCCCGCACCGCGGTGGCGACCCGGGTGAGGGACGGCAGGGACGCGCCCACGAGCGAGGCGGCGACCGAGTCGACGACCTTGGCCGCGACGGGCTCCGCGACGTTGCGCTCGACGAGCCTCTTCTTGAGCGCGTCGAGCGCCGGCGCCACATCCTCGGCCGTCAGCGACGACGACCCGACGAGCGACACGCCCAGGGTGCGCACAAAGGACGCAAGCGCGCCGGCCTTGGCCGGCACGGCGGCGCCCGCGCCCGCGAGCGCCGCCTCGTCGTCGTCCGATTCCGACTCGGACTCGTCGCCGTCGACGCGCGACTTGACGGTCAGGTCCACGGTGGCGATAGAGGCGGGGCCGGCCGCGTCCGAGCAGTCGAGCGCGGCCGCCGCCGCGCCTTTCGGCGCCTGCCCCGCCCACACGCGCGCCTCTTTTTTGGGCGGGTCGCCCGTGACCTTGGGCTTGGGGGGATTGGCGCCGCCGGGCTTGCCGCGGGCGCCCTTTTTGGACGCGGCGGCGGCGGCGCCTTTCGCGCGCAGCCGCGCCAGGTCGACCGCCGACCCGCCCGTCGACGACGCTGGGGCGCTGGAGGGGTCACGGTCGTCGTCGTCCGAGGACGAGGAGGAAGGCTCGGCCTGCTGCTGCGGCGGCGGCGCGGCCGCCGCGCGCGCCGCGTCGGCCGCGACTGCGGGCGCGCCGCCCGTCCCCGCCTTGGCTTCAGCCGCCGCCAGCGCTTTCTTGAACGTGGCGTCGAATGAAGGGTAGGAGCCGGGGGTGAGAGGGGCGCCCGCGGCGTTCGCAGCAAAAGCTGCGGTCAGCACGGACAGCAGGCCGTCCACGTAGGTGAGCCGCAGCGACCGCTGATACACGGCGGCAATCACAATGCCCAGGCCCTGGGGGCGGATCGAGGGGTGGGGGCGTGGGCGGGTCGCGGCGGCGCCCAATGGCGCACGCGCGCCCGCGCCCGCCCCAATTGCCACCGAAACCGGCCCCACCCCACCCCCAACTCACATTGTGTAGGCACCACTTGACCGTGTAGGGCGCACCGCCCCCGGGCGGGTCGTAGGAGAATCCTGCGGACGCCGCGCGGTCTTCCAGCAGGCATTCGCGCACAAGGGCGTCCAGGGGGGCGCCCCGGAGAGCGGCCCCGGACCAGGCCCACAGGACGGTGCCGCCCCGGGTGAAGGCGGCGACGTGGTCGAGCATCGAAGGAGGTGGGGGGGACGCGAGGCACCGGTCGATGCGCGGCGGGTGCGGGCGGGCGCGCGGGCGCCGCGGCGGGCGGGCGGGCGGCGGGCGCGGCCGGGAGAGTGACGGAGAGAGGGGGCGCGCGCTGCAGACTCGCTCTCAACCCTCCTCTCTCTCCCTTACAGCCCCGCCACCGCGTCCCGCACCGCGGCCTGGAACGCCCTCGACTCGAGCGGGGCGGCGGGCGTGAACCAGGGGGAGCGCGCGGCGGCCGCATAGGCCGCGCGCAGCGAGGCAAACGCGGCCCGCAGCGCCTCCTCGCGCGGCTGCGGGTCGGCGGCGGCCAGCATGAGCTTGACCCGGGTCGCGGTCACGTAGCTGGAGAGACGGGGGGAGGGGCGATGGTTTGGGTCGAGGCGGCGTGCGGTCGCCCGCCACCACCCCGTTCCGCCCTTCCCGCCTCCTCTCCCCGCGCACCCATACACCACAAAGTCGTCCGCAGGGTAGATCACGCCCAGGTAGGCGTCGTCTCCGGCGCGGCGCGGGGCGGCGACTGAGCGAGGGAGGAGGAAGGAGGGGGGCCAGTCGGCGCGAAGCTCGCTGGGCGGTCGCCCATCCCCCGGCCCGCCTCCCACCCCCACCCCGCCACGCACGCCTCTCATCCACGGCGTCCAGGGAACAGTGCACCGCGTGGTGGTAGCGCAACGCCTCGTCGTCGGGCGGGGACGGCCCCGTCGGCACCGCGCCGGGCGCGCACGTCTCCAGGTAGAGCGGGTTGTTCTGGGGTCGGTGTGGGCAGTGGGCTGCGCGCCCTTCAACCGCCCACCCGCGTCCATCGCGCCCCCCGCCACCTCTCACCCGGGGCCCGACCACGGCCGCGCACACGATCGGCATCGCGTTCGATCGGGGGCGCCCAATCAGGGGGAAGGCAGCCGCCGCCGCCGGCCGGCGCGGTTGTGAAGCGCGACCGCGCCTCGTCGGCGCACGCCCCCCACTCTCCAGCCCCCCGATTCCCGCCCGGCGGGGCCCGCCCCTTTTCCCTTTTTCCATGGCCCTCGCGGTCGCCGCGCGCGCCGCGCTGCGCGCGGCGCCCGCGCTGCGTGCCGCCGTCGCGCCGTGCCTGGGCGGGGTCGGCTCCCAGCCTCGCGCGCTGGCGCTGGCGCAGGTGTGGCGCGTGTGGGACGGGAGGTGGAGCAGGTGGAGGCGGCGGCGGCGAGCATGGGGCGGCGACCGGGCCGCGCGGACGCCGGCCGCGGTCGCGGCCCGCCCTTTCCCGACGCTCTCCCCCCTCTTCAAACCGCGCTCATCAGCCGTTCGCGCCGGCCTGGACCGCGTTCGCGCGCGCGCCCCTGACCACGCGCTCCGCGCCGCGCGCGCCGGCCGCCGCCCCGCCACCCCAGCCGCCGCCCGGGCGCCGCCCTCGCCCGGGCCGGGCGGGCGCGCTGGCGACGGCGCGGCGGGAAGGAGGGGACTCCATCACGGACGTCATCCCCCCCAAACCCGTCGGCGTCGTCGAAGGGACGAGCTACGCGGCCGTCATCCTGGCGGGCATCGGCCTGGCGGGTGAGGGAGAGAGGGGGTGGAGAGGTGGAGGCGCGTCGGCGGCGCGGCCCGCCCGGCGCGGCCCGCCCGGCGCGCGCCCGACCCTCCCCGGGGCCCGCCCCTCCCCCCCGCCAGGCTACGTCCTGTTCACGGCCGCCAACGAGCTGCTGTTCACCCCCGTGGAATACGCGGCGTTCGACGCCGCCCTCGCGCGCGCGCGGTCCGACCCGCGAGTGAGCGTCCGCCTCGGCGACCCGATCACCGGGTATGGCCAAGAGGCGCGCGGCCGCGCGGCCCGCCAGCGCATTCCCCACTCGACCCGGGTCGACGACGCGGGCGTGGAGCACGTCACCGTCCAGTTTTGGGCGCGCGGCCCGCGCGGCGCGGCGCGCGTGACGGCCGAGCTGCGGCGCGCGGGGGCAAAGGCGTGGGCGTTCGACTACATGGTGGCCGACTTTGACGGGGCGCGGCCGTCGAGGGTCACGCTGGTGGCGCCAGGGAGCGGGGGGTAAAGAGGGAGGGGTTGGCGCTCTTTTCTTTTCCGGCTCGGAGAGCATTGACGCGGGCGCCGGCGCGCTTGCAACGGCGGCGCAACACAAATCAGGGGCAACGAAAGCAATGCGACGCTCTCTCTCTCTCTCTCTCACGCGAGCGCGAGCGCGAGGCGGGGCGGCGCGAGCGCGGTCGCCGCCGCGGCGCGGCGGCCGCGCGCCCACTCTGACAGCGCGTCCAAGGCGCCGCCGCCGGGAGCGTCGCCGCGCAACGCGGACGACACCGGGTCCAGGCCAGCCTTGAGCGCCGACGCGGCCGCCCCGCGCGGCGGCGCGCGCGCGCGCAGCGCCGCGCCCGCGAGCGCCGGAGCGGCGCACGCCCACCGGGGCGCCAGCCGCGCCACCTCGTCCGCCAGCAGGGGGTCGAGCTCGTCCCGGGCGGGGATGAGCGAGTCGGCGTCGGTGGCGAAACGGGCGAGCGGGGGGGCGCGCGCGGCCGCGACGCCGGCCAGCGCGTCGGCGCGCGCCTTGCACCCCGCGAGCGCGCGCCCGACCGCGGCCGTGACCGCCATGTAGAGCGCGTCATCGCCGCCGGGCGAGCCGGCGGCGGCGTGGGCGTCCATGAGCGCGCGGACGGGGACCGGGTCGCCGACCGCGACGCCGACGGTGCCGCCTCTCAACGCCCCGTTCAACCCCGAGTGCGCAAACGGGAGCAGCACCGGGTCCTCCCCCGTCGCCCGCGCCGCCGCGACGGCGAGCCGGCCGACGCCCTTGCGCGCGGGGCGGAGCGCGCCGTCACGCGAGCGCGTGCCTTCCGGGAAGATGTGCACCCACTCCCCCGCCGCCAGCCGCCCTTCCGCGGCCGCCATGCCGGGCTGGGCCAGGCCGGCGCCGCGGTCGACGGGGAGCACTTTGCCCGCTCGGAAAAAGGCCGACATGAGCGCGTTCTTGAAGCAGCGGTCCGTCGCGCACAGCGTCCACCGCAGCGAGGACGGGGTGGCGAAGGCGTGCGCCGGGAGCAGCGCCGAGACGACGAGGGGGTCGTCCAGGGCGGTCTCGTGGTTTGAGACGGTCAAAAGCGGGACGCGCGGCGCGCGCGACAGGGCCGCCGCCGCGAGCGCGTCCCCGCCCTCGATGCGCGTCGTCACCGCGCGGTGCATGAAGGCGTGCGAGGCGGAGCCCAGGGAGCGCACGACGAGGTGCTGAGGGAACGAGGGGGTGAGGTGGCGCCGGCGGCGGCGCGCGGCCGCGGCGCGGCCCCCGAATCCCCACCCTCCCCGCCCCTCACTCACCCGCAGCAGCCCATCCCCCCCCAGCATCGCGGCCTCGCGCTCGGCCGCGCCCGCGCGCGCCGCCATGCGCAGGCGCCCGCGCGCCGCAGTCGCCACGGCGGCCGCCGCGCCCGCGCTGCTGGCCAGATCCGCGGCCACCGCGCGCAGGGACGCGACGCGCGCGTCGCGCGCGGCAGCGAGGCGCGCGCGCGCTGCGCGGGCGCGGCCGGCAACGCGCGCGAGCGCGTCGCGCGGGTCGGGCGCGCTCGCGCCCAGGGCGGCGCGCTTGGCGGCCACATAGGCGGCCGCCCGCGAGCGGGCGAGGTCCAGGGCGGCGCGCGCCACAGCGGGCTCGTCAGCAGCGGTCGCCGCCGCGGCGCGCTGTGCGCGCGTGCGGGCGAGCAGCTCCCGGTAGGCGACGACACCCCAGGAGGCGCCGCCCAGGGGGGCTGGCATGTTGGGGCGGGGCCAGAGGCGCGCGCGGATCGCTCGGGTGTGACGCGCGGTCGCCGGCGTCACTCTGCCCGCCTCGCTCGCCCCCATCCGACACGCCGCGTCGCACCCTGGCGCTCCGAGGGCGCCCCCTGGCCGGCCGCCGACTCGGGCCGCCCCGCCTCCGCGTCCCGATGGCGGCCGCGCTCGCGACCCCGGCCGCGCTCGCGACCCGACCTCGCATCGTCCTGGCGTCAGACCTGGATTGGACCATGGTGCGAGGAGGGCCTATTCAAGGGAGGACGGATGGATGAAGCGACGCGAGCGCGCGGGCCCCGGGCCAACCCCCTCCCTCTCCTCCTCCCCAGGTCGACCACGACGACCCCTCCCACGCCGCCCTGCGCGAGTTCAACGCGCTGTGGGACGCCACGTGCCGCGGGAACTCGCTCCTCGTCTTTTCGACCGGGCGCTCGCACGCGCTGTACGAGCAACTCCGCGCCGAGGTGCCCGCCCTCGCCGTCCCGGACGTCCTCATCTGCTCCGTGGGCACGGAGATCTATTACGAGTCGGCGACCGCGGCCCCGGCCGCGGACGCGGCGTGGGGCGCAGCGTTGGACGCCGGCGGGTGGGACCGGGGCGCGGTCGCTGCCGCGGCCGCCACCGTCCCCGCGCTGGCCCTGCAGCCCGCCTCCGAGCAGCGCCCGCACAAGGCGTCGTTCACGCTGGCCGGCGGCCGCGACGCGGCGCCCGCCGCGCTCGCGGCGCTCGACGCCGCCCTGGCGTCCCTCCCGTTCCGCGCCACGGTCATCCACTCGGGCGGCGTCGACGTCGACATCCTGCCCGCCGGCGCGGGCAAGGGCGCGGGGCTGGCCTTCCTGCTCGAGCGGTTGGCGGAGGGGCCCGGCGCGCCCACCGCCGGCGTCCTCGTCGCGGGCGACTCGGGCAACGACGTCGACCTCTTTGCCGTGCCGGGCGTGCGGGGGGCCATGGTGTCCAACGCGCACGCCGAGTTGCGGGGGTGGGTGGAGGCGCACGGGGGGGAGAGGGTGCACAAGTCGGGGCGGCGCGCGGCGGGCGCCATCTGCGACGCGCTCGCCGCGTTTGGCTGGGCGTGACGCGGCGCGGCGTGTGACAAACAACGGGAAAACGCGACAAGGGCACGCGCTAGGCGGCGGCGGCCCCTCCTCCCCCGCCGCCGCCCACCCCGTCCGCGGGGCACCACCCCGCCGCCACCGGCGCCGCGCCCACCCCCCGCGCCCGCAGGCGGCACGCGTGCACGGCCAGCCGCGCTTCCACGTCGGCGTCCGCCGCCACCGGCGCGCCCGCCGACCAAAGCCTCTCGCCGACCGCCGCCGCGCGCGGCCACGCGGTCGCCGCCAGGTTGGCCGCGCCCACGCGCTCGCCCCACACGCACGCTTCGCCCCCGATGACGAGCGAGGGGTGGGTGGAGGGCGGGAGGCCGGCGCGAGGGTCGACCGCGTAGAACGATTTCCAGTCGGCCGCGCCGCGCTCGCCCAGGTTCAAATACCAGGGCGCCGCCAGGATGGCCCTGTGCCCCGCCGCCGTGACGTCGCGCAGGGTGGCTTGCCAGGCCGCGGGGTCGGGCGGGTCGTCGGGCGACCCGCGCCGCGCCCCCCGCCGCGCCCGCCCCGGGCCGCCGGGCTCGCCCTGGGCCGCCCGCCCGGCGCCAGACCACCAGCGCCAGACCTCGACCTCGGTCCGAGGCGGCAGCGTAGCCCCCGCCTCGAACGATTCTTGCCAGACAATCGCGTCGCGCCCGAGATCGTTGACGTAGGCGACTGCGCGCCCCGCAAACGCCGCAAACGCGGCGCGCATGTCTTTGTGGCCGGCCGCGGTTGCCCACGCGACGATGGCGGGGTTGGACGCCCAGCACGCCAAATCGACCTCGTCGCCGCCCGCGTGAATCTTCGACTCCGGAAACAGTTGCGCCGCGCCCCGCAGCACGCGCCAGAGCAGGGCCGTGGTACCGGGCGCGGAAGGGTCGAGCGGCGCGGGGCCGGGGCGCGGGGAACCGCGCGAGTCGAAGCATTCCGCCAACGCTCCCGGGTACGCCCCGCCCCACGAAGCGGCATGGCTCGGTGCGTCGATCTCCGGGATGACGCGAATGCCGCGCTCGCGCGCGGCGGCGACGACGGCCGCGACGTCGGCGGCTGAATACACGGCCGCGCCGCCGCCCGCGCCGCCGCGCGCGGCCAGTTCGGGCACGCCCGGCAAATCCACCGCGAACGATTCGTCGTCCGTCAGGTGCCAGTGCAGCACGTTCATCTTGGAGGCGGCCATGGCGTCTAGGTGGGTGACGAGGACGGCGACGGGGAGGAAGTGGCGCGCGCTGTCGACGAGCGTGCCGCGGTGCGGGAACGCGGCCTCGTCCCAGACCGACCCGGCGGGCGCCAAGAAGCGGGCGCCATGCAGGTGCTTGCGCCGGTGGCGGTGGCGGCGGTGGTGGTGGGCCAGGGGAGGGGTGGAGGCGTCGGCGTCGGCGTCGGCGTTGGCGTCGGCGCCCCACGCCTCCTCGTCCGCGCTCCACTCCTCCTCCGACCCCCACTCCCCCGGCACCATGGGCTTGTCCACCCGGTCGACGAGTTGCGCAAACGTCTCCAGCGCGCGCAGGGCGCCAAACACGGTCGTCGCCTGCACCGTCGCGGTCGGCGCGGCGAGCGACATGGCATAACTCTCGTCCGTGTGCACGTTGAGCGATTGGTCGGGTTGGGCGACGTACACGCGCAGGGAGGTGATGGTGGACGCGTGGCGGGTCAGGGGAGGGGAGGAGGCGAGGCTCGCCGCGTCGGCCGCCGCCACGCCGCTCACCGGCGCGTAGGCCGGCGTGCGGAAGATCACATCGTCGTACCGCTCAAACGCGGCGGCCAGCACGTCGGACGCGGCGCCGATGGAGGCGAAACGGAAGCGGCGCGCGTCGAGCTCCAGGGCGCGGCCAGAAAAGGTCTGAACATTGGGGTTGGGGGTGGAGGGTCGACTCCCGACCTCGCCCCCCCCTGCCACCCCCACGCAACACGCCGCACCACCCACCTCGTTGAGCGGGAGGGGCCAGACGGGCGCGGCGGCCGCGGAGCGCGGCGCGGCGAGCGCCGCGGCGATGGCGAGCACCGCGGCCGCAGCGGCGCAGCGGCGGACGCAGGCCGGGTGACGCGCCATGTCGCGCGGGCGCCACGGGGAGGTCGAGCGGGGGCGGTCAGCGCCGGCGCCGCACGGCGCGTGCGAAGACTGCGGCCGCTCCACAGCTCGGCCGGCGGCATGCTGACGCCGGCCGAGTTTGCGGCCGCCGCGCCGGCGGTAGCCGCCGCGTGGGCGGCCGCTGTGGCCCCTGGCGGGTGCCGCTGGCGGGTAGCTCGCTCGCCCGCGACGCTCGGCGCGGCGACACTCGGCTCCGTGTTTCTCGAGGC
>Ga0315273_10000547_pt1 | contig 40316 bp, 48 predicted proteins | sample YL17G02_0_MG_FD_205753 | JGI IMG/M metagenome (GOLD analysis project Ga0315273, IMG submission 205753) | Sediment microbial communities from Yellowstone Lake, YNP, Wyoming, USA - YL17G02_0 | ecosystem: Environmental > Aquatic > Freshwater > Lake > Sediment | place: USA: Wyoming | collected...
AGGGGAATCATGCGCTGACGAGCTCCAGGATGCGGGCGCACAGACCGTCCCTGCCGATCGATCCGTCGACCTCGCGCAGGACCCCTCGTCGTCGATAGAAGTCAACGAGAGGCGCGGTGGCTACGGTGTACACATCGTAGCGGTTCTCGATGACCTCCGCCCTGTCGTCGTCCCGCTGGAAGAGCTCGCCTCCACAGCTGCTGCAGACAGACGGGTCCTCGGGGCGGTCGAACAACAAGTTGTGAATCCTCCCACACCTGCGGCACACGCGACGCGCGGACAGGCGGCGAACGACCTCGTCTTTCCCAAGCGTGATGTTGATCGCCAGCTCGACCGCCGTGGTAGCCGCGAGTGCTTCCGCCTGAGGGACGGTCCGGGGAAACCCGTCCAGGATGAAACCGCCTACGGCGGCGATCCTTCCGCTGACCATGTCGATCACTAGCCGATCGGGAACCAGGTCTCCCCGATCCATGTATTCCTTAGCCTTCCTGCCAAGTCCGGTCCCCCGCGCCACTTCGTCGCGCAGGACATCGCCCGTCGACAGATGGAGGAGGCCCGTCTTCTCGGCGATCAGCTTCGCTTGCGTGCCTTTCCCCGCGCCTGGGGGTCCCAGGAGGACGATCCGCCGCGACGGCATCAGCGCCTCCTTCCCAGCAGCCCTCCCGCTTTGGTGAGGCTCTCGTAATGCCGCATAACCAGGTGGGCCTCGATCTGCATGAGCGTGTCGATCCCGACTCCAACCACGATCAGAAGCGACGTCCCTCCGATGAAGAACATGGAGGTCAGCCCGCTCGCCGCAGACAGAAGGTAGGGAAGCACGGCAATCGCTGCGAGAAAGACCGCTCCCAAGAGGAGGATGCGGTTCAGGACGCCCGAGATGTACTCTGAGGTCGGCTTCCCAGGGCGAACGCCGGGGACGAACCCACCCGCCTCGCGCACGTTCTTCGCTACGTCCTCCGGATCAAAGACGATCGAGCTGTAGAAGAACGTGAAGAAGAAGATCAACAGGACGTAGGCCATGATGTAGGCCAGGCTTCCCTCTTTGATGTAGGCGTAGATCCCTTGCAGCGCGGGAAGCCACTGCGTCAAGGTGATCGGCAGCGTCAGGAGGGCCGAGGCGAAGATGATCGGGATGACTCCGCCTTGGTTGACGCGGATCGGCAGGTGCGACGTGTGGCCGCCGTAGGTGCGGCGTCCCGACGTCCGCTTCGCGTACTGGATCAGGATCTTCCGTTGTCCCTGCTGAACCATGGTCATCGCGGCGATCACCACCACGAGCATGCCGACGAAGACGATGGCCCAGATTGGACTCACGGATCCGGCGGAGATGGAGTTGAACATCGCCTGCAACTGAGAGGGGAAGCGGGAGAGGATACCGATCATGATCAGCATGCTGATTCCGTTTCCGATCCCGTTCTCCGTCATGCGCTCGCCCAGCCACATCAAGAACAGGGTCCCGGTGGTCAGAGAGACGATGGACACGATGTAGAACCAGATGCCGCCCTTGGTCAGGCCCCACGAGATGACGAGCGCGCTGATCGTCCCGGCCTGGATGACTGCCAGGCCGAGAGTCGCCCAGCGCGTGTAGGCTGTGATCTTCCGCCGTCCCTCACGTCCCTGCTCCTGCATCTCCTTGAGCTTGGGAACCACCGCGGTCAGTAGGCTGAAGATGATCGACGCGTTGATGTAGGGGGTCACGCCCAAAGCGAACAGGGAGAAGCGCTGCAGCGCGCCGCCGGTGAACATGTTGAGGAAGTCCAGTATTCCGCCGCTCTGGCCGCCAGAGAAGAAGTTCTTCAGGGCTGCAGGGTCGACGCCCGGGACCGGGATGTGCGTGCCGAGACGGAAGACGATGATCGCGCCCAGGGTGAACAGGATCCTCTTGCGGAGTTCCGGGACCCGGAACAGCTGCGTGATCTTCTCCCACATCGCTACACCACCTCGGCGCGGCCGCCGGCCTCTTCAATCTTGCGCTTTGCCTCGCGCGTGAAATGCTGCGCCCGCACCGTCAGGGGCTTCGTCAATTCGCCCCGTCCGAGGATCTTGAGGTGCGGGATCCTCCCCTTGATCACATCCAGCTCCCGGAGCCGCTCGAGCGTCACCTCGTCAGCCCGCGAGAAGCGAGTCTCTAGCGTATCCACGTTCACGCACACGTACTCGACTCGCGTGAAGTTGTGGAATCCCCGCTTGGGGAATCTCTGCCAGACGGGGGTCTGCCCTCCTTCATAGCCCGGACGTACCCCGCCGCCGGTGCGGGAGTTCTGGCCCTTGGTCCCGCGGCCGCTCTCGTGCCCGCCGTGCCCCGACCCATGACCGCGCCCCACCCGCTTCCGCCGGTGTGCGCTTCCTGGCGTTGGACGAAGGTCCTCAGGTCGCATCGCGAACCTCCTCGCGCCCCGTGCTTCGCCCGCGCAGGGTCTCTACCTCATGGCGGGTGCGCAACTGGGAGAGACCGACGATCGCCGCTCGCGAAAGGGTGAGCGGGTTCGAGGTTCCCAAGGACTTGGACAGGATATCGCGAATCCCCGCCAGCCGGCAGATCGCTCCGACCGTTCCTCCGGCGATGATCCCGGTACCCGCATACGCGGGCTTCAGAAGGACCCTCCCCGCCTTGAACTTCCCGATCACTTCGTGAGGGATGGTCCCTCCGTCCAAGCGCACATCAATCAGGTTCTTCTTGGCGTCGCGAATCGCCTGCTGAATGGCACGCGGAATCTCCGTCGTGTTCCCCAAGCCCACTCCGACACGGCCCTTGCCGTCGCCGATCACCATCGTCACGCGGAACTTCAGGTTGCGGCCACCCTTGGTGACCTTACTGACTCGCCGGATGTCGATGATCTCGTTTTGGAACTCGTCCCGCGTGATCAAAACTCAAGCCCTCCCTTGCGGCACGCATCGGCCAGAGAGGCAACCACTCCGTGATACAGGTAGCCACCCCGGTCGAAGACGACCGCCTGGATGCCCTGCTCCTTGGCCCGCTCGCTCAGAAGCTCCCCCACCTTCGCCGCCGCGGGGACGTTGCATCCACGGATGGTCTCGCGCAGCCCTGAGTCGAGCGTCGACGCCGCGGCGAGCGTTCGCCCCGTCTCGTCGTCCACAAGCTGAGCATAGATGTGACGAAGGCTCTTTGCGACGCACAGACGCGGCCGCTCTGCCGTCCCGTGAACCTTCTTGCGGATTCGGCGATGGCGCTTTGAGCGCTCCGCCTGTCGATCGAACTGTGCCATCTCGCTTGCGCCCCCTAGCTTGCGCTGCCCGTCTGACCGCCAAGCTTCCCGGCCTTGTGCGGCACTATCTCGTCCTTGTACCGGATGCCCTTGCCCTTGTACGGCTCCGGCTTGCGGAACGCGCGGATCTTCGCCGCCGCCTGCCCAACCCTCTGCCTGTCCGCGCCGCGGACGAGGATCTCCGCTGGGTTGGGGACGTCGATCTCCAGGCCGTCGGGGATCTCGAACTCAACCGGCTGGGAGTACCCCAGGTCCAGGATCAGTGTCCGGCCCTGGATTCTCGCCCGGTAGCCCAACCCTTTGATGACCAGGGCCTTCTCCCAGCGTTGCGACACCCCGTGCACCATGTTGGCGAGCAGGCTGCGGTACAGGCCATGGAAGGCTCGGTACGTCTTCCCGTCCTTGAGCCGACTCACCACGGCGCTTGCATTCTCAACGGAGATCTCCACCATGTCGGGCCGGTACGCTTGGACGAGTCGGCCGTGCGGCCCCTCGACCGTGATTGCTCCCGCGCCGACATCGACCTTGACCCCGGGGGGGATCTTGACCGGCAACTTCCCTATCTTAGACATGGGCCATCACCCTACCACACCTCACAGAGGACCTCGCCACCGATGCCACGAGCGGCAGCCTCGTTGCCAGAGAAAACGCCCTGAGAGGTGGAGACGATGCTCACTCCCAGACCTCGTAGCGGCCGTGGGATCCTGTCCTTCCCAGCGTACATGCGCCGGCTCGGCCGGCTCACCAGTCGGATCCCGGTGATCGCGCGCTTGGCCCGGCTCCTCTCCCCCTGATACTTGAGCCTGATGCGCAACACGGGCTGAGGATCATTCGGCACGACCTCGTAGCCGTCGACGTAGCCTTCTGCCTCCAGGATGCGTGCAATCGCTTCCTTCATCTTGGAGTGGGGCATCGCGACGTCCGCGTGCAGCTTCTCGCTCGCATTACGTATGCGCGTCAGCATGTCGGCAATCGGATCTGATACCGTCACGGTTCCTCCCTACCAGCTCGACTTCTTCACGCCAGGGATCTCTCCCTTGTGAGCCAGGTTGCGGAAGCAGATCCGGCAAATCCCGAAGTCTCGGATGAAGGCGTGTGGGCGCCCGCACAGTCCGCACCGATGGTACGCCCTGACCCCAAACTTCGGTTCCTTCTTGCTCTTCAGTATCAGTGCTTTCTTCGCCATGACGCCTCCCTAGTCCTTGAACGGGAACCCCAGCCCCTTGAGGAGGACGTACCCCTCCTGATCCGTCTTCGCCGTCGTGACGATGGTGATGTCCATCCCCTGGACCTTCGCCACGTCACTGTAGGAGACCTCCGGGAAGGTCAGCTGCTCGGCGAGCCCCAGGGTGTAGTTGCCCCTCCCGTCGAACGCCCCGGCCGACAGACCACGGAAGTCCCGGGTGCTGGGCAGGACCGCATTGAACAGCTTATTGAGGAACTCGTACGCCCGGTCCCGGCGCAAGGTCACTTTGCAGCCGATCGGATCTCCAGCCGTGAGGCGAAAGTCGGAGATCGACTTGCGCGCCTTGGTCACGATCGGCCTCTGTCCGGCGATCTTCGCCAGGTTCTTCACCGCTCCCTCGAGAACCTTGGGGTTGTCCTTGTCGGAGACTCCCATATTGATGACGACTTTCTCCAGACGCGGTACCTGCATGACGTTCTCCAGGTCGAGCTCCTTCATCAAGCGGGGCACGATCTCTGTCTCGAATCTCTCGCGCAGCATCATCGGAAGGTCTCCCCGCACTGCTTGCAGCGCCGCATCTTCTCCCCCTCGACCACGGCAAACCCAACCCGCGTGGGAACGCCGCACTCCGGACAGACGGGAAGTACGTTCGAGACGTGGATCGGCGCCTCACGCTTGATGATCCCCGGCTCACGCAGGGCCTGCGTCGGCCGCTGGTGCTTCGTGATCATGTGGATGTTCTCCACGATGATTCGGTCCTTCTCCGGGTACACCACAAGCACCTTGCCGATCTTGCCCCGGTCGTTCCCGGAGATCACCTTGACTCGGTCTCCCTTGCGCACTTTTCTCATTTTCCTTCCCTCAGAGGACCTCAGGCGCGAGGGAGATGATCCGCATCATCTTCTTCTCCCGCAGCTCCCGCGCCACTGGCCCAAAGACACGCGTCCCCACCGGCTCTCCCTGCGGGTTGATGAGGACGATCGCGTTGTCGTCGAATCGAATGTACGTCCCGTCCTTGCGGCGATACGAGCTGCGGGTGCGGACGATGACCCCTCTCACGATCTGCCCCTTCTCGATGTCACTGGTGGGCAGGCGCTTGCGCACCGAGCCGATCACGATGTCCCCGATCTCTCCCCGTCGACGGCGGGAAGGCCCCAGGACGTTGAAACAGCGCACCACCTTCGCCCCGGAGTTATCGGCCACCCGCAGCATCGTCTGCATCTGGATCACGTCACGCCTCCGCTTTCTCGATGATCTCCACGAGTCTCCAACGCTTCGTCCGGCTGTAGGGACGAGCCTCCTCGATCTTCACCAGGTCTCCCATGGAGGCCGTCTTCAACGGGTCATGTGCGTGGAACTTGAAGTGCCGCCTGATGTGCTTGCGGTAGAAGGGATGGAGACGCCGTTCCTCGACCCTGACGACGATGGTCTGCTCCATCCGGTCGCTGACCACTCGGCCGATCTTCACCTTCCTCATCCCCGAGCCTCCCGCATCTTCTCCCGAGCGAGCGTCATCACTCGCGCCACGTCCCGGCGAGTTTTCTCAAGTTCCGCGGCATTGTTCAGCTCACCCGTGGCTTTCTGGAAGCGCAGATTGAGGAGCTTTCGCTTCAGCTCCCGCTCTTTCTGCCCCAGCTCCTCGGCCGTGAGGTCGCGCAACTGCTCGGCTTTCATTCCTCGCCTCCCAGGACGGTCTTCTTCTTCAACCGGGTGGGAATGGACAGCTTCTGGCTGACCAACGCGTGCAGGTGCTTCGCCTTCTCGATAGGCATCCCCGAGATCTCAAACAGGATCGTCCCGGGCTTCACCACCGCCACCCAATGATCGACAGGGCCTTTCCCTTTCCCCATGCGTGCTTCTGCCGGATGCTTCGTGCACGACTTGTCGGGGAAGATGCGAATCCACACCTTGGCGTCTCGATGCGTCTGCCGGGAGATCGTAGTTCGGCAGGATTCGATCTGCCGGGCGGTTACCCACGCGGGAGCCAGGGACTGGATCCCGTACTCGCCAAACTCCACGTCGTTCCCGCGCGTCGCCTTTCCCGTCATCCGGCCACGGTGGAACTTGCGGTACTTCGTCCTTTTGGGAGAAAGAAGCGGCATGTCAGTTCACCTCGCCACGGAAGCCGTGGGGGTGCTCGCCGCGGAAGACCCACGCCTTCACTCCGATGTTTCCGTACTTCGTCCGCGCCTCTGTGAAGCCGTAGTCGATGTTGGCCCGGATCGTCTGAAGTGGGACCCGACCTTCCATCATGGTGATCGAGCGCGCGATTTCCGCGCCCCCAATGCGACCGCTGACCCGGACCTTCACGCCCTCCGCTCCCGCACCCATGACTCGGCGCATGACTTCCTTGATGGCTCGTGCCGCCGCGATGCGGCTCTCCAGCTGCAGCGCCACGTCCTGCGAGACGAGCGTCGCCTCGAGATCGGGCCGCTCGACTTCCTTGATCGACACCTTGACCTTCCGCTTGGTCAGCCCCTCCACCGCCTCCTGCAGCTTCTCGATCTCACTACCGCCACGGCCGATGACGATCCCTGGACGGGCCGAGCGAATCACGATCGAGACCCTGTCTTCTTTGGAACGCTCGATATTGACCTCGCTGATCGCCGCGCCGCGGTAGCGTCCGTTGATCAGATCTCTGATCTTCTTGTCCTCGACCACGTACTCCGGAGCGAGCTTGGGGTTGTACCAATTGGACACCCACTTGCGGTTGACGCCAATCCGGAATCCAATGGGATGGATCTTGTGTCCCATCACTCCCCCTTCTTCTCGCTCACGACGATCGTGATGTGGCTGGTCGGCCGCCTCATGATGTCCGCCCGCCCCATGGCGCGCGGCTTGAGGCGGCGCAGCGAGCTGCCCATGTCCACGGCTGCCCGCGCGACGAACAGGCTGTCCACGTCAATGTCGTAGTTGTTCTCTGCGTTGGCGATCGCCGACTCCAGGGTCTTGCGGATCAGACGCGCCCCTTTCGTGCTCGATAGGGAGACGATGCGCAATGCCTCGCTAACATCCTTGCCGCGAATGGCGTCAGCAACCAGCCTCCCCCTATGAGGCGACAGGCGAACGTATCTCGTGATGGCTCGTGCTTCCATGCTCTCTCCCTTATGTCAGGCCCGGCGCCTTCTTCTTCTTCATCCCGCCGTGGGCGCGGAACGTCCGCGTCGGCGCAAACTCGCCGAGCTTGTGCCCCACCATGTTCTCCACGACGTACACCGGCACGTGCACCTTCCCGTTGTGGACCTTGATGGTCAGGCCAACCATCTCCGGGGTGATCATGGAGGCGCGCGACCAGGTCTTGATCTCCTTCAGATCGCCGCGCTTGGCCTTCTGGACCTTCTCCAGAAGACTCTCCAGCACAAACGGCCCCTTCTTCGTTGATCTCGGCATGGCTCGAACTACCTCCTGCCCTTCCCAGCCCGGCGGACAATCAGAGCGGTGCTCGGCTTTCTCTTCTTGCGCGTCCGCCCACCCTTGGCCAGCTTCCCGGTGGGAGAGACCTCCGGCCGCCCAACGCGTGCCCGTCCTTCTCCTCCCCCGTGCGGGTGGTCCTTCGGGTTCATCGCCACGCCACGCACCTTGGGATTGCGTCCCAGATGGCGGACTCGCCCCGCCTTCCCGTGCTTGACGTTCTTGTGATCGGGGTTGGAGACCTCGCCGATCGTCGCCCGACACTCCGTGCTGAAGATCCGCACTTCGTCGGACGGCATTCGGACGTGTGCTTTGTCTCCTTCCTTTCCGATCAGCTTCACCGAGGTCCCTGCCGCACGGGCGATCTTGCCCCCGCTTCCCGGAGTCAGCTCCAAATTGTGCAGGACGGCCCCCAGCGGAATCCGCCGAAGGGGCAGGTTGTTTCCCACGCTGACTTCGGCCGTCTCACCGGACTCGACCGTCGCTCCCACTTCAAGAGAGATCGGGGCAAGGATGTACCTCTTCTCCCCATCAGCGTAGTGAAGCAACGTGATCCAAGACGACCGGTTCGGATCGTATTCTCGCGACACGACGCGCCCGGGTATGCCGTCCTTGTGGCGCGAGAAGTCGACCAGTCGGTATTGGTTCTTGTGGCCTTGGCCACGCCAGCGCACCGTGATCTTGCCCTGGCTGTTGCGCCCCCCTCCCTTGGGTTTGGGCGCCAGAAGCGTCTTCTCGGGGGCGACACGCGAGAGCACGCTGTAGTCGGGAAGCTCGGCGTGACGCCGTCCTGGTGACGTTGGCTTGTATCTCTTCAGGGGCATGGTCCTATCCTCCCATCACGTCGATCCGGTCGCCTGGAGCGAGTCGCACGACGGCCTTGCGCCAGCGCGACGTCTGTCCGTGGAGTTGGTTCAGCCGCTCGCGACGCGGCTTCCCCTTGACATTCGCCGTCCATACCTTCTCCACCTTGACCTTGAACAGCTCCTCAATCGCCTTCCTGATCTGGATCTTGTTCGCACCCAGCGCGACCCGGAAAGCGTACTTGCTCTCTCCCATCTTCGCCCAGGTCTGCTCGCTCAGGACGGGAGACAGGATGACGTCCTCGACGTGAACAAGCTTCGCCATCTCTAGAATCTCTCCTTCAGTTCCTCGACCGCCGGAAGGGACAAGAGAAGCCCTCGATGGCGCAGGATGTCGTACACGTTCAAGCCGCTCGTCGCGAGGCATCTCACGCCAGGCAGGTTGGAGAACGACTTTTTGACCGCGCGATTGTACTCGCTTGTGCCGACCGCGACCAGGGTTGTAGACGTCATGCCCACGCGACTGAGGAGGGCGACGGCCGCCTTGGTCTTCGGCTCCTGGAATCCCATGTGATCGACCAGAACGACCTGTCCTTCTCCGGCACGGTCGGACAGCGCGGCAACCAGAGCTCCCCGCCGCATCTTCTTGGGGAGTTTAATGTGGTACGCGCGCGGCCTTGGCCCAAAGACGATTCCGCCCCCAGGCCAGAGAGGAGACCGGCGCGACCCGGCTCGGGCTCGGCCAGTCCCTTTCTGACGCCACGGCTTCCGACCGCCGCCGCGAACCTCTCCCCGCGTCTTGGTGCAGCTCGTCCCTTGCCGCCGATTCTCAAGCTGCATGCGCATGGTCCGGTACAGGAGGTCCTCGTTGACCTGGGCACCGAACAGGCGCTCATCCAGCTCGATCGTCTCGGGCTCCCCGTCTCCGTCGAAGGTGTACAGCTTCGCTTCAACCATGGGTCTTCCTCAATTCCAGGATTCCACTACGCGGTCCCGGCGTCGATCCCTTCAGCACAAGCAGGTTCCGCTCTCGGTCAACCTTCAGAATCGTTGATCCCTTCACCGTGATCCGGCGAGCCCCAGTGTGACCAGGGAGTTTCCGTCCTTTGACCACGCGTCCCGGCAGGGCAGAGTTGCCGACAGATCCTGGCCTCCGATGGAAGCACGATCCGTGGCTCTTCGGCCCGCCTGCGAAATTCCACCGCTTCATGACACCCTGAAAGCCCAGACCACGGGATGTCCCGCTGACGTCGATCTTGTCTCCCTCGTTGAAGATCTCCACGCCGATCGCATCGCCGACCTTGTAGACACTCGGGTCGTCGACTCGTACCTCGTGTAGACGCCGATGGGGAGAGACGCCCGCCTTCTCATAGTGCCCCCGCAGAGGGCGCGTCAGCTTGCGTTCGGGAACCTCGTCATAGCCCAGCTGAAGAGCGTTGTACCCGTCCGTCGCCTCGGTCTTCACCTGCACGACGCGGCACGGGGTCGCTTCGAGGACCGTCGCTCCCACCGCGCGGGCATCGACAAACAGCTGAGTCATCCCGACCTTTCTCGCCAGAATTCCCAGGCTCATCCCCGCCAACCTCCGTTCCCTAGAGCTTGATCTCGATGTCGATCCCGGTAGGGAGTTCGATATCCATCAGAGCGTTGATCGTCTCAGAAGTCGGTTCCTTGATGTCAAGCAGACGCGTGTGAACCCGCTGCTCAAAGTGCTCCATCGATCGCTTGTCGATGTGCGGAGATCGGAGGACTGTGTAGACGCGCCTTTCTGTCGGAAGGGGGATCGGACCAGAGATCTTCGCGCGGGTCTCCTTCGCCGAATCGACGATCTTGCGGACCGACCTGTCCACCAGCTCGTGATCGTAGCCTCTCAGCTTGATGCGTATCTTTTCTCTTGCCATCGCTAGTAACCTCGGTTTCTTACGATCTCTCTTCCGAGCGCTTCCGGGACCGCCTCATACTGCGCGACCCGCAACGTGTAGGTCGCACGGCCCTGCGTCAGCGAACGGAGCCGCGTCGCGTAGCCGAACGTCTCCTTGAGCGGCACGGCCACGTAGATGATCTGGAACGTGTCCCGTGACTCCAGCTCTCGGATCACCCCGCGCCGGCGCGCCAGGTCCTCCATCACCTCTCCCAGGTATTCACCCGGCGTGATCACCTCTCCCTCCACAATGGGCTCCAGGAGAATGAACTGTCCCGTGCTGTAGGCCTTGTGAAGAGCGGCCGCCGCGGCCGCCCGGAAAGCCAACTCCGAGGAATCGACCGGGTGAAAGGAGCCTCCCAACAGGACGGCCCCGACATCCACCAAAGGATACCCGGCGAGCGGGCCGTTTGTCAACGTCTCCTCGAGGCCGGCCTCGACCGCCTTGCGATACTCTTTCGGAATCTCGCCCTGCTTGGTGGCGTCCACGAAAAAGAAGCCTGCGCCGCGGGGCCGGGGCTCAAAGCGGAGACACACGTGTGCGTACTGCCCACGCCCTCCGGCTTGGCGGACAAACTTATCCTCGACCTCCACGGGCGAGCACAGGGTCTCACGGTAGGCGACCTGAGGCTGGCCCACGATCGCCGAGATCCCGTACTCTTCACGCAGCCTGCGCACGAGGACCTCGAGGTGGAGCTCGCCCATGCCGGCGATGATCGTCTGATTGGTCGTCTCATCCACACGCACGCGAAACGTAGGATCCTCGCAGGCCAGGCCAGCCAGACCCTGCATGAGCGCGCCCTCTTCGGCCTCGGTCCGCGGTTCGATGGCCACGAACACGACCGGTTCTGGGAACTCGATCTTCTCCAGGAGTATCGGTGCCGTGCGATCGCACAGGGTGTCTCCCGTCGAGATCTCACGCGAGCCCACGACGGCGACGATGTCCCCCGCCTGCGCTTCCTCGAGAGGGATCCGGTCATTGGCGTGCATGCGAAAGATCTTGGAGAGCCGCAGAACCTGTCCGGTCGAGGAGTTCAGCACCTGACTCCCGACGGCCACCCGGCCAGAGTAGATGCGGGTGAAGACAAGGCGGCCGGCGTAGCGGTCCATGGCCACCTTGTAGGCCAGTGACGAGAGGGGTTCTTCCGGATCGGCGGCGCGAGCCGCGTCGCTCTGCACGTCGTGGACGGGTGGGAGATCTGCGGGAGACGGAAGATAGCGCAAGATGGCGTCGAGGAGCGGCTGGATCCCCTGATTCTGGAAAGCCGCCCCGCCCAGGACAGGGACAAGGCTATGTCGGATGCACCCCTCCCTCAAGCCAGCGTGGAAGGCGTCCGCGCCGAGTTCCTCTCCCTCGACGTAGGCCTCCATGACCTGCTCGTCAACCTCCGCTACGCGCTCGATCGCTCGCTGGCGGTAGAGAGCGACGTCCTCTGCCATCGAGGCGGGGACGGGCCGGAACTGGTAGCGCTCGCCTTTGGAATCCGCATCCCAACAGATCAGTCGCCGTTCGAGCAGGTCGACCATTCCAACCAGGTGCCGATTCTCGTCACGGTAGGGGAGCTGGAGGGGAACCGCGATCACGCCGAGCCGTTCCTCAATCATCTCCACGGTCTCGCGGTAGCTTGACTCCACCCGGTCGAGCTTGTTGACGAACGCCAAGCGCGGGATGTGATACCGGTCGGCCTGACGCCACACGGCCTCGGACTGGGATTCGACCATCTCCACCCCAGAGAAGACGACGATTCCCCCATCAAGCACGCGCAGGGACCGCTCCACCTCGGCCGTGAAATCGACGTGGCCTGGCGTGTCGATGATGTTGATCCAATGGTCGCGCCAAGGACAGGTCGTCGCGGCGGAGGTGATCGTGATCCCGCGCTCCCGCTCCTGTTCCATCCAATCCATCTCGGTCGTCCCGTCGTCGACCTCACCCATGCGGTGCGTCCGTCCGGTGTAGAACAGGATTCGCTCTGTGGTGGTGGTCTTGCCGGCATCGATGTGCGCCATGATGCCGATGTTGCGGATCAGCTTGATGCCGGGAAAAGCGTCAGCGGGTATGGCCATCTCTTTGGCGAAGCAGGATCGGAGAAACCAGTCTGCCTAGACTACCAGCGGTAGTGCGCGAAGGCGCGATTCCCTTCCGCCATGCGGTGGATGTCCAGCCGCTTGTTGTAGGCCTTCCCCTCTTTGCGGGAGGCGTCCATGATCTCCCCAGCCAGTCGAGCGGCCATGGTGTGCTCGCCCCGCTCACGCGCGGCGCGGACAATCCAGCGAAGAGCCAAAGCCATCTGACGGTCCGGCGGGACCTCGTAGGGAACCTGGTAGTTCGAGCCGCCCACGCGGCGGGAGCGCACCTCGAGGCGCGGCGTGCAATTGGCGATTGCCGCGTTGAACACATCGAGCGCCGGTGTGTCCCCCCGCTTCTCAATCTCAGAAAGGGCATCGTAGACGATTCGCTCGGCGGTCGTCTTCTTGCCCTGGAGCATGATGTAGTTCGTCAGCTTCGCCAGGAGCTTGCTGTTGTACTTGATGTCGGGTTTGACATCGCGCCCAGGTATCTGCATTCTTCCTCCTAACTTGCCTTCTTGGCGCCGTACTTCGAGCGGCTCCGCTGGCGCCCGCTGACCCCCTCAGAGTCAAGCGTCCCGCGCACGATGTGATAGCGCACGCCCGGCAGGTCGGGAACCCGCCCGCCGCGGACCAGGACCATCGAGTGCTCCTGCAGGTTATGTCCTTCCCCGCCGATGTAGGCAGTGACTTCCTTGCCGTTGCTCAGGCGCACGCGAGCGACCTTCCGCAACGCGGAGTTCGGCTTCTTGGGGGTGCGTGTGAAGACCCGCGTGCAGACCCCTCGGCGCTGCGGACACGAAGAGAGCGCCCTCGACTTCGACTTCTTCTCCTTCGGCTTGCGCCCCAAACGAATGAGCTGATTGATAGTTGGCATGGCTAGTTCTCCTGAGTGGCAGCGATTATAGGTGAGCCGGCTGAGTCTGTCAACTCGCTTTCGGAAGGCACTTCTGCGTCCTCCCGCCTCACGATGAACGGGGCAAGGAAGCCGGTTCCAGCCGGGATCCTCTTCCCAACGATGATGCTGGGCTTCAGTCCCTCCAGTTCGTCGATCTCGCCCCGCAGCGCCGCCTCGGCAAGCACTTTGGTCGTCCGCTGGAAGGATGCAGCAGACAGCCAGCCCTTGGTCTGCAGCGCGGCCTTGGAGATGCGGAGGAGCTCACGCTCTCCCACGGGCATTCTCTGATCCGCAAGGGGAACCTCAACGGTCTCGTCGCCCCGCTGGACGCGCACGACGGACGCGCCGGCCTGTCCCGCTGCCTTCAGGGTTTCCTCCGTCAATGCCTGTCCGGCCGAGGCAATCAGCTGGCCGACGACGACGATGTCCTCAGCCGCTTTCTGGCCGATCGCATCCTGGCGCGCCGTCTCTGCCTCCTGGTTGAGGCGCGCCAGTCTACCCACCTCCGCCTGGAACTCCTCCAGAGCCACCAGGTCGCTCATCAGGAAGCGGGAGTCCCCGCGATCAACTATACGGACGTTGTTGAGGATCTGGCGGATGATCACCTCAAGGTGTTTGTCGTTGATGTCGACACCCTGGGTCTTGTAGACCCTGTGGATTTCCGTCAGGAAGTACTCGCGCGTCTTGCGCACGCCGGCCGTCTCCAGGAGTGTATGCGGGGCCACGATGCCCTTTGTCAGGAGGTCGCCCTCCTTCACCTTGTCCCCGGTGCGGACCGTCACCGCCTGATCGATCTTCACGACGCTCTTGGGATGGACCGACACGTGAGCGATTCCTGCTTTCGTCTGAACCTTCTCCACCACGACGCGGCTGGGTGGGATCTCTAACCTGACGAGCATCTGTCCCTCGACCACTCTCTCGCCGCTCGACTTCGCCGGGGACAGATCCGGCGTCAATCGGAATCGGAGTCCCCGGCCGTGCGGGTTGTACACAACGATTCGATCCCGCAGGAGAAGGGTAGTCCCGTCCACATCGCTTGAAATGAAGATCGGCTTGGATCGTGACGTGAGCTGATCCCCTTCCTTCACCTTGGCGCCAGGCTCAACCATCATGCGAGCGCCGAAGGGGATCTCGTACTCCGCCGTCGTCCCGTCCTTTCCCACCAGACGGAAGATCCGGTCCTTGTCTTCGGAGAATTCGATCACTCCCGGCCGGTCGGCAACGATCGGCTCGACGTTGAATCTCTCGGTCAGAGCATCCCCGGCGGACACCGTTGCGGCTTCCTTGACCACGGGAACGGCTCCGCGAGGCAGGAGGTACACTCGGTCGCCTCCGTCGACGTCGACGACGATCACCTCACGCCGCTCGCCACTGCCCACGAGGTACACCTCGCCCGAGCACGGGCTTGAGGAATCCAGAAGGTCCTCGGCGTCCAGTTCCTGGCCTTCCTCCGCTCTGACGAGAACGGCAGGGATCCGTAGCACGCGTGATTCACCCGTGATCTCGACTCGATCGCCCCCCGTCGCCGTGGAGGTGACCGCGGTCACCTGACCGTCGAGAGGAGAGATCCCAGCCTGGGCGCTCTTCACCGTCCGCCGGGCCTCGAACAGCTCCTCTGCCCGCGGCAGCCCCTGGGTGATGTCCTCCCCCGCCACGCCGCCCGTGTGGAAGGTGCGCATGGTCAGCTGCGTGCCCGGCTCCCCGACTGACTGGGCGGCGATCACGCCGACCGCCGTACCCAGAGCGACCGGTCGGTGGTTGCTCATGTCGAAGCCATAGCATCGCTGGCAAATCCCACTCCTTGTCTCGCACACCATCGGCGAGCGGATGATGACTTGCGGCCTCACCTTGATCGCCTCGATCTCCGCGGCCAGGAGACCCTCGATGAGGCGTGGGGTGATCAGCTCGTCGGCTTGCACGAGAACGTGCCCTCCGGACGGATGGCGCACCTCATCCACGCTCTTCGTGCCGATGAGTCGCTCCTGTTCGTCTTCTCCCCCGATGGCAAGCTCAACCTCAAGCTTCCCGATGTGCACGGCCATGTCATGGGTGATCCACTGGTCCGCTTCGACGAGGGTCTCCCCTGTGCTCGGGTCGATGATGGCGCGGCTCGCCACACGACCGTAGATCCGGTCCTCGATCGGCTCCATCACCTCGGTCTTGCTGTAGCGGAGCGGGTCGACCTCCACGCCTTGGGCCGTGTGGCAGTCCTCCTCGCAGATGATCGTGTCCGAGGTCGCGTCGACGAGGCGGCGGGTCAGGTAACCGGAGTCCGCGGTCTTCAGCGCCGTGTCGGCCGCTCCCTTCCGCCCGCCATGCGTGGAGATGAAGTACTCCATCATGTCCAATCCCTCGCGGAAGTTGGAGATGACCGGCTTCTCCAAGATCTCACCCGACGGACCGGCCATCGGTCCACGCATCCCGCACAACTGCTTGACCTGGTCCGGGCCTCCGCGCGCCCCGGAGGTCACGATCCCGTAGACCGGGTTGAACCTGTGAGCGCGGAGATTCTCCATCGTCGCCCGCTCCACCTCGTCGACCGTCTTGCGCCAAATCCGGATGACCGCATCCTTCCTTTCGCCATCGGATGCCAGTCCCAGCGTGTACATCTTCTCGATACGGCGCACCGCGGCGTGCGCGCCACGGATGATCTCCTCCTTCTCGTGAGGAATGAGGCAGTCCTTGATGGAGATGGTCAGTCCGGCGCGTGTGGCGTACTTGAATCCCAGATCCTTCAGGTAGTCAAGCACCTCTGACGTTCGCTCCCAGCCGAAGCGGTGGTAGCACTCCATGATCAGCGCCTTGATCGCGCGTCGATCCACGACCCGGCCGTAGTCACGGATCTCCACGGGCAGGGCCAGGTTCAACTCCGCACGTCCCAGCGTGGTCTCCACGACCTGGCCATCGATGCGCATCTTCACCAGACTGTGGAGGTCAAGGAATCCCTCCTCATCGGCGCGCCTTGCCTCCTGGATGTCGCGGAAGGCCTTCCCCGTACCCTTTCCGTCCGGGTCAACCTGCGTCAGGTAGTAGTAGGCGAACACCGGATCCTGTGTCGGAACGCTTAGCGGCTCCCCGTTCGAGGGAGACAGGATGTTACGAGGCGCCGCCATTAGCTCACGCGCCTCGGCGATCGCCTCCGCGGAAAGAGGAAGGTGAACGGCCATTTGGTCTCCGTCGAAGTCCGCGTTGTACGGAGGACAGACAAACGGGTGAATGTGAATCGCCTCTCCGTCCACCAGCACCGGCTCAAACGCCTGCATGGACAGCCGATGGAGAGTGGGAGCTCGGTTGAGTAGCACAGGATGCTGCTTGACGAGTTTCTCGAGGATATCCCATACTTCAGGCAATTCTCCGCGAAGAGCCTTGTTCTTGATCTCATCGAAGTCGGAGAACGTCGTGGACTCCAGCTGGTGGAGGATGAACGGCTTGAATAACTCCAGGGCCATCTTCTTCGGGAGGCCGCACTGGCTTAGCTTGAGTACCGGGTCGACCACGATCACGGCCCGGCCCGAGTAGTCCACGCGACGTCCGAGGAGATTGCGACGCAGCCGGCCGTGCTTGCCGTGTATCCTTTCCGAGAGCGACTTCAGAGGGCGGTTGTCACGCCCCCGAATCGGGCTCTCCTTCTTCTCGTTGTGGATCAGCGCGTCCACAGCCTCTTGGAGCATCCGCCGTTCGTTGCGCAGGATGACCTCGGGCGCGCCCATGTCGATGAGCTTCTTCAGGCGGTTGTTGCGGTTGATGATCCGCCGGTACAGGTCGTTCAGGTCCGTCGTAGCGAACTTGCCTCCCTCCAGCTGGATCATCGGCCTCAGCGCGGGCGGCAGGATCGGAATGACGTCGAGGATCATGTCCTGGGCGTTGTTGCCCGAGGCGCGAAGCTGGTCCACAACCTCGAGGCGGCGTACGAGCCGTCGCTGGTTCCCAACGGCGGTCTCCTCTCTCAGCTCCTCGTTCAGATCCTCATGGATTTCATCCAGATCGAGAACCTCGAGAAGGCCCTTGATCCCTGCCGCCCCGGTCATGGCGACAAACCCGTTGGGGTAGATGCGCTCGTAGGCGTTCTTCTCCAGATAGGTCAGACGATCCCCAGGCGTCAGAGGGCAGGCGGGGTTCTTGACCCGCGTGACGAGGAAGATCAGACTGTCCAGGGCTTCGTGGTCGAGAGGTTCACCTTTCACCGCCGGGCCGTAGCGGTCGACCAGCATGTCGAACGCCGTCTTCGAGCAGACATCGCCGACCGGACGTTCGCTGATGACGGCCTCAGCGTCTACCTCATCGCCGTCCTCGACCAGCAATTCCACCTCTCCGACGAGCGGGTATTCCTGGGAGCCAATCACCACGGCGCGCACCTTCTCCCCGTTCGTCAGGCGCCTCTCCTCCACCGTGACTCTCCCTGCCTCGTCGGCGAGAACACGCGGCGCGTCAGAGACGAACACGGCCGGTTCAACTGAGAAAGGGAACGCGCTGGCCAGTATCGCTTGCTCGGAGGTGTGTAGGGTCTCTCCGGGGCGAACCTCCTTGCAGTCCGAAGACGTCACCAAATAGAGCGCCTGCTCGATCGCTTCCGTCTCGTAGTAGGCGATCTGTTGCAGCTCCCTCTTCTTCATCCCCAGGAGCCGTGCCAACAGACTCGACACGCCCTTCAGGTACCAGAAGTGAACTACGGGGCTGGCAAGCGAGATGTGGCCCATGTTGACCCGTCGCACCGAGGAGTCGGTGACCAGCACGTTGCACTTCTCGCACGTAATCCCTTCGTATTTCTTGCCCTTGTACTTCCCGCAGGCGCACTCGTAGTCGTTCTCCGGGCCGAATATCTCCTCCGCGTAGAGCCCCCCCCGCTCAGCCCGGTGCGTCCGGTAGTTGATCGTTTCGGACTCCGTGACCTCTCCATGCGACCAGCTCACGATCGTAGCAGGAGACGCCAGTTGAAGCTTTATCCGCTTGATGTCATCGCCAGAGATCAATCGACTCACTCCTCACACGGTGGCGGCAGTGGATGGGCTGCCCGCTCTCACGCTGTCCTGCCCTGCTGGGATACAGATGGATCCGGCCGAGGAAAGGCCCCGTCAATTTGACTGGTCCTCGGCCTTGTCCGCAGTGGTGCTTCCCTTCTTCTCTCGGTGGTCCGTCGTGTAGTAGCCGTTTCCCTTGTAGATGACACCGATACGCGGGAGAAGGCGCTTCACTTTGCAGCTTCCACACTGCTGGCAGGTCGGTGACGTGCTGCACCCGCTTGGCTGAAGCACCTTGAAGATCGAGGCGCATGCCTGGCATTCGTAGCGGTAAAAAGGCATATCCCTCCCCTTCTCCCTGCCCGGGGACTCTCCGACTCCGCACTCTGGCCATGGGGCGACACGCAACGGAGCTTGACCGCCCGTCGGACCCGTCCCTCGGCTGAAGCGTAAGTATACTTGCTCGAGGGCAGGGTTCAAGGTCGCGCCGGTAGGCGCGCCGACACTGCGGACGGGGGATTCGGCGTCAAGCAGAAGTCGGCGATGTCGTCCACCGAGCCGAATGGCAGCGCGTTGGATTGAAGCGTCTCATCGTCACTTTCGAAGCGATAGTTGATAGGCACGCTCGCCAGGCGAATCGCCTCGCTGTGGGTGACGGTGATCCGGCCGGCCAGCTCGATGATCGCACGGACCTCTGCCGCCGACTTCGTGTCCCAGTCCGTTCGCACGAGAGTCATCGGCCCGCGGTGAATGGGGAGATACACGCGGAGATCGCGCGGCAGGAAGTAGTTTTGCAGCGCTCGTTTCTCCTCTTCGTCCATGGCCAGGACGATGTTCACATCGGGCAGCCGCTTGTAGTACAGGCGGAAGTCGAGGAGTCTGAGCGCGTTCATGGTGAACCCCTCTTCCTCGAACAAGATCTCCAACCTCCGTCCGAACCCAGGGTAGGTGAGGCGACAGCGGAGGCCGCTCGACATCGGATCTGAGGCGTCGAGACCGAGACCTCGTGCGACCTCCACCAACTCGCGCGTGTCCTGCGTCGTCAGATCGCCCAGCAACCGCCGATCGACCCAGCCTGCCTCCTCGGCACGTGTCGGAGGCAAGAGCCGCGCGGAGAGAGGACGCAACAGAATATCCTGTATGCCGAGAGCGTTGGCCGCTCGTTCCATGTCGGCGGCGGACAATCCGTGCTCCCCGACGACCTCGCCAGTGACCAGGAAGTCAGCTTGGATCCTCCTCATGTACCGGACCGCGCGAGCGAGCATCAGCCTTCGACACCCCTGGCAGCTTCGCTTCAGGGAGAAACACCCTCCCGGTGGAATATTCGCCAGGCGTCGATAGTCCTTCTTCAAGGATTGAGTACGGAAGCTCAACCCGGGCCATTCTCTCTTGGCGATCTCGCGGATGCCCTCGTATTCCTCAAAGAACGGAGAGCGGAAGTGCAGAAGGAAGACCTCGTCCACCCCGGGGGAGCGTTCAACCAGTCGCGCCGCCACCCGACTGGCCAGGCTGCCGGAGAACAGAGAGAGTGCCCTTACCACGCTTCCGCCCCGATCGGCATCGTCACCTAGCGCCTCGGCTCGATCAGGCCGTAGTTCCCATCCCGCCGGTGGTAGATGATGCTCACCTCGTCGGTCTCCGCATTGATGAACACGAGGAAGCCTTTCTCAATGGCCTCCAGTTGCAGGGCAGCTTCGTCCGGGCTCATCGGCTTGCGAAAGTAGGTGTCCGTGCGAAGGATTTCCTTCTGCCGGGGCTCATCCGCCGTCGGAGCTTCGGCCACACGCACCTCATCTCCGCGCGTCTCCTTCAGAACGTCCTTGTACTTCACCAGCTGCCGCTTCAGACGGTCGATCGCTTTGTCGATTGACGCGTACATGTCAGAGGAGTCCTCGTGCGCATGGATGACCTTGCGGTTCGTGAGGTGGGCATGGAAGTCGGCGATCTGCCGCTCCTTCTCCACCGAGAGAACGGCATCCACGCTGATGATGCGGTCGTAGAAACGTTCCAGGCCTTCGGTCTTCTCAAGGACATACGCACGAATCGCATCGCTCGAGTTGCCGTGCCGTTCGACGATCTTGACCTTCACGTCCCCCTCCTTTCCCCCGATGGGATCGTAGCAGAAAAGCGGGGATCGGTCAACAGATCGCTGGATTCCTTCTATCTGCGCCGGACACTGATTGTCTTGTATGCTATCCGACGGCGGCGAGACGTTCGCGGAGGATCTGGATCACAGCATGCAACCCGCGTTGGCCCAGGTCGGGTTGGTAGATGTCGAACTGCTGCGCCACGAAGGCCTTGAGGTTGCTGCGGTAGTGGACTCCGTCGGTTCGCCGTTCTCGCACGATGAGGCCCAGATCCAGAAGGTCGCGCGGCGGGCTGTCCTCAATCACCCCGCGAGCCAGACCGGTCCAAGCGGCGATCTGGCCGACCGAATAGGAATGGGGACTGCGGCCGATAAGAAAGGCAGCGACGCGGCGATCCGGAAGTCCCTGCTTCTCCAGACGCGCCGCAAGCCGGTCGATATGGCGACGTACGACGAATGGAAGGGGGGCGATTCCGTCTCCACTCTCCTCTCGGAGAGCAGTCTCGCTTGACCGAACAAGCCCTTCGCCGCCCAAGGGTGAGAGGCCACAGGGTTGGGGGACCTGTGCCGCCAGGTTGGGGATCGAGACTGGCTCGCCTGCGGTTGGCGGACTCGACGGTTCCCCTTTCGCGGGGGCGGGTGAGACTTGCGCGCTGGAGTGGCTCGGAGTCCGCCTCAGTTCCTCAAGATCCTCGATCTGAGTCTCCTTCGCGGCGAGGACCGCGTGGAGGCGGGCCACCTCCTGGTCCAGTCCGGAGACAGGGGAGGTCTTGGGCGCGTCCCCTCTGGCCCGTTGGACCGCCTGGATGATCGATTGACTCACCTGCCTCAACTGGGGTGTGACTACAACCTCCAGCGCGGGGGTGAATCCGGCGTGGAAGGTCTCGCGCTCTCTAACGTGGATCGGAAGGATCGTCTCCCCGTTGACGTACATGCAGTCGCCGGTCTCCAGGGCACCAATCATCTCCCTAACCTCGTTCTTCTTCCACGGAAGGAGTTCCCCGTAGACGCGCATGTCCGCCTCGTGGACCACTCGATGCAGGAAGAGCATCCCCGCCTGGCTGAGAACGTCCTTCTCCACCTTGGCGCTGCGCTGGGAGATGATGATCGCGCCCAGCCCACGCTTTCGCCCTCGCAGGGCGACGCGTGCGATCATCTCCTTGAGTTCCGTGCGTACCCCTTGCGGGATGAACTCGTGCGCTTCCTCGATCCCGATGATGTAGGGTCGTCGAAGCGTGCCGGCGAGGTTCCACAAGGCGGTCAGGTACCGTTTGAGGAACTCCGTGCGCTCCTCGGAGAGGAAGCCGGACAGATCGAGGACGACGGGCACGTTCTTCTCCATGCTGACGTGGGCGATCTCCTCGGCGCAGTCCACGTCGACCTCGATCTCGACCCCCTCTCCCGATCCGACGACTAGGATCTCGAACTTCTCTTTGAGGCCGAAGTACTCCCCGTCGATGTCGACAATGGAGAGCGGGTAGTTGTGCTTCAGAAGCTCTTCGAACAGCACGCCGGCGGTATTCGACTTCCCGGACCCGCGTATGCCCAGAATGGCCACGCACTGTCCGATGATCTGCTCCAGGTCGAGCGGCAGGTCGTTGCTGATGTAGAGCGGGGTCCCCATCTTCCTGTTCCGGCGCGGGTCGGTCGAGCACGGCGACGGATTGCCTTCCCCCGCCTGATGACCGGCCTGTTCCGGCTCCTCCTCGCGCGGTGGGCTTGTCGAGCGTTTCCCGTCCCAGCCCCCCTCTTAGGATTGACTGCCGCAGACTAGCGGCACCGCAGGGTGCTTCACAGGTCGCCTGTCCCCTCGGCCGATGCCCTCGGTCCCCCGCCGCCCCTCGCGAGGAGAGAACGCGCCTCGGCCAGAGCCTGGTCGCGCGTAGTGATCTCGCCGGCAAGGATCCGATCGTGAAGGATCTCGAGGGCCTTGCCGAGTTGGGGTCCAGGCGCAAGTCCCAGCTCCTGCAGGGTGTGCCCATCGATCAGCTCGCGCGCGCGTCGCAGGCTGCACACCCAATCGATGTGATCCACAACGCGAAGGGTCTCCTCGAGAATCGGCGCCCAGCCGGAGGAACGGTGGACGCTGGCCTCGCAGTCGGCGACAAGCAGCTGCAGGAGGTCAAAGAAGAGCGGAAAGCGCTTGATGAGAGAACGTTCCCCGATCACCTCACCTTCGCTCAAGAATCGAACCTGCTTCCCTCTTCCCATGTCAGGAAAGTCGGCGATCCGCATGTGGTTCTTGACTAGGAACGTGAGTCGAGCGATCTCCTGCCGGCTCAGACGTAGCCGCTGGCCGATCCCCTTGGCCATGCGCGCACTGATCGCGCAGTGGCCGCCCATGTTCTCTCCGCCGCTGCGCGCGAGGGCAGAGGGTTTGCCAATGTCGTGCAGAAGGACGGCGAGCTTCACCAACGGATCCCGCACGAACCCATCGGCGACTCGCACGGCCGCCACGGTGTGGACATACACGTCTCCCTCCGGGTGATACGCCTCAGGCTGAGGGACCCCTCTGAGCGCGGCGACCTCAGGCAGAAGCGCCTCCAGGAGGCCAAGCCCCTCGAGGAGGCCAACCCCTCGCGCGGCATCGTCCGTCCCCAACGTGCGCAACAGCTCCTCGCGAACCCTTTCGCCGGACACCGACGCGATCTCTGTGGCGCTCTCGCGAATGGCCTCCGCCGTGTGGGGCTCAATCCAACCGCCTATCTGACAGGCGAAGCGGACCGCGCGGAGCATCCGCAGGTGATCCTCGTCGAACCGTGCTCGTGGGTCTCCGATCGCACGGATCCGCCGCTGTCTCAGATCGTCAATCCCGGAAACCAAGTCCACCACCGCGCCGTCGCGGCGCGCCGCGAGCCCGTTGATCGTGAGGTCGCGCCGTCTGACATCCGCGGCCAGATCGCGCACCAATTCAACCTTTCCAGGCCATCGCCCGTCGTACTCCCCTTCGATGCGGAACGTGGCGATCTCCACCTCGGTTGAGTCGGGCGCCACTACCACCAGCACTCCGAACTCCTCTCCTACGGCCACGATCGGACGATCGGCGAACAGTCGCCGTATCTCGTCAGGGAGCGCCGAAGTGGCCAGGTCAACCTCTCGCGGGGCGAACCGCCGTTCCGGATCAAGCTGTGCCAGGACCCCATCGCGCACAACCCCTCCAATGAGGACTGCCTCGTGGCCGGCGGCGTCCAGTCGGTCGAGGACAACCCGCACAAACGGGTGAAGCGAAAACACCGCCGCCATGTCGATCGAGAAGCCCGCACTCATCGCGACGGCCACTATAGCGGGCCGTGGTGATCGAGCGCAAGAGGGGTCTCCTCGGAGGAACCGGTGCGGGCCCCTGCCACAACCCGGCGAGGTCAGCCCGGATCAGCAAGGAAAGGCGTCTGGGGTTTGACTTCGCGGAGCCAAGCCCATACAGTGGAGAGACTGGTGTGGACGCAAGGAGGACACGATGAAGAGAGAATCGCGCCGACGGCTAGAGATCACGATCGTGGGGCTCGCAGCCCTGATCCTCGTTTCCCTGGGACTGGCAGGGTGCTTCCAGTTGGTGAACGCTCCGCCGGTTGCCCGCTTCACAACGGTCCCGTCAAGCGGCCCGGCGCCCCTCACCGTCGCCTTTGACGCGTCGGGGTCAAGCGACGTCGACGGAACGATTGTGTTGTACTTGTGGAACTTTGGGGACACGCAGACGAATTCCGGGGTCCTCGTCTCTCACGTCTACACGCAGACCCCGTCTCAAGTGTACACGGTCGTCCTGACCGTCACCGACAACGACGCCGCGACGGACACCGTAGCCAAGTTCATCTCCGTGACGCCGTAGAAGTCAACGAATAGGGCCACCTATACCACGACCGTCTCTTGCCAGGCGGCGCGGTGCACTTCCCCGGACATCTCTTTTTGGATGGCCTCCTTCAGGCCGTCAAACGATGTCTTCTCGCCGTGGACGAGGTAGATCTCCGGGGTGGCCGCCTGTTTGAGCCATGCCACAAGTGCCGGCTGGTCTGCGTGTGCCGAGAAGCCGTTCACGGTGGAGACCGTCGCGCGAACGGCGGTCTCCTCGCCGAGAACATTGACGCGTCTTGCCCCGTCGACGAGGGATCGTCCGAGTGTCCCGTCCGCCTGATAGCCAACGAAAAGGACGCCACATTCCTCCCGCCAGAGATTGTGGCGCAGGTGATGCAGGATCCTCCCGCCTGTGCACATTCCGCTCCCCGCAAGGATGATGGCTCCACCGGCGAGCGCGTTGATCTGTCTTGATTCCTCGGTCGTCTGCGTGTAGCGAAGCGCCGGGAAAGCGAAAGGATTCGGCTTCCGTGAGAAGACCTCACGACCCGCGGCGTCGAAGTAGTCCGGGTACCGCGCGAAGATGCGAGTCGTGGCGATCCCCAGTGGACTGTCGAGGAACACCCGGCACTCCGGCAGCTCCCCATGCTGCCAGAGGGTGAAGAGTTCGTACAGGACCTCTTGAGTCCGCTCCAGGGCGAACGACGGGATGAGCAGGTTCCCGCCGCGTCCGAGCACGGTCTTGGCCACGGACCGCATCTCCGCCACCGACTCATCGAGAGAGCGGTGCCGCCGGTCACCGTAGGTGCTTTCCACGAGCACGACGTCGGCGCGCGGCGGAGGGGATGCGCTCTTGACCAGCGGACGGTGGGCATTCCCCAGATCGCCGCTGTACACGAGCGTCTTCCCTTCTCCTCGCAGCTCCACGCTGGCCGAGCCAAGGATGTGCCCCGCGTCGTGCAGCACAACCTCCGTCCCGTCCTTGAGCGAGACCCGTTCTTCGTAGGGAATGCGACGGCGAAAGGTGTCCAGTGTGTCCAGGACGTCCCCCACGTCATAGAGAGGGGGAAAGACCTCTTCGCCGCGGCGTTTGGCCTTGCGGGCGCGGTACTGCGCGTCTTCCGCCTGAACGTGGGCCGCATCCATGAGGACGGCTCGGGCAATCTCTGCAGTGGGCGGCGTCGAGATCACGTCGCCGCGGAAACCCTCCCGAACGAGTCGAGGGAGTAGGCCAGCGTGATCCAAGTGAGCGTGAGACAGAACGACAAAATCGATCTCCCGTGGAGCGAACGGGAACGCCGCGTAGTTGCGCGTCTCCACATCCTGATGCCCCTGGAACAGGCCGCAATCGAGAAGGATCCGCAGGCCATCCACCTCGACCAGGTGGCAGGATCCGGTCACGGTGCCGGCGGCTCCACAGAAGGTCACTCGCACACGAGCCTCCTTTGCGGCGCTCATCGTACGTCCGCAACGCCCGGACGGCAACTGCGCTCCTCCTCCTGTGAAACGCAAGGGCACAGCACGCATACCAAAGGCTACCGGTTTGTCTCGCTAGGCCGGTCCGTGTACCATCCTCCCATCGCGGGACGTGGCGCAGCCTGGTAGCGTGCTTGCATGGGGCGCAAGAGGTCCCCGGTTCAAATCCGGGCGTCCCGACCAGGACGTGACGATTCGCACCCCGAGTGGCCCCTCGCCGATCGTGTTGCAGGCACCCTTCTCCCCGAAGCCGACCTGGCTGAGTCCTCGGTGAGCCCTAGGGACGGGCGCCGAGAGGATACGGATCACGCGTGACGGGCCGCGGGCGCCCGAACAGGTGACCATGGGCACTGCACAAACACGTCAACCCTCGAGGCCGCCGGTCTTGGCGGCGGTGGGCGTCAGCAAGTCGTTCCTCCGTGGCCGGCGGACAATCCCTGTGCTCGACGCCGTCTCAATCGAGGTTCCATCTGGGGGCTGGGTCAGCGTCATCGGCCCATCCGGGTGCGGCAAGACGACCCTCCTGCGAATCATGGCCGGTCTGGTCGTTCCCGACGGCGGCCGCATCTTGGTTGGGGCCGGCGGTGCCGGAGACCGAGAGGGCATGGCGTACATGCCTCAGAGTGACACCCTCCTTCCGTGGCGGACGGCGTTGGACAACGCCGTGCTCGGCCCCGAGGTTGACGGCCGGCCTCGAGGAAAAGCCCAAGAGGAGGCGCGCGCCCTGTTCGACCGCTTTGGCCTCTCTGGCAGCGAGCATCTCTACCCGCACCAGCTGTCCGGGGGCATGCGCCAGCGCGTTGCCCTCATGCGGACCTTCCTCTGCCAGAGAGAGGTCCTTCTGCTTGACGAGCCGCTCGGGTCGCTCGACGCCCTCACCCGAGCCACGATGCAAGGGTGGCTTTGCTCAGTCTGGCAAGAGCTCGGCCACTCCGTTCTCCTGGTGACCCACGATATCGAAGAAGCGATCATCCTTTCGGATCGCCTCTACCTCCTCTCGGCCGGCCCGGCCCGCGTCGTGAGCGAGTTGGGTTTGGACTGGCCCCGACCTCGTCTGCGGAACACAGGCGCGACAGTCCAGATGAAGGCGCGGATTCTCGATCAGCTGTGTGCGGAGGCCTCTCATCCCTAGATTGGACAGGACACGCCTCAGCCCGTTCCTGCTTGCGGTCGTCCTCCTCGCCGTCTGGGAGCTCTGCGTCCGTGCGTTCGGAGTCCCCGCCTATGTCCTTCCCGCTCCGAGCCGCATCGCCGCCGTCTTCTTCACGAAATTCCCCCTTCTCCTGTCCCACGCCGGCGTGACCCTTGCGGAGATAGGCCTGGGCTTTCTCTTCGGATCTCTTGGGGGCATGAGTCTGGCCCTCGCTCTCTTCTACATCCCGGCCCTCGGGGCCGCGGTCTATCCGCTCCTGATCGCCTCCCAGGTGGTTCCGGTCTTTGCGATCGCCCCCTTGCTCGTCATCTGGTTCGGGTACGGCCTCTGGACCAAGGCGGCCGTGGCCGCCTTGATCGCCTTCTTCCCCATCACGATCAACGCCGTGGACGGATTGCGCGCGGCACGTTCGGAGACGATCGACGTCTTGCGAGCGCTCCACACGACCGAGTGGCAGATCCTGAGGATCGTCCGTGCCCCGGCAAGCCTCCCTGCTCTCTTCTCCGGGCTCAAGGTCGGGGTCACGCTCTGCGTCGTCGGCGCCACGATCGGCGAGTGGATCGGAGCAAGGCGCGGGCTGGGATACCTGATGATTGAATCCAACGCCCTTCTGCGGGCCGATTTGGTCTTTGCAGCGATCCTTGCCCTCACTCTCGTCGGCTTGCTCTTGTTTGGCCTTGTCCGCATCATCGAGCGACGGGTGCTGCGGTGGCGTCACGAGGAGGGGGGGCAAGATGGCACATAGGAACGCCTGGGCGGCGACAGGCATCCTGCTTTTGGCCTGCCTGGCGGCACTGATCCTGTGGGGCGTTCTTTCCCCGTCGACGGCCAGATATCCGACGGTCCGAGTCGCCCTCGACTTCTTCCCCAATCCCAACCACGTTCCACTCTATGCGGCAATCGACCAGGGATTCTTCGCCTGCAGAGGGATTCGTGTGGAAATCGTCCCGCCAAGCGACCCAAGCCAGGGGGTCCGGCTCGCGGCCACGCGGGTCGCCGACGTGGCCCTCACTCCACAGATGAATTTCCTCATCGCCAAGGATGCGGGGCTCCCCTTGATCGCTGTGGCCGCTCTGATCGACCGGTCCTTGGGCGGGCTCCTCAGCCTTAAGGAAGCCGGGATCCGAACCCTCTCCGATCTTCGCGGAAAGAGGATCGGCTACTCGCTCGTCCCCCTGGAGCCGGCCCTCTGGAAGACGGTTCTCTCCTCCGCCGGCCTGACGCTCGACGACGTGGAGATGGTGAACGTGGGGATGAACACGGTGCCGGCACTCCTCCTCCACCAGGTGGATGCGATCGGCGCCTTCCGCAACTTCGAGCCGCTCCAGGTCGAGCTCCAGGGCCGGGAGCCCATTTTCTTCGCCCAGGAGGAGCACGGCGTCCCGGAAACCTACGAGCTCATCGCGGTGGCCAACGTCGCTCTCCTGTCAACGCGCCGCGCAGAGGTGCGCGCGTTCGTCGCTGGCCTCGCCGAGGGAATCGACTACACCCGGGCCCATCCTGAGGAGGCATTCTCTGCCCTGGTCAAAGCCCGGCCGGACCTGAATGACGAACTGGATCGCCGCTCGTTTGCTGCGACAGTCCCACTCTACGCCACGGGAGCGAGCCTCACCAACGCTGCCCAGTGGGAGCGAATGCAGGACTACCTTCTCGCAAGCGGCCTCGTCTCCACGAGGTGGCTACTCGGGGAGCTGTGTGCCGACCAACTCTCGACCGATCGCTAGGAAAGGGGGAGCCATGCCTGAGAGGAAGATGGGAAGGCTGGAGGTCATCACCGGCTGCATGTTCTCGGGAAAGACCGAGGAACTCATCCGCCGGCTGGAGCGCGTGCGCATCGCACGCGGCCAGCTCGTCTTGTTCAAGGCGACGATCGATGATCGCTACAGCGCGCGATCCGTCGTCACCCACTACGGCCGTGGGCTCGAGGCGCACCCCATCGAATCCGGCAAGGAATCCCTGGAAACGCTCACGAAAGCCGTCGGCCGCGAGGCCCTCGACTCAAGCACGGTCGTGGCCTTTGACGAGGGGAACTTCTTCACGGACAGGCTCCCCGCAGTCTGCGAGGAGCTCGTCGCCCTGGGAAAGCGGGTGATCGTCGCCGGGCTTGACCTCACCTTCGCCGGGGAGCCGTTCGGCCCCATGCCGACGCTCATGACCCTGGCCGATCAGGTGGACAAGCTACACGCCGTCTGCATCCAGTGCGGCGGAGTCGCCACGCGCAGCCAGCGCCTGGTCGACGGGCGTCCCGCTCCGGCGAACGACCCAGTGATTCAGGTGGGCGGGATCGGCACCTACGAAGCCCGCTGCCGGGATTGCTTCGTTCGCGGGTGATGGGCCAAGTCCTATGAGCCTCGCCGGCACCCGCCCTCTGGGCCGGCGCAGTTCGGGCTCAGCATTGATCCATGCTCGCCTTGGGCGGGCGGACTCAGAACAGGTAGGTCTCCCCGTCGCGCGCAACGACCAGACCGTCGATGCTCGGCGGTTCCCCACCTAGATGCGTCGCCAGAACGGTGCCCCCGTCCTGGCGGAGCCGCCGAACCAGGCGCGAGATGGCCGCCGCACCCAGGTGGCCTTCACTCCCCTCGTCGCAGGTCTCCGTGAACTCGGTGATGACAAGGTCCGCGCCGCCTGTGAGGCGCTCCAGTTGCGGGCAGTCCCCAGTGTCGCCCGTGAACGCTACCGTCCGCCCTCGAGAGGAGAAACGGAAGCCGAACGCATCCAGACTGAAGTGCTCCATCTTGACCGCTTCGAAGCACAGGTCGCCCGCCCGGACGCGCCCGTCGTGACTGAGCTCGCAGAACACGATGGGGACTCGGGGAATGACCCCGCCCGCACGCAGGCCGGGCCAGGCGAGATCGAACAGCATCTCCACGCTCTTCTGGATCCCCCGCGGCCCGATGACATAGAGCGGCTCCTCCCTCTCGTACAGGTAGCAGTACAGAAGGAGGAAGAACGGGAAGCCAAAGTAGGCGTCGCCATGAAGGTGGCTGATGAACACATGGCGGATGGCCCTTGGGTCTACGTGCAACCGGAAGAGCTGGGGTACCGTTGTCGGCGGGAGCTCAAGCAGGATCGTCCCGTCGATAAGCAGGGAATTCCAGGAACGCCAAAACCCCAGCGCCGCCCCCGAGCCGAGGCAGGTGACGGCGATCTTCTCCATACGGCTAACTCAGGGCGCGATCGGTCTCTCGCAAACGCCGTGCCAGTTCGGCCAGCATATCCAAGGCGACCTCCGGATTGGCGGAGACGATCCCCTTCATCGCCCAAGGGGAGAGCACGAGGCACGCTACGTCGTCCAGGGCGGTCACGTCCGCAGATCGCGGCGCCCCGTCCAGGAGGGACATCTCGCCGAAGAACGCTCCGGGCCCAAGCTTGGCCAGTTTCTCGCCTCCCCGGGCGACTTCCGCGCTTCCCTGGAGGATGAGGTAGAACCCCACTCCGGCCGCTCCTTCGGTGACGATCTTCGTCTTGGCCGTGAACTCCTTCTCTGAAGCCGTCTTGAGTATCGCCTTTAGTCCCTTCTCATTCAGGCGCGAGAACAGGGGCGCCTTCCTGAGCAGCTCGAGAGCCTTCTTCTCATCCATCTGTCCACCTCTCTGGTCAGTTTCTCGGTCCTCATGGGCATGATATAATACGGAGGTTGCATTTGCCAATTCCCGGGGGGGGACACGATGTCGTGGAGCACAACGCTGAAGAACCGCCAGCAGATACGCGCACAAGTTGAGTCCAACGAGGAAATCGCCGTGATGTTCAGCGACATTCGCGGATTCGCTTCGTACACGGCCAAACGAGGGGACCGAGCGGCCTATCGCCTATCCCAGCTCCACGAATCGCTCCTCAAGGGCCGAATCGAGGATCGCAGCGGCATCTTGGTGAAGACCATGGGCGACGGGATCATCGCCGCCTTCCCGCAGCCGCTGGACGGCATCGAGGCGGCAGTCAAGATCCAGGAAGAGATCCGCCTCCGCAACCAAGATTCTCCGGAGGAGGGGATCGACGTAGGAATAGGGCTTACGAGCGGAACGCCCATCATGACCGAGTCGGACATGATCGGCCACGCCGTCAACCTGTCCCAGCGGATCTCGAGCATCGCCAAGGGCGGGCAGATCCTGGTCACCGAAGCCATCAGGGAGTCCACGCCCCTCTCGAGCCATCTGCGCTACATCCCTCTCGGGAAGCAGGAGATGAAGGGAGTTGGCGTGGAGCCTGTGTACGAGGTGGCTTGGATGGGCGAGGTGTCGCGTCTCTCCGACGGAGGGGACGGCGTGACGCTCATTCTGACCGACCGCGGAACCGTGGTGGTGGAGTTGGCAAAGGAGGTTCAAGGACAGATCGCGCAGGCCCTTGAGGACCTGAAGAGCTCCCAGGGCCAGGGAGAGCCGGTCTTCTCTGCTCTCCTGCAGCGGATGGTCGCTGGCCTGGCTGATCGCGCGGTGAACCGCGCCATGGGGGCTTTTGGGGTTGGTCGCGAACACCGCCTCGACCAGGTTGATCTCGTTCTCAAGGGGAAAGACGTGATTCTGCGGCTGGGGAAGAAGGATCTCCAGTTGCGCGGGGCGGACCTGGAGGCCGCGCGCGCCTTCCACCTGACCCTCGAGCAAGCCAAGAAGATCGTGGCCCCGATCGAACCCACTCGCTCAGGCTAGGGACGCCGCACGGACTCCCGACTCTGTCGTCCCAGAGGCCGACGTCTCTCTGAGCTCTTCGCGCTGATCTCGCAGCCTCCTCCGTGGCGGTGGGGATGAGGTGCGTTCCATGTCTCTGACCACGCCGGTCGGAGGTGCTCACCACGCCCGCGGGATCGCCCAGCGCGGCTCTCGCGACCGGCAAGATCGAGGGACTCTGCTCATCCTGCTGAGCCGGACCCGCGTAACCCGCACCGCAGCGGCCGGCGGACACGGACGGTTGGCCAGTCGGCTCTTGTGGAAGGCGCCCGGCGGCCTCGCCGCTCCAGGCGAGACCAGGCCGTGCCGGATGGAAGCGGTTGTGGGGGACTCCCCGAAGTGGATATGATCGAACCTCGGTCAAGGAGGGCGCAGCGGTGACCAACTGCCTGATCAATCCCGAGAACCTCCTTGGCTTTGACTTCGGTCCACTCCATCCGTTCAAGGTCTACCGCCTCGGCCTGACCTACGGCCTCATGAAGGCGTTTGGCCTGACCGAGGATAGCTCGATCTACACGCTCGCTCCTCGCCTGGCCACCCGCGAGGAAGCGGAGCGCTTCCACTCGCCCGGGTATTTGGAGGTCCTGCGCCTCGCAGACACCGGCATGTGGGTCCCCAATCTGTTCACCCACGGGCTCGGGACGGCGGACAATCCTGTCTTCCCTGGCGTCTACGAGTGGGGAATGCTCGTGGGTGGAGCGTCCGTAGAGTGCGCGCAGGAGGTCCTCGCCGGACGGGCTCAAGCGGCGTTCAACTTCTCGGGAGGCCTCCACCACGCGATGCCCTCGCGGGCGTCCGGCTTCTGCCACATCAACGACGCCGCGCTGGCCATCTTCGCTCTTCTTGCACAAGGGAAGAGGGTGGCCTACGTGGACATCGACGCCCATCACGGCGATGGCGTTCAGCAGGCCTTCTACGGCACAGACCGCGTCCTCACGATCTCCGTCCATCAGACCGGGTACACGCTCTTCCCGGGAAGCGGGTTCGCCAACGAGACAGGCCAGGGAGACGGAGGAGGATACGCCGTCAATGTTCCCCTTCTTCCCGGAGCGCGGGACGACGCGTTCCAGCGCGCGTTCGACGCTCTCGTCATCCCTCTTCTTGAGACGTACGCCCCCGACGTCCTGGTCACTCAGCTCGGTGCGGACGCTTTGGCCGGTGATCGCGTCGCAGGACTCGCCATGAGCCTGCGTGGCTACGAGAGCCTGATCGATCGATTCAAAGCACAGCACCGGCCATGGGTCGCACTCGGAGGCGGAGGATATGACGTAGCGAACGTCGTTCGGGCGTGGACCTTAGCCTGGGCGATAATGAACGACGTCAGTCTTCCCGATGAGATTCCTGACGCCTGGCTGGTCCAGGCGCAAGCCTTCGGAGTCCATGTGCGGAGCCTGCGAGGACCGGCGCAAGCCGTGGGCCGATCCGCGGCTGCCGTTATGGAGGACCTCGATCAAACGATTGAGACTCTGAAGCGATCGGCCTTCCCAGCCCTCCGGAACACCCTCGGGCAGGGCAGTCCCGCGTCGAGTCCTGCTAGGGAGTGAAAGTCATGGGGAACGGGCGCGGAACGATCTGGATCGGCGAAGAGCGAACCACCGTCCAGGTGTCGTTCCCCGATGGTCGGGTTCTGGAAGGCCGGCGCGGGACCCCGCTCGTCGAGTTTCTCCGCGTGGCGTTTCCGGATCGCGCCAATCCGCCGGTGGCGGCCATTGTGGGCGACGAGCTGCAGGAACTGGCGCGCCCGGTCACGCGTGACACCGAGATCGCCCCGGTTCTCCTGTCCGATTCCGACGGGATGAGGATCTACTACCGCAGCCTGTCGTTCCTTCTGATCGTCGCCGCCTCCAACCTCTTTCCGGAGGCGCGCGTGTCCATCGACTACTCCGTCCCCTACGGGGGGTACTTCTGCCGCGTGGAGAGGAGACCACCCTTCAGCGCAGAGGAATTGGCGAGCATCAAGGACCGCATGCGGGCTCTCGTTCACGAGGATCGCCCGATCGAACGGAGGCGCATGACCCTGGACGAAGCGATAGCGCTCTTCGCGTCGCGCGGGGAGGAGGACAAGGTCCGGCTGTTCCAGGGATTCACCGACGATCACCTCCACGTCTACGCCCTGGACGGATTCCTCGACTACTTCTACGGATACATGGTCCCTTCCACGGGATACCTTCAGACCTTCTCTCTCGAACTCTTCCCTGAGGGATTCCTTCTCCGCCTGCCCCGGCGCGAGGATCCAGCTAAACTGGTCCCTGCTAAACGGTTCTCCGCTCTGCGGGAGGTATTCACGGAGTATGGTCGGTGGCTCGACCTGATTGGCGTGCGAGACGTGGCCTCTCTGAACGCGGCGATCCGCTCCGGGCGAATCGAAGAGGCGATCCTCGTCTCCGAAGCCTTGCACGAGAAACGCGTGGCCCAGATCGCCCTCCTTCTGGCCGAACGAAAGAACGCCCAGCACAGGCTGGTGTTCGTCGCCGGCCCCTCTTCCTCCGGGAAGACCACGTTCTCCAAACGCCTTGCGGTGCAGCTTCTGGCGAACGGCATCCATCCCCACCCGGTGGCCATGGACGACTACTTCTTGCCGCGAGCCGCGCTACAGAGCGAGGGAACGCGCGCGCTCGACTTCGATTCCCTAGCCGCGCTCGACCTTCCCTTCTTTGAGACTCAGCTTCGCGCCCTACTCAACGGGGAGGAGGTCACGCTCCCTCGCTACGACTTTCCCACAGGAGAGCGCCAGACCGGGCGAAGCATCCGCATGAATCCAGATGACATCCTCATCGTGGAGGGGATTCACGGCCTCAATCCCAGCCTCCTCTCCAGTTTCCCTGACGAGGACGTCTTCCGCATCTTCGTCTCCGCCCTCACCCAGTTGAACCTGGATCGCCACAACCGGGTCCCCACGACCGACACGCGGCTCATCCGGCGGATCGTACGGGACGCCGTCTTCCGCGGCTACGACGCCGGGGAGACCCTGAGCATGTGGGAGAGCGTCCGCCAGGGGGAGAAGGAGAACATCTTCCCCTACCAAGAACGGGCCGACGTCATGTTCAATTCCGCCTTGGTGTACGAGCTCGCAGTTCTGAGGCCCCTCGTTGAACCACTTCTGTTCCAGGTCCGAGATGCGGCGCTTCGACTGGAGGCCGAGCGACTTCTCGGCTTCTTGCGCTGGTTTGAACCCTACTCTGGGACAACGATTCCGGGCAACTCGATTCTGCGGGAGTTCATCGGAGGCTCTACGCTCACGCACTTCGCCGCGGAGATCGCCGGGAAACACCGACGCCCCCGGCCCGCGGGCGCGGAGAGGGATCGCGGCAGGACCCCGCTGCCCGGCCGTCCTGCTGCCCGCGACTCCAGAACAAGGAAGGAGGTTCGATGAACACGCAGGAGATCATGGCACTGGCGTTGGAGATGGCTGACCTCTCAAACGTCCCGGCCGACACCGCCATCTATCAAGAGGGTGGAGCGATCCGCCGCATCCTGTTCGGCATCGACCTGGGCGCGGCCGAGATCGTCCTCGCCAAGGGCCTTGGCTACGATCTGGTCATCACTCACCACCCGGCGGGCGATGAGGCCATCCTGAACTTCCACCAGGTGTACGATCGGCACGCCGACCAGCTGGTGACCTCCGGGGTCCCCGCATCGGTGGCGAGGCGGGCCGTCGCTGCCTTCCATGAGGATCGCCGGATCCTGGACTCCATCCAGAACTACGACCACGCCCCATCGATCGCGCGGCTCATCGGACTGCCGTACATGAACATCCACACGCCGCTCGATGAGATCGGCCGGCGCCGCATGGCCGAGGCGGCCGATGCCGTTCCCACGAGCGCTAGCGTGAAGGACCTGGCCGATCACCTCCGGCAGTCTTTTGGCGAATTCCGGCATGCTCTGACTGGGATCGAGGTCAGGGTCGGGAGGCCGGACAACACCGTTGGGCGAGTCGTCGTGTCCCACGGGGCCGGCACGAACGGTGGATACTCGGTGGCCAAGGCCTATTTCGATCATCATGTAGACACGGTGGTCTACATCCACTGTCGCCCGGAGGATTCGCGGCGACTCCAGGCAGATTTCCCCAACGGAAAGAACCTCCTCGTGACCGGGCACATCGCGAGCGACTCCGTGGGCATCAACCCCTTCATCGCTGCCCTGCGGGAGCGTGGGCTCGAAGTCACGCCGGTGAGCGGCATCATCCCACCCGGACCGTAGCGAGCGGGGGCGAACGCATGCTGTTCAAGGTTGCGACGTTCAACGTGAACTCCGTGCGAGCGAGACTCGAGATCCTGTTGCCTTGGCTCGAGGTCGAGCGTCCGCACGTCCTCTGCCTCCAGGAGACGAAGGTTCAGGATCCTGCCTTCCCCGCGAGTGACTTCGCCCGCCAGAACTACGAGGGGGCCTTCCGAGGAGAGAAGTCGCACGGAGGCGTCGCGCTCCTTGCGACCGAACCCTTGGAGCACGTGAGCTTCGGTCTGGACGATGGCAGCCCGGCCGATCCCTCGCGCCTCGTCGTGGCGAGCGTCCGCGGGATCCCCATCGTCAACACCTACGTTCCCCAGGGACGAGATCCACAGGATCCGATGTTCGCCTACAAGCTCGCCTGGATCCTACGCCTGCGTCGCTACTTTGAGCGCCATTTCTCACCGCAGGAACCCCTCCTGTGGGTCGGGGACTACAACATCGCCCCGGAGCCGATCGACGTCCACGATCCCAGACGTCTGCTCGGACACGTGGGATTCCACCCGGAGGAGCACGCCGCCCTGGCGCGGGTGAAGGCGTGGGGGTTCACGGACATCTTCAGGAAGCACGTGCCCGAAGCCGGCCAGTACACATTCTGGGACTACCGCGCCAAGGACGGGGTCGCGCGCGGCAAGGGATGGCGAGTCGACCACGTCTGGGCGACGGCGCCGCTCGCCGCTCGCTCGCGGCGGGCCTGGATCGATGTCGCGCCCAGGCTCACGGAACGCCCGTCCGATCACACCGTCCTCCTCGCGGAGTTCGACCTCTAAGGGTTTAGAGGACGCCTATCCCGTTCGGAGCGAGGGCTTGGGATCGGCTACCCCATGGCGGCCGAGCCGATCGCGAACCGTCTGACGTGTACCGGCGCCCGACGGCGGAATGTGTCCCGCCCGCGCTCTCCGCGAGAGGGAGTCGCCCGTCGCGTGAGGCTCGTTTCTGCTCCGACAGGAGGCGGCCACGCGGCCAGTGTGTGGCGGTGCTCCCGGAGTCCTCCCCTTCTCGTTCGCTCCGTCTTGGGCTAGAGTGAGGCAGTCACAACAGCGGCCAGCGCAAGCACGCGGCCAAAGGGGGAGCGCAGGATGCCAAAGGTATTGCGGATCAACATGGCCAAGCGGACTGCCAGTTTCGAGGAGGTCCCGGCGAAGTACGCCACGATGGGCGGGCGGTGGCTCACCTCAAGCCTCGTAAGCGACGAGGTCTCTCCTCTGTGTCACGCGCTGGGGGAGGAGAACAAGGTCGTCGTCGCCCCGGGAATCGTCACCGGCACCGCCGCGCCGACGTCGGGTCGCGTCTCGGTGGGCGCGAAGTCTCCCCTCACCGGGACGATCAAGGAGTCGAACGCCGGAACCTCCTTTGGGCAGAAGCTCGCTCGTCTCGGGATCCAAGCGATCGTGGTGGAAGGGAAACCGAAGGAGAAGGGAAGGTTCTGGCTCGTGCGCATCACCAAGGACGGGGCAAGCTTCGCGCCGGCCGACGCGTCGATCGGACAGGGCCTCTACGCGGCCGTCCCATCGATCCTCAAACAACTGGGGAGCCCCGGGCACGCGGCGGTCCTCGCCATCGGCTCGGCGGGGGAGCAGCTCATGGCCGCGGCTGGCATTAGCTTCACCGACCTCTCCGGCCGGCCGAGCCGCTACGCCGGCCGGGGCGGCCTGGGTGCCGTGCTCGGCAGCAAAGGCCTCAAGGCGATCGTGGTGGACGATGCGGGAGCCCCTGACCGCGAGCTCGCCGATCGTACTCTGTTCGACACGGGACGAAAGAAGCTTGCCCGAGCCCTGACCGAACACGCCATCACCAAGCCCAAGGGCGCTCTGAATACTTACGGCACGGCCGTGCTGGTCAACATCATCAACGAGGCGGGCGGCCTGCCCACGCGCAACTTCCGGGACGGTCGGTTCGAAGGCGCAGCCAAGATCGCTGGGGAGGCCATCTTCGCCGGTAACAAGGAGAGACTGGGAACGGAGCTCTACAACCACGCCTGCAGCCCGGGCTGTGTCATCCAGTGCTCCAACGCCTGGCACCGGCCGGACAAGAGTGTCCACACTTCCTGCCTGGAGTACGAGTCTGCTTGGGCTCTTGGCGCCAACTGCGGCATCGACGACCTGGACACCGTGGCTGAACTGAACCAGTTGTGCAACGACTACGGACTGGACACGATCGAGATCGGCGGAGCCCTCGCAGTGGCCATGGAGGGAGGCCTGGCCCGTTTCGGCGACGGGGCGCGCGCCATTGAGCTCCTACACGAAATCGGGAAAGGCACGCCCGTGGGGCGAATCCTCGGAAACGGCGCCGTGGTGACCGGAAAGGTCTTCGGGGTCGAGCGCGTGCCTGCCGTGAAGGGGCAGAACATGCCGGCCTACGATCCCAGAGCCATCAAGGGAATCGGCATGATCTACGCCACGTCGACCATGGGCGCCGACCATACGGCAGGGTACACCATCGCCCCGGAGATCCTGGGCGTCAGCGGCAAGCTCGATCCCTTGGACGCGCACAAGGCCGACCTCGCCAGGACCTTCCAACACGTGACCGCGTTCCTCGATTCCACTGGTCACTGCCTGTTCATCGCCTTCGCCATTCTGGACATCGCAGAGGGGTTCGCAGGAGTGATCGACGAGTGCAACGGCGTTCTAGGCACTCACTGGACAGCCGACGACGCAGGCCGGATCGGGAGAGAGATCATCCAGATGGAGCGACGATTCAACGAAAGAGCCGGATTCACTCAGGCGCACGACCGCCTGCCCGAGTTCATGAAGTACGAGCCCCTGCCACCGCACAACGCGGTGTGGGACATCACGGACTCAGAGCTGGACCGGGTGCACGGCTCCTAGAGGAATCGGCGGGCTAGCTACGGACCTCCGGGGTGTCCTGTGGGGCCCTGGTCGTCGTCCTGGAGGGGCGAGTGGTCGAGGTTCACCTCTACGGATCGCTGCGGCGTTTCGCATCCGACCAGGACCCGCGGCGCGAGTCGATCGTCAGGATGCCGGTCAGCGACACAGACACGATTGCCTCCGTCGTTGGCCGGATAGGCGTTCCGCAACAGGAGCTCTCGGCTAACGTGTTCCTCAACGGAGAGTACTCGACTCTCTCCCGCAGGGTGAAGGCAGCCGATCGCCTCGCACTCTTTCCCCAGGACATGGGGCTCCTGTACTCGTGGCACTTCGATCGAGTCGCCGGGCCCCACCCAACGTGCACGATTGAGCTTCGCCTCTACGCCGGCCTGGAGCACTACGCCCAAGAGACAGAGTCCGGATCGGCCGTGCCCTGCACGCTACCTAAGGGAGCCGTCGCCGCCGACCTCCTGCACCGGCTGGCCATCCCCGCGGAAGCCGTGCAGCTGGTCTTCGTGAACGGGGTGAGCCAGCAACTCGACTGCCCGATGCAGGACGGGGACCGCGTTGCCCTCTTCCCCCCTGTGGGCGGAGGCTAGACGCCTCCGCTCTTGTCCCAGGCTCGAATTGGCGTACCATCCCGCGACAATGGCTATCCGGGCGGCGCTCTTCGACATGGACGGCACGATTTGGGACTCCCCGATTGACTGGCAACAGGTCCGGCAGGCAATCGGGCTGCCCCGAGACGGTCGCCCGATAGCCGAACATCTCCTGGCGATGCCTCCCGAGGAACGCGCCCGTGGAATCCAGATCCTCGAGCACTACGAAGCGCTGGGTGTGGAGCTTGGTAGGCCGATGGCCGGAGGAGAGGAGCTCGTTCAACTCCTGCGCCGGCTTGACGTGACGTGCATCCTGATCACGAACAACTCCCAGCGGAGCGCCCGAGCCGTTCTTGACCGTCACCCCCTTCCCTTCGATCGGGTCGTCACACGGGACGACGGCGTCATCAAGCCGAATCCGGAGGCCTTCGCCCGACCTCTGCGAGAACTGGGAGTCCTGCCCGGGGAGGCGGTCGCCATCGGAGACTCCCACCTTGACCTTCTTACCGCGCACCGTGCCGGAATCGCCCAGATCGTGCTCGTGGCTCCCCGCGGCTGGGTGCGCGAGCTCTTTGTGAAGGATGTAGCCTTCTGGGAGGCAGAAGATCTCGCCGAGGTGGCGGGCATCCTGCTGCGCCTCCTCAGCTAGGAAGAGCGTGCTCTGGCACTCTCCGGCACGCGAGGCGACCAGGGTACGTTCCAAAAAAACTATGGCCACGCGGTGCAGGCAGCAAGCCCTGCCTGCACCGCGCAGCCATCGGGACCGCGAGCGAATCGCGAAATCTACCGGCGTGCCTTCTTGGCGACGAGTTCCTTCAGATTCTTTCCTGGCTTGAAGACCGGCACCACCTTGGCGGGGACGTTGATCTTCTTCCCCGTCTGGGGATTGATGCGGATAGAGGCCTTGCGCGCCCTGGGCTCGAACTTGCCGAACCCGGTCAAGGTCACCTTGTCGTTTCCCGCCAGAGCCGCCGAGATAAGGTCAACCACACAGTCAATCGCCTTGGCTGCGTCCTTCTTGCTCAT
>Ga0315273_10000548_pt1 | contig 40270 bp, 45 predicted proteins | sample YL17G02_0_MG_FD_205753 | JGI IMG/M metagenome (GOLD analysis project Ga0315273, IMG submission 205753) | Sediment microbial communities from Yellowstone Lake, YNP, Wyoming, USA - YL17G02_0 | ecosystem: Environmental > Aquatic > Freshwater > Lake > Sediment | place: USA: Wyoming | collected...
AACAGCGCGTGGCCATGCCACCCGGCAATTGGGCGCCGCGCCAAACACGTACAGGCGGGTGCCACCCGGGCGCTGAGTCACTCCACCTGAGCGCAACACGGACCGGCGGGGCCCGTTCTCGGCGGGCCGACCCGGTCCGTGTCGGCGGGGGCGCCAGCCCCCAACTCAGCAACCAAGCCCAGAGGCAGCGCCTGTCAGCCGCGCTGCTTCTTCCGGAGCCAGAAGAAGACGATGATCAAAACGATGAGCAGGATAATCAGGATCACATACCAAATTGTTGACATAAACGGTCTCCTTCCTGCGGCTGTGCCTGATCGCCCCCCTCGCGTTTTCCCGCCGGCACAGGATAGTCGCCGCGCCGCCGGAGTCAAGCACTATTTCTCGGACCCCGGGGACGCCCCCGTCATGGCCCCGGCCAGTTGCCCGAGGCGGGTCTCGACGGCGCGGCGGACGTCGGCGCTCAGGCGCCGGGGTTCCGCCAGGCGGCTGTCCAGGTCAAGGACCTCCCGGTACGCCCAGAACGCGGCCGCCGAGCAGCCCAGCCGCTCCATCTGCATCGCCAGGTAGAGGCGGATCGGCAAGTCTCCCGGGTACGGCGGCCCGGGCGACCCCTCCGCCAACTCCTTGACGCGCCCTTCCGCCGCCAGGCGGACCTCGGAGGGCAGCCGCCGCTTCGGCTCGGGCATCAGGCCGTCGAGGCGAAGCACCTCGCGATACGCGGCCGGCGCCGCCTGCCAGTCGCCCAGCCGGTCGATCACGTGGGCCAGCCACAGCCGCGCGACAAGGTCCGTCGGATACAGCGCCGCCGCCCGGTCGAGGCTCCGTCGTGCCTCGCCCAGCGCCGAGGGGTTGTCGAGGGCCCCCTCGGCGGCCAGGTTGCACCCCGCCAGGGCCAGGCAGGCCCGCCGCAGCCGCGGCTCGCGCGCCAGGGCGTCCTGGTAGGCGGCGACCGCGTGGGCCAGGGCCATCGCGTCGCCCGGGCCGCGGGCCAACCCCGCTTCCTCTTGCCAGGCATGCCCGCGCATCATCGCCGGCTCCCAGGCCAGCGGGTTGGCGGCGGCCGCGCCGCGATAAGTTTCGTCGCGCTCCGCCGGCGCCATGGGATTCGCCGCCAGGCGGAGGAAGTACGCCTCTCGGCCCACCGGCAGGACCAGCCGCGAGATGTAGAGGAACGCCACGATCATCGCCGCGGCCATCAGCAGGAACTTCAGCGCCACCCCGAGTTTGACGCCCGGCGTGCCGGGGCCGGTCTCGTCCGGCCGTGCCTCCTCGGGGTGCTCGGGTCTGCCGCCGCTCCCGCCCTCGGCAACAAGCCTGCGGCGGACAAACCCGCGTCGGGCTCGCGTCTCATCGCGCGTGCTCAGCGTTACGGCAAGAAGCACGAGCATCGCCCAGGCCGTCGGCGGCTCGAGGACCGCCGTGCCCATCTGCTCCTGAAGCGCGAAGGCGAGGAGGCCCACCACGCACGCGCTCTGGAGGCTCCGGAAGGACCGGCCCGCCACGGCGAGGCGCGACGGCTCTTCCGCCGCCGCCACGCCCATCGCCAGGATCATCACGGCCGCCACGCCCGCGCCGATCATCCCGAGAACCACCCCCGACTGCCAGTCCCCCCCCTGCCCCGTGACGGAGAAGTACACCACCGCCGGCGCCGCCAGGACGAGCACCGGCGCCAGGAGCCCGGCCAGCGGCTCGCCGCCGCGCTCGCTGGCGGGTGGCATGCCCACGCCGCCGTTGCGTGGGCATGTTTCTCCCGAGGGGGGAGAACATGCCCGCGGAAAGGATGCCGCGGGCATGCCACCCGGCGCGCCAGACGGCTCCCCGCGGCCCGGACCTGCTTCCGCCCCGCGCCGCAGCCATGCCCTTATCGCTATAACCCATACACTTACCAGCGCCGCCAGGCCCGCCAGGCCCAGCACGCTCCACGTCGACAGGAAGAAGTTGTGCGGGTCGGCCACCTCTTCCGGCGCGGTCGGCAGCTTGAACTGGAGGTAGTACAGGGCGAAGTTCTCCAGCCCCACGCCCGTCGCCCCGTGCCGCCGCAGGATCTCCGCCGTCGGCTGCCAGTAGTCCAGCCGCACCTTGAGCGACGCCAGCGCCCCGGCCGTGGCCGGGTGATTCACGACCGCCGCGACCGCCAGGCCCGCCGCGCCCAGGACGAGCGGCGCCGCGTAGAGAATCCGCCGCCGCCGCGGCCGACCGACCCACCACGCCACCGCCAGCCAGTACACGCCCACCCCCACCGACACCATCGCCGCCCGCGCCTGGGCCAGGACGATGCCGACCGCGCACACGACGGCCGCGCCGGCCACCATGGCTGCCATCGCCCGGGCGCCGCGCGACGCCGCCTCGGACCACTTCTCCCGCGCCAGGCCCAGTGCCGCAAAGAACCCGAGCGTCAGAAACGCCGCCAGGACGTTCGGGTGGCCGAGCGTGGCCTGCACGCCGCCCGTGAACCGCCCGATGAACATCTGTTCGCCCCAGCCGCCCGGCTCGATGCCGTACTGGGTCAGGACCTCGGCCCGATGCTCCTGGAAATACTGCCAGGTGCGCGGCAGGTCGTAGGCGGCCTGGTAGATCGCGGTGGAGCCGGCCACGAGACACGCCGCCACGAGGGCCGCCACCGCCAGCCGCCGCTCGGCGTCGGTTCGCAACACCTGGGCCAGCGCGAACATGCCCACCCACAGGCCCGCCAGCTCGGCCGCGCGGACCATCGCCGAAGACTTGTCGGCCGCGAAGGCCGTCGAGACCACCGCCCCCGCGATGAAGAGGCCCGCCGGAATCGCCAGCCACGGGCGCGGAATCGCCGCCCGCCCCTCGGCCGCCCACGAGGCCACCAGCAGCACCGGCATCAGCCAGAACGCGAAGCCCACCAGGAGGACTACCACCGGCCCCGGCAACCCGCGCACGCCAAGGAAGGACGCGTTGGAGACGAACTGCGGGAGCACCAGCAGGCCCGCCACGCCGATGGCCAGCACCGCCCGCCGCAGCCACCGCGCGAGGGCGGCTTCCGAGCGCCGGGATCCCCCGCCGCTTCCGCGGCGGGCTCGGATGTGTAACGCGGCAAGCAGACGGTCGAAGATCATCGTGCCGTCTCCGTTCTGGGCCTGCGCCGGGCGATCAGCATCATCGCGAGGGCCGCCGCCACGGTCCCCCACGCCGCCAAGAGCGCCCACCCCCGCACGTGGTACATGACGACCGACGCCGCGCCCGTCAAGGCCGCCATCGCCGCCGCAAAGAGAACAACCGTCCGCGGCCCGACGCCCCGCGCCAGCATCCGGTGCGCCAAGTGACTCGTGGCATCGCCGACCATCGGGTTCTGCCCGCGCACCAGGCGGCCCGCCACCACGCAGGCCATATCGAAGAGCGGCACGGCGAGGATGGCCAGGGGGATGAGAACAACCCAGCGGCTCGGGGTGCGATTCGGGAAGTAGTACTGACCCACGATCGACAGCGCCCCCAGGAGGTAACCGACCAACGAGCTTCCCGCATCGCCCATGAACAGCTTGGCCGGGGGAAAGTTCGCGGTCAGGAACGCGGCCAGGGCGCCCGCCGTCACGAAGGCGATCGACGGCACAACCATCTCGTCCGTCATCTGACCAACCGTCATCTGGCCGACCGCCAAGGCCACGAGGGCCAGCGTGCCCACCGCCGCCGCCAGCCCGTCGGCGTGGTCGAGCATGTTGTAGGCGTTGACGACGGCGACGATCCACAGGATGCTCACGACCTCGCCCGCGTGAGGTACCGTCAGCCACACCGTGGCGGAGATCTCCAGGCCGACGACCACCAGGGCCGCTCCCGCCAACTGGAGCAGCAACTTGGGCGCCGCCGGCAGCGCGTAGCGGTCGTCGATCATGCCGATGATGAAGAAGAAGACCGCCCCGATGCCCAGGCGCACCAGCGCCGGGGTGTCGGTGATGCCGAACACCCAAGGCGCCAGGATCGCAATAATGTAGAAGAGTATCAGCACGACCGCGATCGCCAGCCCGCCGCCGTAGGGCCGCACCTCCGTGTGCAGACGGTCGGGCCGCACGGCCGCCACCAGGTGGGTCGCCAGGGCGAGCCGGCGGGCCAGGGGAATGAGGATCGCACACAGGATGAACGCCGGCACGAAGACGCCGATCAGGAACTCAAGCATGGGCGGCCTCCCCTGTGGAAGGCACCCCGCCTCGGAGGCCCGTTTTACGGGCCTTCGCCCTGCGAAGCGGGGTGCAGCCCCGGCCCGCAGGGGCCGGGCATCGGGGTACGCCGTGAGAGAGGAAGTGCCGGAGGCACGATTGTTCTCTAGCCACGGACTTCAGTCCGTGGAAGGCGACAGGCGCGACAATTCCTTCTTCTTTCAGCCCCGGAGGGGCGGATGAAATGGCGCTCAGACGCCCCGCTGGGGCTGAAAAGAAGAACGGAAGGAAGGGCCCCGCGTCCACGGGCTGAAGCCCGTGGCTAGAGAACAGTCGCCCCTGCCGGGGCTGAACGGCGGCACGGCCGGACAAGACCGGCCGTGGCACACGCCGGGGCTGAACAGCCACGCGGCCGGACAAGACCGGCCGTGGCACACACCGCAACCCGACGCCGGCGAACTCATCCATCCCCGCCCTCCCCCGCGGCGGCTCGCCGGGCCTCCTGGCGCTGCTCCATGAGGCGCGTGCGGACGCGCGTGAAGAAGTCGTGGTAGGCGGGCGTGCGGAAGTCGGGGAAGGTCCACTCCAGGTCGTGCCACTTGCCGTGCTTGTAGAGAAGGGTGATCTCCGCAAAAATGCCGTCATCGAGATAGATGCGATGCGAGAAATCCTTCGTGCTCGCCAGCACCAGCTTCGACGGCGCGACGTAGCCGGGGTCGAGGTTGATCGGCCGCACGACCGGCGAGTCGGCCGCGCCGGCCATCCGGTTCTCGACCTCGTTGGCGAGGCGCTTGATGCCCGCCAGTTCGTCCGGCGCTACGAGGTCGCGCAGCGAAATGAAGTACCGCACCAGCGGGTGGCCCATCTCGTCGCGGTAGTACTCGGTGAACTCGTGGGCAAACAGGTCGCTGCGGATGTCGACCGGCCCGAGGGCGTCGGCCAGCGCGCTTTCGGCGTCGGCAAACGCCCCGGGATACGCCGAGAGCATCCCCACGAAAAGCTTGACGGGTTCCACGTCGTGGATCCGGCCCATGCGCCGAATCATACGCCCCGCGGGCGGCGCATGCCAAGCAAAAGATGCGGGGCCATTTAGCCGTCCGCCGCGGCGGACGCGTGTCGCCGCCGGGCCCCCGCACGGGTCAGCGTGGCTACTACTACAACGCCACTTAATCTCGTGCGCGGCGGGTCTCCTGACCCACCGCGCGGCGATTGTCGCCGGGCGGCGAGGTAACGCACGTGCGCGGCGGGTCGGGAGACCCGCCGCGCCGTGGGAATGATAAACACCTGGGCCCGGCAACGGAGGACCGGGGATGCAGGTCGGATCATGCTGCGCGGTGACGCCGGGGCATGCCTCCGCGGCGGCGTAGCCTTTACCCCCCCGCCACGGTCCCGTGCCGCCCCTGCTGGATCCTGCTCCCCAGTCCCCTGTTGTCGGGCCCTGTCTCCTCTACGGCGTACGGTACGGCTTGCCTGCCTTATAGAGCTCCAACCGTTTCCGGATGTCGTCGGCCAGCGGCTTGTTCCCGGCCGCCGAGGCCAGCCCCAGGGCCGCGTCGGCCGCGCGGACCGCGTCGTCGAACCGGCCCATCGCGGCATAGGCGGCGGCCAGCGAATCCAGCGGATCGGGCGCCTCGTTGCGGGTCTCGCGGCAGGCCCGTTCGGCCAGGCTGACGGCCTCCTCGGCGTTGCAGAGGTCGGCGTCGGTGGCCAGCAGCCAGGCCAGGCCCGCCAGCGCCTTGGGCAGGTGCGGGTTGAGGGCCAGGACAAGCCGGTACTGGGCGTCGGCCTCGCGGCGCCTCCCCTGGCGCGCCAGCGCCCCCGCCCGGACGTAGCGGACTTGCACGTGGTCCGGCTCGGCCTCGAGGACCGCGCGCAGGTGCGGCTCGGCCTCGGCCGGCCGGCCGTGATCCGCCAGCAGCAGGCCGAGACCCTCGTGCAGGTAGAGATCGTCGGGCTTTCGCTTGAGCCCCTGCCGATACCACGCGATCGCCTCCTCGGTCCTGCCCTTCCCGGCCAGCAGTTGGCCGACGTGGGCGCACCCGCGCGGGTCGGGCTGAATCTCGTAGGCCTTCGAGAACTGCCCCACGGCGTCGTCGAGCCGGTCCAGGGCCACGAAGGCGTTGCCGAGGTTCACGTGCGCCTGGGCGCAGTCGGGCTCGATGCCCAGCAGCTCGCGGTTGCACGCGACGGCCTCCTGGGCCTTGCCCTGCCGCACCAGCGCCTCGCTGATCCGCAGGCGCACGGCCGGCTGGCGCGGGAACGTCTTCTGGACGATCTGCCAGTGCTCCGCGGCGGCCGCATAGTCGCCGCACGCAAAACGCAGCACGGCGAAGTTGTCGTGGAGCCGCCAGTCCTCCGGCGACCGCTCGATGGCCGCCAGGTAGGCCCGCGCGTGCGCCTCGCGCGCGGCGGGCGCGTTCTGCTTCTGGAGTTCGACGATCGCCCGCCGGCGCCGGTCCTCGCGCCAGGCGTGGTCCGACTGGTTCGTGAACGGCGGCCGGACGGTCATCGCCCCGATCATCTCGGCCATCCGCAGGCGGTCCCAGACCGTGAGGGCCAGGACCTCGGCCGCGCGCTGGGGCGCCGGCGCCGGGCCGGCGGCGCCCCCCAGGGCCGGCAGCGCCTTCTCCACCGCCGGCAGGAGGGCCTGGGCCAGCCGGCAGTTGCCCTCGAATGTCATATGAACATGCTCATAGAACGATTCTTCGCCGGGAAGGCCGGGCGGGTTCCCGGCGGCCGCCAGGGCGCCCTCGCCGTCCACGAGCCAGATCCCCTCGTCCTCCCGCCCCGCGGCCCCGGCGCGGACGGCCGCGTTCAGCGGCGAGACGGTCCGGAACGGCATCGCGTCGAGGTCGCAGGCCAGACGGTAGTGCGCCGACGCCGCCTCGTGGCGGCCGAGGACCCGCAGGCACCGCCCCAGCCGGAAATGCAGGTCGGCGTACCGATCGTCGATCTCCAGGGCTTCCTGGTAGAACCCGGCGGCCCGCGCCAGGAGGCCGCCGGTCTCCTCGGCGCTGCCCGCCGCAACGAGGCGCTCCCACTCGGCCTTGGCGGCCTCCGCCAGGTCCGTCCGGTGCCGCGAGGCCAGCGGCGCACAGTCTTTCAGGTTGACCCCCACGGTCGAGACCAGGACCTTGGCGCCGGCGCGGCGGCCCGCGCGGCAGATGTCGCCCAGGTTCGCCGCGAAATGGCCGTACACCGCCTGGAGCCCCGGGTCGCCCGGCGCGATGGCCTTCTCGAGGAAGAACTCCAGCGTCTGCGGCTCGGCCTCGTCCTTGCCCGGCCGCAGCCTGCGGGCCGTCGCCCCCACCCACTGGCCGACCTTCGTCGTCTTGGCGCACAGGGCCGTGCGGACGACCGGCAGGCTCGACGCCAGCGCCGCGGGGGCGGTGAACGGGCTCCAGGGGCCGACGATTTCATTGTTGCCCATATACACAATAAAAAGATCCGGCTCGTGCGCGGCGCAGTCGAGGGCGATGTCGCGGACGCCGTGCGAGTTGATGCCCATCATCGCCGCGTTGATCACCTCGAACCGCACCCCCGGGTGACGCTCGCGCAGCATCGCCTCCAGGACGCGGCCGAAGCTGTAGGAGGGGTTGGGCGTGCCCATGGCGGCCGACTCGCCCAGGATGAAAATCCGCACCGTGCCGGGGGCCTTCGCGCCCGGCAGGATGAAGAGGTCGGGCCGCGAGGCCGCGGCCGGCGGCGAGTAACGCCACGCGAACCGCTCGTTGCCCATCCAGGTGCGGCCGCCGTCGTCGGTGACGAAGAACCCCGTCGGGTAGCCGTACCCGGCCAGGCGCAGGACGCCCTCGAAAAGGCCGAAGAGCATCGCCGGCGCGGCCACCGCCAGGACGATCCGGAGGACCCACTTGCGCCAGCCCACGAAACGCCGGCCCACGCGGGCCGGTCCGGACATGGAGACGATTTGCCCCCCACCCTCGCGCGCGGGCGCGCGCGATTCAGCCTGCCTGCCCCGGCCTTTCGACAGACGCCATCGCATCAGGCGATCGCCTGGTTCCGCGCAAGGCACGCAGGCCAACCACGGGGCATCGGCGTGCGCCAAGCCCCTCAGAAGTGCGCCTCGCTCCTGTGCGCAGACTCTACGGGCATCCCAAACGAAGTGGCAACGCGGTAACTATAGCACGAATCCGGGGATATGCAAATCGAACCTGGGCCCGACGCCTGGCCGTCGCCGGCGTTTAGCCGTCGCCGCATACGGCGACGAACAATCATCGCGGCCGTGCCGGCCGCGGCTAAACGATGCCGCCGCCAAAGGGCGACGATCCCTATCGTTTAGCCGTCGCCGGTACGGCGACGATCCTTATCGTTTAGCCGTCGCCGGTACGGCGACGATCACCGGCGGGTCGCCGCGCACGACCGGCACTACGTCCATCGTGTCGACCTGCGTGCAGACCGCCAGATCGTCCTCGAGGCCGAGGTTGGCGATGTACGCCCCGCCCCACGTCTGGTGGAAGATCTCGCTCAGCCGGTCCTTCCCGCCCCACCAGGCCGCCAGGGCGACGCGGGCCGAGTCTTCCAGGTGAAACGCCTGGCCGCCCGGTCCCTCCGCCAATGCCTCGATGACCGCGCCCGCCACCAGCGTGTCCTCGCACGAGACCGTGCCGACGGTGCCGGCCGAGAGGAACACCACGCGCCGGCCCAGGGCGGCCAGGCGCCGGGCCACCGCGCGGCGGTTCGGCATGGCAGCCACGAGCACGGTCTCGGCCTTCGCGGCGTCGTGGACCGCCTGCGTGCCGTTGGTGGTCGTCAGAAGAAGCGTCCGGCCGCCGACGCGGTCGGGCGTCATGACCGACGGGCTGTTGTTGAGGTCGAGCCCCTCGATGCGCACGCCCAGGCGCTCGCCCGCCGTGACGACGGACCCCGCGGGGCGGCGCTTCGCCTCGGCCTTCACCTCGGCGTCGGTGCGCAGCGGCAGGCACTCGCGGCAGCCCGCGGCAAAGGCCGCCACGATCGTGGTCGAGGCCCGGATGGCGTCGATGACCACGGCCGTCGCGCCGGCCAGGTTGGCGCTCGGCCGCGCGGCCGGTTCGTAGAGGACGCTGACGGTTAGTTGTGGATTCATGCAGATGTCGTGCGCGGCGGGTCTCCTGACCCGCCGCGCGCACTCCCGTTATCTATGGCCGGGGCGGCTCTCTATCGCCGTGGGTCAGGAGACCCACCGCGCACAGCCTTCCCGGAATGGGAATCACTCGGGCAATGCCTCGTACACGTCGCGGAACGTCTGGTACGCCGAGGCATCATAAAGGACGAAGCGGACGGTTTCAAGGCTCGTCGGCCACCCGAAGTGAGCCGCCACCTCCTCGAGCATCACCTCCGCGCACCGCCGCATCGGGAACCCCGCGATGCCCGTGCCGATCGCCGGCAGCGCGATCGACCGCAGGCCCTTCTCCTTGGCCCGAAGCAGGCTGTTGCGCGTCGAGAGCCGCAGGTGCTCCTCGGCGGTCGGGCGGCCGAGGCTCATGCTGGCCGCATGGATCACGTAGCGGGCCTTCAGGGCCCCGGCGCCGGTGATCGCGGCCTCGCCAAGCGGGATCGTGCCGATCTGGTCGCACTCGTCCTGGATGACCATGCCGCCCTTGCGGCGGATGGCCCCGGCCACGCCGCCGCCGAGTTGAAGGTCGTTGTTGGCCGCGTTGACGATAGCATCGACTGATTGCTCCGTCAGATCGCCTTGGACGATGCAAATCTTCTCTTTAGCGCTCATCTTCACCCCAATCGGTGTCTTCCTGGCCGCCAATGTGAAGAAAGCACGGTGCCGCACGTATCGTATGATATGCGCCGCCGGGCCGTCGACGCAACACAAAACCTCGCAAGAAAAGGCGTGGTTCACAAGCCCCCGGCACCGCCGGGGGAATGGTGCCGCCAAAGGCTTGTCCCCACGCGGTGCGTGGGGCTTGCGGACCACGCCTGAAAAACAGCGGGAACGGGGGTGGAGGACGGATCATGGTAACAATGACCTGTCTACAAATGACAAGTGACGCCTTTACGTTCAGCGGGGAGCCGGAGGCGACCGCGTGTCCCCCGCCCCGACTGCTACTACAACGCCACTTAACCTCGTGCGCGGTGGGGCTCCGTGCGTGTTTGGCGCGTTGCTCCGATAGCCGGGTGGCACGGCCACGCGCTGTTGCGTGACCGGGCCACCCACGCTGAACACGTACGGGTCTCCTGACCCACCGCGCGGCAATTGCCCCCCGGCGGCGAGATAACGCAGGTGCGCGGCGGGTCGGGAGACCCGCCCCGCGCACTGGCCTTGTACTACGACTTGCCGGGCGCCGCCGGCGCGGCGGCGCCTTCGACCTTGAAGGTCGCCATGATCCCCTCGAACGCCGCCCGGCGCTGCGCAAAGCGCTCCGCCCGGGCGCTCCCGGCGATCATGTACCCCCGGCTCCCGCTCACCAGGAAGTACGCCATCGTCTGCACGGGCGTCTCCTCGTGCGTGTACGACCAGACCAGGCGCCGGGCGTCCTGGCCGTTCAACTTCACCGCGCCCTTCTCGATCTCCTTGTAGTCGGGCATGGCCTTCTTCCCCAGGGCAGACTTGACGGCAAAGAAGTCGTCCGGCGGCATCGCGTCGGCCAGTCTCTCGACGTGAACGAAGAGGACGTCGCGGAACGCTTCCCCGTCCGCCTGGTCGGGCGGCCGCAGCGCCAGGTCCATCCCAACACCGCCCGACGTCTTCCCCCAGTCGGGCGGGAACGTGACCGAGAACCCCTGGGCCTGGCTGGCGTACGTTTCGCTCTTGGGCGCCTCCGGCCCGCAACCGGCCAGGCCGATCGCCGCCAGAACGGCCGCTGCACCCAGGGACCAGCCCGCGATGCTGGTTCCACAACGCCACACAGCCTCGTGCGCGGTGGGTCTCCTGACCCACCGCGAAGAAAATGCATCTTGCCGGGTGATTGAGGCACGTTCGCGGCGGGTCAGGAGACCCGCCGCGCAAGGTGGCGTTGTGGTTCCAGACATTGTGTATTCTCCACCCAGGAAACCCCGACGCCTCGTCCGCGCGATCGCGGCCGGGACGCTCGCCGGTCACTTCACGTCGTGCCAGACCTCGGCGGCGGGCTTCTGCTCCAGCGCCCCCAGGTCGGCCTTGACGCGCACCGCCACCTTGCCCGTGAATCCGTCAGGCACTTGCCACAAGTGCCGGCAGGCGCCGCCTCAGCCAAACTCAAATGCACCGGTGTAGATAATCTTGCCGCTGGCGTCCACCACCTCCAGCTTGGGCGGGGGCAGGCGCGTGTTATCCTTCGTGACGGCCGCGGCGTACACTTCGCCCGAGCGGCCCTCAAGGACGTACTTCAGGAGGACGGTGCGCTCCGTTTGACTGACCGTCGCCGTGGGCGTCAGCGGCGGGCCCAGCGCGAGCGGCAGCGTCTCGCCCGCGTTGACCACGAACGTGCCGAGCCGCCCCGGGTCGCCGCCGAATTGCAGCCGCCAGTTGGCCTTGCCATCGTTGGCCGTGAGTTCGCCGGAGACCGTTGCATACCGGCCAGCCGCCACACGGACCTTCTCGCCCTTCGTCTCGATCTTCTGGAGGCCGAAGTCCGAGAACGCCACCAGGCTCACCTGCTGCGGCCCGAGGTCGAGGCTGCCGTACTTCGGTTCCGCGGCGGCGACCTCGATCTGCGAGCCGTCGGCCGCCACGGTCACGTTGTAGTGCTTGCCGTCGACGGCCACGCCCTTGGCCAGCGGCGACCACTCGGGCGGCGACTGGCTGGGGTTGAACAGGTCGAACTGCCCGTCGCCGTTGCGGTCGATGACCAGGGCGTCCATGTTCTGCCGCTGGTAGGGGCCGGCCAGGGGGTCGTTATACCGCCCGTTCAGGTTGCCGTCGATGAGGGCGACGCCGTAGGTCTTCTCGCCCAGTTTCACTTTGCCCACGCAGCAGCCCGCCGGCACGGCGTGCAGGCAGTTGAGGGGTTCCGTGCCCGCGCTTGTGTGCGACATGAACCGCACGCGGACCTTCTGCCCGTCCTTGCCCGTGAGCGTGATCGGGTCGAACCAGGTGCCCGACTCGCCGCTCGTGCCCGCAAGGGCCGTCGCCTTGGAGAGGTCGCCGGTGCGGTCGACGTCGGCGTAGAGACGGGGCTTGTCGCCCGAGGCGGCCAGCAGACAGATCGGGGCCTCCGCGAGGCCGAACCGGAAGTACGTGACCTGCGCGGGCAGGCCCTGCGGCACTTGGGTGATCTCCGCAGGAAGGGCCGCACTGCGCGAGCACGTGCGCATGGTTTCCTGGAGCGCGGGGACCTGCTGCGGCGTGGCCTCGCGGAACTCCAGTGTAAAGCTGCCCTGGCCGAGGGCCGCTGGGCCCATCGCGCCTATCCCACCCATCCCACACACCATGGCGGCGACGACGAGGATATATCGCATGACGTTGCACCTCCCCAAGTGCCCCGCGAGAAGCCCGCCGCGCAGACCCTCCACGCGGTCGCAGGGCTGTCCGGTAGATTAGTCGCACGGACCGACCGAAAGTTCCAGCAAAATCCAGAGAAGGGCAAGTCCCAGGCACGCTTCAGCCAGCATCTGGCCTTCGGTCGTGCGGATGCCGGGCAGGTCGAAACGCGCATCCCCCACTTCTTCGGTGAAAGGGGCGAATCGCCGTGGCGGGATGGCTGTGCTCGCGAAGCTTGGCTCGCGGTAGCTGTGCTCGCGACGACCTTGACGCCTGCGCGCCCAGCGGTTATACTGCGCCATTCGCTGGCGGCGGCGCGGGTTCCTCTTAAAGCCGTCGCCGCCGCTTGGCCGATACGTTGGGGGTCTAGGGTTCCCCGGTAGCTCAATGGTAGAGTAGGCGGCTGTTAACCGCTTGGTTGGAGGTTCGAGTCCTCCCCGGGGAGCCAGACAATCCGCCGCGGAAAACGCGGTCCAAGGGGAGCCAGACAATCCGCCGCGGAAAACGCGGTCCAAGTGGTTAACGCAAAACCCCGCGCCGAGAGGCGGCGGGGTTTTCGCAATTCCGGCCCATAATCGCGGCCCTTTTCGCGTTTGCCGTCCTTGCTGCCGCGCTCTCTGTTATGAAGTGGCTCGTCTGGGGTACGAGTGATACACGGGGTCTGCGCTCTCTACTACCGCCAAGACTCTCTCGCTCTCTGTCCCGGAAGGCAAAGTGGTTTACACCGGTGTATCGACCGCACCCCAGACGTACCACACCTCGAACTCAGCCGATACCCGAATCGGAAGAAGAGCGGCGCTGGCAAAGCCCGGCCGTGTTGGTATGCTTTCCTGCGGGAGATGCCGTGTGAGGGAAACGAAACGGGCTACGGCCTCGTGCCCACGAGGCCGCTGGAGGATCACCTGGATGGAGGTCTGGGGCCAGGTCCGTTGATCTCGCGCTCAAGATCAGCCAGTCTGTGAATTATGTCATCGAATGTTGGGGGAGCACCGAAGAACATCGCCTGCATGGCGTCGTGGTCCCGACGAAGGTCGGGCAGACGTTCGTTGCGGGGTAGTAGGTGGAAGCGGCCCGGCTTGGCTTCCATGTACTTGGCCCACGCACAGTGGTAGAAGCGGTCTTTGTGGAGCACCACTTTCCGGAGCAGGTTGAGATCGGCCAGGGCCTCATCTTTCACCGAAGCTTGAGCCATCATGGCCACATCCGCGTAGTGGCGGGAGTATCTCGACGGCATCGGCTTGTCCAGCGGCCGGTGGTATTCGGCGTGCAGAATGGTCGCCTTCTCCCAGAACGTTCTACGGGCAACCACGGTTGTGATGGAGCAGGCCGGCTCGTGAAAGACATCCGGAAAGTGCTCGGCTGCGAAAGGCCGAACGGGGAAATCAGCGTGGGGGATCGGCTCGGCATGCGTGCCAAGTTCGAGCACGACACGCGGGCGGATGTAGTCGAGACGGGATTTGAGGGCTGCAGGGTACTCAAACTCGACGGTGTTGGGGTCCTTGGGGCTGATTCCAAGCCCCCGGCCATCGTTACCCAGCACCCCGGCGATTCGCGCCCCAAGTGCCGACACGAACGGGCCGGCGACGTACTCGCGGCAGGCATTAAGCATATCCTCCAGCAGCGGTTGGCGTTTCGTGTGGGACAGATCGGCGCGCCGAGGATCCCTGTCGCCAGCGAATCCCAGCCGTTCAAAATCGACAGCCAGGTCGATGTCCTCTGAAAACCGCTGGATGAGGTTGAAGCACTTGGACAGACTGGTGCCGCCTTTGAACGTGAGCCAGCCATCGAGTTCGGGAATGGCAAACAACTGCTTAAGGAGCCAGCAGACCCAGAAGTCTTTCTCGATGATGACCTCATGCACCCCCATGCGCTCGGACGTCTCGTTAAACAGGTCGGCGCGGTCGCGGGGCGGCATCCTAGCGACGCTGTCCATGAGTCAGTCGTCCTTGGCGACTTGCTTGGCGACCTCGTGAATCCAATCCGTGCCATATCGTGTGTCATCCGCCAGTTGTCTGCGTTCACGCGGCGAGAGGGCATGGCGCAAGTGTTGGACCACGTTCTGATCCACGGCGTCGCGGCCGAGATGCCGCAGGGCTTGGACGACAGTCGCAGAAAGCACGCTGTTCGCTCTGAGGTCCTTGGGGCGTGCGTGTTGGAACTGGATCGTGCGGTTGCCGACGCGGATGCGCTTGGTGGGGCCGTCGGAGAGATAGGCATACCGTGCCGGCACCTGCTGGTCTAGGCCGAGCCGGTTGGCGGCGAGAGCACCTTGCGGCGCGACCGTCCAACGGAACTTCCGTGACAACGCCTGTGCGACTTGGTCGATGTCTGGACTTAGCCGGCCGCCCAGCCTCTCGTTGAGGCGGGGGTAGTCGAAGAGGCCTGGCGCCAGTCGGCGAATGGTTCCATCCTGAGCCATGCGGGCCAGAACGCGGCCGAGCGTGCCCGTGCTCGCCAGGTCACGCAGGTCCTTTCGCGTGAAGGCATATCCCCGGCCGTGTTTCCGCAGCAGGCGTTCGATTGACTGGCGTAGAGAGTCCATAACGGCCTCCATCGGCGTCACAAAAAATACCCTACTTCTTGTGACACTTCAAGGGGAAACTACCAGTTGGCCTCTGAGCTTCTGCCACAGATGCCGCTGTCTGCGCCAGTCGGACATGGCCGCGACGGGGCGAATCTGACGCTCGGAGATGGGGTCGCGGCCCGATGCGGTGCGCGGCAGGAACAGGATTTCCTCTTGGGTGTCCGGCGCCAGGTTCAGCAGGTTCATGATCTGCGTCACGCGGGCCCGCGTCACGTGGCCGAGGCGGGCCAGGTCGGCGTAGTCGCGGACTGCGCCCTTGCGGATGAGGCCGTCGAAGTGGATGGCCAGAGCCATCAGACGCGCGAGGCGCGGCACGCGGCCGGGTTCGACCGCGGGCGGCACGGGGGCCTCGCCCTGGCGCAATCGCCTGCGCCCTTGGGCGCCGGGCTTGAAATGCACCTTGCAGGCGACCGTGATGCCGGCCCCGGTTTCACTCGCGCTCAGGTTCATGCTTCCACCTCCTCGCGGCTCACCAATTCGGCGGCCAGGGTCTTGATGCCCGTCGGTCGGAAGGTCACCGATATCTGGCCATCCCGGCCGTCGTAGGCCACGCGTTCGACCAGGAGTTGCAGCACCCGCGCCTGCTCGCGCGGCGCGAGCGAATCCCACACGGGGTCGAACAGCGACAGGGCCGTGGCCAGGTCGCTCTCGTCGACCTGCTCGCGGTCCAGGGCCGCCATCTCCTGGCGGACCTCCATTGCCCGCTGCTCGCCCTTGCGGATGCGGTCCTGAAGGTCGGCCAGCCTGCCCCGGGCGGTCTCGTCCCGGGCGGCAGCGTCGAGCGCCAGGCGGACACTGTCGTTGAGCTGCGCGAGTTCGCGGTCCAGGCCGCGGCGTTCCGCTTCGAGCCGCCGCAGGTCTTCCGCCCGTTGGCGGCGGGCGTGCCGTAACGTCTCGGCCACCAGACCGGGGTCGCGGCCGACGGCGCGTATCTGGTCGACCACGAACCGCTCGATCTCCGCCGCCGGCACCGATTTCGTCGGGCAGGTGTCCCAGCCCCGCTTCTGGGCGTGGACGCAGACGTAGTAGCGGTAGCGCTTGTTGCCCCTGGCCGTGAACGCGTGGGCCATGGCGCAGCCGCAAGGGGCGCACTGGAGCAGGCCCTTGAGGATGGCCCCGTGCTTGTTCCGGTCGTGCTTGCCGCGGCTGGCGCCGTTGCGGCGGAGGCGCCCGTGCACCTCGCGCCAGAGTTCCTCGCCCACGATGGCCTCGTGTTCGGCGTCGTACATCTGGCCGTGGTAATTGACCTTCCCTCGGTAGGCGACGTTCGAGAGGAGCCGGAGGAGGCTGCTCTTGTCGAAGGGCTGCCCCCCGCGTTCGCGGCCCTTGCGGGTGACCCACCGCTTGTTCGTCCAGCCACGGCGCGCCAGTTCCTGAACCGTCGGTATCAGGGCCTGGTGCTCCAGGTACAACTCAAAGATGGCCCGGACCCGCTGGGCCTCGTCCTCGTTGACCACCAGTCTGCCGCCCTCGGGGGCAAGGTCGTAGCCGAGGATCGGCATGCCGCCCGTCCACTTGCCCTTGCGCCGGGCGGCCGACATCTTGTCGCGCGTGCGCTCGGCGATGATCTCCCGCTCGAACTGGGCGAAGGATAGCAGGACGTTCAGCACCAGCCGGCCCATTGAAGTGGCGGTGTTGAACTGCTGGGTGACGCTGACGAACGAGACGTTGTACCGGTCGAGCGTCTCGATGATCCGCGCGAAGTCGAGGAGCGACCGGCTCAGGCGGTCCACCTTGTAGACGACGATGCAGGCGACCTTCCCGGCCTCGACGTCGGCCAGAAGGCGTTTCACCGCCGGGCGGTCCATGTCGCCGCCGCTGTAGCCGCCGTCGTCGTAGCGGTCCTTGAGGCAGACCCAGCCCTCGTTCTTCTGGCTGGCGATGTACGCCTCGGCCGATTCGCGCTGGGCGTCGAGGGAGTTGAAGTCGCGGTCCAGCCCCTCGTCGGTGGATTTACGGGTGTAGATGGCACAGCGTATCGTCCTGGTGGCCGGTTTGATCATGCCTTCTTCCCTTCCTTCCCCGCCATGCCGAAGAACAGCATCCCGTTCCAGTGGGCGCCGGTGACCTGCTGGGCCACGGCACTCAGGGACCGGTAGACCTCGCCACCGCACTCGAAGCCATCGTCCAAGACCGTCACGCGGATGGCCCGGCCCTTGTACTCACGCACCATGACCGTCCCCGGCACCGGCAGGCGGCCGTCCGTCGGCGCGGCAATCCTGCCGACCGCGAGGGGACCTGCGCCCGCCGCAGTGACCTTGGGGGCATAGATGCGCAGGTCCGCATCGTTGGCCAGTTCTTCGGCTCGCCGCCGGGCGGGGTCGGACAGGCCGCCCTCTGCGTTCGCCTGCATCCGCCAGATGATGCGTTTCCACAGGAGTGCCTTGTGGTGCGACCGGCACTCCTCGCCGAAGACCTCGGCGTACCGTGCCCTGAGTTCCGGCACGGTCATCGCCTTGAGGGCGGCGACCTCCTTCTCGACGTTCATGCCCATGCCAAGCCTCCTATCTTGCGCTCTCGATACTCGTTAACCACTGCTTGGATCAGGGCGTGAGCGCGCGAAGGCATCCAGTCAATTCCGGGGAATTCCGGCAGCCCTTTCCGGCCCGGCATGGGTGGCCACAGGGGGGTCAGGCGAGTCCGGTGGCATTTCAGGGACGTACCCGCGTCGGCACCTCGCCCGCAGGAATCCAGCGGCGAGGATGGCGGCCACCTCGTCCAGCCGCTCATCGGCGGTCATGCTGTCGCGGTTCAGCGAGTTGGTCATCGGCATCCTCCGGCATACTGGCTGGGGGCTGCGGCGCTCCCATACTGTGTATTTACCGGAGCCACGCGTGATGTGACGAGGCCCCACGAATGGGGCTCGATAGTGGGGTACGCCAAGCGGGTAGTAGCGGCAGAAGGGGGTGCATTTCCTCTTGCGTGAAGGACCGCTTTCGAGTACAGTTAGGCTCATGTTAGGGGGGCGGGACCGAAAGGACGCATGGCATGGCAACGTACAATCTCCGTCACTTCTCACACGCTGAAGCCCTGAAGCACATTGCCCGGGAGCATCTCATTGCGCTTCTCGCGCCGCATGCGGGTTTTTTCTCAGGTCGGGGCGTGGCGATCCCTTCCGCGGCGAGCAGGCAGAGCATTGACTACGAGGGCCTGGTCAAGACTCTCATGACGCCCGACATCGACACGCCGAAGGACTTGGCCGACGCACTGTTCTTCATTAACGAGATGGCCACGACCGAAGGGATGGCGTGCCTGCTTGAAGAGGCGGAGCGCCTCAAGATCGACATCATTGGGGCGCCGGCGCCTACGCCTGCCGATGTAGCCTTGCAGATGTGGCTTAAGAATCGCGATGTGCTGGAACGGAAACACGCCGAGCAGTTCCTGACCAATCTGAGGTCGTTTGAGTCCTACCAGACCACGCTGTCACCGGTCCCACCCTTCACGTTGCCCTCTGCCGCCACGCTCAAGGCTCTCGAGGGAGACCTGAACGGATGGTTCGAACAGAAGAATCGCGGCCGCAATTCCCGCGTGTTCGTCTTCCCACGAGGGAGCGCGGTGTTGTTTCTTGTTCGCCACGGCGACCCTTACAAGCGCGAGGGGACCATTGCCGAGGGCGGTGAATCCTCCAGCGTCTATTACTGGCCCGAGAAGTTCGACGTGCTGGTTTGTGTGCCCGCAGAGGGGGAGATTCGCGTGCATGCCGGCAGCAAAGGCGAGAGAACGCTCTGCCGCACGGTGTTTGGGCGGCACCTGTTCGGCAGCGACGACTTTTTCGCAAGCGACCGCCGGTACACCCTGGAACCCCTGAGGGAAAAGGGAGAAGCAGCCCTGGCGTGCGGCGACGTTGACGGCATGGAGTCCGTAGTCCTGACCGAGGTGCAGTTCTTCTGGGGCGGGGAGCAGAAGGAGAAGGAGGTCCGGAAGGCCGAGAACATCTTTGCGGCCTATGCGGCCCGTGAGGCCCACATGCCCACCAAGGCGCCGATCATCAAGGCGAGTTTCCGCGTCGTTTTCTCCGACTCCAAGACGGCGAGGACCGTTACCATCCGCACGCCGAACGTCGCCCAGTATACGCGCGATAGTGACAGCGGAATCATCGAGAAATGGCTGGCTCTTCGCGGATTTGTCGTGCAGCAGAAAGCACAGGCCCATGAAGATGCCGCTTAAGGAGTTCTGGCAGACGCTGGAGTCCCTGCCCGGCCTGGCGGCGATTGCCGCAGAGTGGCAAGCTCTGCTCGGAACGGAGTACGATGCCGTGCGGGGCTTTCTGCAGCCCACCAGCCGGGAGGCGACGGCCTACCGGTCGCCGCAACCTGGCCGATACTGCGTCCACAAGGTGGTGAAGCACGGGCCGGGCGACTACACCGGCGTTTGCCCGGAAGGATGCGGCCCCATCTCGTTGTCGAAGTCCGATGTGATTGTCTATGAACTGGACACCGCCGCTCTAGGCCGAGCAGTCGCTCAGGCTCTGAGCATCGAGCATACACAGTCGCCTGTGGCAAGCCTGCCTAAGACCGCGCGAATTGGCACCTATGCACCCTATGCGGGGTTCCGGTTCCCTGTCTACTTGACCATCCGCACGGAGCCGGACGACTTCGGACAAGCGGTACATGGTCTCATGGCAAGTACTGACGGCCCCTTCATTCTTCTGGCTCCAACGCGAGAACTGTGCATCCCTGCCTCCGAGGAACTGTTGAAGCGCCAGAAGGCTTCTTTGCTGCCGCTCTCTGAGATTCTGGCGCTGGACCGACGGGGGAGGTTCGTTCTCGCCGACGGGCTGACCATCGACACCATCCTGGCCGACTTCCGCTCGGCCGTCTTGCCCCCTGTGAATGACCAGTCCGGGATGGTCTTCTTCCCCACGCCGCCGGACGCTCGGTGGGAGGACGTCACCATCCGCTTCCGCGACGACCATACGGTGTCTGTCAACGTTAGCGGCGTGTCGCAGGTCTGCCACTACGCGAAGATGGGCATGGCCGCCGGCGCAACAGCAATCCCACGAAGCAGTGGGAACTGCTGAGGGACTTCGCCGAGGCCCAGGGCCACTTTGATTGGAGTAGCCGCAAGGCCGACCGCAAGAAGCAGAAACGGCGCGAGGACCTGGCTAAGGACCTGCGCCGGTTCTTCCGTATTGAGGGCGATCCGTTCGTCGCGGAAGGGACCGGCTGGCGCGCCCGTTTTGCGGTCTCCTCCAGCGAGTAGCCCCTTCCTCAGCGAGTTTTCGCTGACCGCTTTTCCGGAATCCCGAAGATTTCTGCCGCGGTAGTTCCCCGCTAAGTCCATCTTTCTGCCGCACTTACCGCGCCACCGCTGCGCGCCCGCCACACCCTTCTTAGTCTCCCTGCGAAATCTCGCCAGCCGCGAGTGGCGGGTCCGGCACGACCACGTATCTGACACCCGCCCCGCGGCGACGCCCCCAGCCGGACCTGTCCCGCGGGGCCAAGACAGCGGCGCTGGGAGGTCCGGCATGCATCCGACGGCGGCACATGCACACCGGCTGCTTGGGGCTGTAGCGCGAGTCTCTCCGCGCCCGCGGGGAGACCCAAGTGCAGAAGCAAGGCCTCGACCGGTTCGCAGCATGGTTCGTCCACCACAAGGCAAAGCAGCTCATCGGGATGGCCGGGTTCACCAAGGATGACCTGGAGGACCTGAAGCAGGACCTGACGCTTGACCTGCTCCAGCGGCTCGAGCAGTTCGACGCCGGGCGCGCCCAGCGTCACACGTTCGTGGTAATGGTCGTCGAGCACCGCATCGCGGCCATCCTGGAGCACCGCACAGCGGCCATGCGGGACACTCGGCGGGAACAGTGTTCCCTCAACGATCCCGTCTCGGACCACGAGGGCAAGACGGTCCAGAGGCACGAGACCCTCGACGCCGGTTTCCTCGGGCGCGGCGACGCGAAGCCCGGCGACTTGGCCGTCGACATCCAGGCAGTCATTGCGGGGCTGCCTCGCCGCCTTCAGGTGCTATGCGTCCACCTTCAGACGAAGACCCCGGCGGAGGTCGCGCGCGAACTGGGCATGCCGCGGATGACGCTCTACGGTGACATCAAGCGGCTGAAGGCGGCGTTCGAGCGGGCCAGCCTAGGCGATTACCTGCCCGGAAAATGATCGTGTTCGCGCCGTCACTTCCTGCGCGGCTCCGGTAGGTACTCAGTATCGGCCCAATCGGAACGCGAAGCCTATGGACAACACCGACATAGTAACGGCCGTCACGGCAACCTGCGAAGAAGTCAAGCGGGTTCTCCTCGAAAAGAACAGGGCCTATGGCAATTCAGCCCTTGATCCTGTGCGCATCTTCAGCCGCGGCGACACGGTGGAACAACTCAACGTCCGCATCGACGACAAGATCTCCCGCATCGCCCGCGGCAGCGAATACGCCGGCGACGACACGGAACTGGACCTGATCGGCTACCTGGTGCTGCGCCGCGTGGCGCGGGCGCTCAAGAAGCCCGCCGAGACGCCGCTGGTGCGCCTCGGCCCGGGCGGCCAGTTCACGCGAGAGATTCATGGCTGACCCGCTCACTGGCCTTCGAAATATCCGCACGCGGATGCTGCTGCCCGGTGCCGCCGAAAAGGGGGCGGCCCCCCGGCCGCCGGACATCGAGGAGCGCGTGGCCGCCCACGAGCGCCACATACACAACCATCCGTGCCCCTGCGGCAGCGGCAAGCGGTACGTGGACTGCTGCATCGACCGGCCGAACCAAGAGCACCTCGAACTTCGGCACCGCCGTCGAATGGGGCTGCGAGATGAGGACTTGTGAGGCATGCGGACGCGACTTTGTGTGGCATCGGGGCCGGTCGATGACATGCCCGTATTGCGGGTACGACACAAACCCCCGGAGCCATACGCCGCGAAGCCCTGCGTCTATCGAGCGGCTCGACCAGGAGCGGCGCGAGCGCGAGGAAGAACTGCGTGAGTACTTCGACCTTGAGCCGGACTGACGGCACCAAGACGGTTCGGGGCGCCGTGCCACGGCGTCGCGGCGGCAGACCAAGTGACTCACCTACGAATTGGAGGCATCAACCATGACCTCGGTACAGTTCACACCAGCCACGAAGGCCCAGGCGAAACTCAGGGCGGCGCTGACCGGCCCGGCCGGCAGCGGCAAGACCTGTTCCGCCCTGCGGATGGCCAGCGGCATCGGCGGCCGCATCGCCGTCATCGACACCGAGCGCGGAAGCGCCTCGAAGTACGCCGACCGCTTCACGTTCGACACGTGCCAGCTCCTGGACCGCACCATCGAAGGTTACCTCGCTGCGCTCGATGCAGCGGCGAAGGGCGGATACGACGTCCTCGTCATCGACTCGCTCTCGCACGGCTGGCAGGAACTCCTCCAAGAGGTGGACCGCCTCGCCAAGGCCCGCTTCTGCGGCAATACCTGGGCCGCCTGGTCCGAGGGGACGCCGAAGCAGCGGCGGCTGATCGACGCGCTGCTGGACTTCCCCGGCCACGTCATCGCCACCATCCGCTCGAAGACGGAATGGAACCAGCAGACGGACGAAAAGACCGGCCGCCTGCGGCCGGTGCGGATCGGCCTGGCGCCCGAGCAGGGCAAGGGCATCGAGTACGAGTTCGACCTTCTCGTGGAACTCTCGGCCGACCACGTGGCCACGGTTATCAAGGACCGGACGGGCAAGTTCCAGGACCGCGTCATCGAGAAGCCGGACGAGGCGTTCGGCCGGGCGCTGGCGGCGTGGCTCGCCGAAGGAGCACCGGCCAAGCCGCCGGCGCCGGCTGCGCCCGCGCCGGAAGCACCGCGGCAACCGGTGCCCGAAGCGCCGAAGCCGCCGGTGCCCGCGCAGCCCGCCGGCCCGAACTTGTCGCGCCTCCAGGCGCTCATCGCCGAGCACAACCTCACCGACCAGCAGCAGGCGGCCTGGTGCAGCCACTTCAAGGCTGACCGTCTCGAAGAACTCACCCAACAGCAGGTCGACGCCATCGTCGCCAAGATCGAGCGCAGCGTCAGGAAAGGGGCATGACCTATGGCTTACGACTGGGAGAAGGCATCCACGCAAGCAGCGAGCGGCAACTATGCCGAGCGGATTCCAGCCGGCGTCCACGACGTGGCCATCAAGCGGCTGCTCTCCGGCTCGAAGAAGGGCGGCGCGTTCCGCAGCCGCGACGGCGACCCGCAGATCATGCTCATCTTCGCTGATGGTGAGGGCCGCGAGGCCTCGCAGATGGTCACCCTGTCGGAGAAGGCAGGCTGGGTGCTGGCGCGGCTTCTGTCGGCCGCCGGCGCCGACATGGCCCGCATGAAGGCCGACGGCGTCCTGCCGCACGACTTTGCGAACCAGGAGTTCGCCCGGGCCAACCTCGTGGGCCGGCGTCTGCGGGTGGACCTCAGGTACAAGGCGGGCAACGACGGCAAGGAGTATGCCGACGTGACGCCCGTCCGCACGCGGCTTGCCGCCGCGACCGCGCAGCCCCCTGCGCCGGAAGACGACCTGGACCCCAACGCCGTTCCGTTCTGATGGGACCGCCCATGCCCCGAACGCTGCCGGAGGCCCAAGCCGCGCTCGACCTACGGGTGCTGCGAGCCATTGAGCAGGTCGGCATCCTGGCGGCCGACCTTCGGGCAGCGGGCCGACTGGCCGAGGCGGCGACGGCCCAGGCGTTCGAGGACCAGATGGAACAGTCCCACGCACGGGGGATGCGGCGACGGATGGCACACACGCTCACCTCATAAGGAGGCTCGATCCGATGGCTGCCAAGACACCGGAACCGTTCCCGACGCTCAAGGACCTGCCGCTGGACGCCATTCGCCTCGACGGCGGCACGCAGCCGCGGGCCGCCATCGACCCTGAGACGGTGCGCGAGTACGCCGAGCGGATGTGCGCGGGCGACCGCTTCCCACCGGTGCAGGTGTACTCCGACGGCACCGACCACTGGCTCTCCGATGGTTTCCACCGTGTCAAGGCGGCCATCGAAGCCGGGCAGACGACCATCCAGGCCGAGGTGTGGGAAGGCACGCGCGACGGCGCATTCTGGATGTCGCTCGGGGCCAACAAGACACATGGGTTGCCGCGGTCCAACGCCGATAAGGAGCGGGCTGTCAAGGCCGCACTCCGGACCAGGCCAGGCAAGAGCAACCGCGAGATCGCCGAGCACGTCGGCGTCGTCGAGGGGACCGTCCGTAAGTACCGGGATGCACTGGAGGCGACTGCGCAACTTGCGCAGTCGCCCATGCGTGCTGGTCGTGACGGCCGGACGATCAACACCGCCAACATCGGCAAGACGGCCGGCGCGGGGGCCGAGTCGCCGGCCGTGCCCAACCCCGACGACATCCCGCTGGATCTTCCGGGTGCGCCAGCGGACACCATGCCCGCAAGCCAGGGCCCGCCGACCGCCGAGGTCGTCACGGACCAGGTCGGCCATGCCGTCGAGGGCAAGGTCGCCGATGCCTTCCGTCGGCGGCACGAGATGCAGGCGCTCGTGCTGGCCGTCATGAAGGTCAGGTCGACCGTCCTCAAGGCCGTCGAGGCGAAAGACTCGCTCTACACCGACATCCTGCCCACGCAGTTCCAGGCCGACTGCGGCAACGCCATCAGGCAACTGAAGGCCGCGATGCCGCACGCTGCGTGTCCCTACTGCCGCGCCGCCGGGTGCAAGGCCTGCCACGGCCGTGGCTGGATCGGCAAACTCGCCTGGGACGCGGCACCGCGGGAACTCAAATCGTGAAACTCCGTTCCTATCAAGAGGCCGCCGTGGACGGCATCTTCGAGGCGTGGCGCTCGGCGCGGTCGACGTTGCTCGTCCAGCCGACAGGCACGGGCAAGACGGTGACGTTCGCTCACGTCATCAACCGGATGCCCATGGGCCGGGCGCTCGTCCTCGCACACCGCGAGGAGCTCATCTTCCAGGCGGCCGACAAGATCGCCCGCGTCACCGGCGCCAAGCCCGACACCGAGATGGCCGAAATGCGGGCCGACCACGGGATGTTCGGCAAGGCCCGCGTCGTCGTCTCGTCCATCCAGACCCAGTGCGCCGGACGCAACGGCGACACCCGGATGAAGCGGTTCGACCCGCAGGAGTTCGGCCTGCTCGTGGTCGATGAAGCGCATCATGCGACTGCGCCCACGTACCGCCGCGTGCTTGAGCACTACGGCCAGAACCAGGACCTCAAGATCCTCGGCGTCACGGCCACGCCCGATCGCCACGACGAAGAGGCTCTCGGCCAGGTCTTCGACTCTGTGGCGTTCGACTACGAACTCCTCGACGCTATCCGGGACGGCTGGCTCGTGCCCATCCACCAGCGGAGCGTTGTGGTGGACGGCCTCGATTACTCCGGCGTGCGGACCACGGCGGGGGACCTTAACGGGGCCGACCTGGCGCGGGTGATGGAGTACGAGGAGACCCTGCACGGCATCGCCCACCCGACCGTCGAACTGGCCGCCGGCCGCAAGGCCCTCGTCTTCGCCGCGTCGGTGGCCCATGCGGAGCGCCTGTGCGAAATCTTCAACCGCCACAGCACCGGGTGCGCCCGATTCGTGACCGGCACCACCCCCAAGGACGAACGCCGCGGGATGCTGGCCGACTATGCCGCCGGCAAGTTCCAGATGCTCGTCAACGTTGGTGTGGCCACCGAGGGATTCGACGAGCCGGGCATCCAGGTGGTCGTCATGGCCCGGCCCACGAAGAGCCGGGCTCTGTACGCGCAGATGGCCGGGCGGGGCACACGGGCGCTGCCGGGCCTGGTGGACGCCCACGAGGCCGCTGACGCTCGTCGCGCCGCGATTGCTGCCAGCGCCAAGCCCGCCTGTATCGCCGAGGGGCAACGGGTTCTTACCGACAGAGGGCTTGTTCCTATAGAGAACGTTACGACAGAGATGCTGGTTTGGGATGGCATAGCCTTTGTGTCTCACGACGGAGCCACATGCCAGGGAGAACGGGAGGTTATCCACTATGCAGGACTTATTGCCACCGCCGACCATCGCGTCTGGACGGAAGAGGGCTGGAAGACCTTTGGGCAGTGTGCCGCCGAACAAGTTGCCATCGGTGTTGCCGGGGCTGGTCGGACGACGATTCGGGAGGTTGACGGTCGTTTCAGGAGAGGTAGTTCGGGTGAAGGGAAGGCCGCGCCTGTTGGTGGAATGCTCAATATGTGGTCAGCAGTCGCTGAAAGATTACGGCAGTCTGATGCAGAAAAAGGCGGGGTGTCGCCGGTGCGGGCAGCCGCAGCACGCGCCGCTTTGGCTTGTCAAACGATGCATTCTGGCCAAGTCCAGATGCACCAATCCGCGCGACAACCGCTTTCCGGACTATGGCGGACGAGGGATCGAGTTTCGGTTTGCCAAGCCCTTGGTGATGGCTATATGGATACAAGCGAATTTAGGGCTACATCCAGAACTGACCATAGACCGCATCAACAACGACGGCCACTACGAACCGGGAAACCTGCGGTGGGCCAGTCGTTCGGTCCAACAGTTGAATCAACGTCGACACTATCTCGCGTCTGGGACATCCTCAACGCTGGCCCCCACCACCGCTTCACGGTAGAGGGGTTGTTAGTCTCAAATTGCCACATCATCGATTTCGTGGGCAATTCCGGCCGCCACAAGCTCATCACCACCGCCGACATCCTCGGAGGCAACTACTCCGACGAGGTGGTCGATCGCGCCCGGAAAGCAGCCGAGATAGCCGACGGCGCCGCCGTGGACATGGCGGAGCTCCTCGCGGACGCCGAGAAGGATCTCGCCGAAGAGCGTGAGCGGGCCCGCCGGGCGGCCCTGCGGGTGAAGGCGCGGTACACGAGCCAGGTGGTCGACCCGTTCGACGTCCTGCACATCGAGCCGTGGCGGGAGCGCGGATGGGATACGGGGCGCCAGCCCAGCGAGAAGATGCTCGCGCTCCTGGACCGCAACGGCATCGACACCAAGGGCCTCACCTTCACGCAGGCCAAGCAACTCGTCGGCGAGATCATCCATCGTTACGAGGAGAAGCAGTGCAGCTTCAAGCAGGCCCGGCTCCTCAGTCGGTATGGCTACCCCACGGACGTCCCGTTCGCCGAGGCGAGCCGCCTCATTGACGCGCTGGCAAAGAACAACTGGCAGCGGCCCGTGGACACTCCGGCCGCCCCGGTGGAGGTGTACTGATGCCCACCTGCACCGCCGCCACGAGGTGGATAAGGGTCACCCGGCACGAGCCGTGCGCGATCTGCGGCCATGTGGATTGGTGTGGCCTCAGCGAAGACCGCACCGTGGCCGTCTGCATGCGCGTCAAGTCGGATCGCCCGGTCCGCAACGGCGGGTGGCTCCACCGCCTCGCCGCCGCCTCGCCGCCCCGCCCGCCGCGCCGAGTGTACGTGCCCGCCAGTCCGGAACCCGAACGGGACTGGCGTGCGTTGCTTGAGCGTTGGGCCAGGCGCACCGCGCCGGTTGACCATGCCCGCCTCGCGCACCTCCTGGGCATCTCGGTCGCCAGCCTGCGGCGGCTCGGCGCCGCCCTCTCGAACCGGCCCGGCGTGTGGGCGTTCCCGATGTTCGACGCCCGTCGGGAGACGATCGGCGTGCGCCTGCGGGCCGAAGACGGCCGCAAGTGGGCCGTCGCCGGCAGCCACAACGGCCTGTTCTGGCCTGACGACCTCCGTGCCGAGGGCCCGCTCCTCGTCTGCGAAGGGCCGACCGACACCGTAGCGATGCTGGACCTCGGGTACGACGCCATCGGCCGCCCGTCCTGTACAGGCGCCGTGGAGATGGTCATCGAGGTCGTCCGCCGCCTGCGCCGCCGCGACGTGGTGATCATGGCCGACGCTGACGGGCCGGGCATCGGCGGCGCCGATCATCTCGCCCGGGCGCTCACCGAGGCGGGCCGGCGGCCCAAGGTGATCCGCCCGCTGAAGGGCAAGGACGCCCGGGCCTGGGTGCGAGCCGGGGCCACGCGGGCGGTGGTCGACTGCGCGATCGCCAACGCGCAGCACTGGAGGGCCGGATAGTGGCAGTGCCGTGGATCAAAGTGCGCACGAACGTCCGCGACCAGCGCGAGGTCTTCGTCACGGCGCGGCAGTTGGGTCTCGCACGCGACCACGTCGTGGGCCTCTGCGTCCGCTTCTGGGCGTGGGCCGACGGCCAGACGACTGACGGCAGCATCGATGGCATCCGGCCGGTGGACATCGACGCCGTGGTCGAGCACGAGGGTTTCGCGGCCGCGCTGGCCGAGGCCGGGTGGCTGCTGGTGGACGAACGCGGCATCATCATCCCGAACTTCGACCGGCATAACGGCGAGTCGGCGAAGAAGCGCGTTCTGGCGACAGAGCGGAAGCGCAGGCAACGGGACGACGAGCAACCTGACCACGGTCACGCTCTTGTCACGCCGGAAACGTGACATGCGTCACGCTTCGGTCACGCCGGTTGTGTGACATTCGCGTGACCAGAGAAGAGAAGAGGAGAGAAGAAGAACAGCGTTATCAGGAAGAAGAGTAATAGGAAATAGGAATTAGGAAATGGTAATTCGATGTTAGGGGCAAGCCAGGGGGAGTTGCGATGGAGTCGTTGAGGGTCATCGTGCTGCCGTTGCCGCCGCGGGAGTTGTCGCCCAACGCCCGTCCGCACTGGGCCGCCAAAGCCAGGGCGGTCAAGCGGTACAGGCAGACTGCCTGGCTGTGCGCTCTGGCGGTGCGGCCCAGCCAACCCATACAGACGGCGCGGGTGACGTCGCGGTTCTTCTTCCGCAACCGCCGGCGCCGCGACCGCGACAACCTGCTGGCGTCGCTGAAGCCCGCGTTCGATGGCATCGCCGACGCGCGGGTGGTCACCAACGACTCGGGCATGATTCACATGCCCGTCGAGCAGTACGTGGACAGGCCAGACCCTCGCGTCGAGATCGTGGTGGAGGCCATGGCGTGATCAACATCGACGCCATCCCGCTCGACCTGCCCCCGCAGCCAGTGCTGCGGCCGGTCATCACGCTTTACGAGGCGACGGTTGTGTCGATGCCCAACGGGTCGGTGCGGCTGTTGCCACACCACAAAGGCGTCTTCAGGCCGTGGGCCAGGAAGGCCAACGACGGGGCGGCGCCGGCGGCCCACGTTCGCCCACGGGCCGCGGGCGTGGCGGCGGGCGAGAAAGGGGCCAACGGATGAAGGGGGCGGCGACGGGGGCCAATGTGGCGCGTCGGGGCGTGGACTTCACGAAGGTCCATAGGTACTTCCAGGCCCAACGACGCGACGGTGGGTACGCGAATCGGTCGCGTGCCAGGTTTGAGTTTGTTGCCGACGTGAAAAACTGCCCCGTCGGCCGCGTGGGCTACCCGGGGCGACGCTGGTGGCCGGCCCGCATGGCATAGCGTTACCGGGATTCTGAACGACGGAAGGTGCAAAGTCAAGCAAAGGAGGCGAACGTGAAGGTTGAACTGCGAGACATCCAGACCATCCGGCCGTACGAGAGCAACCCGCGGCTGAATGACCAAGCCGTCGAGGCCGTTGCCAAGAGCCTGCGGGAGTTCGGGTTCCGCCAGCCCATCGTGGTCGATGGCGAGGGCATAATCGTCTGCGGCCACACCCGGTACAAGGCCGCTCAGAAGCTCGGCCTGAAGCAGATTCCGGTCCACGTCGCGACCGACCTGACGCCCGCCCAGGTCAAGGCCTACCGCATCGCCGACAACCAGACGGCCACGCTGGCGGAATGGAACTACGACCTGCTGCCGCTGGAACTGAAGGACCTCCAGGGCATGAGCTTCGACCTGGACCTCCTGGGGTTCTCGGCGGAGGATCTGGGCGCCCTCCTGGCCCCGCCCGGCAACGAGGGCCTGACCGACCCCAACGCCGTGCCGTTGCCGGGCGACGAGGCCATCACGAAGCCCGGCGACATCTGGATTCTCGGCAACCACCGCCTGCTGTGCGGCGACAGCAGCAAGGCCGAGGACGTGGACCGCCTCCTGGCGGGGGCCCCCGTCCACCTGGTCAACACCGACCCGCCGTACAACGTCAAGGTCGAGCCGCGGTCGAACAACGCCATCGCGGCCGGCCTCTCATCGTTCCCCGCCGCCGAGTCGTCGCACGGCGGCCTGACGCATCACCAGTCGTTCGACGTGGCCCGCCAGGGCGCCAAGAGTGCCACCACCGAGAAGTTGCGGCCGAAGGACCGCCCCCTGGCCAACGACTTTGTCTCGGACGAGGCTTTCGACGAGATGCTCCTGGCGTGGTTCGGGAACATCGCCAGGGTGCTGGTGCCCGGCCGCTGCTTCTATATCTGGGGAGGGTATGCAAATCTCGGCAACTACCCGCCGGTGCTCAAGGCATGCGAACTCTACTTCTCGCAGGGCATCGTCTGGGACAAGGAGCATCCGGTTCTGACGCGCAAGGACTTCATGGGGGCGTTCGAGATCTGCTTCTACGGGTGGCGCGAGGGCGCCGGCCACAAGTACTTCGGCCCGAACAACGCGACCGACCTCTGGCACATCAAGAAGGTGAACCCGGCCAGCATGATTCACCTGACCGAGAAGCCCGTCGAACTGGCGATGCGGGCCATCGAGTACTCGTCGCGTCCGGGCGAGAACGTCCTGGACCTCTTCGGCGGGTCTGGCAGCACCCTCATCGCGTGCGAGAAAACCGGCCGGCGGGCGTACCTCATGGAACTCGACGCCTTGTACTCGGACGTCATCGTCCAGCGCTGGGAACAGTTCACGGGCAGGAAGGCCGAGCGACAAGGAGGCGAAGCATGAGGCGTTCCTGCTCACTTGCCCGCATCGCCCTCTGCCAAGCGGCACCTATCGTCGCCAAAGCGCTCATGCACGCGGCGCAGGGCCTCGCCGGAACGCTCCTCGCGCTGGGCCGGCCGCGCGGGCATGTCGGTGTCTTCGGCCAGGATGCCCAGGTACTTCCGGTAGGCGTACACGCGATCGCGCCGCTTGCCGGTGACCTCCCGGAGGATTCCCGCCCGGCCCAGGGCGTCAATTGCCTTGGCCGCAGTCGGTTTGGATGTGCCGAGCATCTCCATCGCGGTGGGCACTGTCACCACGGGATGCTCCGGCAGCAAATCGAACAGTCGGACGGCCGGCAGCGTGGTCGCGGCATGGCCCATGAGGATGCGGCGATCCTCGCCGAGGCACGCGAACAGACGCCGCGCGGCCTCCACGCCGTCCTCGGCCGCCTCGCGGACGCACGCCAGGAAGAAGGCCGTCCATCCTTCCCAGTCGCCTTCGGTGCGCACGGCCGACAGGCGGCGGTAGTACTCGGGCCTGTGCCGCTTGAAGGCCACGCTGAGGTACAGCAGCGGCGCCGGCAGCAAGCCCCAGTGCTCCACCAGCAGCGCGATGAGCAGGCGCCCCACGCGGCCGTTCCCGTCCAAGAACGGGTGGATGGTTTCGAACTGTACGTGCGCGAGCCCCGCGCGTACCAGCGGCGGCAGCGGATCGGGTTTGTGAATCCATCGCTCAAGGGCGCCTATTGCCTCCGGCACGGCATCGGGCGGCGGCGGGACGAAGCGGGCGTTGCCCGGCCGGTCGCCGCCGATCCAATTCTGCGAGGTGCGGACCGTTCCCGGCCGCTTCTCGGCACCGCGAACGCCACGCATCAGCCGCGCATGGGCCGCCGAGAGCAGTCGCATGCACAAAGGCAGCCCCCTGGGCTTGGCGACCTCAGCACGGGTGTAGGTGAGCGCCTCGACGTAGTTGCAGACCTCCTCAACGTCGGCCGGGCGCTCGGCCCGGTGCGTGGCCTCGTAGGTCAGGACGTCTTCCAGCGTGGCCTGAGTGCCCTCGATCTGCGACGTAAGGACGGCCTCCTTGCGGACGAAGCCGTAGAGGAACCAGTTGGCGCTGGGCACCATCGCCCCGGCCACGGCCAGACGGCCGAGGGCGGCCAGGGCCTGGCCGTGCGCGGCCTCCAGCGGTCCCTCGATGCCGAGCGGCGGATTGCGCGGCGGGAGCGGCCCCGGCAGGAAGGCCCGTACCGTCTCGCCCCCGACGGTGATGCTTCGGTAAGAGCCGGTTGTACGCGACATGGCTGGTCAAGCCTCCTTTCCTTGCCCTATCGGCTAGTAAAGGAATCTTACCTAGCGATTCCCGCTAGTCAAGAACTCTTTACTAGCATCGGGCCGGCCGGCCGCCAGGAGGCAGCGTGAACGCCTACCACGTCCAGCCGGTTCCGCGAAGCCCTATGGCCGCGTTCGTGGCGGCTCACCACTACGCGGTGCGCGTGCCGCCGCACTGCCTGCTGTCGCTTGGGTGCTTTGCGGGCCAAGACCTCGTGGGCGTTGCGTCTTGGGGGTATGGCGTCCGGCCCCGGCACACTATCCAGCGGCTGTTTCCGAGCCTGACGACGTCGGACTACTACGAGTTGAACCGGTTGTGCATGCTTGATTCGGAACCCAGGAACGGCGAAAGCCACTTCCTGCGCCTCTGCCGGGAGTACATCCGTGCGCGGGAGCCCGGCCGCGTGGTCCTTTTCTCGTGGGCTGACGGCATGCGAGGCAAGCCCGGCTTCGTCTACCAGGCCGACAACTGGCTCTACGGCGGCTTCATCCGCACAGAGTTCTACGTCACGCCACAGAACGAGGTCGTGCATCCGCGGCAGGTGACGACGCGGTGCGGTCGGCGCGACGCGGCATTGACCCGGAGCTTGGGCCTGCGGCGAGTGCGGGGCCGCCAGTTCCGGTACTGCCATTTCCTGTGCAATCACGCGATCCGCAAGCGCCTCCTGCGGGAGTCGCCCATTCCGTGGTCGCGCCACTACCCGAAGAAGGACGACTGCGTGTGGACGTTTGAGGGGACGGCAGATGGGGATGCGGCGGAGGGCTCAAGGGAGAGCCGGGAACCGCCCAGGTTCCAGGGGTCGGGTCAGTTCCGACACGCCGCTCCACTTTTCGCACAGGCCGAAGTCACGCCCGAGCGTGTGGCGCCCGGGCGTGAGGAGGAAGAATGCTGATGCTACTACTTCTTGCCTGCGTGCTCGTCGGCCAGTGCGAAGTAGCCGCGCAGGGTGACGGCCTTGCCGTCCTTCGTCTCCTTGACTTCGGCGCGGCGGAACCGAGCCTTCGCGCCCTTGGCGGCTACCTCTCGAATGATGGCGGCGTAAAGCGTGGCCGCAGGCGTCGCGCCCTTCGTCTGCCAGTAGCCCTTATCGAGCGCGACCTTGACGATGTCGCCGCACTGGAGGGGCTTGCCGGCCTCCTGAAGGACGCGGGCGGCGGCGTCGAGGCAGCCCGGCTTCCGCTCGCCCTTCGGCTTCGCGGCCCTGGCCTTCTTCACCTGGCGGGTCTCCTTGGCGGCCTTGACCGCGGCGTCGTGCTCCGCGTCGGGCGTGGCGACCTTGCCGGCGACCTCCTTACGCCATGCCGCCACCCGGGCGGCCTTCGTTTCGCCCGCCGCGGTGGGCGTGGCCCCCTCGCCAACGTCGGCGGCCGGGGCGGCCTCCGGCGTGGTCTTCGCGGGCGCCTTGCCGCCGGTGGGCTTCTTCCACTCGCCACGCAGTCGCTGGGCGCTCTTGATACGCACCTTCTTGCCCGTCGCCTCATTGACCGCGTCCCAGCCGCCGTGGCCGCTCGTGCCCGTGATCCGCACCGGGACGACCTTGTCCGACACCTTCGCGCCATAGACGCCGCCCACCTTGACCTCGTTCTTCTTCATGACATCGCTCCTTGCCTCGCGTGCTTCACCTTGCCCCAGGGCCGCCGACCGGATGGCCATGTGCGTCGCCGCGATCCTCGCGACGCGCCTGGCGGCCCGTTCTTGTCTTTGCTTGAGGGTAAGCATGTCCATCTCCTACTTCGTGGGCGGCGCGTACTGCTTGCCGCAGGTGGTGCACTTGACCGTCTCGTCGTCCTGCCAGACCAGGTTGTCGGTGTTCCGCTCGCCGCAGCCGGGGCAAGCGTCGGCCTCGGCCACCAGGTCGTCAACCTGGGCGTTGATGGCGTCGCGGACGTAGTCCACGTCGATGGACTCGGGGTCGTCCAGGCCCGCCGCCATGTCCTGGACGATGCCCTCCAGGCCGTCGAGGTCGCGGCCCAGGGCCCGTTCGACCTCGCGGCACTTCGCCCAGACGTCGTGGAGGGCCGCGACGGCGGCCCGCATCGTCGGGAGGATCGTCTCGGCCTGCTTCGTGGTGATCATGACCGTGCTCCTCTCTGTGGGCGGCTACAGATGCCGCTCGATGTCCGCAATCTCGACGCCCCGCAGGCCCGCGAGGACCTCGAGGAGGCCGGAGCGGACGCGGTACAGGTCGTCCGCCCGACCGCAGTCCTTGGGATCGGCCTTGGCCGCCTTCTGGTGCTGGGCCAGGGCCTGCCCGAGCCACTCGAGCAGGCGGTCGATGTCGCGCCGCCGCTCGGCGTACATCTCGGCGGCCGTCTGCCCGTCCTTCGTGGGGGCGGCCTCGCCCGCATCGAGGAAGGCAAGCCACGCCTCGCGCGTCATCGGCTCGTGGGCCTGAACGCTGCCGGGCCGCTGGACCTGCCACAGCCGCCCGTCTTCCGGGTCCACCGTCACCCGCGCCCGGCCCCGCGCCAGGCGGTTTGCTTCTCGAATCGTGAGGACCTTTGCCATCGTCGTCTCCTTTCGTGGTTCGCATGCCCATTCGTCTATGTGGATCAGGGCATGAAAACCGCCCCCATGCAAGGTGGATTCCGGAATATTCCGGCTGACGCCCTACCGGCCCAGGGGCGTGACCTCGAAGTCCCAGAACCAGTACTCGCCCTCCTGATTCCGGGCGATTGCCGGCGCCGTGCCGCTCGTCGGCTTGACCCGGTAGAGCCAACCAGCGTCGTACTCGCCCTTGGTGATGACGCCGTCGAACTCCTCGGCGAAGTGGTCGCTCTTGACGTGGACCCGCGTGCCGTTCGGCAGCCGGGCCAGGCGTTTCTGCTGCTTCGTGGGCATCATGTTTCTCCTTGCGGCGGAATTGCCGGGCTGGGGGCCGCCCGCGGGCGGCCCGTCGCCGGGCAGCTCCTACCCCTTCGCGTCGGTGGCCCCCGGCGCAGCCGCGGGGCCCTGGGTTGCCGGGCCCGCCGGGCCCTCCTTCACGAACGTGGCCCCCTCGTAGAGGTCCAGATACTCCTCGATCGCCACACGGCAGATTTCGGCCGGCGAGACACGCGTCTCGGTGTCGGTCGTCTCCTTGGCGGCCCGCTTCAGCAGCCGCGTATGCAGCGACCGCGGCATCACAAAACTGAAGGGTACGGTTGGTTCGCCCTTCTTGAGTCGCTTCGCCATGACCTTCCTCCTTCCGGCGGAATTGCCGGGCTGGGGGCCGTCGGCGGGCGGCCCGTCGCCGGGCACCTCCTACCTGCCTGTCCGCTCGATGAGGACGCCACCGTCGATGAGGTTCCAGCCCCACGCCTCGCCCCAGGCGGCCGGCGGGTGGATGGTCGCCAGCACCTCGTCGGTGCCGGTCTGGCGGAGTTCCACCTTGCGGCCAACCTGCGTCGCGTACCACGCGGGGGCGTCGGTGCGGCAGACCAGGCGGCGGGGCCTGGGGTTGACCACCCGCATCCAGGGGATGTCGTCGCGCTGGGCGGTGTCGAAGTTGTTGTTGAAGAATTGGGGGTCCGGCCCGTTGCCCGACCAGTGGCACGTGCAGCAGTAGCGCGGGAAGTCCGGCTCGAAGGCGATGCGGTCGATGACCCATTCGTACCCGCCGCGGATCACTACGTCGCCCACCCGCAGGTCCTTGCCCATCACGTTCTCGGTCTTGCGTGCTGCCGTTTTCACGGTCTGCTCCTTGTTCTGGTCGCCTCACTCGGCGAAATTCTGGATGGCCCGCAGGTAGTCGGCCACGTCGCCGGCGGTGCCGTGGTAACCGTCGAGTTCCCGCTGGAGGCGGGCGGCGGCGTACTGCTGGCTGCGTTCGTCGCGGGTATCGACGTTCAGGTCAAAGATGCCCGCCGCCCCGTCGCCGCGGATGCCGATGACCACCTTGCCCGCCACCTCGCGGCGGGCGATGTTCGCCCAGCCCTTCGTGCTCTCCACCGTCATGTGCGTGATCTTCATGGTTCATCCTCCTGTGCGTTACTTGGACATCCGCTCGATGCGGACGTTGATGTCGTTGCCGTAGCGGCGGCCGGCGATGCGCCAGGCCCGCTCGCGTGCTTCCTCGATCCGGTCGGCGCTGAAGGTGAAGCGGCCGACCCGCTCGTGGCTGACGGTGTCGGTCACGGTCGCCCGGTAGACCGTCGCCCCTTCGCGGTGGTCTTCGCGTCGTCGCTTCATCGCAGGCTCCTTCGCCGTTCGTGTTCGTCCCCGCCAGTGGATCAGGGCTTGCTTTCGGCGACGAATCAAGGCGAAAAGATGGACGTGCATCAATAATTCCGGGAGACCGGCCGTGGCCGAACAGAACCTGACTTCAACCGAACGCGTGAACCCGGCGGCCCTGGCCGTCGAGGATGCGGCGCGGGCCCTGGGCCTGCCCGTGGACGCCATCCGGCAGGACATCGCGGAAGGCGCCCCAAGCAATGCCGACGGGACGGTGAACCTGGTGCACTACGCCGCGTGGCTCAATGGGAAACTGGCCGATGGCGATTGACCTCACGAACCTGACCCAAACGGAACTCCTTCAGCTCGTGAACGCCACGCCGCTGGGGACGGTCCTGACGCGCTCGCGCTTACGCCGGCAGATGGACGCCGCGGCGTTCCGCTTCGGCGACGGCACGCGCATCCACTTCGTCAAGTACGTGCGGTGGCTGGTCACGGAACATGACCGTCCCCGGTCCAAGCCCATCGACTACATGGAGGCCCGAAAACGCCAGGCCGACCGCAACCGCGCCGCCACGAAGGCCTCGCAGGACATCCACCCGATTCCGGAGATCGTTGATTACGACCGCCGCAAGGCCGCCGGCCAGTCCTTCCACCGCTTTTGCATGACCTACTTTCCCGGGGTGTTCTGGCGACCGTGGTCCGAAGACCATCTGCGGGTGATCGGCAAGATCGAGAAGGCCGTCCGCGAAGACGGCCTCTTCGCCTTCGCCATGCCGCGCGGGTCGGGCAAGACCGCCCTGGCGCGCTGTGCGGCTCTCTGGGCCATCCTCTACGGCTACCGCCCCTATGTCTGCATGATCGCCGGCAGCCAGGACAACGCGCGGGAACTCCTGAGGCCCGTCTGCACGTTCATCCTGGAAGAGCCGCTCCTCCTGGATGACTTCCCCGAGGCGGTGTACCCGCTGCGGTGCCTGGAGAACTCCTCGAAGCGGCAGCTTCAGCAGCACATCCAGGGCCGTCTGACGCACGTCCACTGGGGCCTCGACAAGATGGTCTTCCCGTCCGTCGAGGGCGAGTACCTGCCCAGGGCGCTGCGTGACGACGGCGGGGAGGTCTCGCCCTCGGCCGGGTCGATCATCACGACCACCAGCCTGGACTCCAATCTTCGCGGCCAGCAGCACACCCGCCCCGACCGGACCATCATCCGGCCGTCGCTGGTGCTCCTCGATGACCCGCAGACGCGGGAATCGGCCCGCTCGGTCGAGCAGACCAAGAAGCGCCTGGACCTCCTGCACGGCGACGTGATGGGCATGGCCGGGCCTGGGGAGACGATCTCGGCGCTCCTCACGTGCACGGTGATGTACGAGGGCGACCTGGCGGACACGCTGCTGGATAAGGAGAAGTCGCCGGAGTGGGACTCGGAGCGCACGCGCCTGGTCTACGCCTTCCCCTCGAACGAGAAACTCTGGCAGGAGTACGCCGAGGTTCGCCGCACCCAGGGCAAGACGGCCGCGACGGAGTTCTACCGGCAGCACCAGGCAGCGATGGACGCAGGCGCGAAGGTCGCGTGGCCGGCGCGATTCGATGGGAAGAAGGGCGAGGCGAGCGCCGTCCAGCACGCGATGAACCTGCGCCTGAGGATGGGGCCGGATGCCTTCTCGGCGGAGTGCCAGAACGAGCCGATGCAGGAACAGTTGCACGACCAGGTCCTGACCCCCGAGCAGGTGTGCGAGAAGATAAGCGGCCGGCCCCGCGGCGAGGTGCCGCTGGCGTGCACCAAGGTCACCACGTTCATCGATGTGCACGACCGCCTGCTCTACTGGTGCGTGTGCGCGTGGCAGGAAGACTTCACGGGGTCTATCCTTGATTACGGCACATTCCCGGACCAGAAGCGCGGCTACTTCACGATGGCCGACGCCACGCGGACGTTGGGGCGGGCCTTCCCCGGCATGGGGACCGACGGCGCCATCCAGGCGGGCCTCGAGCGGCTGGTTTTGGACTACCTCGCGAGAGACTGGAAGCGCACGGGGGGCGGCCTGATGAAGATCGACCGGCTCCTCGTGGACTCCGGCTTCAAGCCAGGCATCGTGGCGGGGGTCAAGCACAAGGTGGGCGGCGCGGCGATGATGCTCTCGAAGGGCGTGGGCATCCGGGCGGGCCGAAAGCCCATGTCGAGTTACGCCCGCCGCCCCGGCGAACAGCATGGCCACTTCTGGTACGTCCCGAACGTAAAGAAGACGGCCGAGTTCCCGCACGTGCAGGTGGATGTGAATTACTGGAAGACGTTCGTGCATGCCGGCCTCGCGACAGCCGCCGGCGACCGGGGCTCCATCTCCCTCTTCGGCAGGAAGCCGAAGGACCACGAACTGTTCGCCGAGCATATTGCCCACGCCGAAACGTGGGTCGAGACACAGGGCCACGGTCGCGTGGTCCACGAGTGGTCCCCGAGACCCTCACGCCCCGACAACCATTGGTTTGACTGCCTCGTCGGCTGCGCAGCAGCCGCCTCGATGTGCGGCGTGAAGGTGCCGGGCGAAGACGCCAAGCCCGCCCGCCAGCGAAAACGGTACACGCAGGAAGACCTGAGGAGAAAACCATGACGACCACGAAAACCCGTCCGCTCGCCAAGCACGTTGCTGTGCCACCGGCAGCGCCGTGCCCCACACCGCCGCGGGGTCTGGAATGCCGGGGTTGCGGATGCCGGGACCTGCGGGTGCTCTACACCCGGTACCGTGCCGGCTCCATCGTGCGGGTGCGGGCGTGCCGGCACTGCGGTCGGCGTCTGGTTACCCGCGAGACGGCCGGGTAGGTGAGAAAAGTACGCTAATGTACGAATCTTGCCACCGGGCACCCGGAGAGATTTGCGTGGGCACTGACAACATGGTTAGATCATAGGCGATAGACTGACCGGGCGACCGTTCGGCGGCTGATCACTGCCGGGCGGATGCCGAGAAGATTTGAGGCCATGCGGGGCCGCAAACCTGCGTGGCCTCTTCTTTTCGGCCTGCCCGGTCGGTTGCGGCGGAGGGCATGACAGTGGCGGATGACCTTGAGGACGCGATTCGCACCAGCGCCGAGGGGCCGAAGTCGGCCTCCGGCGATTCGGGGAGCATGCAGCAGCATCCGCTCCCAGACCAGATTGCGGCGGACAAGTACCTGGCATCCAAGGGCGCGATGGCCAGGAAGGGACTGGGCCTTACGCGGGTGAAGATTGTCCCGCCGGGGACGGTGTGACGATGGGCTGGTGGCCTTGGGCAAAACGGGTGCGGTCGGCCGTGCGGTTCATCCGCGCGAAGTTCGACTCCGCCCAGACCACGCCCGAGAACCGTCGCCACTGGGCCAATGCCGATGGCTTGGCGGCCAACGCGGCGGCCAACCCGGAAGTCCGCCGGACCCTTCGGAGCCGTGCCCGCTACGAGGTGGCCAATAACTCCTACGCCCGCGGGATCGTCCTGACTCTGGCCAATGATGTGATCGGCACGGGGCCGCGGCTCCAGATGCTCCTCGCGAACGGCGCCGACGCCGGCGCTAACCAGACTATCGAGCGTGAGTTTGCGGCGTGGGCCAAGGCCGTCGATCTCGCCGGCGAACTTCGCACGATGCGGATGGCTCGCGCACAGGACGGCGAGACATTCGCTCTGCTCGTCACCAACGACGCCCTGGCCTCACCCGTCAAACTCGACCTGCGGCTCGTCGAGGCCGACCAGGTGGCGACCACGGACCCTATGCCGGGTGTCACCAAGCGGAATGCGGTCGATGGCATCGTCTTCGACGAGTTCGGCAACCCGCTCGAGTATCACATTCTCAAGGCGCATCCCGGCAGTGGCAAGGCGGTGGCCGGCCAAGAGTACGACCGCGTGCCGGCGGAGTCCGTCATCCACTGGTTCCGCCAGGACAGGCCGGGCCAGTCGCGGGGGCTGCCGGACATCCTCCCTGCCCTGTCCCTCTTTGCCCAGCTTCGGCGGTACACGCTCGCGGTGATCGCGGCGGCAGAGTCGGCGGCAAACATCGCCATCTTTATGAAGACCA